>Ga0257114_1000194_pt1 | contig 46502 bp, 31 predicted proteins | sample SI112_10mmetaG_FD_190149 | JGI IMG/M metagenome (GOLD analysis project Ga0257114, IMG submission 190149) | Marine microbial communities from Saanich Inlet, British Columbia, Canada - SI112_10m | ecosystem: Environmental > Aquatic > Marine > Inlet | place: Canada: British Columbia | collected...
CGGCGAGGGGGGGGGTCGGAGATGGCGCGAGCGGTGGCGGACGCCGCGGGGGCGTCGATTTCAAACGTCGGCGACGACGAGACGGTGGATTTGGGCGAGCGGTGGCGAGGAACGTTGGCGTTCGCGTCGTCGAGCGGGAAAGATAGGGTAGAAATTCACGGGTTACGCGCGACGCGTTTACAGCCGCGAGCGAGCGCGGATGATGGGGAGGAGGAGACGATGCATGCGACGGCGGCGACGAGCGCGGCGCCGAGACCGCCCGCGCCCGCGCCGCCTAGAGCGAGCGCGTTGCGCGTGGTGGAAATTGTGCGCGCGCGCGACATCCCGAGCGTGTACTTGAGCTCGACGTTATCTCTGTGCGTGCGCATGGACGACGTCCCGGAGTCGCGAGACGTGCGCGAGGCGTTGTTTTCGTCGTGGAGCGCGGCGTTCGCGGACGCGCCGACGCCGGGCGACGTCCCGGCGATGGTAGTGAAGACTCAATGGATGAGCGGCACGGCGGCGCGGCGTCAGTACCGCGACGTGTCGAGCGACGGACAACTCGACGCGACGCCGATGCTGCTCTATCCCGTGCGCCGCGGTGCCGATGGGTTAGAGTTTCATCTTCGTGCGTTCGCGACGGTGCCCGAATTGTTGCGGCGTCTCTCCGCGAGCGCGGGCGCGAGTGGGTTGAACAAAGTCAACGTCGCGATGGACAACATGAGCACACTCGCACGTCAAAACGCATTAGACGAAGCGGATCACGCGCTCGGTTTACTCAGCGCTCGACAGAGCGTCAAGCTCAAGGATATCGTGGAAGACGCAGACGTCGTCGAAGACGTGAACGAAGACGTGTACAAAGACGCCGAACCGAATTTGGTACCGCTCGACGAAGCGATCTCGCCCGAGATCGGTGCCGTGAAGAGCTCGCAAATCTTTTCCGCCGTCGCTGCGGCGTCGCGTGGGACCAGATCGAGCGAAGGCGATGCGTACGCCGCGTATGCGCGGCGATGGGATCGCGGCGGCGAAGCGACGCGCGTCGGCATTCGCGTCGATCCCGGCGCGACGAAGGCTACGAATACCGCCACCTCGCACGCGTACGCGCTACGATTCGACGATATCGCGGATAGATTGATGGACGTGAACGAATCCAGCGTGTCAAATCCGACGTCTCGTCGTGTTGGCGAACAAGACGCCCTCGTCGAAGGGTTCCTCATCGAGACGTTTTCGAAATCAATCGACGTCGCGATGTCGCAATTCGATCAAAACGCCGCGGCGGCGACCATTCTACCGAGAATAGGTCGATCGAACGTCGTCGAAGACGCCGAGGCGCGTGAGAAGTCGTTCCGTCAGCTCATCAGCGAAACGGATGAGGACGCGAGAGCGCAGCGTCGCGCCGAACGCAAGCGACAGATCGAAGAACGCAGGGAGAAGACTTTCTTGGCGCTCGGTATACGCAAACCTTCGACGACGACGACGACATCGTCCTCGATCATCGAGCGCGACGCCATCGCGCGTCCGCGCGCGGCGGCGGCGGCGCAACAGTCGCAACGTCACCAGGCGCTCGCGTTCGCCGCCGTCGCCGCCGACGCGCGAGATCCGCTCAAGGAAAACCACGTCGCAAAATCATCGTCTATTTCGTGTCCCGCGTGCGCGTGCGCGCTCAACCATCCCGTAGGCGCCGTCGCGCTCAAGTTTTGTTACGAGTGCGGCGCGAAATTGTAACGCTTCTCCCTTTTCGCGTTCGCCCTCGCGACGCCTCCCCGCGCTCTCGTCGAGCATCGTCCGACGCCCCGCGCGTGGTTTCGTATTCAACCTGTAACATCAACGAAATCGCATCGCGCGAACGCACTGAAGCCGACATGTGCATTTATGCAGTATTCTTTCGTATTAAAGATATCCACTACGCTATGCGTGCGCGAGTTCAAATCTCGTCGGTGACGTTCGCGCGACGCGGTCACTGTGTCCGAGTGGTTAAGGAGGTGGACTTGAAGACGTTCCGTGCTTTTTTTACGCCGATCGCTCTTGGATTTGCGCTGCGCGCGCGCCCGCGTCGTTCGTGCCGACCATCGCGCGGGCGCGCGGGCGCCAGACGACCGCGCCCGGGTCATTCGTGCCAACCATCGCGCGGGCGCCAGACGACGCCTCGCCGCGCCCATGAGCGCCGCGAAGGAGGTGACGTGGGAGGACCAACAGCGCATATGCGCCTTCTCGCGCATGAACGCGCGCGCGCACGAGATAAACTCGGAGATTAAACACAAAGAGAAGCAGATCGATGACTTGGACGAAGCCTCGACCGAGCTCGCGGTCAACGACGAGGACGACGCGTGCGTGCTCATGGGGGAGTGCTTCGTGAAGATGGACAACGAACAGGCGGAGGCGAAGGTTGAGGCGATGCTGACGCGCGAGCGCGCGGCGTTGGAGGCGCTGAAGGGGGAGAGGAAGGTGTTGCGAGAAGGCATGGAGGAGTTGAAAAAGGTGCGCCTCGCGCGTCGGACCGCGCGCGCGTTCGACGACTGACGAGATTTAGAAATTGTACGAGCGACTAGGAAACTCGATTAATCTCGAGGAATGAGCCGTTAGGATGCCGTTAGGGAGACGACGCCGACCGAGTTTGTTGTGAAAATGTTAATCCAGAGCCGGCTACGCCGCGCGATTTACACGTTTGACTCGACGATTTCATCACTTCCATCGCTTGCACGAGCGCGCGCACTCCGCCGCCATGTTTTCTAAGCACCCCTCAAACTTCACCCGATTTTCTTCGCTCGTCGGTGGAAACGCACGATCGCACGCACCCGCGAACGCGTCCTGACACGCCGCTCTACACGCAAACTTTTTATCGTCGTCTCGCGTCGCGCACTTCGTCTGACAATACTGCGTCGTCTCCCCGTGTTCCACGCACACGTCCACGCACGCCAACCCATCGACATTTTTCCCATTCGCGCAATCGTTCACCAACCGTCCGCTCGACGTCGTCGCGTAATCGTTCGTCTATCTCGCGCGCGCGCGTCCGTCGTCTCGTCAGTCTTCGGTCCAACCGGTCGGTCGGTCGTTCGTCATCGGTCCGCGTCCATCACGCACCTCGCCGTACGCGCGCCGCATCGCGGAGTCTACGCCGCCACTGACGTTCGCCCACTTGTTCGCCGTCGCCCACGCCTTGACGGCGTCGCGCGTGTTCGCATCGTATCGTCCATCGGCTCGGGCGTCGCGTTTCAAAAACTTTTCCCGGACGAGGAGTCTTTGCAGGCAGTGCACGTCGGCGCCGATCGACCCGGGCGCGAGGTCGCGCGGGAGGTGGCAGAAATCGTCGATCGATCGCGACGGCATGCGGTCGGGCGCGAGACGCGGCGAGGTGTGACGCGCGCGAGGCGATGAGATGACAGCGACGCGTGCATTGATGAGAGCGCGAATCGCGGCGAAGTCTACATTTTCTTGGTCTTGCGACGCTTGCCGCGAGCGCCGCCGGCGATGGCGCCGGCGATTGCGGCGGGTAAAGGCTGAGATTTTGAGGATTTGTCGCCGTTGAGCATGGCGACGGCGGAGACGTTGGATTCGTCTCGAGCGCGCGCGCGCTTGGCTTTGAGCAACGCGTCGCCGCCGCCGCGACTGGGGAATTTCGCGCTCCCGATCAAGGAGTGACGATGAGAGCCGAGCGGGATGGCGATCATGGCATCGAGTTCAGCGCGAAGCTTGCGCTCGTTTGCCGCAGCCGTGCTCTTGGCGCTTTGGTCTTCTTGGTACTCTTGTAAATCTTCGTCGGACTCGGATTCGCTGAGAATGATGCCGAGCTCCTCGGCGTTCGTCTTGCGCCACTCCTTGTCCGCCTTGGCCTTCTTCTTCGCGTGCGACAGCTTGTCGATCTTACGCGTCACGGCTAAACGTCTGCTCGCGTCGGTCAAAGTCTCTTCCGCGATCGGGAACGGGTCTAATGGTCCGTCGCGGTTGAGAGACTTCAACAGCGAGTAATATCGCGCGCGATCCTTCGGCGTCACCAGGGAAACCGCCGCGCCCAACTTATCCGCGCGCCCAGTGCGGCCGCTTCGATGAATATACGTGTCCGCACTGAGTGGGATTTGGTAATGAATGACCAGTTCCACGCCCTTGACGTCGAGACCTCGTGCGGCGACGTCGGTGGCTACGAGCACCGAGTGCGCGTGGCGATCGCCCTTGTCCGCCGCCGCCGCAGCGGCTTTGAATCGATCGAGCGCCTTCAAACGAGCACGCTGTTGCATACCCGCGTGAAGCCCTTCCACGGGCACGCGAAGAATCTTCAAAAGCGCCACGACCCGACGCAAGCATGAAATAGCGTTGACGAAGACGATGGTCATCCCGGGATGCGCCGAGAGGAGATAGTACAACAGCGAGTCGCGATCGTCCTCGGTGCACTCCAGCGCACTTTCCGCGATTGATTTCGCCACGGCACCCCCTTTACGCTCTTTTGTGGTCAGATCGACCATTTTCACACGCCCGTAAAACGGAACAGCCTCCATGAGTGATTCTAAAGAACCGCTCTGCGGCTTTCCGCTCATGGATGCCGGACGTTTCGACGTCCACGCCTTACCTTTTTTCAACTTTCTGCGCACAGAATCCGGAACCGTGAGCGTAGCGCTGAAGACGAATGTTTGTCGATCAAGCATCTGCTTTGGGCGCAGGGCTAACGCTTTCTGTTTATCATCCTCTTCCGTGTCCTCAGCGAACGCATCCGTCGCCCCCGCAGCCTCGCGTTCTACGCTAGTGAGCTTTGCGGCGCCGCCCGGACGCTTGATGCGCGGCGGCTGCGGGATGTTCTGAATGATGCTCGTGAGCTCGCTAAAATGACCTCGCTCAACCATACGATCGGCTTCGTCGAGGACGAAAAACGAAAGCGCGCTGAGTTCGGTCAAGTGCTCGTGGCCGCTTTGCATTGTGTCCCACATCCGCCCAGGCGTGGCGACGATGACTGCCGGTTTCCTATTCAAAAGTCGTTCTTGCTTTTCCTTCGACATCCCACCAACGACAGGACATACGTCAATTTTCGTGTACACCGCGACTGCGCGCATCATGGCGCAGACTTGGAGCGCTAATTCGCGCGTGGGCGCGACGATGAGTGCTCGAAGCACGTCTGGCAATTGCTCTGAATCTTCTTCCTCTTTCGTCGCGTATCCTTCGGGTAAACCGATACCTTGGGAAAGTAAGCGTTGCAAAATAGGCAACGCAAACGCTAAAGTTTTCCCACTCCCCGTTTGCGCCGCACCGATGATATCGCATCGACCCTTTGTCGCCGGTAGCAAGCACTCGCGCTGAATAGGCGTTGGCGTGGTAAAACCGCAATCTTGAATCGCGCGCATGATGAGCGGGTGTAAATCAAACTCAAACCATGCACTCACGTCGCAACCACGATCTAAATCCACGCCATCGACGACAGCACTCATTCCTGATGTCGGGTGCTTGTTGTAATCGAAACCACTCGCCGTCGACGCCTTATTCATCGGCGCATCTTTCGCCGCCACCTTTTTGTGTGTAATCTTTTCCCAATCCTCTTCCACGTCCAATGCTGCATCCGCAACGAGCTCTTCATCCGGTTTCACTAAAGTCTTTCTGTTTTCTTTCTTCTCTGTGACTTTCGTGTCCTTCTTCTTCTTAGCTTGAGTCGCGCCAGACGTTGTCGGCGCGTCGTCCACGATGGCAACGCCGTCACCACTGTTCTTCTTCGCCGCCGGTACCGCCACCGCACCACTCTTCTTCGCTATTTTCTTCGCCTCGATCTTTGCCTTCCAGCGCAGTTTTCTCTTCATAATTCGCGCCTCCTTCCCCGACAAGCCCTCCAGAGCGGCTTCGTCCAGCGCCGCTAACGCGCTCGGCACCGCCGTCGTCGTCGAATTCTCATTCGACTTCTTCGAAGCCTTCTTCTTCCCCGCTTTGGCCTTCGCTCGATCACCATCGCTCTTCATTGACGCTTTCGCTTTCGTTTCACCTTTCTTCGTCGTTCCCTTTGCGTCGCCGTTTGACGCGTTTGTCTTCGCGTAGTCGCTCGCCGCCGACGGGTCCAAAACTTCCAAACTCATGAATCCTTCTTCTTGCGCCCCGAGCATGAGCGCGTTGGTGTTCACGCTTACCGACCGCCACGACTCGTCGTCGCGCAGCCACGCGTCGTGGTCGGCGTCGTCATCGACGCGTTCGTCGCGCGATTCGTTTCGTTTCTTGCCCATGGCGGCGGCGCCTTTCGATCCGTCTCACGCGCGCGTTGAGCGTCCGTTCGCGCGACGCGCGCGAGTCACGGTCGAAAACGCGTGTTTTCTGCGCCAGGCGCGCGCGATGACGGGTGCGGGGCGAACGCGCGCGCGTGTGCGGAGTTGGTTGACGCGCGTCGGGACAAAGTTGTGCGTTGGCTACGATTATATTAGTACAGTGTCACGGCGCGTCCACGAGCTGGCGATCGACTAAGGACTTAAGGTCGCCGTAGAGCTTTTTCCACTCTTCCACCTCGGCGCGCGCGCGATCGAGCTCGGTGGATTTCTTGGCGAGCGCGGCGCGAGCGTCGTCGTCTACGGCACCGGATGTCGTCGGCGCGTCGTCGCGGACGACGGTTTGAGATGCATCGACGGCGCGCTTCTTGGAAATGCCGGAGATAGAAACCGACGTTCCTTGCCAAGGTTTCAATCCACTTCGATCCCCCGGACCGATGAGAAACTTGCTGAACGTCGGCGCGGGCAAAGTCTTGGCGCGCTTTCTATCGGCGCCGTAATCGCCTCTGCCTTGACCGCTGTATCGCGAACGAGGAATGAGAGCAATGTCGCTGATGGGCGCCTTGGGATGACGCAAAATGTGTAACGTCTGGCGAGACGCGACGTCCCACACGCGCGCGGTACCGTCTTCGCTCGCGGAGATGATGGAGTTGCCGTCGCTCGAGCACCGCACGCTCACGAGCTTCTTCGAGTGCCCGACGAGCGCCACCATGCCGTCTCTCGCGTCGATGCCGCCGTCCAAACTCGCCGCCACCGACGGTGCACCGTTAAGTGGGATCTCAAACACGCGTCCATCGACCCCACCGGCGTAGAGCGTGGCTTCGCACGCGTCCAACGCGCAGCACGTCAACGCCGTGGGACATCGCACCTGCCGAAGCGTCGTCCCATTCCCCAAGCTATAAATCTTACACGTCCGATCGGCGCTGCACGAAACCACGCTCACGTCTCCACCCGCGCCCGCGACGCTCCCACACGTCACCCCGCTCACGCCCAGCGCGTGTTCGGTCCAACTTCTCCACGCGTTTGCTCGCGTCCCCGCGCCGCCGTCGTCGCACAGCGCGCTCACCCTCCACGCGTGCACCGCCCCATCCTCTCCTCCCGTCACCAGCGCGCTTCCGCAAGGCGTGAACGTCATCGTCGTCACGCCCTTAAAGTGCGCTTTAAACCTCGCGAGCAACCGCCCGCTCCGCGCTTCCCACACCGCGCACGTCCCGCTCGCCGACCCGCTCGCGACGTACGCCCCGTCTCTCGACGCGCACACCGCGCTCGGCCGCTCGGGCAGCACGGAGGCGCGTTCGAGAGATTCTTTATCGACGCCGTGCGTCGTCATCGCGCGCTTATCGGGCGCGATGGCGATGATTCTTTCGCAGTTGCTCACGGACAGGGCGGCGGCGCCGTCCTTGGCGACGTATTGCTTGACGACGGCGCCCGTGCGCGCGTCGAAGGCGACGATGTGCGAGTCCTTCGCCGCGCTGGCGATGAGGACGACGTCGTCCAGGGCGGAGGTGGCCATGGCGACGAACGACGGAGTGTGCGGCGCGACGACGTCGGAGCGGGACGCGAAGCGCGAAGCGCGGCGCGAGACGAGCGAAGATTCGGATGACGGCGAACGACGTGGATGTGGGCTAGCATAAATTACAAACAATTTGACCGTGAAAATCAACGCGACGAGGCGAATGAGGGAACGCGGCGCGAATCGAAGGGCAAAGCGTGGAATGTTGGATCACTCGGTCGCGGCGGCGGCGGCGGCGCGAGAAGCGCGAACCGCCGCCAACCTCTGGCATTGCTTCCACCATCGAGCGTAATCAGCGAGCAGATTGTCTTCGATAGAACCTTGTAAATTAGCCAGTACCGTATCGTTGATGCCGTTGACCACGAAATCCAACCCCGGAGTCATCGCGACGAAGTCGTTCACCGCCGCGTCGAGCGTGAGCGTCACGTCTCCGTTCACCGTCTTATCACCCCTCGGCGGTCGAAGCGCGCCTTCCATCGTGAGTTTCACCTTGCCTTGTAAATCCATCTCTTTCGGTAATCCCACGAACTCCAGTTCCTTCGCTCCGATCGTCAATCCCTCCTCGAGCGGCGTGAGCGTGAGCGTGGCGTACACCGTCACGCGTTGGCCCAAAAACTCAAACGGCAGCAATCGCACGCGCCACGTCGTCTCATCCAGCTTCTCTCGCCTTCGACCGTCGGGGAACGTGACTCCGATGACGCGCTCACCGTCGGAGAGGTACGACTCGAACGTGTGGCGCTCGTGTTCGTCTTGTAAAGTCATGCGAAGCGATTTTTGGCTTTGCCACGAACGACGAACATCGGCTCGAATCGGCGCGGGACGACGCGCCGTGGACGTTGACGCGTGCGAGGACGCGCGCAAAGATGCGTTCGTGCGCCCGACGAACGTGGAAGCGCGCGAGGCGAGCGCGGTGGGCATCGCGGGCGGGTGTCTGACGTCAACGCATCATCTTGTCCCAAGGATAGCGCCTCGGGACGGAAAGGCGAAACGCGCGACTTGAAGGATCGGTCGATAGCGTACAGTGATTGAATTTGAATTAATCTTGCGTTGCTAGCGGTTGTGTGTGATGAAGTTTTCGCGCACTCGCGCAATCCCTCGGACGCGCGACTATTTATTGCCCGAGCATCTTGAAGTACAACTCTTCGTACTCGAGCGCGGGCTTGTTCCAGGACCAGTCTTGGAGCATGCAACGCTTTTGAAGCGAACGGAACCACACGCGATCGTTGTAGAAGGCATCGAGGCATCTATCGAGCGCGTAGTTGAGCGAACCTTCATCGGTCCCTTCGAAGCTAAAGCCGTTCGTCATGTCGCCGTCTTTTTCCCAGTCGGTGGAACCGGCGATTTCCCAAGCCGCGCGCTCTTTTTCATTATCGACGTCGAAGACGGTGTCACGCAGGCCACCAGTGGCACGAACGACAGGTACAGCACCGTAGCGCATGGAAATCATCTGTGTCAAACCACACGGCTCGAACATAGACGGGACCAAGATGATGTCGCAACCAGCGTACATGAGGTGCGACAACGGCTCGTCAAACGCGAAGAAGAAACCAGAGTTGTCGCCGGCGAGTTGATTGGCGAGACCGTTGAAATCTCCTTGAATTTTGGGATCAGGCGCGCTACCAAGCAACACAAATTGCCCACCACGACTGATGGTGTGATGTGCGGCGTGCTTGATCAGGTGTACACCTTTTTGAGCGGTGAGACGAGAGACGACGCCGACGATGGGCTTGTCGTCCCAACCAGTCATGCCGAGGCGATTGCGAAGCTCAGCCCTGGCCGCTGCCTTGCCCTTTTCAGCGTTCTCGGCGTTATACTTGACCGGCACGAATGCATCCGTTTCGGGGTCCCAAATGTCGGGATCAATGCCGTTACGAATACCGGTAAACTTGCCGCCGTTGCCTCCGATCACCGGGCTGCCCGAGACTTCACCCGCATAGGACGGCGAAACCGTGGTCGTCATCTGTGAGTGGTGCACGGCCTCACCGAGCTTGGCTTGCCCGTAGTTCATGTTATGAATCGTGAACGCCACTTTTGGCTTGGTCAAACCATTGTGATGGTAGTGGTCCCAGTAAGCTCGCGCGACTTCTGCCGAACTCCAGTCGTGGCAGTGAAGAATATCCGGCTGACGAGCCGTTCGAAGGAGGAACTCGAGCGCAGCGTTGCAGAAGAAGTTGAAACGCTCAGCATCATCGTTTCTACCGTACACCGAGTCGGTCTGGAACATGCCGTTTTGCGGCTCGATGAAGAAGCACTGCAAGCCTTCCACCTTGCACTTTTCGACGCGAATCGTCGTGCCCGCCCAATCGAAGTGCGTTTCGTATTCTCTGGCGCCGAGCAAGACTGAGTTGTTGAAAAACTGATACTTCGGAAGAATGACTTCCACTAAGTGTCCATTATCTTGGATGGCGCGACCGATGGCGGTGACGACGTCGGCTAAACCGCCAACCTTGGCGATGGGTGCCATCTCCACCGCGACGTGCACGACGTGCAGAGGCGGCTTTTTCGCCGCGCTTCCGCGCGTCGGGATGTGATAGTCACGTCCGCCCTTGTTGTCATACTGCGCACCTTCGCCAACGCCACTGCTGAAGACGAAGTCGACCATCCACGCGTCAGACGGTACGCTCGGCACGGTGGCGGAGAAAAATTCTTCGCCCTCAGTCGGAGGCGTCATTTTCATCGGCGCCACCGCGGTTTCGTGCGCCCAACGGTTGAAACCGCCAGTCAAGTAAATTTCTTCGCTCCAGTTGAGGTGGGTGTTGTTCTTGTTGTAGAAGACCTTGAGCGGCTTGCCCACCTCGGGAACTTTCGGTTCGGTGTGAATGATGAACGCCTGCTGCTTCAAGCCCACTTCAATAGCCTTCGCCTTGGCCGCCGCGGCCTCCTCCGCGCGGCGGGCGACGCGCTGCTTTTCCTCAACCAAAGCTCGCAGCGCCTCCGCGCGTTTTTCTTCGAATGTGAGCTCTCGCAAGACCTCCCACGTGGACTCGTCGGACGTGACGTCCATGGCGAGTCGGTAGTCCGCGTTCTCGTTGTTGTCCCAAGCCATTTCGTCCTCGTCCGAGATGACAAAGTCGAGCACGCTCGCCGAAGGACGAATCGGGACGTCGGCGACCCACCAGTCGTTATTTTCATCTCTCGTTTCGCCCGTCGCGCGAACGAGCGTCAACTTCTCCTCAACGCCACGCATCCAACCGTTAAATCCTACGTGCATGATGAGCTTCTCCGCGTCGTCACCGCCAATAGGGTTCAGTGCCTTGTTCCAGAAGACGCGCTCCGTGCTACCGGCGACGCCCGCGTCCCCCGTGGAGGTTTTGCAAATGAGGCGCCCGTACTTTTCAAACGTCGCCCCGACGCCCGCGACGCCATCGCGGGCGAACGCCATTTCAGCGTCGACTATGGCGTTCGCATCCGCGCGCGCCGCGTCTTCCATGGCGACCACCTTTAGGATTTCCACAAACTCCTCCGGCGTCGGCCCGAAGTCGACCGCCGCGACGAAATCTTGGCCTTCGTCTTTTTCATACGCCTGTCCGTCACCCCTGAATACGAAAGACATTTCGTACGCCCGCTCATCGACGTCAACGTCGACGTACACCCAGTTCGTCCCCTCCACCCGCTCCATCGCCTTCTCGAACGACCCAATCTTCCACTGGTTGTACCCGCCGACGAGCGTGCGCTCGCTCGCCGACCGCAACGCGTCCGCCCGCTCCACGTCCGCGAACACCCTCACCGGCGCCCCCGCCACCGGCACCGCCGGCACCGTAAACACCCTCGCCCCATCCGCGCCGTTCAACTGCGTCTTCGCCAGATCTCGCACCGCCGCCGCCGCGTCCGCGCGCGCCGTCGTCTCATCCGCCGCGTTCGCGCTCGCGCGTCCCCGCGTCCCCCCGCGTCGTCTCACCGCGCTTCCGCGCCTCCGCCCCCCCCCCGTCGTCGTCGTCCTCACCGCGCGCGTCGCCGTCCGCGCCATCCCGTCCGTCTTCCGCGCCTCGATCGCCCGCGGCGCGCGCGTCTCGAAAAACCGATTCGATCCGTCCGCCGCGATCGTCTTCGCCGATCGCCGTCGACGCCGCGCACCGATCGCTCGGTCGCGCGTCGCTCACCGCGCCGTTCGGATCACCGCGCGGTTTCACCGCGCGTCGTTCTCGCGCGCTGGACGCGCGTCGCGTCGCGTCGCGCGATGGCGCGCGTCGCGATCGAGTGGCTGTGGTCGTCCGTTCGAATCCGCGCTTCCGGGTGTGCGGATGTTTTTCATCACGCGGCGGAAATGTGACTTCACTACGCGCGCCGCGCTGTTCGCACGCATGGCGCGAAACGGTGACCGTATACGACGAAAAAGGTGATAAAAAAGCGACGACCGCGCGATCGACGGCGCGCGCGACGGATGGATGGATGCGTCGCGACGTCGCGACGCGTCGGCGCGGCGACGATGCCGACGCGCCGCGCGGACGCGCTGCGCGGACTGTTCGACGACGGCGACGGTGACGCCGACGCGGCGGCGCACGCGCGAACGCGCGGGAGAGATCGCGCGGCGGTGCTCGTCCCGCTCGCGGCGCGCGCGGACGACGGTTGGGACGTGACGCTGACGACGCGCGCGACGTCGATGCGGTCGCACGCGGGAGAGATCGCGCTGCCGGGAGGGAAGCGAGACGCGCGGGACGCGTGCGACGCGGGCACGGCGGCGCGGGAGGCGCGGGAGGAGATCGGGATGCGGACGCCGAGGGACGTGGAGGTGGTGGGACGGTTGCCGGTGGTGATGTCGAGGCATCGCGTGAGCGTGCGACCGGTGGTGGGGGTGGTTCGGGAGGGATTTCGCGTGCGCGAGGAGGAGATCTCGCGCGAGGAGGTGGCGGAGGTGTTCACGGCGCCGCTGGAGATGTTTCTGAGCGCGGATCGTCACCGGTACGACGACTGGGCGCGGCCGAACGGGGCGCGCCCAGCCGTGCGCGTCCATTACTTTGAGTACGAGGGGCGCACGATATGGGGGCTCACGGCGATGATTTTGATCGAGGTCGCGCGACGAGTGTACGGTCGAGAGCCCGAGTTCGCGGTGGCCGCGGACGATGGCGTCGCGGTGTGGGACGCGCGATGTCGCGACGGGGAGGCGGCCGTCATAAAGAGCGCGCTGTGATGGAACACTGTAGGTTGATTTATAGCGGCATGAATATTGTAAAACTGAATTGGATATCTAACCGCAGTGCGGCGGGTCGATCTTAGACCACTCGAAAACCTTTTCCCACTTTGTCGCGGCGTTGTCCCAGGACAAATCTTGCGTCATCGCTTGCGTTTGCATCGCTCGCCACATCTTCGGTTCGGAGCGATACACGTCGCACGCCGAACGAACGGCCCACATCAGAGCATCGGCGTTCATGTCTTTGAACAACCAACCCGTGCCGACGCCTTCGCCCTGATCGTAATCGGCCGTGCCCGCCAACACCTTGTCGGCGTCGCCGAACGCGTTGTACGCGGTGATGGTGTCCTTCAAACCGCCCGTGGCGTGCGCGATGGGCAACGTACCGTAACGCATGGCGTAGAGTTGATTCAAGCCACACGGCTCGAAGCGCGAAGGCATGAGCAAAATGTCGCAACCGGCGGTAATGCGGTGCGCCATGGGAACGGAGAAACCGACCCAACCGCGGAACTTGTCCGGGTACGTGCTCTCGGCCCAACGCATGAAGTCTTCGAGCTCGGGCAAACCGCTGCCGAGCATCACCACCTGGACGTCCTCGCGCATCATGTCGTGGAGCGCGTTCTGGAGCAAATCCGGACCCTTTTGCCAATCCAAACGTCCGATGAAGCCCATCAATGGCACGTCGTCACGTTGCGGCAAGCCCAGTTCCTTCTGCAGCGCGCGTTTGCACTCGAGCTTTCCGGACATGTCCGTCACCGTAAAGGCCGCCGCGCAATCCGCATCCGCCTCCGGGTTCCACTCATCCATGTCTATGCCGTTCGCGATGCCGTCCAAGCGGTTTTGGCGACTCAAGAGCAAACCTTCCATGCCCTGACCACCTTCTGGGGTGGTGATTTCGTACGCATACCCTTGAGAGACGGTCAACACGCGGTCGGACGTCGCGATCGCACCCTTCAAAATGTTCACCACTCTACCCTCATCGAGTTCGTGCGCGCGCATGTGCTCGGGGTACTGGTACTCGAGCGCGCCGTACCACTCGTTCGGCACGCCGAGGTTCGGGAACGTCGTCGACGGTTCCGCGCCTTGGTGCAAAATGTTGTGAATGGCGCAAATCGTGCGCGCATCCTTGTAGACGCCGTGAGGACGGTATTTGGACGCCACCAAAGTCGGTACCAAACCGGCGTGCCAGTCGTTGGCGACGAAGACGACGTCTTGTCCGTAATAACCACCGCACTCCGCGAATGGCAACTGAAGCGGCGCTTCGCACGCGGCGTGGGACAACAAAGTGAATCTGAACTGGTTGTCGCCGTACACGCCGTACGAATCGCCGTACAGTCCACCCTTGCGGTGGAACGACGGATGATCGACGAAGACGTAATCGACGCCGTTCTTCATTTGATGAAAGTAACCCACCTCTTGTTCGCCACCGAAGCATCCGAGCTTCGCCTTGACGCACGTATCGAACGCGCCTTCGTACAAAACGTCCGACTTTGAGCCGTTTTGATACTTGGGCGCGATGACCATGACGCGGTGCCCGCGCGCGACGAGCGCCTGCGGCAAAGAACCGCACACGTCCGCTAGCCCCCCAGTCTTCGACCACGGCGCCACCTCGCTCGACACGAACACGATTTGCATCGGATTATCCGTCTTCTCCACCGGCGGTCGCGCCGTCGTCGGCGCCGTCGTCGTCGTCGGCGGTAACGCCTCCGCGAACATGGCGGTATCCGTCGTCGCCGTCGTCGCCGTCGTCGCCTCCGTCTCCTCCCCCCCCATCGCCTTCTTCGCCGCCGCCGCCTTCGCCTTCGCGCCGTATTCCGATTCCCCCTCGTACGCGCTCGGAAGATCGCCCGCGAACGCCTCCGCCTCCGCCTTCGCCGTCGTCCTCGCCTCCGCCTTCGTCTCCCCCCTCACCGTCGCCAGCCCCCCCCCGCGTCCTTCGCGCACCGCGCCGCTTCCCTCCGCGCCTCGCGTCGTCATCCGCGCCTTGATCGCCTCGTTCTCCGCCCTGAGCGCCGCGATCTTCGCCGCGAGCGCCGCTTTGCTCGACCCATCGCGCGCGTCGTTCGTCGCGTTCGCCCGCGTCGCGCGTCGTCGTCGCGTCGCGACGCGCGTCGCGGTCGCGACGCGGTGCGAGCGCGTCTCCGTCGTCGCGCTTCGGGCGCTCGCCATCGCCGCGTCGCGTCGCCGCGGCGTCGGGGTGTGCGCGCGACCGCCGCGCGCGCGCTGGGCCACTCGTTCCGATCCGTTTTGAGATCCTTTTCATATAGATCTTGGTTGGTGTAGTATACGTGTTTGAAGTACGTATAAAGAGTGGATAAAGCACCGTGTGTGTGCTATATTCAAAAACGGCGGGCGCCCTAGGGCGCGCGCCGACGGATTGCGCGAGAGCGCGACGCGCCGAGATCGACGCGATGTCCGCGCCGCCGCAGGGGCAAGTGCCGACGTTCAAGCTGATCCTCGTCGGCGACGGCGGGACGGGTGCGCGACGCGACGCGACGCGAGCGCGGATGAGGGCCGAACGCGATCGAACGACGCGAATCCGAATCTGCGAATCGGAAACGGAAAACGAGGGCGACGGGACGCGCGGGACGCGGCGGGGAGAAGACGAGGGCGACGGGAGACGCGGACGTGGGTGACTGACGACGCGACGCGACGCGCGGGACGCGCGAGGACAGGGAAGACGACGTTCGTGAAGCGACACTTGACGGGGGAGTTTGAGAAGAAGTATTTGCCGACGGTGGGCGTGAGCGTGCACCCGCTGGATTTCCACACGAACTGCGGGCCGATTCGATTCGATTGCTGGGACACCGCGGGGCAGGAAAAGTTTGGCGGCCTGCGCGATGGGTATTACATCCACGGGCAGTGCGCGATCATCATGTTCGACGTGACGTCGAGGACGACGTATAAAAACGTGCCGACGTGGCACCGCGACATCACGCGCGTGTGCGAGGACATTCCCATCGTGTTGTGCGGTAACAAGGTTGACGTGCGCAACCGTCAGGTGCGCGCGAAATCGATCACGTTCCACCGTAAGAAGAACTTGCAGTACTACGAGTTGTCGGCGAAGTCCAACTACAACTTTGAAAAGCCGTTCTTGTACCTCGCTCGCAAGTTGAGCGGGAACGCGGCGTTGCAGTTCACCGAATCCCCGGCGTTGGCGCCGCCGACCGTCCAAGTGGACTTGGCCGAGGTTGCCGCGTACGAAAAGGAGCTCGCCGATGCGGCGGCGCAGCCGTTGCCGGATGAGGATGACGAGTTGCTCGACGCGTAATTGAGTCTCACTAGCAAAAACAAGTTGAACTCCCTTCGACACAACAGCACAAATTTTACGTCTGTAGAAATCGGGCATGTCGATACCGATAGCGTTTTAAGACGAACGAACGAAATTATTAAACTCTCGAACGCGCGTCGTCGTCGTCGTCGTCGTTCTAACGTATAATTAGTGTACTATCGCAACTCAGCTACGCGGTGCGCGTGCGCCGCTCACGCGCTCATGGCGTCTTTGAAAAGATTATTACTAATCTCCGACGCCTTCGCGCCGCGTCGACGTGTCATCATCATTGTAACAGCGCGCAACAACGTCTTCTTTTTTGTCGTCCGAGACGCGATCGAATACGCGTTATCTTCGTCCAATTCTCGCTGCTCCTCTTTCGAGAGAATCTCGTAGCAGTCGGCGCAGATGCACCGCGACTCGGGCTTGCATCGCCCGCGATTTCCGTGAGGTGACACTCGCGTGTGCTCCGCGCAAAACCACGCCTGACATAAACCGCAGAAATGCCGCACGGTGCGAGCTTTTTTCAAGTTTACTTGACACCCCGGGTCGCTACACGCGAGAACTCTAACGCCTGGCTCGCGCCGTCGTCCATTTAACGAGTCGTTTGGCGCGAGCGTCATCGCTTCTCTCGCGTGCCTTGATACTATGCTTTGATGCACGGGTGAAAAGCCGTCCGAGCCTCCCGCACCGGCGGCGAACTCACGCTCGTCCAAGTGTTTCCTTGCTAGCTGCTTGCGGCTTTCCATGGACATGCACGCATCTCCCACAGCGACAAAGTAAGGGTCGCTCTCGCTCATGCTCGATTGACTCTCGAGAACCTTCGTAGGCGTGAAGAGCTTTCTGTTGATGCTTATACCGACGGACGGCGGTGTCGACGGTTCCTTCATGCGGAGCGCCGGTTCGAGGAATTCCTTCACGCTCTTCTTCTCTCCCTTCGCTAGAGCGACGGTAAACTTGACCAAGGCCGCCATCAGCACCAAGCCGCGGATGATGAGGCCACGCGCGGCGATGACGAATCGAAGCGTCAAAGCGAGCGAAACAATCGTACCCACCCACTTGGCGTCGCTTTCATCGGCTATCGTCACCCAGTTCGACATCGCTTTGGTTGATTTACTCCTCCCGTACTCGCCCCAAGCAATGACGCGAAATTTGTGCCGCACCCCAGGCGCGCGACTCAACTCATCAACATCCACCGTAAACGTCTCACTGTCGACGTTCGCAACGTGAGTCCACTTTAAAACTCTACCACCCACCCCGACTCCGCTTTGCACGACGTATTCGTGCGCGCGCGGCGAACCGAGATCTTTCGGCGCTCTCCACGTCACGCGCACTCGCGGCTCCCCGTCGCCGCGCTCCACGCTCGCCTTGACCGCTCTCGGCGACGAAGGCGCGCGCCCGACGTGCAACAACTGCCTCGTCATCGCTCTCGTCAATTTTTCGTGATCGCGCACCACCCCCATCCGTCGCAACCGTTCGCCGTCCTTCGCCAACAACGATGGAAAATCCATCGACGACACGCCGTTCTCCGCGAACGCGTTCGCGCATTCCGGCGCCCCAACCCCCCATCGCACCCACTCCGCCGTCTCGCGCACGCTCTTCATCAACCCCGCGCCTCGCCGCAGTTCCCGTAGGCTCACCGTCGTGTCGTCGTCGTCCGGAGAATCCAATCGTCGCGCCGTCGTCGCCGCGTCCGAGCCCGCCACGCCGAGTCGCGCCGTCCCCAAGTACTCCGCCAGTTCGCCCAGCGTCAGCTCGCCGTCGCGATCGTCGTCGATCGACGAAAAGAACTTTGAGAATCCTCGCGCGCGGTCTCGCGCGACGCTCGCGGCGTCGAGCGCGAGCGCGGCGAGCGCGACGAGCGTCAGCGCGAGCAGCGGCAGCGCGTGTTTAAACGCCGCCCGCGCGTCGCGCGCGCGCGCGGGCTCGCGCTCGAGCTGCGCGGCGTAGTCGTAGCCATCGCCCGCGTCGTCCGGCGCGCCGGGCGCGGCGCCGGGCGGCATCGCGCGCGCGCGCGCCGCAGAGTGCGACGCAGCTCGGGACGACCGTCGTCGATGCCCGCGCGCGCGGGCGTCCGACGCGCGCGCGCGCGGACGTGATCGCGACGCCGGCGATCGCGCGCGATTCGAGCGACGCTCGAGCGACGACGACGCGCCGCGCGCGCCGCGCGCGGTGAAAACGAACGAAAGTCGAAAGTCGTTGGAGGATTCGAGGCATGGGAATTTGCTTTTCGAGCGCGTCGACGACGCCGTACGTCGACGACGACGGCGTCGGCGACGCGCGGACGTCGACGGGGTCTGGATCTTTCAAGGCGCGCGCGCGGGCGATCGCGATCGCGATGAAGGGGGCGGCGGTGAAGGCGAAGGAGAGGATGCGGCGAGACGGGGCGAACGCGAACGCGAACGCGAACGCGAACGCGAACGCGAACGCGAACGCGAACGCGAACGAAGACGATCGGCGAGCGGACGCGGTGGCGCGCGAGAGCGCGAGCGATGGAGCGGTGATGGGTAGCCGTGCGATGACGAAGTCCACGAGATCGCTCCGGATGACGCCCGCGGCGGAGGTGTTGGCGGCGGCGGAGCGACGCGAGGCGGCGACGACGAGCGAGGCGACGCCGTTGCCGTTGCCGCCTCCGTTGGGGAATTTGGCGTCAGCGCACGGGCGTGGGTCGACGCGCGTCGCGGAGAAGCTGAAAGTGCTCTTGCCCGGATCGCACGATGGATACGTGAGTTTGGATGAGGTGACGCTGGACATGGCGGTGGACTCGGGGGAGAAGACGCGATTGATTCATTCGCGAGATAGAGTGACTCGGCGGACGAATTCCTTCGTGTCCACCACGGCTGGGGCGGCGAAGGGCGCGATGGCGGCGGCTGGGAAGGTGGCGAAAGTGGCGTCAACAAAAGTGACGATCACTCGGCACGCGAAAGGTGCGGCGTCCATGACGGCGGTGGAATTGTCCGAGTCGCCGCCGAGCTCGGGCCCCGAGCGCCGAGCGCGTAGAGATTCGAGGTTGTCCGAGGTTAGCACGACGGCAAGCGACTTGAGCGCGAGAGACGCGATGGACGATAGTCATCGCGAGACGATGCACAAGCGCGATCGATCGAACCCGTTCATGGATGACGGCGCACCGTCCGTGAGGGCGTCGACGGATCACGACTACTCAGACAACGGCATTCCTTCGCCGCGTTTGGGTCATCGTCGATCGACGAGCGGCGGCGCTTGGAGCGAGGTGAGTTACACCACCTCGGATGATGGTATGTTACGAATGTGTCACACGTCGCTCGCACCGACGAAACCTCGTCGATGGACAAAAGGGGATAATTTAGGGGAAGGTTCGTACGGCAGCGTCTGGCTAGCGCTCAATGGCGACACGGGTGAGCTTTTCGCGCTCAAGGAAGTTCGCGTGGGGAGTTCGGATAAGCACCGTGACGAGTCCATTGAGCAACTCGAGCAAGAAGTGGACGTGCTTTCGCGCTTAGTGCATCCCAATATCGTACGTTACATTGGGATCACGCGTCAAGAGACGGCGCTGTACATCTTTTTAGAATACGTCCCGGGAGGATCCATCGCGTCTCTCGTGCAGAGATTCGGTAAGTTTGAAGAAAACGTAATTCGTGTGTATACGCGTCAAATTTTAATCGGTTTGGCGTATTTGCACTCGCAGCGCGTGGTACATCGAGACATCAAGGGGGCGAACATTTTAGTAGAAAAGAGCGGGCGCATCAAGCTCGCCGATTTTGGTATGGCCAAGGTGCTCGAGCGCGTGTCGATCGGGAAATCGTTCAAAGGAAGCGCATGTTGGATGGCACCCGAGGTAATACGCCAACAAAATATCGGTTTTGAAGCCGATATCTGGAGCGTTGGGTGCACGGTGTATGAGATGTCTACGGGCTCGCCGCCGTGGAGCGATTGCAGCACGCAGGTGCAAATAATATTCAAAATCGCATCCTCGAACGAGATCCCAGACATCCCCGAGGATTTGTCCCCCGAAGGACAAGATTTCTTGCGACTATGTTTACAAAGAGACGCGGAGATGCGCCCCGAGGCTGTGGCGCTCTTGGACGAGCCCTTCGTCTTGGACGCGCATCGCTCGAGCGATCACACGCAAAACATCCCAGGATTGCAGTACGACACGTGGGCGTCATCTTCGGCGGTCGACGACGGGAGCATACTCTCGTCCGAAGCCGATCCGTCATCGAGGGTAAATTCGTCGCGTCACGTGGCGTGGGAGAATTAGGAAGTGTGGGGATTGTTAGTAAAATCAACATTTGTTCATCACATTGTCTCAAAAAAACGTTTCCGATGCGTCTCTCGTCGCGTCTTACACAGCGGCGTAGTGGTCTTCGTCGATAGTCGTGAACACCTCACCACCGTTCGACATTTCTTCGAGCGCAGCTTTGATGGCATCGCGAGTAAACTTGCCGTTTTGCTTCGACGCGATTTCATCAACGGTCATCCCTTGCTCGCCCTCGGCGAACTGCTTCAGCACGCCCATAATTGAAACGTCGATTTCCTCGGAGCCCAAATCACCATTCGCGGCGACGTTCGGCGCTTGTTGCGGCACGGTGTAAGCGTTCGCCGGCGCGGCACCGCCCGAGACCTTGGTCTTTTCGGCGTGGCCGCTCGCGTACACGACTTCCAACATGTGAAACGTCACCTCGTTGTGGTCGGTAATCTTACGCACCGCCTGCTGAGTGTGCGCGGCAATCATGTGTTCGTTGGCCAAAGTCTTCACCGAGCCATACACACGAACGTACGCGCCAACCTCGATCGGCTCGGCCGTCTGATCGCCGTCTTGGTCACTCCACACCTTGACGTCGCACACCCCGGTGGAATCGTCCACCTTGTACAAAACGTACGAGCTCTTACTCTCGACGCCCACAATCTTACCGACGACGGTCAGGTTATGAACCGGCACCCCATTCACCACGAGCGTTTCATCCGGCGTCTGTCGCGCGTCGATCGCTCGCTTAAGCATCTTAACCGTCAACGGTTTCATCGTCGGCGGCGCGCTCCCGTTCGCGTACGTCTTCCCTTCGCTCGATCCATCCTGCGGTCTACGTCGCGTCATCGACGCCGTTCGCGTCCCATCGTCAGTCACCCGTCCACGATCGTCCGCGCGCGCTTCCCTCTCCCGTCCCTCCTCGTCCTCTCCCGCGTCCGCTCGCGCGCGCGCGTCGAGATCATCGTTCGAGTGCCGAGAATTTCAAAATTTCAAAATCAACAGCTCGTCCTCGATCGCGCGCGCGTTCGGTCGCGTCGCGTCGTCGTCGCGCCGTCGCGTCGCGTCGCGACGCACTGCGGCATGTACCCGTGGCTCCCCGCGTACTGCGTCGCGCCGGCGAAATCGCTCATCGCGCGCGCGTCGTCGTCGAGTGCCGCGCGCGCGGCGCGTCGTCGCGCGTCGGCCGCGCATCGTGCGCAATCGAGGACGGGATTTGAAGCGTCGATTCGCGTCGTCGGGCGGCGATGTTAGCGCGCGCGCGCGCGGTCGTCGTCGTCGGGCTAAATAAAGCGCGCGCGCAGTGCGCGACGCGCGAGCGAGACGCGTCGCGTCGCGTCGCGTCGCGCGGCGGCGGCCGGCGCGCGGTCGCGTCGACGGCGCGGACGACGCGACGCGCGGGAGACGCGGGACGGCGCGGGACGACGGTTCGCGTCGCGGCGCGGGACGCGACGCGCGGGAGACGCGGGACGGGCGATGACGGCGCGAGAGGCGGACGAGGAGGCGCGCACGCGCGCGCGCGCGAGGAGGGTGAGCGAACCGGCGCGCGCGGGCGAGGCGCTGAACGGTGTGGCGCTGTTCAGAGAGCTTCGAAGGGACGATCGCGCGGCGCTGTGCGCGCGCATGGTCGAGTGCGAGTTCGAACGAGGCGAGGTGATCGTGCGTAAGGGCGAGGTTGGGGCGAATTTTTACGTAATCGCGCAGGGATGCGTGCGAGTGGACGCGCGCGACGACGAGGGTGACGTCGCGGATACCGTCGACGTGGGATCGATGGAGGACGAAGACATCTCGGCGAAGGATGGCAGTCGTCGAGTCGTGGCGTCGCGGCGAGAACAAATCGCGCCGGAAAGTCCGTCGTCGTGCGACGGCGAGGCGAGAGTAACGCCACTCAAAGATAGTTCTAAGTTGTTGTATCCGGGCGAAACTTTCGGGGAGGTGGCGTTGGTGCGAAAGTGCCCGCGCACCGCGACCGTCGTCGCGGCGTCGCCAGTCATCAAACTCTGGGTGCTCGATCGGGCGACGTTTCACGAGACGCTCAAACGTACGACTTTCGAGCGACGTTGCGAGTACATGGGTTATCTAGAATCTGTCGCCGTGTTTCGCGACTCGCTCGACGCGCGAACGACGTCAATGTTGGTCGACGCGCTTCGCATGACGACATTTGAGAGTGGCGCCGTCATCGTCAGCCCAGATGATTCTTACGATAAAACCTCCTCAAAGTTTTACGTCATCGTCAAAGGCGAATCGGTCGTTCACGTGGAAGATGGCGAATCGTTCGAGGTGAATAGGTTGAAGCGAGGGGATTACTTTGGCGAGGTGAGCCTAATTCATAAGACATCGCCTACGGCGACGGTGGTCGCCGTCGGTCAAGTTAGCGCGTTGACGCTCGATGCTGAGTCATTCCATCGAATGATTGGAGAGGAAATAATCGACATGATGGCAAAAAAGATAGACTCCTACTCGTACGCGTCGAATAAGGTGGAAAAGAAATCGAAGCGAAGATTGACGCGTCGAGCGGGATCGTTCGCTGCGTTGCGAGGGGCGGTGACGTCACGATTTCGATGGCTTTCTTTCGATCGGCGAAATATCGCACGCCGAACAGAAGCAATTGATTCACCGCACAATATTCATGCGATGGCATCGATCGACGTCGCGCCCGAAATTTGCGTGCGCTCGAGCAAAGACGTTGTTTTCGTCAAGGAAATTGGTGGAGGCATGCTCGGCGCCGTCTTCGTCGCAAAGACGTTGAGCACACTCACAACGTGCTGCGTCAAAGTCATGCACAAATGGAAAGTCGCGCATTTAGATCAAGAAAAAAACGTCTCACGTGAGCTCGAGCTCATGAAACGATTCGATTCGCCGTTCCTGACGCGCGCCTTGGGTGCGTTTCAAGACGCTCGCGCGTTGTACTTGCTCATGGATTATCTTCCCGGCGGCGATTTGTTCCAGCTCTTGGTGAGCGGACCATTCAGAGGTGGACAATTCCCCGTCGATATCGCTCAATTTTATGCTGCCGAAGTCCTCGTGGCGCTCGAGTACATTCATGCGAACGAGTACGTGTACCGCGATTTGAAGCCCGAAAACGTCCTCATCGACGCCGACGGGCACATCAAGCTCACTGACTTTGGCTTTTGTCGCCGATTATTACGAGGCGAACGCGCGTACACGACATGTGGCACCGCGGATTACATGGCTCCAGAGGTCATGCTCGCGCAAGGATACGATCAGCTCGCCGATTATTGGTCGTTTGGCGTGCTCTTGTACGAAATGCTGGTCGGTTACGCCCCATTCGCGAGCGCGAACGACGGCGCTCGTCACCGTCGCATCGTCACTTCCGATCTAAAATTTAGTACCGCATACTTTCCTCTCACCGCAAAATCCCTCATTTCTCGTCTATGCGTCGTGGACGTGTCGCGAAGACTGGGATCGAGCGCGCGCGGCGTTTGGGATTTGAAGAGTCACAATTTCTTCACGGTCGATTGGGCCGACGTCACCAGGCGTCGCCTCGCACCACCGCACGTGCCTGCGCGCCGCGAGCTCGATTTTACTGAAAATTCTGTGTCTAGGCACAAATCGCGCGAGATCATCAAGGCGCTCGAGCGCCGAGGCGAACGCGAAAGAGCCGAGTGCGGCGCGCCCGCGCATCGTTCGCAAGGAGATGAGTTTCGTGGATTTTAAAATGGGTAATGTGTCTTAGCAACAACTAGATGATAATCCGAGCGTTAGAAAAGTACGGGTTTCGCGTTCATTGCTGCTTGCACTCGGGCGGTTGTTCGCCCTCCTTCGCCGCGCCGCCCATCGCCGGCGGCGCCGCGAAAGACTTCTTACCGCCGACGAACTCTTCTTCCTCGTCCTCGTCTTCATCTTCGTCGTCCTCGTCGTCCTCGTCGTCCTCATCGTCCTCGTCGTCGAATTCGTCTTCATCGTCGTCTTCGTCGAATTCATCTTCTTCGTCGTCGGCGAATGCGTCGCCGGTGAACCAGTTGACGGCGTCTGGAATCAAGTTGTTCGCGATCATCATGCCGAGCTCGTAATCTTGCTCCATCGCGTCTTGCAACTGTTCGGCGTCATCTTCGGACATGTTTTGTTGCTCTTCTTCGTCCGGGACTTCGGGCGGGTAGAAGAATTGGAAAAAGCTTTCCGCCGGTTCCGTCTTCGTGATGGGCTTTTTGTTCTTCGCCCCTGGTTTCGGCTTCTTTCGCAAAACCTTCACCGTCAAGTTCTTACCCGATTTCCAGTTGATTTCACTCGACTCAATGTATCGCAAGAGATTGTCTTCCTCGTCGTCCATGTGATACGTCTTCGTCAACACGGAATCTTCAAAGTACTCATTTTCTTCAAAGTGAAAGTCGATCTTGAAGCCGCACAGCTCGTCGCCGTCTTCGTCTTCGCCCTCGAGCGCGGACGTGGTGATATCGATCAAGTGCTTCAACGCCCCCTCATCGCGTTCGGTGATCATCTGCGCCAGCTCCTCGTTATTCTTGAGCGCAATCATCCAAAACTCTGGCACCCCCTTCGGCGCCTCGACGGCGTCCTTCGCCGCCGCTTCGATCTCCGCCTTCAGCTCTTCATCATCGTCCGGCACCGCCGCTTCCTTCGCCCCCGTCACGATTTCACTTCTCGCCTTATACATCGGCGCGTACAGCGCCGCGTATTTCGCCTCCAGCGCCTTTTTCTCTTCGAGATACGCCTCGTGGACGCCGTCGTGCGCCTCCTGCAGCTTCTCCAGCGCCTTCACCCGCGCTCGCACCCTCGGGTGCAGCTCCTCGAGGAATCCCGATCGCAGCCCGACCAATCCATCGAGCTTTTGCTGCAGCGCCCCGATCAGGCCGCTGTTCCCGTGCAGCTGCTGCAGCGCCGCCATGACCTGCGCGCCGTCGACCGATTTTTCAAAATCAGGATCGACGTCCGCGCCGTCGTCCGCGCCGTCGCGTCGCGCCGCGTCCGAGCCCGGCATGCGCGCCGTTCGATCCTAATTTCCCGTCCCTTCGCTTCGCGTCGCCGTCGTTCGCGCGCGTCGGCGTGTGCGGCGCGTCGCGTCGCGCGCGCGCCGCCGTTTCATCCATCGTCGACGTCGTCCCGACATCGCGACGCGCGCGACGACGCGCGCGCCGCGGCGATGTGGGCGCCGCGTCCGTCGCGCGCGCCGCGCGTCCGCGTCGCCGCGACCGGCGCGCGCGCGGCGTCGCGCGGCGTCGCGCCGCCGGTCGCCGCGCGCGACGGACGCGCGACGGATGCGAATCGTCGACGCGCGGCGCGCGCGCGCGCGTCGGCGCTGCCGCCGGCGAACGAAATCGCGGGATTCGTCGTCGGCGCCGCGCTGCTGGGGCTGTGCGTCGGCGGCGCGAGGCTGGACGGGGTCATCGCGCGCGCGCAGGCGCGAGGGATGGCGGGCGACGACGACGGGAAACGACGCGAGCGGCGCGGGAAGCGCGGGGGGGGGGTGTTCGTCGTGCCGGACGACGATGGGATGGGAGAGGGGTAGAGATGGCGAAAGAATAGCGTCGAAGCGCGCGCGCGGTCGCGCGCGGCGCGTGTAAATCAAAATCAAAGCGCGTAAGCAAATACCGCGAATAGCGGCGTCGTATCTTCAAATTATTACTTCGAACGCGCGTGGACGGTCGACGACGGCGCGAGAGGGCGCTCGGTGCGTCGGTTTAGAAAACCTTGACGAGCTCGACGTCGAAGTGCAGCGCGGATCCGCCGGGGATGACGCCCTTGATGCCTTTTTTACCGTAACCCATGGCGCTGGGAATGATGAGCGTGCGCTTGTCGCCCTCGCGCATGCCCTCGACGCCGACGTCCCAGCCCTTGATGACTTCGCCCACGCCCAAGCGGAACGTAAAAGTAGCGCTGCCTTTGGTTTGATCGAAAATCTTACCGCTCGGGAGCTTTCCGATGTACTTCATCGCCACTTTTTTGCCGCCGGCGGCGACTTTCGCGCTGGTGTTCTTCGTGGCAAAGGTGTTGATGATTTCCATGCCATTCTTGTGCACGCGCTTGGGCGTCTCCGGTTTCTTCGACGCAGATTCCGGTTTCGCCTCCACCGCTCGCTTCTTCGGTTCGGGGGTCTTCGCGGGCTTGGTTTCCGCCTCGCGCTTCTTCGCCGAGCGCGCCGACTCGTCTTCGGTCATCTCGACGATCTTCACACCACCCTTACGAGTGACGCCTTCGGGCTCGGACTCGGACTCGGACTCGGACTCGGAGTCGTCGTCTTCGGAGTCGTCGTCTTCGGAGTCGTCGTCTTCGGAGTCGTCGTCTTCCGAGTCGGACTCGTCGTCGTCGCCCGTCGTCATCATCTCCTCCTCCTCGTCCGAATCCGAGTCCCCCTCGTCGCCGTACACGTCGTCCTCGTCCAACTCATCCCCCTCGCCGTACTCCGGCATGTAATACCCCGTCAAGTGCGCCCCGCACGCGCCCTCGACCGTGAACTCCGCGTACTCGTCCAGCACCAAATCCAACCCGCACGTCTCCACTCGCCCACCGATCAGCGCGCACACGCGGTACTCCTCCCGCTCGAACGAATCGTCCGTCGACGAATCATCGTCATCGTCGTCATCGTCCGCGCCCGCCGCCGCTCGCAGCACCGCGTCGTCGGTCTCGCATCGCATCTTGATCACGACGCGCGCGCCGTCCTCGAGGGCGTCGCTCGCCGCCGTCGCCTGCGACACGTGCAGCCGCACGTCGACGTCCGGCGGCGGGACGTACGGCGTCCACACCCCCGGCTCGAGTCGCGCGCCCCAGAACATGTCGAGCGTCGGTCGCGCGTCGCGGTCGCGCGTCGGCGCGCGCGCGCGGCGGCGGCGGCGGCGGCGGCGACCGACCGCGCGACCGATCGACCGCGCGATCGATCGATCGTTCTCGCGCGCGTCGACCCTCGCGCGCGGTTCGACCGCGCGCCGTTTTAAACCTCGATCGATCGATCGATCGACCGCGCGATCGATCGATCGTTCTCGCGCGCGTCGACCCTCGCGCGCGGTTCGCCCGCGCGCCGTTTTAAACCTCGATCGATCGATCGATCGTTTTCGCGCGCGCGCGGGATTTGAAATCGCCGCGCGTCGAGTCGCCATCGCGCGACGCCCGCGCGCGTCGTCGCGACGCGCGGATCGACGAAGACGCGCGCGACGTCGCGGGCGTGTTCGTCGAACTCGACGCGATGTCGTCGACGCCGCGCGCGACGGAGGCGAGCGCGGCGCTGGAGATGTTTCACGCGCGCGAGCTGTCGCGCGAGGCGCGCGCGAAGATCGAACTGCTCGAGCGGCGGCTGACGACGTCGGAGCGAGCGACGCCGCCGAGCGCGTCGCGGGAGACGGGGAGAAGCGCGCGGGCGCGCGCGGGCGCGGAGCGGTGCGCGATGGAGGACAGCGCGAGCGATTCGAGCGAGGACGAGGGAGGCGGGACGCGCGCGTACGGCGTGGTGGACGCGCGGGCGAACGCGTCGGAGGGGAAGGCGTCGACGGTGAAAGCGGAGGGCGTCGGCACGGGGGCGAGCGGGAACGGAGGGAAGAAGACGACGAAACGGAGACGGCGGGAGTCGGCGACGGCGAGCGATCTGGAGAATGAAAATCCGGAGCGGGGAGGGGCGAGCGGAGGGTTGGCGCGGTCGAGACGACATCCGGGGGGGAAGACGGCGAGCGCGCGCACGCCCGAGGCCAACGTCTCTCTGCTCGATCGGTTTGAAAATACTGGATCAGGGTTTAAGACGAGCTCGCCGCTCTTGGAAGCGATGACGACGCCCGGGAAAGGGACGGCGGGTGGCGAACGCGAGGCGGCGGCGACGAAGATTCGAGCGCTCGAGGAAAAGTTGGCGGCGACGGAAAAAGAGCGCGAGGAGTACGAACGCGGTTGCGAAGAGTTGAGGGCGTCGAATAATGAGTTGAAGCGCGAATTCGAGCGAGCCAGCGAGGCGAGGCGGCGGGGCGTGCATCAGCTCGCGGTGAACCTCGCGGTGTTGGAACGCAAACAAATGCGCATGCAAATCGCCGAGGAAGGCTTGCGTTTGGGAACCATCGGCGTTCAGCGCGTGGGATCGGTGTTGCAAGAAGTCTGGGAAGACGGACGCGCGTTCCATGAACTGGATGATCGACTCGATCGCTTGACGGAATCTCGTAAGCTCGCCGAAGAAAAGCGCAAGCAAGTCAAAAAGAAGTTGCCGCCGCCGGGAAGCGCGGAGATGGACACGACGGCGCACGCCGAGTACGTGTTGAGCGAGGAAGTACACAAAGCGCGCATGGCGATCATTCGAAAAGAAGAAGAAGCGCTGAAATCCGAGCGTGAGAGTCTTGAACGCGAAAAAGCTGCGCACATTCGCGCGCTCAAGCGCGTGCGAGACGAAGACGGCTCGAGATTTAACAAGCACCCGGTGCTCGGCGATCGTTACGTGTTGATGAATCTACTTGGACGAGGTGGTTTCAGCGAAGTTTACAAGGCGTGGGACAGCGTCGAAATGCGAGAAGTCGCGTGTAAGCTGCATCAGTTGAACCCGCAGTGGAGCGAAGAGCGCAAGCGCACGTATGTCCGTCACGCCGCGCGAGAGTGCGACATTCACAAATCGCTCGATCACCCGCACGTCGTGCGCTTGATCGACGTCTTCGAAGTAGATTCCGATAGTTTCTGCACCGTGTTGGAGCTGTGTACGGGCGATGACCTCGACGCTCGATTGAAGGCGCAAGGCTCGATCAGCGAACGCGAGGCGCGCGCCATTCTCGCTCAAGTTTTCAACGGCTTGGCGTACATGAGCACGGGGCCGAAACGCATCATCCATTACGACTTGAAACCTGGAAATATTTTGTTTGACGAAGCCGGGCGAGTGAAGATTACGGATTTCGGCTTGAGTAAAATTATGGAAGAGCGTAGCGTCGGTTTCGGCGCCGACAGTGGCATGGAGCTCACGTCGCAAGGCGCTGGAACGTACTGGTACTTGCCCCCGGAGTGTTTCGAAACCGGTCCGGCGCCGCCGAAGATCTCGAGCAAGGTTGACACGTGGTCGTGCGGTGTCATCTTGTTTCAAATGATTTACGGCAAGCGACCGTTCGGCCACGACATGTCACAGGAGCAAATCTTGCACGCGGGCACGATTCGAAACGCGAAGGAGGTGGAATTCCCAAGCAGACCCTCAATTTCGCTGGAAGGCAAGGCGTTCATCTCGCGATGCTTGGCCTATAAGCAAAGTCAACGCCCGGACGTGCTCGAGGCGAGCAAGGATCCGTACATGACATTTTTGACGAAATGATTAGACAGACACGATACGAATAGAAGAAGGGAATAAAAGATGATGGAACATTGCAATGAATTCTCACATGATGACGCACGCGTTGGCGTCGCGCTCGCGCTGCTTCTCTCGCGACACTCGAGACGGCGGCGGCCGCGATGGGCTGTGCTCGAAGTTAGCGGTGTCTAATCCGTACTTTTCGCGCATCCTAATGCGCCAAGCACTATCGCCCGCGCGTTCCATCTCTACTCGCGAGCTCCCGACGAGGGGCGCGCGTTCGCGATCCCCGTACGTGTCCTCGTAGTAGCTATCTTCCTCGTCATCGCTATCCACACCACCGCTTTCGGTCGCCGCTCGCCGTAAAGCGATCGCTAATATGATGCTCAAAATTTGCACGAAGAAGACGACGAGGACGAGCGACGTCACCGCGTTCTCGTGCTCCTCCATGAAGGACCACGCGTTGGCGTACGCCCCCGTCACATCCGTCGGCGCCGACGCGTACGCCTTACCACTCGACACGTACGCCGCCAACCCAGCTTGCAATATCACCATCCACATCACCTGATGCGCGTACATTCCCAAACAACACGCGTTCCCGTTCTCCGCGCCCGCCAATCCCAACCACGCCGTCGCCGCGCAAAACGCTCCGCTCCCCCCGATAAAGTACACGAACCACGGTTCCGTCTCAAAGAAATTATGCACCCGCGCCTTCGTCTGTTCAATCGCCGTCGCGTTCTCGCTCACGTCCACCGTCGCGGGCGTCCGCGCGTCCGGCCCGTCGTCCCAATCCAAACCGTCCAGCCCGACGCGCCGCTTGTTAAATCCCAACCACAAGTGAAACGCAAACAACGCCGTCGCGAGTCCGCCCGCGAGCAGCGCGCCGTTCGTCAGCCGCAACAACGCCCGAAGGAACGATTTGAGTCCCGGCACGCGTCGTCGCGCCATCGTCGCGCCGTCTTCGTCGTCAAACTTTTCTCAACACCAATCGATTGTCGCGCGCTCGCGTCGCGCGTCGCGCGCGCGCGCGCTCTCGCTCTCGCGCGCGCCGCGTCGTCGCTCGCGCGTCGTCGATCCGTCGCGTCGTCGCGTCGTGGATCCGTCGCGTCGTCGCGTCGTCGTCGTCCGCGCGCGTCGTGCTCTGCCGACGGCACTGCGTCGCGCGTCGCCGCGCGCGCCATGGCGCCCGCGCGTCGCGACGCCGTCGAGCGACGGCGCGACAGAGACGGCGTCGCGGCCGCCATCTCGCTCGCGCGCGCGTCGTCGAGCGACGCGCGCGAGGACGCGCAGAAACGATTTCTGCTTCGACGCGCGTCGAGCGGGATGCGCGGCGCCGAGGCGCTCGCGACGTTCGTCGAACCGCCGGCGATGGCGACGGCGACGCGACATAAATTAGGAGGTGCGCGCGCGCGATGGCGCGATGGGCGACGCGATGGACGAGCGATGGACGAGCGATGGGGAGACGCGCGGGTGGAGGGATAATCCAAATCTAGACGAGCGCGCGACGACGAAACGGATCACGGATCGCGGACGACGACTGACGGATGGACGAATGGATGCGAAAACGTAGGCTTGGTGTTTTGGCTGGGGAACTTTTACCTGTGGTACGCGGTGATCGGCGCGGCGTTCGTGCCGCTCGGGTTGTACTTTACGGCGCTGGTGAAGAGCGTCTTCGTGACGAACGGCACGGAACACGGGCCGCACGCGGAGCAGGTGGGGATCGTGGTGATGATATACGCGTGGATACTGAGCGCGATATTCATATATCCCGCGTATTGCGTGTTCGGGCCGTCGATGTGGTTGAAGAATTTCTTCCTGGGGTACATCGCGTGGTACGCGACGCTCGACAGGAAGACGGCGAGCTCGGGGAAGCGTTTCGCTCGATGGTCTCGGCGGTTACCGTTTTGGAGGATTTTGGCGGAGTATTTTCCGGTGCGATTACACGTGAGCGCGAAGTTAGATCCGAGCGGTAATTACTTGTTCGGTTATCATCCGCACGGCGTCATCGGCGTCGGCGCGTTGTTGACGTTCGCCACCGAGGCGACGGGATTTTACGAAGCATTTCCGGGACTCGATTTGCGTCTTCTCACGCTGTCCATGAACTTCAAGTTCCCGTTCACTCGCGAGGTGTTGATGGGGCTCGGGATCAATAGCGTGACCAAGTCGAGCGTGGAGACGAATCTGACGCGCGCGCCGGGGGCGTCCGTCGCCATAGTCATCGGCGGCGCCTCCGAAGCGTTGGACGCGCGTCCGGGCTGGGCCACGCTCACGCTCGCCAGACGCAAGGGGTTCGTAAAGATGGCTCTTCGCACAGGAGCATCGCTCGTGCCCGTGTTCGCGTTCGGCGAGAATGACATTTTCGAACAAGTGGAAAATCCCGAAGGCGGACGATTGAGGAATTTCCAAATGTACATCAAACAACTCATTGGCATCACGCCGCCTGCTTTTTACGGGCGGTCGCTCAGTCGAGGCATGTGGCGTCGAATCTTTGGTCGCAAAGGTGTGCTTCCGAAGCGTGAGCCGATCGAAGTCGTCGTGGGCAATCCCATCGCCGTGCCCAAAGTCGTCGATCCGTCAAACGAAATCATCGACAAGTACCACGCCCTGTACACCGAATCTTTGAAAGAGCTTTACGAGTTACATCGTCGACAGTTTCATAGACTCAATCGCGGGGGGTCGTCGGATGATCTTCTGAGCGATCTCCTGACTCGGCAAGGAAAACTGCAAAACATGCAGTTCAAGTAGTATCACACAGTATCGCGCGAACGCAAACGAACGCGCGCGCGCAACTCCATTCTTTCTCTCGACGAATCGACTCGCATTTATGTAGGACGTGTAAAGCATACGCAGGATTTGAACGAATTCGAAGATTTATTACATGCAATTTCACGCGCGACGCGGGGTGCTGCTCAATTGTGGCAGCCCGTTACAACTTGGCGCCGGTGAAACGCAAGAGAATACCGTCGTTGCCGAGAATAAATCCTTGATCTTCGCTTTGGAACTTGACGTTGTAGAGGTTCGCCGCGACGTTGTCCGTGCCGCGGTCGCGCTTCCATGACTTACCGGCGTCGGTAGAGTAAAACACGCTTCCAGAGCCACCCACGGTCCAGAACGTCTTGCCGCTCGGGGTGTAACCCAAGTCGAGCAGACCAAAGCCGCGAGAGCCGATTCTACCTTCGTTGAATTCAGAATCCTCCTCCGGGAGGCCGGTTTCGGCGGAGAAGAAGATGCCACCGCCGCGGGTAAGCTCCCAAATCCCGCCATCCGGGCGCCAGCCCATGCTTTGCACCCGACGCGCGGACGTTCTGTTGTGCGGTTGCCAGTACGCCTGACCCGGCGCCCAAGACATGTAAAAGTTCCCGCGAGAGCTTAAACCGAGGTACTCGCCGTTGTCGTTGCGCGAGATCGTGGAGAACGTGCCAGTGTAATACGAAGCGCCGGTGATACCAGAGCTCACCGTGCGGTTCAACGTCGCGGAGACGGTCTCCTCGACCGCAGCCTTCCAGTTGCGCGCCGCGTCCTTGGTGAAGTAAATCGCCCCCTCGTCCGTCACCATCTCCGCCGTGCCGTTATCTTGCACCGCCGTGATCAACACCGGCGCCCCCGGAAGTCGCGGGCTCAACCCGACGCGCTCCCAGTTCGCGCCACCATCGGTCGTGTGCAACAACACCGCCGGCTTACCGATGATCCATCCCTCGTCGCCGCAAAACGACACGCTATTAAAGCGATAATTCACGTCGTCGTCCAACAATCCGCTCAAATCGCGCACGTCCCACGTCTTCCCTCCGTCCTTCGTCTCGAGCACCGTCTGCCTCGTCCCGAGCAAGAACCCGTGCTTGGGATCGTTCGAACTGAACGCGATGTCCAGCAGAATCACTCCCGGCTCCAGCGGCAGCTCCACTTGCTCCCAGTACGAGCTCTCGATCGAACCCTCGGCGAGCGCGCGCTTATCCATCGGCAGCGCGCTCAGCGCCGCGACGAGCGTCGCCGTCTTCACCGCCAGCGCGCGTCGCGGCATCTTCCCCTCCGCGCTCGCGTCCTCCCCCGCGCCCTCCGTCGTCGCCCGCGTCGCCGTCGTCGTCCGCGTCGTCGCTCGCGCGCGCGATCGCGCCCCCCCTCGCGCCCGTCTCGACCCCGCGTCGCGCGCGCGCGCCGTCGCGCGTCGCGCCGTCGCCGTCGTCGCCGTCGTCGCCGTCGCGCTCGTCGTCATCGCGCGCGGTCGTGCGCGCGCGCGTCGGTGTGCGCCGCGCCGCGCCGCGCGCCGGCGCGTCGCCGCCGCGCGCGGTGGTGACGTCACCACCGCGCGCGATCGATCGCGCGCGCCATCGCGCGACCCGCGCGTCGTCGATCGCGCGCGCGCGTCGATCGACGTCGCATCGATCGACGCGGCGCGCGCGCGATCGATCGACGCGGGCGCGCGGCCGCGCGCGCGATCGATCGACGCGCGATCGCGCGACCGTCGCGTCGTCGATCGCGCGCGCGCCGCGAACCTCGCGCGGTGGACGCGCGCGCGCGCCGAGCGATCGATCGACGGCACACCGCGGCGCGATGGATTCGCCGGCGAGCGGCGCGTCGTCGCCCGGCGACGCGCGCGCGTTCGACGACACGGTGGACGGCCTGCGCGGGGAGCTGGAGGGGATGCGCGCGGCGCTGGAGACGAGCGAGGCGAGGCTGGAGCGCGCGCGCGCGGCGGCGGCGCAGGCGGGACGGCTGAGCAAGGCGTACGCGAGCGTGGACGAGGACGTGCGGCGACTGACGAGCGCGCTGGAGGCGCGCGAGCGCGCGCTGGAGGAGGCGCGAGCGACGGCGAGGGAGATGGAGGAAGCGAGGGATCGAGCGGCGGCGGGAGAGGCGAAGACGAGGGCGGAAAGGGACGCGCTGCGGGACGAACTGCGGGCGACGCTGCGAAAGACGCTGGCGCGGGCGGAGGCGTCGAAGAGGACGACGACGTCGACGACGGACGCGGAGGCGCTGGAGAGGGCGAACGGGAGGGTGAAGGAATTAGAGGACGCGCTCGAGAGGGAGAGGGCGGCGCGCGAGGCGGAGACGAAGGCGAACGCGGTCGAGACGGAGGCGAAGACGAAGGCGACGAGAGAGACGTTTGACGCGGCGAAGCGCGAGCTGGAGGATGCGCGCGAGAGGTTGCGCGCGGAAGCGGACGAGGCGAACGAAAAGGCGGAGACGGCGGCGGCGGAGCGAGACGTTTTGAAATCGCGGCTTAGAGCCGCGGAGGAAGGCGAGAGGGCGTCGCCGGAGCTCGCGCGAGAGATTGAGGAGTTGCGAAGTTTACTTTCCGAACGAGACGAAGAAATTCGGGCGACGGCGTCGACGTTGCGGGAGTCCGAAGCCGCGCTCGAGAAGCGCGCGGATGAGCTGCGACGAAGCCGCGAGAAAGAAAATGCGCTGAGCGTCGCGCTGAGCGACGCCGAGGCCCAGCTCGTGGAATCTCGAAAGAACGTCGACCTCATCGTTGCTCGCGCGGACAAGGCGAGTCAAATTTTCACGGAAAACGCCGCCGCGCTCCGTTTGGCGGATGCGCGCGCGGCGACGGCGGAGTTAGAGGTCAACGTGGCGGAGGAACGAGTGAAGACGCTCGAGGAAAACTTGGACGCCATCGCCGCCGAACGCGACGAGCTCCAGCGCGAATTGGACGCCCAAAAGCAGCAACAGCATCAGCTGCGACCGATATCGCCGGTAGTGGCGTCCTCACCCAGCGCCGCCGTCTCGGCGTCGCCCTCGAAACCCGCCGCCTCCATCGACGTCATCGAGGCGCTCGAGCACGAACGCCGCGCGCGCGCGCTCTTCCAGAGCGACGCTCGGTACTGGCGAGAGCGTTACGAGGCCATCGCGGCGACATCATCCGCCGTGCTCACCCCTCTCAGCGCATTCGCGCCTCAAACGGCGAGACGTCCCAACACCCCCGGGAACGCCCTCGCCCTCGCCGCGGGTCTTCCGCCGTCCCCGGTCGTCCTCGACGCCGACGCCGACGCCGACCCCGACGTCGAAGACATCGACGAAGAGCGCCCCGACGCAGAAAACACCGAGAACGAGCCGATCCCGCGAGCAAAAGCGAAACCGATGACATCGATCGATTCCCCGGCGCCGCCGACGCGCGCGCGCCGCTCCCTCACCGCGTACTTCCAGTGACGCCGCGCGGCGACGTTCAACGTAGCGAATTGAAACGAATTAGCATGTGCGAATAACGCGAGAGACGATGATTCGATCGCGACGACCACCGCGTCGACCGCGCGCGCGGTCGCGCGAGGCGACATTAAAACGCGCGCGCTCGGCGCTCGCGCGCGACGCAGGGAGCACAAGATGATGACGCTGGCGGCTCGCTTTATCGTGACATCGCGTCGTCGCGCGCGCGCGGCGGCGTCCGTGACCGCGCGCACCGCGAAACAAACACGCGCGATCAAAGTTTCGCGCGCGCCGCACGCCTCGAAGACGCGCGGCGACGACGTCAGACGCGTTCAAAGCGACGAATTCCACAAAACTGATCGATCGCTTTAAATCCTGATTAAAACGCGAGAGATGTGCGTCGAAACGACCGAAGGCACATCGCGAACGATGGCGAACGAACGCACGAGCTCGTCGTCGTCGCTGAGCGAAGGCGGAACGCCGACGGTGACGGTCGGGATGGGAAGCGAAGACGCGGGGAAGAAGACTCGAAACGCGAGCGCCACGGCGTGGACGAAAGAGTTGGAGCCGCACGCGATCGCGAAGACGTTCGAACGGCGGTACGTGACGATCGAAGGCGTGGAATACGATGTGACGGATTTTAAGCATCCCGGAGGATCGGTTATTTATTACATGCTGTCGAACACGGGAGCGGACGCGACGGAGGCTTTTAAAGAGTTTCATTATCGGTCGAAAAAGGCGCGCAAGGCGTTGGCGGCGTTGCCGCATAAGCCAGTGGACGCGGCGACGCGGGAACCGATCGAAGATGAGGCGATGCTGAAGGATTTCGCGCAGTGGCGCAAGGAATTGGAGCGTGAGGGATTTTTTAAGCCCTCGCCGGCGCACGTGGCGTATCGATTCGCCGAGCTCGCGGCGATGTTCGCGCTCGGCACGGCGTTGATGCACGCGCGTTGGCACGTCGCTTCCGTGATCGTGTACTCGTGTTTCTTCGGCGCGCGATGCGGTTGGGTGCAGCACGAGGGTGGGCACAATTCGTTGACTGGAAACATTTGGTGGGACAAGCGAATCCAAGCCTTCGCCGCGGGGTTCGGCTTGGCGTCGAGTGGCGACATGTGGAACAACATGCACAACAAGCATCACGCGACGCCCCAAAAGGTGCGACACGATATGGATCTCGACACCACTCCCGCGGTGGCGTTCTTCAACTCTGCGGTTGAAGAAAATCGCCCGCGGGGATTCAGTAAGTTGTGGTTGCGCCTTCAAGCGTGGACCTTCGTGCCCGTGACGTCCGGTATGGTTTTGTTCTTCTGGATGTTCGTCTTGCACCCGCGTAACGCGCTGCGACGCAAAAGCTTCGAAGAAGCGGCTTGGATGTTTTCCGCGCACGTCATTCGCACGGCGGTTATCAAAGCCGTCACCGGCTACTCCTGGCTCGCCTCGTACGGCTTGTTCGCGGCGACGATGTGGGCGAGCGGATGTTACTTGTTCGCGCACTTTTCCACGTCTCACACGCACTTGGATGTCGTGCCGAGCGATAAACACCTCTCGTGGGTGCGATACGCCGTCGATCACACGATCGACATCAATCCGAACAACAGCGTCGTCAACTGGTTGATGGGCTACTTGAACTGCCAAGTCATCCATCACCTGTTCCCGGATATGCCTCAGTTCCGCCAACCCGAAGTCTCCCGCCGATTCGTCCCGTTTGCGAAGAAGTGGAACTTAAACTACAAGGTTTTGACGTATTATGGGGCCTGGAAGGCGACGTTCGGCAACTTGAACGACGTCGGGAAGCACTATTACGTGCACGGATCCCAGCGCGTCAAATCAAAGTCGGCGTGAGTTTCGATGAGCTCTTCGCCCTCGCGATGTCGCCTCGCGCGACGTTCTCTCATCTTATCCCATCTTGCATCATCTCGCGCGGCACTTCACTAGCTCGCCGCGCGTTATCTCCAAGATTTACCGCTTTGTAAACGTTTATTCTAGCAACGTCAAACTTCGTCACCTTTAGGGCTTTTTTCGCGAACGAGACGTCAACTTGTCTGCCGCCCATCGCATCGTTCCGCCACACCACGGCTCGCCGACGCCCGCTCGCGCGATGTCGTGCGTGCGTCTGCTCACCCTCCTCGCCCTCGTCGGCACCGCGCGCGCCTCGGCGGTGGATAACCAAGCCTGCGCGACGCCGTCGACGCCGAGCGGGACAGATTTCTTTCCCGCCGCCGCGCGCTTGTCCCCGGGGAATCTCAACTCGGGAAGCGCGAGCGCGTTCGTGGACGGTGGCGAAGGGTTCAATGTCACCTACGCCGAGACGTTCAAGGTGGTGCGCACGAAGGCGCTGCCGGACGTCGAGGCGTTGACGTACGTGCTGTACCAGTGCGGGACGACGCAGCCGACGCAGGACGTCGACGGGTCGGCGTTCCCCGCGGGTGCGCGATTCTTCTCGGTGCCGGTGCAACGCGTGGCCACGGGATTGAGCGTCGCGGTCGGATACCTCGAACAGCTCGGATTGCGAGATAAGTTGAAGTTGATCGATCCGGCGTACGTGCACGCGCCGTGCGTGCAAAAGGCGGAGGAGGACGGAACGCTCGCGGCGAGTCACGTGATTTATTTGGGTTACGACGCGTCGACGGACACGGCCTCGTACAATTACACGCTGTGGCACAACAGTATTTCGACCAATAATGTGGAGATGGTCATCACGGATGAGTATGACAGAGGGTATTCGAACTCGGACAAGGATGTGGTGTTCACGCCGTCGCACACGAATCTCGGCATGCTCGAGCGACTTTCGTTCATCAAATTTATCTCTTTGTTTTTCAACAAGGAGACCCAAGCGAGCGGTTACTACGCCGACCAGTACGAACGTTGGAATTACATGGCGGGGCAAGTCGCCGCGGCGCAAGCTCGAGGTGGCATTCCAACCGGTTACAAGTGCGCCTGGGTTACTGCTGCGTACAAAATCACTTGGGACGACTACAAGCGAGACATTTGTACCGCCGCGGGCTTGAGCACTCACATTCCGAGCGCGGCGACGTCGAGCGCGGGCTCGTACACGTATCCAAGCAAAGCGGCGTTTCTCACCGATATGGCAAATGCTGCCGTCGTCATCGATGAATCGTACTTCACTACGCCGAGCACGGGTGCGACGAAGACCGCCGTCATCACGAATCTTGCCTTCGACGAAGCGCCGGGTCTTCCCAGTCTTTCACCGTCGACTGGTATGATCTTGCGATTGGACAAGCACGTCAGCGATGGTGATCCTTTGTACTCACACTCAACCTTTTACCCGACCGAGTCGTTGACGTGGTACGAGGACTCTTACGTGCATCCGGCTATGGTCGTGCAAGATCTCGTGCGTCTGTCGTGGCTGAATGGCGTCGCGGGCGTCACGTCTCTTCAAGAAGGATGCCCTCGATTCTTCCGAGACATCAACAGCAACGACGCCGTCGTGAAAACGACGGCGAATGAGTGTACGCTGTGGGACAACGCCCGAGTCAACGGTGTGTGCCTCGCGCAGCTTTCCATGCAACGTGTCGCCGTCGCCGCGCTTCTCGGCGCGTCTCCCGCGGCGCGCATCGGCGCGAATCTTGTGACGGTGACCTTCGTCGCCATCGCCACCATGATTCTCGTGTAATTCGCGAGATAATCATCGCACACGCATCAGTGCATAACTTTCAAAGTTTACTTTGGGGCGGATCGTGCGGTTGACGATTAGGAAGCCTTTGATGGCTCCGCTGGCAGTCTACCATTTCCGACACGCATCGGAACGCGATCGCAGTCTAAGAGTGACGGATTCATTTTTTATATTTACATCTTATTTTTTACGGAAACAACTGCTCACCCTTCAAGAATGCATTCCAAACAAAGCAAGAGCTCGCGTACATCGCCGCGGTGTACAAAAATGTCGCTTGAAACGACCCCGTCGCCTCGACGCTCGCGCCAGTCACCATGTTGGCGACGATTGAACCGACGACGCCGACCGTGTTTGTGAAACCGAGAATAGCGCCCGCGCGAGACGGAGCGACGTCCTGAAGGTAACTGTGATACCCCGCAACCGCGACGGCTTGAAGACCGAGCGTGGCGACGATGCACGCCAACGCGACGCTCGCGGTGGTGGTGTACTTCAACGCGAATAATCCCAGGGCGGGACCGATGGTGGCGACGTTCATCGCCAATCGACGCACTTTCCATCGCTCCATCCCTCGACTAATCAACTTATCCGCCACCTGTCCCGAGCTAAATGACATGAACGCGGTGAATACCCACGGTAAAGCGCCGAGGATCCCAGAGCTCGCGATGGACATTCCCAAGTCGTTCGCGAGATACACCGGCAGCCATGACTGTAAAATCATGAACCCCCAGTTCACGACGACGTGACACCACAACAGCGCAACGAGCTGCGTCGCAACTTCGGACGACAACTCGGTCATTTGCTCGCCGTTTTCATCCTTCAACTCGCTCACCTTCGGTACCCTAGGGACGAAAGTTTTCACGCTCTGCGGCATTGCGGCGTAGGCGGCGACGGCCCACGCCGCGCCAAACGCGCCGAAGCCGTAGAAAATCGCTCGCCACCCAAACTGCGTGATCAAACTTCCAGCCGCCGCGAGCCCGAACGCCGAACCAATGTTAAACAGCGCAAATATCGTTGACAACGCGCCCGACCGTCGCTCCGCCGGCACGTGCGCCGCAACCGCCGCTGCGGACGCCGGTAGCGCGCATCCGCTCGCCGCGCCGAACAAAAATCGCGCCGCCACGACTGCGAGCACCGGCGCCGTCGTCATCGAGCTCAGCGGCGTCACCGCCACCGCGATCGACCACACGCACAGCCCACCGAGCAACACCTTCGCGCCACCGAATCGATCGCTCGACGCGCCCGCCGCGAGCTGCGTGACGCCGTATCCCCACAGAAACGCGCTCTGCGCGAGCGCCAAATCCTTCATGGACATGCCCAGCTCCGCCTTCAGGCTCAGCGCCGCGGCGGCGAAAATCGTTCGGTCCGCGCTCGCGAGCAGCATGGCCACGCCGAGGGCGAGGATGATTTTATTCGCATCGTCGGCGTCGCGCGGTGCGGCGGCCGTCGCGCGCGCGCGCGTAGCGGAACGGCGCGAGGGTGACTGCGAAAAAGCGCAGCACTTTTTGAGCGGGACAACGCGAACTAGCGTCGCGACGCGTCGCGATGCGCGCGTGGAGACGCGCTGGTATGCGACGCGCGACTGTTTTGCGCGATTGACGCGCGCGAACGGCGTCGCGTCGCGCGTGCGGGTGGATGAGAGATGGACGGCGAGCGACATGGCGCGAGGCGCGCTGTGGCGACAAAGGGAAGCGCGCGCGTTTGGTTGTTCATTTGCGTGCTTATTCTCGTCGTGTCGCTCTAGATCAAATCAAACTGCCGGAGTTCTGCGGTGATGGAGCGCTAGAACTTGGACTGCCGCCTTGGTGAGGGTTGGCGAACGCCGGGTGCAACGGTGGTTCAGCCGCCGGGCGCTGGGGATATCCCATCTGCGGATGCTGCTGCGGGTATCCCATCTGCGGATGGTGCTGGGGGAACGCCATCTGCGGATATTGTTGCGGATACTGCACACCAGCCATCGGTAGCGCTAGCTGAGGTGCGCCAACTTGCTGCCGCTGCAAGGCGCTGTTGGGCGGCGCTTGCATAAAGCTCGGATTGATGTGTTGCGGCGGTGCCATGGAACTCATGCCATGGCCACTCCTGGGTGACGCTGGAGCTTGCGCGTATAAGTCATTGAGTGCGCTCTTGTCCAAACTTTGAGGCTGTGGTGTACCGAACGGGTTATTTCCGAATGGGTTCGTGCTTCTCGGCGAAATTGCTTGGGGCGCCGGCGCCGTTTGCGGGGCCGCCGGCACCATTTGCGGGGCACCGCCGTATGGGTTCGCTCCGTATGGGTTGTACGCCACCGCAGAGGGTTCCGTCGGCACCGCCGGAGCGATTGACTCGGAGAAAAGATCAAGTGCGCTTGTACTGCTCGAAGCTGCGGGCGCGACCGGCGCTAACGCCGGCGGTTGCGTCGGCGCGGGCAGCGCGTTTGAGCTAAAAACATCGTCTTTGCTCGTTGGGCTCGGCGTACCTAAATCAAGCTGACTGAGCGCATCGAGCGCATTCAACGGCTCCACCGGCGGTAGCGCAGCAGTGGTACTGATAAAGTCCGCGTTGTTGGCGGGGACGTCGATCGCCAACATTGTCGACCCCACCGCATTCGCTCGTGCATTGTTCGCCGTCGTCGAAGATGTCGCGCCCAACCGCCGCTCGCGAAGAGGCAAGCCTTCGCGAGGCGCCGATTCGAAGTACTCTTCCATGCTCTTCAAAAACGTCGCAGGGGGTGCTTCAAGCTTGACGACTGCGTTTTCCACCGCCGCGCACGCTTCGCACGTGTCGTAAAATCGTTGCAAGTCTTCGATTTGCGTCAAGTACTTTTTGAAAATCACCAACCCTTTCTCCGCCTCGACTTTGCTCGTTTCAAAGTACTTGTCCACCAGGTTTATGATGCCCTCGTTCATGACGCGATACACCAAGAAACTATCCTTTGCGACGAGTCCGACGGCGTATCGCGAGACGGCATTTTTCTGCAGCGTCGTAGATGTTGGCGCGCAATCCGTGATGCGTCGCACGAGCGTCTGCACCAAGGGCAAAACCTTGATCAACGTCGCGAAATCACAATCTTTCAACGGATTCGCCACCACCGCTCGCGCCTCGCCGTTTGTCGTCGTCGTCACCGCGCCACTCACGTTTCCTACGAGGCTCGGGATGAACTCATTCAAAGCGCACAGCTCTTCGAGGTACGCCGCGTACGCGCGCGTCCACCCCGACAACTCGTACGCGTCCTTGTTGGTCTCGTCCTTCCAGTAGCGAATGTTAAACAGCGTCTGTTCTTTCGGCCCGTACGTTTTCCGAGATAAAAATTCCAAAAACCTGAAGAAGTCATCCTTAAACCCCCCTCCCTCGCACTCCCGCATCAACCTGTGCAGCAACACGTGCGTCTTCAGCATCGTCCTCCACGGCGCGCACTTCCGCACCTGTCTCGCCAACGTCTCCAACACGAACGCCCGATCCCTCGAGCTCCCTTCGCCCGCGCCTCCGCACGTGCGCACCAGCGCCAGCACGTGCTTCTCCTTCGGCGGCACGTCATCGAAATTCGTCGCCTTGCTAAACGCCAACTGCGTCTCGGCGAACTCCTTCTCCACCGCCGTCGCCGCGAGTTTCGCCTGCGTCGCGTCCGCGTCCCGTCAGTCTCTCGCGCGTCTCCCCGAATCTCCCGCGCGGGTTTCCCTTCGCGTCTCCGCGCGCGCGCGTCGCGCGTCGCCTCGCGTCGCGCGTTCGCGCGCGATCCTCGTCGCGCCGATTCGGACACGCGCCAATCCGCCGCTCGATCGCACCTTGCCGCGCTCCCACAGCGCCGTCTTCGCGTTCCCGCGCTTATCGGTGCGCGTGCCGACGCCGCGCGCGACCTGGACCTCCTCCACCACCGCGCGCACGACGCGCGACGCCTTTTTCTGCAACCGGAGCGGCATCGCGCGCCGACGCGACCGCGCGCGTCTGTGCCGGCGCGGGCGCGACCGCGCGCGGTCGAACCCGCGCGCGCGTCGTCGATCGAACCTCGCGATGCGGTTAAATCGGTGGAGTCGATCGATGGCTCGAGGTTCGAGCGATCGGCGGCGACGATCGCGCGCGCCCGCGGATCGCGACGCGCGATCGACGGACGGCGTCGTCGATCGAACCTCGCGATGCGGTTGGATCCGCGCGAACGATCGATGGCTCGAGGTTCGAGCGATCGGCGGCGACGACGCGCGCGCCCGCAGATCGCGACGCGATCGACGGACGGACGCGCGACGATGTTCGGCGCGTTTTACAAGACGTTCATGTCGGTGCGTGCGCGCGAGCGCGCGCGGGCGCGACGGCGCGCGCGGGCGACGGCGCGCGGGCGGCGCGCGGGCGACGGCGCGCGCGAGGCGGCGACGATCGAGCGCGCGATCTCGACGACGACGGGGGAGGGCGGCGCGCGACGCGCGCGAGGACGGGGGGACTGACGAGGCGCGAACGCGCGCGCGCAGAATTCGGCGGTGTACGTCGGGGTGATCGTCGCGGGGGCGCTCGCGGGGGAGAAGGCGTTGAACTACGGATTCGATCGCGCGTGGGAGAGGTGAGGGGTCGAAGCGACGCGACGCGAAACGACGCGAAACGACGCGACGCGCGCGAGGCGCGCGAGGCGCGCGCGCGCGCGAGATGATGCGAATGGGGATTGACCGAGGTTTTCGTCGACGGTTCGCGCGCAGCTCGAATAAGGGTAAACTCTGGAAGGATGTGGAGAAGCGACTCGAGCTCGAATAGGGTCGCGAGAGCCTGTTTAATTTTAGTTTAGCGGCGAATGAATCATGCGAATGTAATACACTAAGAAAGGAGACTTTCGATACAAATGGACTAGGCGCGCGGCGCGCTGTGCTAAAGGGAAGGAGAGCCGGTCGCGGGCGCCTCGACCGCGCGCTTGGGCGTCGCGACGATGCGCTCCAACGCCGCGTTGAGCGTCGAGTGCGACTCGTTCATGAGTTCTATGGATGCGCGAAATAACACGGGGCCGATGAATAAGTTGATGACGATCACGGACACGGCCAGCGTCGAAAACGCGGGGCCCCAGTATGGAAATCTCGCGGCGACGGTGCGCGACAAACCGAGCGCGACGCCGGCTTGGGTGACGTGCCCCATCCATTCAATGTTTTTGCGCCGTTCGCCCGTGATGTCGCTCACCGCCGGTGCTTTGAGTATGCGCGCAGATATTGCCGTGGCACAATACAGCCCCAAAAGACGAACGATGACGAGACCGACCGCGATGACGATGGAGTTGTACACGTTTTCCAGGCGCAGGCTCGCGCCGGCGAGGGTGAAGAAGAGCAAATTTACCGCTGGCGTCACGATCGCGATCGCGGCGTGTAACTCCTCGCGCTCGTGCGCGCCGTTCGTATGCTTGCGATTTGCCGCGGTGAGACCGGCGGCGACGCACACCAATAAAGGCTCCAATCCGAGATGTTCGCTAGACACAAAGATGGCGGCGGCGCCGCACACGATGCAGCCGACACGAATGTTTTTCCAACGCGCCGCCAAGGACGTGGGTTTGAGCAAGCGTCCAAGTAGGACGCCTGCGATGATACCCGCAATGGCGGCCCCGATCACCCGCACTATAGGTTGCAAAAGCTTGGTGATGGGATGCGAAGTTTCCCATTGCGTCGCGGGCTTCAAATTCACCAAGAGTCTTCTCGCCGCCGCGCTCGCGCCGACATCGCGCGTCGTGTTGCTCGCGATCTCACCTCCCAAGGCCATCGTCGCCGCATCTGATATGATATTGTGGAAGTCCAATCCCGAAAGCGCCACGAGCTCGACGTTTATAGCGAACAACGCGACGACGAGAACGTCTTTCAAAACCGTCGTGCTCAAAATGTGCGCGCAATACGGCCCGCTCGCCTCGCACTCGTTGATCACCGCCATCGCACTCGCGGGCGAGCGCGCCAACGAAAGCGTCCCTAATAAAGATCCCACCGCCGCGACGTGTCGCTCCGTCAGCCCTTGCAAAAACTCCACCCTCTGCGCGAAAATCGCGTCGAACGCGCCGAACGTCGCGCACCAGCAGCAGCACGCCACGCTCGCGATGGTCACCATCGTCACCCGCAGCGTCTTCCGCACCTCACTCAGCACCACCTCAGATCCAGCCGCGACGCCGATGCACGCCAGGCATCCGTTATCGACGAGCCATAACCGTCGAGATCCCGCCGCCGACAACGCGCCTAAACCGTGTCGCCCAAACGCCACGCCGGTGAGCAAGTATCCCGTGATCTTCGGCGTCTTCGCGTGCTTATTCATGAGCTGCGTCCACCGCGCGTTCGAAACTCCCGTCAGTCACCGCTCCGCGCCTCGCGCGTCGCCGTCTCGCGCGTCTGCACGCGTCTCGCGTCGCTTTCAACGCGCGCGCGCGCGCCCGCTCGACCATCCATCGCGTTCGCGCCGCGCGCGCGCCGCGCGCGACCGCCCGACGCACCGTCCCGACGAACGAACTCGCGCAGGCGATCAACGGTAACCGCATCCACGCGTCGATCGCCCATTCCTCCGCGCTCGCGCCGAGCGCGAACGCCATCTTCTCGCAATGACGATTTCATTCGCATCACTCGGCGCCGCGCGTCGATGCGCGCGCGCGCGTCGATGCGCGCGAACGACGCCGCGCGAACGTTCGAGGACGCGTCGACGACGATGCCGCCCGCGCGCGTCGCCGCGCTCACGCCGGCGACGCAGCGTTCGGTGGAGGACTTGTCGCACGACATTCGGCGAGGGACGTACGACGCGAAACCGCCGGCGGTGCTCGCGAAACGCGTCGCGGAGACGCTGATTCAAGTCGTGGCGACGGCGGACGGTCGCGCGACGCTCGAGGAAATCATCGCGAGCGTGCGCGCGATCGGTGGATCGCTGGCGGTGCTGAAGCGAGAACACTTGCTGGTCGGGAACGTGGCGCGGCGCGTGCTGCGAGTGATACGGGACGAGGGGGCGACGAGCGAGAGGGGCGACGGCGGCGGCGGCGGCGAGAGCGGAGGCGGCGGCGGCGGCGGCGGCGCGGCGACGAAGAAATTGAAAAAGGATGTCATCGATACCGCACACGAGGTGATCGAGGAAATGGAGACGGTGTCGACGAATATTGCGAGCCAAAGCTCGGATTTTGTGACGAATGGATGCGTGGTGATGACGATGGGGTCGAACGCGAGCGCGGGGACCGGGTTGGCGGAGGCGTTTTTGAGAGACGCGAATAAGAAACGGTCCGCGAGC
>Ga0257114_1000195_pt1 | contig 46462 bp, 57 predicted proteins | sample SI112_10mmetaG_FD_190149 | JGI IMG/M metagenome (GOLD analysis project Ga0257114, IMG submission 190149) | Marine microbial communities from Saanich Inlet, British Columbia, Canada - SI112_10m | ecosystem: Environmental > Aquatic > Marine > Inlet | place: Canada: British Columbia | collected...
TACTAAAACTCCAAAACGTGCAACTATAAAAGTTAAAAAGCGTCCACCAGAAGAAGATAGTCTACAAGATAAATTAAAAAAACGTAGAGCAATGGCCGCTAAAGGAAATCCTAATGCATTTAATACCGGCGCTTTAAGTGTTAAAAAAGAAGAAGCCGCAGGCGTTGGAATTATTACAAAACAAAATACAACTAAAGATGTTAAAAAAGGTACTCTTAAAAAAATGATGAAAGCGTACAAACTAGCATGACATTAGATGAGTTAAAAAGATTAGCAGGTGTAGATGTTGTTAGAAATGATAATCATCAAACATTAGAAAACATGTCACATACTGCACAAGAACTAAAAGATAAAGAACGTAAGTTAGGTGTCAAACCTGGTGACAAAGAATGGTTTGAATTATGGTTTTCAAGACCTTATATGACTGGCACAGGATTTAAAGGATTTAGAGGACGTAAATGAGATTATTTGAAATCAGTAATAATTCAAAACCTGAAATTTATGTAGACATGGATGGTGTCCTTGTTGACTTCTTTGGTGCTTGGGCAAAACTTATGGGTGCAAAAGACTTTCGTGATATTAAAGATATCGATGCAGGTCTTCAAGCAATTAGAGATGCAGACAACTTTTGGTTAGATCTCGAACCTACTCCTAACGCAGGAAAACTTTTGGCTTTGATTCAAAAACATAAAGGCAGTTATACTATTTTAAGTTCGCCTTTGGCTGACGATCCTAGATCAGAACCACACAAACGTATGTGGGTGAAAAACAATCTTAAACAGTTTCCACCTAAATCAGTAATCATCACAGGAAACAAAGCCAAGTACGCACAGCAAAGTGATGGTACTCCCAACATACTAATAGATGACTTTGGACAAAATATTGACAAATGGAATGCCGCAGGGGGCATTGGAGTTAAACACAAAGATCATAAGTTTGAAAGAAGTTTTAAAACAATACTATTACACTTAGATAATAATAAAGTAAAAGAAAACTTCGCAGACGGTAAAAAAAAGGGCAAAAGTCGCCCAGGCAGAGTAAAGAAGTCAGGTGCTAGTTGTAACGGGTCAGTTACAAGTTTAAGAGCAAAGGCTAAAAAAGCAAGTGGTGAAAAAGCAAAGATGTATCACTGGTGTGCCAACATGAAGTCAGGTAGGAAGAAGAAATAATGTTAAGTAAACAATGTAGACTACACTTAGAAGAACAAGGTGAAACAGGATTACAGCATATGAGGAAGGCAATTAAAACAGCAGTAAAATTACAACTGTTAGTTCCTGCACTACTAGTACATAGTATTGCTCCAAGATGCTTTACTAATACAGCAACTGATGTTATGAAAAATATTCTTAAAGATAGGTAAATATCAATATGCGTTTAAAAGACTTAGTAGAAGCAGTAAAAAAATTAGAACCAAGTAAATCACGTGATCCTAATTGGCGTGATATGGAAGCACTACGTAAAAGTGGTGCATCAGGTACTCATAAAGATAAAACTAAGACTATTCCACGTAAAGAAAAATACAAAAAAACACCTATGGAACAGCAGTTTGAAAGTTTTGTATCAGAGAAGATTACTAAAGATACTGAAATGGGTGATGTTATTAAAGACTTCTACAAAAGCGATGCTCCGCAATTTAAAGGTAAGAGCAAAGCAAAACGTAGACAAATGGCTATTGCGGCCAAACTTAGTCAAGAATCTAGCGATATATTTAAAGGATTAGAACAAGTTGAAGAAACAGCAACAGCAGGAGCAACAGTTTCTGCTAGTATTGCATCAGTTGCAAGTCCGCATTTAGCAATAGGTGACGAAAAAACACGTAAAAAATACGGTTTAGTAGGCGGTTTACCTAATCCTCCTAAAGCAAAAAGGCAAAAGCCAACAGATAATGCTCTTAATATGAAAGACACATCTATCTTCGGCGGACCACTAAAACGATAAATACTCGTATAATACAAAACACATTATAGGAGCAATCGATGATTAATGAAGACAAGTACGATGAGCCAGCATCAAAGTACGAAGATGAAATGCTTGCCAATCAGGTTGCATACATCAAATACGCAGTAGAAGAAATTCATGACCATGTACACAAAGGTGGAACATTCCCTGAGTGGTTTCAAAACAAATTCAGTGGTGTACACGAAAAAGTAAAAACACTTCATGCTTATATGGAAGGCGAGCGTATGCAAGCCAAAGAACGTGACCGTATGATGAGTATGAAGGATGCCAAAGATGATTACTTTGAGTCATTAGAACGTAAACTTAATGAATCTAAAAGTAGTTGTAAAGATTGTGGCAAGCCTAGTTATACTACACTTGATGAGGAAAAGCAAAAAGGCGTTGACGGCAAAGTATGCTGGAAAGGCTACAAGCGTATGGGCACTAAGAAAAAAGGTGGCAAAACAGTAGACAACTGTGTGAAGATGTAAGGAAATATTATGGCAGATTTACAAAGCATTTTAAATAAGTTTACTGAGTTAGGAATTGAAAATAAAGGACTTACTGTAGACGCTCCACAACAAGGTCAAGCGTTACAAGAACAAAATAATAACCAAAGCACAGATGCTAACTCTCATGCACGTATGGTTGCAGAAAGTATTAAAGGAAAACATATTCCTGGTGTAAGCGATACTAGAGCAAGTGATATGGCCGCACTAGCAGGGTTAAGTAGTGTAACTCCACAAGCACCGCAACCACAACGCATAGTAGAATCAACTATATCTACACAACAAACATATAATGATAAGTGGCATGAAGTAGACAGTAGACTTTCAAAAATCGAAAATACACTAGCAAAAGTGTTTGAAAGCCTTGAAGGCTTAAAACAAATGAGTAACGAAGAATACCAAGAAAAAAGAAAAGCATTACAAGGTATACAGTTAGATCCTAACACAAACAAAGATCCTAAACTTAAAAAAGAACTAATAAGACGTAGACAAGAATTAGAAAAAGATCATAAATCAGGAAAAATTACAACAGAACAATCTCTAACAAAAGGATTTGCAAGTTTTTTGAAAGAGTTTGAGTAATGAAAATATGTGAAGTAACAGACTACTTCTACGGATTAGATCCGGCACATATGTCATACAAGCATAAAATAGGCGATGTGTATGGCAAGAAAAATTTAAAAGTACCACATGCAAAACTGCATGTAAAAAAGAAACAAAAGAAACAAAAGAAATAAAGTATGGCATTCTTAGTACATAACTTACCTCCTGTTGAAGTTTATGTGAAAAAAGAATATCTGTATGACCACCAAAAAGGGCATGGAGAAGTTACTCCTGGTATTTGGATTAGTATTAGAAGTATCATGGGCAAAGCATTATACGTAGAAACATTACTTACAGAATACGGTGCATTATACGATAAACTACCTATTAGTGCATTTGTATGGAAAAATGATTACTTACACAGTGACCAATTACCTTTAGACACACTACAAATATGGGATTGTTTTGATTATGATATTACATTAATTAAAAAGCCTATGTTAGCAGACTGTGAATTCTTTGGTAAAGATAAAAAGATGCACAAAGGTGAATATATGTTTACACTTGATACTTGTCATTCACAACACTCAACACTAAATGTAAATTTTAGTGAACACGATCCAGAACACAAGAGTTTTAACTTTATTAAATTAGATAACGGACAGTTTGCCGCACAACCTAATAATAGAGTTATTTTTACAGACCAAAGTTTAGTAGTTGGAGATCGAAAGATGCCAGACTTTAAAGTTTGTACACAAAATTATACAGTAGAAAATAATCCTAAATGGTCAGTTGGACACACTGATGAATGGGCATATAAATCAAAAGATGAGGCAGAAAACATTGGCTAATGATAAAATTAAAATTAAAAGAACAATCGAATACACTGGACCTAACAAAAGAGATTACTTTTTAGCAGACTTATTTAAAAAAATACAACCAACAGTGGGTTGCGAAGTCGGCGTAAGAAACGGTAGAACAACATTTCATTTATTAGAAGCATTTCCAAAATTAAAAATGTATGCTATTGACTATGACATAAAGTTATTCTATAAAGATAACATGATAATAAAGTATGGTCCTAGGCTAAAAGCAATACAAGGACATAGTCATACAGTACACGAACAGATAGAAAACGGCAGTTTAGACTTCGTATTCATTGATGCTAGTCACGATTATGATAGCGTAAAAGGTGATATTGAATACTACACACCTAAATTAAAACCAAACGGTTGGTTATGTGGACATGACATGGATTTCCCAGGTGTAAACAAAGCAGTTAACGAACTGTTACCAAATGACCATCATATAGGTCCAAATAACGTTTGGTTTAAATGTTTAGACAAATTGGTGCCAATTCCGTTTAAATTACTTGACAACTAGCATAAATCTATATATAATATAACAAATTACTAAAAGGAGTCTCACATGAGTGACAAAGTATTTGGTGCTGAAGAGAAAGCAAAACTAATTCAGATCGTTAACGAAGGTGTAAATGTTTTGCAAGAAGTTACAGACCTACAAGAAGGTTTAAGAGATACTGTAAAAGCAGTAGCAGAAGAAATGGATGTTAAACCAAGTTTAATTAACAAAGCAATTAAGATTGCACAAAAAGGCGAATGGCATAAAGCCGTTGATGAGTTTGAAGACCTAGAAACTATTATGGTTACTACTGGTCGCGACAAACTCTAATGCAAAAGGTAAAAGATTTTTGGATCAACAGTTACAAAAGTGATCAGGTTGCTTTTGGATTCGAATTAATAAGTTTTATCTTTACAGTAGTAGCAAGTTTGACTTTGGCATTTAATGCTATAGATCCAAACATGTTAATTATATATCCGTTCTTCTTTGTAGGATCGGTTACACAATGCTACGCCGCAGTACGTAGAGGTGCGGCATGGGTAATGTTACTAACAGGCTACTTTGCCGTTATTAACGTATTTGGATACGGAGTAGCCGCCCTATGGTGGTAAACAAAAGGTGATTAAATTGTGGGATATTTGGTGCAAGGCAATAGGAACAAAGGCATATGAAGATAACAATAAGGCTGACAGAGTGGCAATTATACGCACTGGGTGGGTGTTGCTACACATTTTTACTTGCATTGCTATTATCTTAAATGCAATAGCAAATCATGGTATGAAGTTATTTGGATTTTGATAAAAAAAGTCTTGACTTTGTAGTGGTAAGATACTATAATAGTAAATAGTGTTGAAGAAGGTTAGTTGGCCATAAGCAACATTACTGGTTTTTGCCAACCGAAAGTGGCATATAAAGGAGAAGATATTGAGTTATGTAGACGCACTCTGGGATCGTGATAAAGATATTATTAAGGTTGTAGAGAGAAATAAAAAAGGCGAAAGAGAGTTTCGCGAGTTCCCCGCAAGATATGTATTTTATTATGGCGACGGCAAAGGTAAACAGAAAAGTACTTTTGGTGATCCTGTAAGTCGTGTTGTTTGTAAGAGTTGGAAAGACTTTCTTAGGGAACAAAAGATTAATAAACATCGCGGACTATATGAAGCAGACATCAATCCTGTATACAGATTACTAGAAGAAAACTATTTAGGTCAAGATGCACCTAATCTAAACGTTGCATTTTTTGATATTGAAGTTGACTTTGATCCTGAACGTGGTTATAGTTCACCAGAAGATCCTTTTACTGCCATTACTGCAATTACAGTACATTTACAATGGCTTGATAGTCTTATTACACTAGCACTTCCTCCTAAAACACTTACAATGGAACAAGCAAAGGAAGAATGTAAAGACTTTCCTAATACATATTTGTTTGAAACAGAAGCAGAAATGCTTGATACATTTTTAGATTTAATTAAAGACGCTGATATTTTATCAGGCTGGAACAGTGAAGGTTATGATATTCCTTATACTGTTAACAGAATTACAAGAGTTTTAAGTAAAGAAGATACAAGACGTTTTTGTTTATGGAACGCTTATCCTAAGAAAAGAGTATATGAAAAGTTTGGTAGAGAACAAGAAACATATGATCTTATAGGACGTCAACACTTAGATAGTCTTGAACTATATCGTAAGTACACATATGAAGAACGACACACTTATCGACTAGATGCTATTGGTGAACTAGAAGTAGGTGAAAAGAAAACTGAATATGAAGGTACATTAGATCAATTATATAACAATGACTTTAAAACATTTATTGAATATAACAGACAAGACGTTCTGTTGTTAGACAAACTTGATAAGAAACTACGCTTTATTGATCTAGCAAATGAACTTGCACATGCAAACACAGTGTTGCTACCAACTACAATGGGTGCTGTCGCAGTTACAGAACAAGCAATTATTAACGAAGCACACAGGCGTGGTTATGTTGTACCCAATAGAGTACACAGAGAGCCAGGTTCATCGCAGGCGGCTGGTGCATATGTTGCATATCCTAAGAAAGGATTGCATGATTGGATTGCATCAATGGATTTGAATTCACTATATCCTTCTGTTATTAGAAGTTTGAATATGGATCCAGCAACAGTTATAGGACAACTTAAACAAAACCATACAGAAGAATTTATAAGCGAACAAATGAACTTTAAAAAGAAGTCATTTGCAGGTGCTTGGGAAGGAAAGTTTGGTAGTCTTGAATATGATTATGTAATGGAACAACGTAAGGATATTGAAATTACTATTGATTGGGAAGGTGGCGAAAGCGATACATTAAGTGCCGCAGAAGTTTACAAACTAATTTTTGATAGTAATCAACCATGGATGGTTAGTGCTAATGGTACATTATTTACAACAGAGTTTGAAGGTATTATTCCTGGACTACTAAAACGTTGGTATGCTGAACGTAAAGAAATGCAGGCTAAAAAGATTGCGGCACAAGATGCAGGTAATAAAATTGAAACTGCTTTTTGGGATAAAAGACAACTTGTTAAAAAGATTAACCTAAATAGTTTATATGGAGCAATCCTAAACCCAGGGTGTAGATTCTTTGATCATAGAATTGGGCAAAGTACTACACTTACAGGTCGTGCTATTGCAAAACATATGAGTGCAAAAGTAAATGAAATTATTACAGGCGAGTATGATCATGTAGGTAAAAGTATTATATATGGTGATACAGACTCTGTGTACTTTAGTGCTTATACTAGTTTACGTGCAGAAATTGACAAAGGCGATATTCCTTGGAATAAAGAAAGTGTAATTCAACTGTATGATCAAATATGTGAAGAAGCAAATGTAACTTTTCCAAAGTTTATGGGAAATGCATTTCACTGTCCTAAAAGCAGAGGTGAAGTTATTGCCGCTGGTAGAGAAGTTGTTGGTGAAAAAGGATTGTTTATTACTAAAAAACGTTATGCAATTCTAATATATGACAATGAAGGATTTAGAACAGATACAGAAGGCAAGCCTGGTAAAGTAAAAGCAATGGGATTAGATCTTAAACGTTCTGATACTCCTGTGTTTATGCAAGACTTTTTAAGTGAAGTATTGTTAGCAGTACTAACAGATGGCAAGGAAGTCGAAATACTTGATATGATCACAGATTTTAGAACTAAATTTAAAGCAAGACCTGGTTGGGAGAAAGGTTCTCCTAAACGTGCAAATAACGTAACAGACTATCTTGCTAAACTTAAAAAATTAGGCAAAGTAAACATGCCTGGACACGTTCGTGCTTCTATTAATTGGAACACATTAAAAGATATGAACGGTGACAAATTTAGTATGCAGATTGTAGACGGTATGAAAGTTATTGTTTGCAAACTAAAACAAAATCCAATGGGATATACTTCGGTTGCGTACCCAACGGACGAACTAAGACTACCAAAATGGTTCCAAGAACTACCTTTTGAAGATGACGAAATGGAAACTGCAATCATCGATAAAAAGTTAGATAATCTAATTGGAGTGCTAGATTGGGATATTAAATCAACCGAACAGAAGAATACATTCAATAATTTATTTGACTTTGAATGATTTTCTAAATATAATAGTATATAAGGAACGGAGAAAACTATGAAAGACATTTTACAAGACATTGTTGCACATACACATGCACTTGGCTTTCTTAACATTGTTAAGGTCAATGGTGATGATGCACAAACAGGTATCGATAGCATGGCAGAGGATCGCTCTGTGATCATGCAGGCAAATACTAAAAACGCCCAAGTAGAAATGAAGGGTACGTTTGGTATGCCAAACTTAAACAAACTAGACATTCATTTGAAGTGTCCAGAATATAAAGACGAAGCAACTATTGATGTTGTACGTCAAGACAGAAACGGTGTACAGATTCCAACTGGTATACACTTTGAAAACAAAACAGGTGACTTTAAAAATGATTATCGTTTTATGAACGCAGAAATCATTAATGAAAAACTTAAGACTGTTAAGTTTAAAGGTGCGGCATGGGACGTAGAAGTTTCACCTACTATGGCAAGTGTACAGAGATTTAAAATGCAGGCAACTGCAAACGCAGAAGAAACTGTGTTTACTGTACTTACAGATGGTACAGACGTCAAGTTCAAGTTTGGTGATGCTAGTACACACGCAGGTGAATTTATTTTTGCTACAGGTGTAACAGGTTCACTTAAAAATGAATGGGCATGGCCAGTACAACAAACACTTGCTATTTTAAGTTTAGATGGTGACAAAGTAATGAAGTTCTCAGATCAAGGTGCTATGCAAATTCAAGTAGACAGTGGTTTGGCAACTTATGAATACATTTTGCCAGCACAATCTAAATAGGAGATATAATGAATACGGACTTAACAACAGAACAAAAAGACTACGCAACGTTTTTACCGGCGTTGAGTGGTTTCTATGCTACCTTTATAGGTAAGCAACGCAGAGAAGAATACGTTGATAAGAATCGTATTCCGTATCCTAGTATGGAAAGTATGAATTGGTTAAACAAAAAAGAAGGATTGTTTAACTATCATTGGTCATTGTATTCCGCAGGACATGCCGAACTAGATATTAATAAAGATGCACCTAAAGAAGATATGGTACGAGATAGAGATCGTAACAATAGTTGGATGTTAGGTGACTCGGGTGGTTTCCAAATAGGTAAAGGTGTGTGGGAAGGTGATTGGAAAGATCCTAATTGTCCTAAAGCACAGAAGAAACGTGAGCAAGTACTTGCGTGGATGGACGCTTATATGGATTACGGAATGATACTTGATATTCCGGCTTGGGTAGCACGTTCACCAGCAGGTGCAAAAGCAACAGGTATTGACAACTATCAAGATGCCGTTAATGCTACACGTATTAACAACGACTACTTTATGAAGCATAGAACAGGTGCTTGTAAGTTCTTAAATGTATTACAAGGCGAGAATCATGCTGATGCAGAAGATTGGTATCAGCAAATGAAAGACTATTGTGATCCTAAAAAGTATGAAAATCATTTTAATGGTTGGTCAATGGGTGGACAGAACATGTGTGATGTACATCTAGTATTAAAACGTTTAGTTGCATTACGCTTTGATGGATTACTTGAAAAAGGCAAACATGATGTTATGCACTTTTTGGGTACTAGTAAATTAGAGTGGGCAACATTATTAACAGATATACAAAGAGCAGTTCGCAAGTATCACAATGAAAACTTTATGATTACATTTGATTGTGCTAGTCCGTTCTTAGCCACAGCAAATGGTCAGATTTATTGTGAACTTGAAACACAAGATAGAAGCAAATGGGTATATAGAATGGTACCTAGCATAGATAATAAAGCACTTGCTACAGATACTACGCCTTTTGCACAAGCATTTGTACGTGAAGGTAAACATGGTAGTTTTAAAGATTCACCACTTACACAAAATTTGAAAGCCAAAGATGTTTGCATTTATGCTCCTGGTGATCTAAATAAAATAGGTAAAGAAGGAAAAACATCATGGGATAGTTTTTCTTATGCGATCCAAATGGGTCATAATGTATGGAGTCACATTAATGCAGTACAAGAAGCAAATAGACAATACGACAATGGAATCATTCCAAAAATGCTTGTTGAAGAGTCCTTTGACAGGTTATTTTTTAGAGATGTTGTGGAAGCAATATTCGCAACTTCAAACAGAGATGAAGCAGATCAAATAATAGAAGAGTTTTCAAGGTTTTGGATGTCTATTATTGGAACTAGAGGTGCTACTGGCAAAAAGACAGTTAATGCTAGTACACAATACACAAATTTATTTGAAGAGGTATAATATGACTAATGTAGAAAAAATAGATAAACTAAACAATAGACTGCAAAGCCTTATTGCAAAACACAAACTAGTACATGAAAAAGTTGAAGTTGCAGAAGCAGAAAAAGTACAAGAAAAGTTTTTAGTAGAAATGAAAAAACAAAAACTTTCTCTTAAAGACGAGATGTGGAAAATTAACTTAGAAATAACTTCATTGGAGGCAAGCAATGAAGCGTGATTATTCCGACGGAATAAAAGATGATGTAGTTTACTTTACAGGTTACGAAGTAGAAAAAACTCCAGCATTTGAAGAACACACATTATTTGTAGTAGGGCCTAGACCATTACAAGAAGTATTAGAACAAGCAAAGAAAAATACAGTAGATCATATTTACTTAGGTGCTAATCAAAGTTTTAATATTGATGGCGGCACTAGTGGACAATGGGACGAACTTGTAAAAGGTTTACTTAAAGAAAATTATATGGTTACACTAGACTATGATGTAAGATATCATGAATATGTTATTGAAGCAGAATATAACGAGCATAATAAATTCATTAGTCAAATTAGTGTAAAACTTCCATACATTGAACAATTAAATTACAATGCTTGTATTAAGATTGACGATAAAGATTTTAAAGCATCTAATGCAGGTGTTTGGATTCATCAAGTACGTGACTTACAACCAAGAGATAAGTTTACTGATTGGTCCAAATACGAAAACGACGAACCAGCAGAGTAACAAAATGAAATTAATACACCCCTTTTCTCAGCCCAAGGACGAACATCCTAAAGTTAAAGAAATGAACGGACACTTCTTAGTAGGTGAAAATCAGCAATGGTATGACCTAAGTGGCGGAACAGGCTGTAATATTTTTGGATTTACACAGCCTGAGATACAAGCCAAAGTAGCAGAAACAAGTTTTCAGTTTCCAAACGATGACTGGACAACTAAAAGTACTGTATGGTATGAACTAGAAGATACTCTTAAAAAAGTTTTACCTAGCACATACACAGGATTTATACCTGCACTTACAGGCAGTGATAGTGTAGACAATTCATTAAAAATTGCATGGAGATATTGGACTAAAAAAGAACAATCTCGCAGACGTACAGTACTTGTAAGAAAAGGAAGTTTTCATTCAGGTAGTATTACTGGTTGGCAAATGACAGATGATCAAGATTGGATTTTAGGAAATTGGCCACATATTGATTTTGTAGACTTCTTTGATGATAACTTTGATGCTATGTTTACAAAACACAAAGATACCCTTGCAGGTATTATGTTAGATACTGTAAATTGGTATAATGGTATTAGTGAAGTAAGTGACGAAGTATTAGAAAAAATACAAACTGCAAGAAAACAAACAGGTTGCTTGTTAATAGTAGATGAAATACTTACAGGCATGTGGCGTATGGGACATTTTTCACATAGTATACATAAAAACTTAAACCCTGATATGATCTGTTTTGGAAAAGCACTTACAGGTGGGTTTGGAACTTTGGCTATTACCGTATTACATAAAAACATTCATGATACAATAAGTGCATTTGATCCTAGCCTATGGGATAACTTTCCTATTGCAGTAGGTAATACAAGGGCACAATCAAATACAGGTGCTAGAGCAACAATAGAAACAATTAACAAATGTATTAAAGAAGATATTGGTACAAAAGTAATAAATGATGTTGTACCGTTTGTTGAACGTATTGCAAACATACTAAAACAAGTAGATACATTTGAAGTAACACACAGCAACAGTATTCTTTACTGTAACTTTGTGAACAATTATGACAATGATCAATGCAAAATGTTATCAACATTTTTAAACAGTCATAAATTATGGAACTCAGAACACACAAGAATTTGGTTTTTGAGTTTCTACGACCTAAATAAACAAGAAGCAGACTACATTGAACACACATTTCAAAAGTTTGTAACCCTTGTTAATAATGGTAAAATATGGGACCAAAATAACTGGAAAAGTAATTGACAACTGTATAGAAAGAATGTATTATAAATGAATAGTCAAAGAGAACCTTATTATGATTATATGTTAAGAAGAACAAGAGAAGAAAACGAAAAGGTAATTATGGAAAACGCAAAAAGAATGATATGGGTAACCTTTAGAAAAGAAGGTATTCACAAGTATCCTGCGGCACTGGACGATCCAGCACTTGCTACAGGTGATGAATATGATGTTAGTTTTTTGGGATATCCCCACAGACACATATTTCATTTTAAAGTAGGTATCACTGTAACACACAACGACAGAGATATAGAATTTATTCAATTTAAACGTTGGCTAGAAAAACTTTATCAGGAGAAGACACTTGAACTAGATTATAAGAGTTGTGAAATGATGAGTGATGATTTATATAAACAAATTATCGCAAAACACCCAGGCCGTGAAGTCCATATTGACGTAAGTGAAGATGGAGAAAACGGTGCACACATTGAGTACTATGCAAAGTAAAAAAGGAGATAACATTGTCTTACCTTGCACAACGTCCAGAGATTGTAAAAATCTTTGATGATCTCGATTCCTTCCGTGACTTTTGTCGATTTGAAGGGTTTAAATTTAACGAAAAATTCCTTTACAAAAGGGAAACAAGAGAGTGGAGGGCGTACGAAGGTCGTAACAATCCACGGAAAGCGAAACAACGTGTTCACAAGAACCGTAACTTTAAAAACCGAGGACCAAAGCGATAGAGGTCCATACCTAACTGATAAATTTGGAAATTCAGTAGAAGGTGGTGCATTAAATGCAAATTATACGACCGTAGATGCAGTCGCCAAAGTGAGTAATACACTAGGCAATCATGGCTACGTTTACGGTCGTGATTTTATTTGGCAAGATCAAGGCTATACAGACAGCATGGATGATGCTATAATATTTGAATATAACGACTTAAGAATACTAACAATATTAGGATTAACAAATGGCTAGAATATGGTTAATAGATATAGAAAGTGTAGAAACACGCTACACTAAACAATGGAAAACTTTCTTTCCTGCATTACTACGTAAGAATAATCACGAAGTATTTGTTGTAGAAGGTCCAACAGATATTCCTAATGCTACAACTCCAGGTGCTTTTTTGAACTTTGGTGGTACTAATATTTACAAAGCAAATCAAATAGAACAAATTAGTAGAGCATTTACAACAGGCAAAGTACACGAAGGTGATCATATTATCTTTACAGATGCTTGGCATCCTGGTATCACTAATATTAAGTATATGAGTGAACTACTTGGCATTAAAGTTATAACACATGCACTTTGGCATGCTGGTTCATATGACCCACAAGACTTTTTAGGTAGACTTATTAACAATGCACCGTGGGTAAGACATGCAGAGAAAAGTTTCTTTCACAGTTATGATCATAATTACTTTGCAACAGACTTTCATGTAAAGTTGTTCTTTGATGAATTACTTTTAGATGGCAACAACGAACCTACAGACATGTATAACGAAGCATACAACAATAGATTCAATAACGGAAAGATTGTACGTTGCGGTTGGCCTATGGAATATGTACGCAAAGAATTAGAAGCATTTAAAGGTATGACGAAACGTAATTTAATTTTGTTTCCGCATAGAGTTGCTCCAGAAAAACAACCTGAGATATTTTTAGATTTAAAAGACACACTTACACAATATGAATTTGAAATTTGTATGGATAAAAACTATTCAAAACAAGAATACTATAACGCACTAGGAGAAGCAAAACTTGTCTTTAGTGCTAACCTACAAGAAACACTAGGTATTAGTTGGTACGAAGGTGCTTTAGTCGGCACCTTGCCTATGGTTCCAGATCGTTTAAGTTACACTGAGATGGACAATACAGGCAAGTTCTTATACCCAAGCGAATGGACAGAATCGTTTGTTTCGTATAAAGAACACAAAGATGAGATAGTTGCACGTATAATTGACTATATGGAAAATTATAACAACTACCTTGTTGACCTAAATAAACTTGCTACTCAATTAAATGACAACTATTTTAGTTGCAAAAACTTACTTGAGAAGTTACAATAAAGAGGCAATCCACTGCCTAAACATCGGAGAAATAAATGAGTAAAAGTGAAGAAATAAAAGCAAAGTTAGAACAAGAAGGCGTAAGGTATTGGGCTAACGATAACATTGCTGATTACATTGAAGAAGGTGATAAGCAACAGTTAATCGATGAAGCAATACCTGCTTTTGAAAATGTATTACAAAAATTATTAATTGATACTAAAACAGATCCTAACAGTATGGATACTGCAAGACGTATGGCTAAAATGTACATCAATGAGATTATGGCAGGACGTTATGATCCAATGCCTAACCCAAGTGCATTTCCTAACTATATTGAAGGCGGTTATGAAGGTATGTTAGTAGTGCGTAGTGAACTTACAAGTTTGTGTTCGCATCATCACCAGACAGTAAAAGGTGTAGCATACATTGGTATCATTGCAGGACCTAAACTACTAGGCTTGAGTAAGTATACACGTATTGCACAATGGTGTGCTACAAGAGGTACACTACAAGAAGAACTGAATGTTATGATTGCAAACGCAATACAAGAACAAACAGGTAGTGAACACGTAGGTGTATATGTACAAGCAACACATGGTTGTTGTGAGAACAGGGGTATTAGAGCCCACAGTTCATTAACACAAACTACAGTGTTACGTGGTGCGTTTAAAGACGATCCTGCAACTAAAAAAGAATTTATTGATAACGTTAAACTGCAACAACAGTTTGCATGTTAGTCGTTATCTATAAGAAGTTTAACACAAATATTTGTGTTAAAAGGTGCATGGCACCAAAATAAAGGAGGAACTAATGTTCACAAAACTTTTACACGGTGTCGATAAGGCACTTGTAACTAAACTAGTTATTTTGCATACACTTGTTATTGCTGTATCAAACTACCTAGTTACAATTAGATTTGATTTATTTCCAGGTGCTGAATTGCCCTTGTTTGGATCATTTCCACTAGCGGCGGCGGCATTTACATTTCCGATCGTTGTTGTAGCAACTGACCTTACAGTACGTATGGTTGGTAAAGAAGCAGGAAGAGCCGTTGTAGCAATGGCAATTATTCCGGCTATCGTTGCATCGGTACTTGTGCTATTAGCACTAGGTGACGAACATGCATACAGAGTAGGTTTAGCAAGTGGTACTGCATACGCAATTGGTACTATGCTTGACGTATATGTTTTCCAAGCAATTAGAGAACGCTCGAATGCATGGTGGGCGGCACCGGCACTTTCAACTATTGTCGCAAATGTAATTGACACATACTCATTCTTTTATGTGGCGTTTGCAGGATCGTTGGATGCAGAAGGTAACATGTCTTGGATTGGTGCTAACTGGCACATTGTTGCACAGAACAACACACTGACTAAGATTGTCGTAGGTTTGGTAGTATTCCTACCAGCATACGGTATTTTGTTAAAATACCTTAACGGTAAACTTACTGATAAGAAGTCAGCAAGTTAATTGTTTTAGTATAGTGGGGGAGAAATCCCCCACTTTTCTATATTGGAGATTCTTAAATGAATGACGATGATTACACATTTACATTAAGTGATACTAACATGTCTTCTAACGTTACGTATTCTGTTAGTGATACTTACAATACATCAATGTCGATTTCTGGAATGGACCTAGATAATATTACACTAGATACAAGTAGTTGGGAAGATAAACTTAATAATTATGAGATGATTGATTTGGACTTATTAGAAAAGTATCCGACTGCAAAATCTCTTTACAAACAGTTCATAAACGTGTATAATATGTGTAAAGTTAATGAAGAAATGGAAGAATAAATGTTTAGTAAGATAATGGACAAACTAGGTAGACGTAGAGTGATTACTGATCGCTCAGGGAAAGTACCTTATTTGATTAGATATTATCTATTCTTAAAAGAAAGAAAAAACTTTCCATTTAATATTACACTTCATAAAGTTCTTGTAAGTGATGAACCTGTGTTACATGATCATCCGTGGAGTTGGGGTGCTATTATTTTAAAAGGCGGGTATTGGGAATATGTTCCAGTATTTGCAAAAGAAGGACATGTATGCGGTGCAACTGCACAATGGCGTGGCCCTGGACATATTAGATTTAGAAAGGCAAGTGACTTACATTGGTTAGAACTTGCTAAAGACAAAGACGGAAACGAACTACCATGCACAAGCATATTCTTTATGGGAAAGAAACAAAAAGAATGGGGCTTTATGCGTTGGGTAAAACATACTGGATACAGATGGGTTCATAATGAGGAGTATTTAAATGAACGAGGTTAATGTGGAAACATATGAAGAATTAAAAGAGTCAACAATAACAAAACTTAAACAAGGTGAAGTTATTGTAACATTTACAAAAATAAACGGTGACAAAAGAGTAATGACGTGTACACTTGAAGAAGGTGTTATTCCTCCAGCAACTAAAGATGATACTGCTAGTCAAAAGAAAGTCCGTTCTATTAGTGATGAAACACAAATAGTATGGGATACTAATGCTAAAGGTTGGCGTAGTTTTAGATGGGCAAACGTAACTGATGTAGAAACTAATGCATAGATTATTTGCTATTGCTATTATTTTACTATGCTCAGGTTGTTCTACAACTGTAGCAGTAGTCGATGTAGCAACATCAACGGCAATTTATGCAGGAAAAACAGTAGTAAACACAGTAGACGCTATTACTCCTGATATTATAAACAAGGATTAAACATGATTAAGAAACATTATTACAGTTGGTCAGACGTAGAAAAAATGTGTGTTAGCATTGTAAACCAAATGTACAAAGAAAATTGGAAACCTGATTACATTGTAGGTATTACACGTGGTGGTAATGTTCCTGCTACTATTATTAGTAATATGACTGGTATACGTTGCGAAGCAATTAAAGTAAGTCTACGTGATGATACTAGTGAAAGTGAAAGCAACTGTTGGATGGCCGAAGATGCATACGGTTATGATGACGAGGGTTCGTACAATGCTGAAATGGGTCAATTTAAAAATAACCCTGAACAAGAAAGAAAAATTCTTATTGTAGATGATATTAACGATACTGGTGCTACATTTAATTGGATTAAACAAGATTGGCAAGCAAGTTGTTTGCCTGATAGTCCTTTATGGAATCAAATTTGGGGAGACAACGTTAAGTTTGCTACACTAACAGAAAATTTAGCAAGTGAGTTTGATCAAGTATCTTATTACTGTCATGAAGTTAACAAAGCAGAAGAGGATGTTTGGTTAGTATATCCTTGGGAAAACGTAGGAGAATACTAATGGCTAAAGAAAAACAACCAGCACAACCACAAAATATTGAATCAAACGGTATCTATGTTTTAATGGATCAAATTAATCATGCAACTTGTCGAGAAGCAATTAAGTGGATAATGAATCACAACCTAAGCGATAATCCGTTACCACAATTAACAATTATTATAAATTCACCAGGTGGTGATGTTCATGCCGCTTTTGCATTAATTGATACTATGAAAGCAAGTAATATTCCTATTAAAACTGTTGGATTAGGATTAATTGCTTCCTGTGGATTTTTAATCTTTATAGCAGGGAAAAAAGGTAAACGTATTCTTACACCTAATACTGCAATCCTTTCACATCAATACAGTTGGGGTAGTAAAGGAAAAGAACATGAGTTATATGCTCGTGTAAAAGAATTTGAATTAAGCACACAACGTATGATAGATCATTATAAAAAATGTCTTGGTATGACAGAGGCTAAAATTAAAGAAATTTTACTTCCACCACAAGACGTTTGGTTAAGTGCTACTGAAGCCAAGAAATTAAAAATATGTGATAAAATAGAGGAGTTATACTAATGAATGATAAATTTGACGGACCACTTGTAAGTGCATTTCAAACTGAACCTACAGGAGTAATTAAACAAGAATTAATTACATATCGTATTAAAGATGGTATGCTACGTAAAGAAACAACATCACGTAGATTTAATTCAGATCAAACAGACTGGCACGATTCACAATCAGTTGATCCTATGTTTAAGATCAGCGAGGAATAAAACGTTGGCAACACTACAAGAAAAAGAACACACACTAGAAACTATTAAAGGTCCTAGATTTTATCGTATCATGCTTAACGGATACGGTGGCGAACATGTGTACGGAACATTAACTCAAGAACAGTATGATTTTTGGAAGCCTGTTGTAGAAGAACACGGTGATAGTGATTTGTGTAATTATGCACTTAATGCCGAAGAAGGTGAATTTGATTTTGATAATATTGACGAAGTTCCGCCAAGTGCAGACTTTTTAATGAGTGAAGGTTCTGATGGAAAATCGTGGCGTAGTAATTGGTTTGAAATGCCAACTGAATTCGAACATATTAATAATGTTTCAGTAGACAGTGCTTACCTTACTGTAGACGAAGTTAGTGATGCTGATTATTCTGCACAACATATTAGAGAGGTCATCGAAGGAGAAGATTTAAATGAATGGGCTAATAAAATTAGTGAAGACACTAATTATGAAATTGAAATTATGGAACCCCAAGACGATTCTTACCCGGAAAAAGGAACACACATTGTCCAAATGCTATCAATCGAGAAAGGTACGTTTTTTGAAGGAATAGTAGAGACTATAGGTGACTTTGATCCTACAAAATTAAGAATACAATCATATGAACTGCCTAACGGTGAAGATATTGTATCAGGAGTTTACTATGACGGCGAAGAACTAGACAACTGTGGCGGTGATACTAACGGCAAAGGATATACTGCGGCAGTATGGACACAGGAGTTTTAATGACTGATACTTTAGAAAACGCACAAGCAGAAGGTAGAGCACCTTGGACTAACGTTGAAATTGACACACGTGAGTTTGTTGTCTACAATGATATCTATCCTGTTACTGAAGGACATACACTAGTAGTACCTAAAGTAAACACAGAAGAAGCAATTTTAAAATGTTTTAAGTTTGCTAATTCAATGGGCAATGATAATATTAAATCAAACAACAACATTACAGGTTATAATGTAGGCATTAATATGGGTAAGAGTGCAGGACAAACTTGCATGTATCCACATGTACATTTAATTTTTCGTAGAGATGGAGATATGATTGATCCTGCAGGCGGAATTCGTGGTGTTATTCCGGAAAAACAGAAGTATTCCAAAAAAGATAACAGTCAAATGGACATAGAAGATGTTATTAACGGTTGACAAAAACCTAAATACACACTATAATTATATGAAAGAGGTTAAACAAATGACTGAGAAGAAGTATTATTACTCTGAAATATTCTATAGTATTCAAGGAGAAGGACATTATACAGGTGTTCCTACTGCTTGGATAAGATTCTTTTTGTGTAATTTACAATGTAACGGATTTGGACAATTAGATCCTACTAATCCTGATACATATGAATTACCGTTTGAAGACTTTGATGTAGACAGTGTTAAACGTGTTGAAGACCTTCCTGTGTGGGAAAAAGGTTGTGATAGTAGTTACACTTGGGCAAAGAAGTTTAAGAAACTGATGGGTCATGAAACACCTAGTACACTTGCTAATAAAATTGTAGATTGTATAAAGAATGATAGTAACCCAGAAGGAAAGTTTTTACATCCTGTAAGTAACACTCGACAACATCTGTGTTTTACAGGTGGTGAACCTTTAATGATAACAGGACAACAAGCAGTAGTAGGAATATATAACGAATTAAAAAGACAAGATAATTTGCCTGGTAGCATGACATTTGAAACAAATGGTACACAAAAATTACGTCCTGAATTTATTGAATGGGCAAACAGTATTGATACAGAAATATTTTTTAGTTGTAGTCCTAAATTATTTACAGTGTCAGGTGAAAAGCCTGAGAAAGCAATTAAGCCTGAACTAGTTGCAGAATATGCAAAGGTAAGTAGTAAAGGACAACTTAAATTTGTTGTAGGTGATAAAGATCGAGAATGGAATGAAATGGAAGAAGCAGTTGCAAAGTTTAGAGATGCAGGTGTTGATTGGCCAGTATGGATTATGCCTACAGGTGCAAGGGAAGAAGAACAAACTTCTGGTGCAGGCAAGGTAGCAGAAAAGGCATTTAAAAGAGGTTATAACGTGGCGGCAAGAGTACATGTATACTTGTTCGGCAATGCTATAGGAACATGATTAAAGACAAATTAAAAATTATCTGGTTTAACGCAGAAGACAAAGCAGTTGAATGGAGTAAAACAAACTTATTCAGCGGACTGGCTAAACTTCTGCATACATTTATTTTACTAGTGTTTACTATTACTTTTTTTGTAGTTTACTCTATAATAGATCTATTTGTTTTTTTAAAAGACAAATTTAACAAAGAAGATAAAGATGTTGTCACACAAACTATTGCTCCTGAGAGTGATATAAAGTATGAGGACATCGACGGTATAAGTGAAAAGCCGGAAGATAAACTAGATAAGATAAGGAGACACATGTAATGAACAAGGAGATAGAATGTTAGATAAACTAAAAAATATGTTTAGTAAAAACAAGATTCCTGCTACAGTATCTAAAGAAAAAAGTACAGATGCTAAAGCAGAAGCAACAAAAAAGAAAGAAGCATACGTAACTGTTCTTAATGTTGAAATGAAGGATAACAATCCACGTAACGGGTTTTTTGAACTTGACTGGAATGAATACTTTATTAAAGAACTAAGAATAAACGGATACAACGGTTCAACAGAAGAAGAAATTGTAGATGCATGGTTTAAAGAACTTTGTGGTAATGTAGCACAGAGTGATGGTGTTGCTAGTGAAGAAAAACCAATGGGTGCAGGATACATTAACACAAAGAAGATTAGCGACGATAAGTCAGAGATTAGTTAATGGACCAACAAGGGGAAATTGTAGGGTTGTTTCCTAATGTTCTAGCACGTAAAGTTTGGAATGAAGGAAATAAGTTCAATTTGGATATGAAACATCTGTTTTATCAAATTGAAGAAAAATTTCCTATGGATAGTACATCTTTTAACTTGACAGATCACTACTATACCAGTTATAATAAAGTATTAGACAAACACTTAATAGAATATGATGAAATGAAACCTTTTGTAAATTTTTTATCTGACAATGTTAGAAACCTTAACGACTTTATGGGTTTTACAAAAGAACATAAATTCACTATTAAAGACATGTGGTTTGCTATTAACAGAAAAGGCAGTTACCACGAAACGCACACACATACTCCTAGTATTTGGAGTGGTGTGTATTATGTAGAAGCACACGAAGATGATGCTTCATTAAACTTTTTTAGTCCTGCGATATCAGACAATCATTGGGCTAGTAATGTAATAAACGAATACAATGACTTTAATACAACACAAGTTAGTTTTAAGCCTAGTACAAGTATGTTAAACATCTTTCCTGGTTATTTAAAGCATAGTGTTGCACAACAAAGACATGAACGTGATAGAATTGCAGTTAGTTTTAATATTGTATAAGGAAATGATATGGATAAAGTAAAGTTTAAAAAAGAAGATCGCAAAGCAGAGATAGTTGAAGAAACACATTACATAGTTAAAATGTATGTAGGTGAAGAATTAGTAGAAGAACGCCCAATAGTAGGACACAGTAAAAGATATGCAGAAGACTGTGCTGAAAATTGGATAAATGGTATAATTTAAGTTAGGAGAATACATGACATATATTTTAGTAGATACTGCAAACACTTTTTTCCGTGCTAGACACGCCGTAAGAGGTGATGCTGATGTTAAGATTGGCATGGCTTTACACACAACATTACAAAGCATACGTAAAGCATGGCAAGACTTTAATGGCAGTCATGTTGTCTTTTGTTTAGAAGGACGTAGTTGGCGTAAAGACTATTACGAACCTTACAAGCGTAATAGACAAGTTGCTCGTGATGCTCTTACAGTTTCACAACAAGAAGAAGAAAAAGTATTTTGGGAAACATTCGATGACTTTAAAGACTTCTTAACTAATAAAACAAATTGTACTGTATTACAACACAAACAACTAGAAGCAGATGACTTAATTGCTGGTTGGATACAATCACACCCTAACGATGATCATGTTATTATTAGTACTGATGGTGACTTTGCACAACTTATTGCACCCAATGTAAAACAATATAACGGTGTACAAAAAGTAACAATAACACACGAAGGCTACTTTGATGAAAAAGGCAAAGAAGTTATAGATAAGAAAACTAAACAATCTAAAGGTGCACCTGATCCGCAATGGTTATTGTTTGAAAAGTGTATGCGTGGCGATACTAGTGACAATGTGTTTAGTGCGTTTCCGGGTGTTCGTAAAAAAGGCACTAAGAATAAAGTAGGCTTGTTAGAAGCATTTGAAGATAGAACAACTAAAGGTTTTAATTGGAATAATATGATGCTACAACGTTGGACTGATCACCTAGGTGAAGAACATCGTGTACTAGATGACTATACACGTAATGTTACATTATGTGACTTATCAGCACAACCGGACGACATTAGAAGTATTATTAATAAAAGTATTGAAGATGTAGAGCCTAAAGAAGTTAGTCAAGTTGGTATTCGTTTAATTAAGTTTGCGAATAGTTATGAACTTAATAAAATTACAGAACAAGCAGAAACATTTGCTAAACCATTAAATGCAAGATACGGAGGTTAATATGACAAAAGAAAAAGAACTTGAAGCAAAACAGTTAGTACCTAATAAGTTTTGGATAGTACAAAACTATGGACAAAAAGTAGGAACACTACAAAAGAACAAAGAAGGTTATATTCTTGTTACACACAAAGATAAAATTCATTTTGAAAATGTAGAAAAAGTATATGATGCATTTGGAAAAGACTTTTTTGAACATACTGCTACAAAGAAAATTAAAGATAGTAAGGTAATGGAAGTGCATGGATTTCCTACAAGCACACAAGCATGGAACCCGTTGCTAGATGTACAAAACAATCTACCTCTTTATAGTAAAAGTAGAAAATCTAAAAGTTTATATTGTGCAGGTTACTATACAATTAGATTTGCTAAAGGTTGGGTAAAAAGTTTTTGTCCTAAACTTATAACACTACAACGTTATGATTACAAAGGCCCGTTTACAACAGAATTAGAAATGCGTCAGGTATTATCAAATGTCTCGAAATCCAGTTAATACTATTCCAATAGAAAACTTTTTGCAGAAGGCAAAGATTGCAACTAAGACTCAACAACGCGAACTTAAATTAGATTCTAAAGAATATAAAGACTTGTCAGATAGTATAGCAATATTAATGACAAGGCTTGTAGAACTACAGGATAAACGTCTACAACAACCACAAGACGTAAGTGTAGATATAAAAATGGACGGCGGAAACTTCTAAAAAACGATAAATATATACGTAGTTAACTAAAAGGAATTGCGTATAATGAGTAGACCTAAACCTAAAATTTTGTTAGAATTTACTGACAAGAACACATACCGTAGAGAAGAAGTCCTGTATGCAGAAGCAACATGGGCAATCTTCTATCAAGGCAAACCTTTTAATCTTAAAAGTTCAAATTCAATTTCTCCCACTCCAGGACCTAAGTATAAAAAGACTTCTTTTGCAAATCCAGGACATGCACTTAATTTGGCTAAGAAACTAAACTCTACATTTAAAACCACAGAGTTTGAAGTTTACAAGTTAACTAAAGGCGATAAAATCGCATAATGGATATTAAAGAAGCATACACTAAAACTTTTATGATCTCCGCAGGACAAGAAGATATACCTGCTACTGAGATTAAGAAGAACTATATGCTTTGGTGGCAGAACACACGTATGAAAGGTGACAGTGGATTACGATTAACTAAAGACGGTTTTGATTATGCTGTCGATCGTGCAGATTTAGCCACATATGAAATAAAATTTCCTAACGAAATAAAGTTTACTCCACAAGTATTCTTATACTTAGATAACTTTATTGATTGCCCGTATTACGTTACAAAGAAAAGAATATACGTATTCAGCGAAAAAATGGGGTTACAACTTATGATGTTTGCTGGAGATATCAAACAATACGGCCTTGCTCGTGCTATGGCACAAGAACTAGACGACTAATCATTCATTTTGGACAGTTTTTTTAATAAAAAAGTGGAATAACCGGTTGACTTTTTGCTAGTTGAGTGTATTATAGTATTATAGTTAGAAACAAAAGGAGCATAGCAAAATGGCACAAACAACAGAAGCACGTACAGTTACACCAAACGAAGCGAAATCAGCAGTACAACACGCAATGAAATTGAAGCGTCCTATCTTTATGTGGGGACCTCCAGGCATTGGTAAATCAGATATTATGGCACAGATTAATGAGTCATTAGATAATTCACATTTGATAGATATTAGACTATCACTTTGGGAGCCTACAGATATTAAGGGTATACCTTACTACTCTGCAAACGACAATGTAATGGCGTGGGCACCACCAGCAGAACTTCCAACAGAAGAATTTGCATCACAATTTAAAAGTATCGTTCTTTTCTTAGATGAAATGAACTCTGCGGCTCCGGCAGTACAAGCGGCGGCATATCAACTTATTCTAAATCGTAAAGTTGGTACATACAAACTTCCAGACAATGTTGTAATTGTTGCGGCAGGTAACCGTGAAACTGATAAGGGTGTTACTTATCGTATGCCGGCACCACTTGCTAACAGGTTTGTACACTTAGAGTTACGTGTTGACTTTGAAGATTGGTTGACATGGGCTACAGAACATAAAATCCACGCAGACGTAGTGGGTTACTTGACTTTTGCAAAACAAGATCTATATGATTTTGATCCTAAGTCAAGTTCAAGAGCATTCGCAACTCCACGTTCTTGGAGTTTCGTAAGCGAACTTCTCGATGATAACTTGCAAGAGTCTACACTAACAGACTTGGTAGCAGGTTCAGTCGGCGAAGGCCTGGCAGTTAAATTTGCGGCACACCGTAAGGTTGCGGCGAAACTGCCTAATCCAACAGACATACTTAATGGCAAGGTTAAGACTATGGAGACGAAAGAGATTTCGGCAATGTATTCACTAACTGTAAGTATGTGCTATGAACTTCAAGAGGCGTTCAAACGCAAGGAGAAGGGATGGACACAAATGGCAGACAACTTCTTTGGTTTTATGATGGATAATTTTGAAACTGAATTAGTTGTGATGGGTACGCGAGTTGCTATCGCTACTTATAAACTGCCATTTTCGCCAAAAGACTTGAAAAACTTTGACCGTTTCCATGATAAGTACGGCAAGTACGTTCAAGCCGCTATGGCATCCTAACTAACTATAGAGGGGGTCTTAGGATCCCCTCGCTCTATTAGGAGGCTTATATGAGCAAACATTTTTTTGAAAGACACAAACAAGGGTACACAGGTATTAAAAAATCTGTTACTACAACGTGTACACTTCCTTACTGTAACAAACAATCTTCTAAATACAAAGGCGCAGGCTCAAGGCTTTGCGAACATCATCAAAGTTTACTAAGAGAATATGGCGGTCCTGCTAGAATGGATCGACCGTGGACATTTAATAAGAAAAAGATGTGCGAAATTTGTGGACACAATCCGTGGGAACATGCTAAAGTAAAACTGATAGATGATGAACTAATTCGTGATCGTGTTGCATGGGGTATGCTCTTTGTAGATCATATTGAAACCCAAAGAGACGGCGGTAGTCATTGCAACCAAAATACTCAAACACTGTGTTTGGATTGTAACATGATTAAAAGTACACTTGCAGGAGATCTTGTTCCTAAAAAATTGTACAAAAACAAAAACGACTACTATAAAGTAGTGGAGCAATTAAAACCCCATTATAACAAAGTGTTTAACCAAATCACTTGACCTCTAGATAACTTTCTGTTATACTAATTACATTACAAAGCAACAAGGATTTTAAAAATGCAAACAGTAGACCTTGCAATTTGGTTGAGAGAAAACATCGACTGGAACAAGTATACCACACTAGTTAAAACTATTGGTGATGAACTCAACGAACGTAAACTTCGCTTTGATAAAAGCGATTTACTAGAACGTTCTTTAGAACTGTTTAGCAACAATGAAATGATATATGTTAACCTAGAGGGTGTAGATCATATTGGTCCTGAAGCATCAACAATCGAAATGAAATATACTGAAGGTAGTTTGTTTACTCGTAAGAAGAAGAAAAAGAAAAAGAACGTGTCCGATTTACAATTAATGAACAGTAGAGGATCAAGTGCTGGAAGAACATTACCGCCAGGATATGCAGACTTTTTACTAATATGCGATACTGATAGTGCGGCAGTTATTGCCAAACAAGACCTAATTAACTTTGTAGTTGACGCAGGTGATGGCTTAAAAACATCCAAACTGCCAAGTCATATGGTACAATATGTATTCGTTCCGGGTGAGTATAACCCACAAGATCTAGTAGAATCTAAGTCATACAAAGACGCCAAAAAGAAGATGCAACAAGACTTTTTAGCACAATTTTAGGTTGACAAATACCTAGTTGATGCTATAATGTAAGTATAGTTAGAAAGTTAGGAGCAAAAATATGTCACAAGAAACAACCGCAGTAGAACAAACAATGTTAGATGGTAAGATCTATGATAAAGATCCTGCTGTCGATAGTAATAAAGTAAAAGAAAGATTAACAACCGCAAGAATTGCATTGCTAATCCGTCAGCCGTTTTTTGGTAATTTAGCAACACGCCTTAAAATTATTGATGCAACAGACTGGTGTGCAACTGCCGCAACTGATGGTAAAAACTTTTATTACAATGAAAACTTTGTAAACAGTCTTAATCAAAAGCAAACTGAATTCTTGTTTGGACATGAAATCCTACACTGTGTTTATGATCACTTTACACGTAGAGATGACCGTGATGCACAAATTTATAATATTGCCGCTGACTATTGTGTTAACGGTGATTTGATTCGTCATAATATTGGCGAAGTAATTACACAAGTAAAACCATTTCACGATGCAAAATATTATGGTTGGGCTTCAGAAGAAGTATATGATGACATCTTTAAAAAGTATGATCAAGAACAACTACAACAATTAGGTAGATTGCTTGACGAACATATTGATTGGGAAAAAGGTAAAGGACAAGGTCCTGCAGGTAAAACTAAAAAGAGTAAAAGTGGTAAAGGTAAGCAACCTTCTTACTCAAAAGAAGAATTGAAAAAGATACGTGACGAAATGAAAGAAGCAATGGTATCAGCGGCACAAGCGGCTGGCGTTGGCAATGTTCCTAAAGGTGTAGCAAGATTGATTAAAGATCTTACAGAGCCTAAAATGAACTGGCGTGAACTACTTAATCAACAGATTCAAAGTGTTATTAAGAGTAACTATACATTTATGCGTCCATCACGTAAAGCATGGCACACAGGTGCAGTACTTCCTGGTATGGATTTTGATCAAACAATTGATATTGCTATTGCACTTGATATGTCAGGTTCAATTGCTAATGCAGAAGCACAAGACTTCTTAAGTGAAGTTAAAGGCATTTGTGATCAATATGATGATTACAAAATTAAAGTATGGTGCTTTGATACTGAAGTGTATAACGAACAAGACTTTACACCGGACTCAGGTGTAACTATTGAAGATTACGAACTACACGGTGGTGGCGGTACAGACTTTGATGCTAATTGGGTGTATATGAAAGAGAATGATATTCAACCTAAAAAACTAATTGTATTCACAGATGGTTACTCATGGAACTGGGGTGACGAAAACTATTGTGATACAATTTGGGTTATACACTCTGATACTTCAATTGAAGCACCGCATGGTATTACTTGCCATTACGATGATAAAAGAGAAATGGCGGCATGAGGTTTTTACACGACAAACCTAATCCATTAAATGTGTTAGAGATACGTGAAATAAACTTTTGTCCAAAATCATGGACTACTGTAATGATAAAAGGTAATCCATGGGACGTTACATCAAATATAGATTCATGTAGACAATGGATTTACAATAATCTAAGCGGAAGATTTTGTATTATTAGTGATACAGAACTAGTAGATAACAAGATTGAAATTGTATATAAGGTTGGTTTTGAACAAGGTTCTGAATCAACTATGTTTAGTTTGGGTTGCTCAGTTTTACATACCGAGGGCCTCGCAACATACTAATTACTAGTGTTATAACAAACAAACTTAATTAAGGAGTTAACTTAAATGACAGACGAAAATAAAACGACACAGGCGCCGACAGCAGAAGCACCTCAGTCAGAAGCACCAGTAAAAGGTGCACCGGATCTTACAGTACAAGATCTACAAGCATTAAAGGCAATCATCGACGTTGCAAGTCAACGTGGTGCATACAAGCCAAATGAAATGGAAGTTGTTGGTCGTACTTACAATAGACTAGACACTTTCTTGGCGGCAATTACGCCTAAAACAGAATCAGCAGACGGTGAAGCACCAGCAACACCTGTACCAACAAGTGCACCTGCTCAACCAGAAACAACAGCGGCTCCTGCTCCAGTAGCAGAGGCTCCTAAGGAGTAAACTATGACAGTTAAGCACGTAGGCACAGTAGGTACTAGCGGAACAAAAGTACTAGTTGCAATGAGAACACTTCCGGGTGAACCAACTAACGCTTTAGTAATTCCTACTGCGGCATTAAAACAAACATATCATGATGAACTTGATTCATTGGTTATGAAAGAAGAAGCACAACAGGCATTTGAATTTGCGACAATTTTAAACGTTCGTAAGTTTTCAGATGGAAGTACTATGTTGCCTTCATTACATGCTAAAGGACACTTACAAAAGGTTCCAACAAGTGAAGTAACAATGACACCAGCAACAACTAAAGACTCATGGCTTAAACTAGATGAGTTGAATAAAATTATTGCTGACCAACGAGGAGTTGGCATTGACGAACTTGCAATTGGTGAAGACGGAAAACCTGGTAAAACAGTTGCCGTAGCAAATAAAGTTCCTGCAGATGATGCAGGCATTATGACTGACGAAGATCTTGCTAAAAAATATAGAGCAGATGCTGATGCACTATATAAAGAAGTACAAGAACTTCGTAAGAAAGCAGAAGAATTGGCTCCAAAGCCTACTGCTAAAAAAACTAAGACTAGTGCATAATGGACGAAAAGAACCCTGGACGAATAATACTCCACGGTGATGAGACAAACAATCCAGAATGGGAAGGCGTTATCGATGAAATCAAAATCGAAAGCCTTCCCGTTCAATACATAAGAGAACTCACACTTAATCTAAAAAAAGGTAAAAGGATAGTAATTGACGTACCTAATATCCTTGCTCAAAGTGGACATCTACAAGAGGCCGCATTAAGAGTAAACAATCTAATCAGAGAACATGGTAACAACGTTCAGCATATTGATTTTAGAGTTGATATGACTAATCTACAAGGACAAGTCGTCCAAGCGAGAAATGCTTTTACTAAGAAAGTAAACAAAACAATCAAACGTAAAAATGCTGAAGCAAAGAAAAAAGGAAAGAACAAGTAAATGAAAGTTAATCTAGTAAGTTATTCACAACCAACACAAGATTTTAAAAATGATTTAGATAATGTACAAGATCTAATTGCCTTTTGTGCTAGGGTAAGTAACCCAAGCAATCAAATGAATAAAGAAACTAACGAAAAACTTATCAAGTACTTAATTAAACATCAACATTGGTCACCTTTAGAAATGGTAAGTGCTTGTTTGGAAATTCAAACTACACGTGATATTGCACACCAAATTGTAAGACATAGAAGTTTTGCTTTCCAAGAGTTTAGTCAGCGTTATGCTAATCCTGAAGATCAAGGCGATATGTTCGAATACAGTGAAGCACGATTACAAGATCCAAAGAACAGACAAAACAGTATTGATGTTGATGATGCAAAACTACAACTTGATTGGGAACATGCACAAAGACGTATTGCAGTACTAGCCAAAAAAGAATACGATTGGGCAATCAAAAAAGGTATTGCAAAAGAACAAGCACGTAAAGTATTACCCGAAGGTATTACAAAAACTACATTATATATGAATGGTAGTTTACGTAGTTGGGTTCACTATATTGAGTTGCGTGGCGCCAACGGCACACAAAAAGAACATATGGATATTGCACATGCTTGTGCCAAAGTTATTGCTGAAATCTTTCCGTTAGTACAAGAACTATAGCATTTAAACCGTCTTATTTCAACGTTATACAGCAAACAACATAGTTGAAGCATATAGTATATAACACCGCTGTATGACGCTTAAAATGCGTTTAAGATACCTTAAACTACAACTTCTACTAGTCTAATACCTTGCTCATTATTGTTTTCTAAGCATCTTCCTAGGATACAAATTGAACTAGGTAAAGCACTATCTGCTGATAAGCAAGTTGCTATTCCGTTTTTTGGACTTGTTACAACTAGGTCACCTTTTTTAGTAGGACCTTCCATCATACACGGAACTCTACCTCTAAGTGCTACTGCAACACCTTCAGCATTTGAATTCATTAAGTGTGCTGGTTCAGTACTAACAATACCTGCTATTCTATGATCACAGAACTTGTCAGTTGTTGTAACTTCTTCATCACCACCAAATATTAAAACTATACCTGGTTCGTAATCTAAATCTGATTTGTATATTTCAGCCAAGTCAGCAAACTGTGCCGCTGTTGCAGTTCCTAAGAACTTTCTTGCTGTTAAATCTTTATTACCATCTCTTTGTGCAATAGTACCTGCTGTTGCAGTAGTACTTGCACTAGCACCATTTAATCCTTGTGAGTTAGTTGCAGTACCGTTTACAATGTTTACGTTAATATCACCGTTTGAATCTCTAGCAACAATACTGTTATTCACAAGCAATGTATTTGCTTCTCTTGCTGTACCTGCATCTACTACTAATTTGTTAGCAACATCTGATGTACCTTGTACTGTTGCAGTTAATGTACCGTTTACAGTAAGGTTATTAAATGAACTTGTTCCTGTACTTGCAGTAACGTTACCTACTACATCTCCAGTATGTGTACCTGCACTGTTACCTGTTAAGTTACCTGTTACATTACCAGTTAATACTCCTGTTGAATCAATATCAATATTTCCACAATAGACGTTTGCCCAACGTGTACTAATTGATCCTAATGATCCTGTATTATTTGTTGCTGGTAAAAATTGATTTTGATTAAACTTTGCAACTACTGCCGCACCTGTTCCTGTATTAACTTGAAACTGTATTGCATTACCTACTTGGTTAGTAAGGTTTCCAACATCACCACTTGTGATGTGTAATTTTAAATCTTCGCCTGCACCTACAGTTAGTCCTTCATCACCTAAGAATTTAACTTGATCTGCAAAACTTTGTAGTCCACTATTAAGTACATATTGTGCCGCCGGAATTCCGCCTAGGTTATCTGCATTTACTGCTGTTCCGTGATAACGTATACCTGGAACTGAAGATTCGTTTGCTAGGTTAAAACCTTTTTTGATTGAACTAAATCCAGCAATAGGATTTTTAGAACTATCTAATATAAATTCGTCTTTAGCAGTAATACCCATTACTGCATCATTAACTGTATAAGTTAATATTGTTCTGTCGTTTGCACTAACATCTTTTACTACTCTTGAAGTAACCTGTGATACACCTTCACCACCTGTACTTACAGGACCAACAAGAATAAAATCTTCACCATTGTAAACATAAAGTTGTTCACCGTCTGTTTCCCACCAAAGATCTCCACGTGCTAAACCTACTGGTTGGTTTGGTCCAATTTCAGCACCGCCTGCAATTCTAAATCTATTACCATCATAAAACTTAATAACACGGTTAGCACTATCATACCAAACTTGTCCTGCTAAAGGGTTAGGTGGTTGATTAGCACCTGAGAAACTTTCCAATAAGTGTACAAAGTTCTCATTAATGATTTCACCAAATCCAGCATAGTTTTTACCTACAAGTTTAATATCTGTAGTACTATCTACAGTACCGTCTTGTACTACTGCAATTTGTTGTCCGTTGTATGTATTAATAATATATGGCATGTTTTTCCTCTACTTGCAGTATTTACCTTATGCTTCGCCCATACGTTTCTTGCGATCAAGTTTAGAAAGTTCTTTATCTGCAAAAAAGTATGCATCGCTAGATTTATATTGCTCTTTACGTGTTTTATTCATTTCACGTAAATCTTTAATATATTCTACCATTTCCTTAAATTCTGGAGTATTAGGATAATCACATTTATCTAACATATCAATAATAATATTAAGTTGTCTATGCATTGGGTATTTTTCAGCAATGTCATCTTGCACTCCTGCATTTAATACCTCTTCATCAATAAATGCTTTGCCGTCATCTGCATCGCTTATCTTAATAACTTTTCCATCTGCATAAGTTCCTATAAAGACTTCTTGTGCAGGATCATATTGTACAGTCCTTATTTTTACTTCTGCAGGATCTAAACCAAAAGTGTCCATGCCCTTAGGAAGATGTCCTAAGAGTGTTCCGTTTTTGGCATTAAACATTAATTTAAATTTTTCTTTTGCCATATCCTTATTCCCATATTAGACAAAGACTATACTTAGGTTCTTCGTCATTTTCTATTTTTGTTACTTCATGCCAAGTTTCAATTGGCATTTTAAACATTGCGCCTTTTGCTTCTTGGACTAAATGTTCTTTTTCATCTTTGTCCCAATACTTAAAATGAGGCTTACCTTGTGTTAAAAACACTAACATAAACTTCCAATACCCACCTGCACTGTCTTGATGTCTAATTAACCAATCACCAGGTTTATATTTGTTTACAACAATCTGTGAACACCACTTGCGTTCTTTAGGTATAGTTTTCCAAACGGTTTCAACTAATCTCTTATCCATACTTTTTTCATATAGACTAGAAAAATGACTTTCACCATACACAGTTGCATGAGTATCTGTTCCACCAATTCCTCTATTAGTAAAACGCCCTTCTGCTTCGTGTTGTTTAACCAGTTCCATAATTTCATCAACATTTGTTATAAAGTCATCAACAACTTCATACATTAAATATTACCCCTATATACCCATGCCGCAGAACTTGTTCTTGAAGTTCTATCAAATGCATACGCTTGTACTGCCACTGCATATCCTGCAAGGTTAACTGTGCCATTCCAGTAACTAGCCGCCGCTCTAGTAAATGTAACGTTGCCAACTACTAGTTGTAAAATACTGTCACTTGAACTATAAGTTTCTACTAGACCATTTCTTACTACAACTACTTTTGCACCTTGTACTGCATCAGTTGAAAATTCATCTGCTTGGTCTCCGTTTAATGCTCCATTTGGAAATACATACCAACCGTCAATAGTACCATTACCTAATTTTTGTGTAAAGTCACCTTGATTTGTATTTGGATTGTGTGTTTGAGTATCAGTTGTAATACTTCCTGTTGCACTTAATTGAAATTCATAACCTTGTGTTGAAGATTTTTTATTAATTAATCCTTGTACTGCACCAATTGCTCTAGTAACAGTTCGTCCTCCGATATAACCAATACCTCTTTGAACAGTAGTACCATATTTCCTTACAAAGAAAGGTTGTCCGCTACCATCTGTTCCTAAATCGCCATAATAATAACTACCTAAAATTCTTGCTGTAGTTCCTTCTTTGAAGTTTTCAGGTGGTGCAAGTCTTGTAAGTTGTGTTCCAACATCTGCTGTTGTCATATCTTTAGTATCAAGATAAAACTGTATGTCTTGTCCTGTTGACTGGAATGTTGTATCTACATATTCTTTAATAGCACGTTCAGTAACAAGATTAGTTGTACTGTTTTGTAAAAATTGTCCATCATCACTAATACGTGTTGCTTCTGCTCCAACAGCGTCAACAAATTTTTGTGCCTTAACTTGTATTGCTGGTGCATTTAAACCAATGTTGGCTCCGTCAATAACTGTACCGTTTGTAATTGTTCCTGCTCTTATATCCCCGTCTTGTATTCTAGATTCGTTAACAGTTACTCTATCAATTAATAAATCTCCAATAGTAGTGTTTGGATCTGGATTAGGACTTGTAATTGCTCCTCTACCAATTCTACCAACTGATAAGTTTACGTTTGTTGAAGTTAGTGCTGTATGCGTAGAACTTCCGTTAAAAACTGATGTACCGTTATAAGTGTTTGATCCTGCTAATACATTATTTTGATTAGTATAAACTCCGTAATCAACAAATGCAGATGAACCTTCAAATCTACCTCTAAGTGTTCCTGCACTAGTTGGTACAATCGGTGCTGTTGTAGTTGCATCAACATCTACTACTGTTAACCCGTTTGTTGCTTGTGAATTACCAACGTTAATTGTGTAAGATAATCCTGTGTCTGGATCAATAACTGTTTGTCCTGCACTATCTTGTAGTGGACCTCTGTTAGCACCTGTTGTTGTACCAACCATAGATCCTGCAAGTGTACCAATAAAGTTTGCATAAATGTCTGTTGCATATACATTTCTAAAGTTTCTACTTGGAGATCCTAAACTAACTTCGTTGTTAGCATAAGGTAACACACTTTTTTCTTTTAAGTAGATTGTTGTTTTATCAAATCCACTACCTGAATAGTTAACACCTAAATTTAATTGGTCTCCAAAATCTGCAAAAATACTTGGTTCGTTAGCATTAATAACTTTCAAACTTAATTCAAGTGTATCACCTATTGTAATACCACCATCATTTTGAAAACTATATGTTCCTGTAATAATTTCGTTGTCGTTTCTATTTGCCCATGTACTTGCTAAACGTCCGCCTAGTCTATCTGCATCACCTGCTGTACCAAAAAATCTTGTAGTTCCTGATGTTACTCCGTCAACGTTTGTTCCTTTAGAAGTTAAACCTTCGCCTATTCTTGTAAATCCAGTTAACGGTGTTACTGCTTGATCAATTTCAAATGCAGTATCTGCCATTACCATATATGCACTACCATCAACATATCCAATACTAACTGGATGTTCAACTGCTGATGTATCTGTAAGTTTTGAAGTTTCCCACTTTGTTTTACCAAAGCCTAATATACTTTCAGGTCCTACTAATACGTGTTGATTACCGTCTGCAACAAAAACATATAATTTATTGTTTACAGTATCCCACCATAGGTCACCTTCTTTTTGTCCTTGTGGCTCTGTTGCTGAAACTTGTGTAATTGAAAGGTTACGCCAATGTACTCCATCAAACACACTTGGACGAAGTTTGTCTGCATTTTTATCAAACCATAATTGGCCAACTTGTGGTTTAGTTGGTGGTGTATCTGCTCTTGCAAAGTTTTCTAATAATTTAACAAAGTTTTCATTTTGTTGCTCACCGTAGCCTGCAACATTTCTACCTACAAGTTGTAAGTCTGTTGAATTATCTACAACACCGTCTGCTAATGTTATTAGTACTGTTCCGTCTGTTCTATCTATTTGATATGGCATCGTTTTTTATTTCCTTACACATCACTCACATACGCCCATCTTAATGGACCTGCTTGGATTTCGAATATTTTAGTTGTTCTTGCTACTGCAATTGAGTTACCACTTGGTGTTATACCATTTGGAAAACTCAGACTCTGTACTACACTTGCACTACTTAAATTATTATCTTTGTCAACAGCAACTTGATTAACTAATAATTCGTTTGTCAAACCTGTAGTTGTTCCTGTGTTTGTTGTAATAGTAGTTGGTGTACCTGCAAGTGAAAGTGTTTCACACAATATTCTTGCTTGTGTACCAACTTGGTAATTTACTGGTGGTGCTAGTTTTGCTAATTCTGCGGGAATTTCAACTGTGTTTTGACTTGCCATTCCTGTAACGTTCATAGTTATAATGATATCTTGATTTGTAATTTCTGTATCAACATAATTTTTAGTAGCAACATCTTGTGCCACTGTTGGATCTGCTACACCTTTAATTTGTGTAACTGGTGTCGATTCTTCATTATCAAATACAACATTACCTGTACCATGTACATCAATATTTAAATCTGTGTTTGTTGTAATAGTAGAAATTGTGTTACCATTTAGTTCTAAACTATCAACTTGTAATTCTGTAAGTGTTCCTACATTTGTTAAACTTGAATTTACAACTCCTGCACCTAGTGTATCATTGCTTAATACTAATACGTCATTTACATGGAAATGCTTACCTGATGCAACACCAAAGTTATCACTAGTAGTCCAATTTGTTGTACTGTTTGCCCAATTAATTGTATGATCAGTTGTACCTTTAAGAGTAATACCTCCACCGTTTGCTAATGTATCAGTTGGCGTTCCGCCGTATGCAAGTTCAATGTTTTTATCTTCAACTCTCATTGTAGCAACATTAACTGTTGTCGAGTCTCCACTTACAATAAGATTTCCGTCAATGGTTAAATCACCACCCATTACAACGTTACTAGTTTCTCTACCTTCAAATAATTTTATTGTAAGTGTAGAACTATCAATATCAATTGCATTGGTTAGTCCACCTGTTACACTTGAGTTAACCTGTAGCAACCAATCTCTATCTTGTAAGTTGTTTTTAAATGTTGTTACAGTACTATTAATAAACTGTGTAAAATTACTAGAAGAACCTAATGTAAGTCCGCCATTATTAAGTACACCTAGTGTACCTGTTGTAATGTCACTTTCATCTGAACGTAAAAACTGTCCTGGAGCAATACCTGCAACTGCATCTGCCGACGTTGCTGTACCATGTAATTTTAGTCCTGTTACTGCTGTACTAAAGTTTAGACCAACATTAATACTTGCAAATCCATTAATTGCTGTTCGTGGTGTAAATTGATATCTACTTAAAATACCTATACGTTCTCCGTTTACCCATAAACCTGTAATCGAACGTCCGTTGTTTCCTGTGTCAACAATATTTTCTACAATCCAACCATGCTTACCTTCTGCATTTGAATATATAGGACCTGCTAAACTTAGATCCACTCCATCATAAAAGTAAAGTTGGTTTGCTTCGTTGTTAATCCATAAATCACCAATAACTAATCCTGCTGGTTCTGTATCTTGAACCAAAGGACCACCAGTTGGTTTAAAAACGCTACCAGTATAAACTTTTAAACGTCCTTCTAATGTATCGTACCAAACTTGTCCTTCTAACGGTGAGTTAGGTGCTGTTCTGTTTGCAAAATTTTCTAATAACTTAATTGTATTTTCGTTAAGTACTTCTCCGTACCCACTGTATTTTCTACCAACTAGTGTAATATCTGTTGATGTTGAATCAACTGTACCGTCACCGACAATAGTTAAAACTGAACCGTTTGTTTTGTTTACTGTATAACTCATTACGCCGCTGGCTCCCCTGATCTAATAATGTAACTTAACGCCAAATACGGATTCATTACATTTTGATTCTGATATGGTCCGCTTCCTGTTGTATCACTGAATTGTGTACCACTACCAAATGCAACGTTAGTTGTATCGATTTGCTCAACACCTCCTGAACCACCTAGTGACCTTGCACTAGTATTTGTAACTCTGTTTGCTGTACCACCACCTGCATCAACTGCTGAACCACTAACATCATTTACTGTAGTTCCGTTGTCCATGTTATCTAAACCTAGTGGAAATCTACCACGTAAGTCTGGTAATTTAAATGTACTTGGGTTAACACCAGCACCGTATGTAAATGCAATTACATCAAACAAGTCTGGATATATACCTTGTGCAACTTCTGATCCATCACATAACAAATATCCACTTGGAATATCTGCAAATGCTGTAATAGGTCCTGCGTAAGGCATAATTGCCCCAATTGGTACTAATGAAGCACCTGCAAAAAAGTTAGATCTTTTAGTACGTTTAAGTCCTTGTCCTGATCTAACAATTAATAATTCGTCATCGTTTTCATTGTCTGTAACTTGTGTTTGATCTGAAATAGCATCTTGTGTTAATGTTACGTTGAATACTTTTTCTGCGCCACCTGTTTGACCATCAAAACTAAATCCTGTAGAGTCAGCAACGTGTCCGCCAATTTTAAATACTGTTGAAGCAACTAGTCTATCTGCTGTACCATTAATGTTACCAAATACATCACCGACAACACTACCTACTAGTCTACCAGTAAATGTTTCTGAATAAACATTTCTAAATGAGTTATTTGTAGTACCAATGTCTAATGATTTGTCAAACGCTTGTGTTCCGTTGTCTGTGGGTTGAATAGCAACTGTGCCACTACCTGTTTCGCCAACTTGAATGTGTCCTTGGAAGTTTGCATTACCACCAACAAATAAGTTTTCTGCAATACCTGCACCACCTGCAACAATAAGTGCTCCAGTTGATGTTGATGTTGATGTGTCTGTTGCTGATAATTGTAAATTTTGTGTAAAGTGTCCACTACCAGTTACATCTAATGCTACTGTTGGTGAAACTTGATTAATACCTATACGTTTGTTTCTTCCATCAACACGCATAACAGTAACAACATCTCTATCTGCTTCTGGAAAAACTTTAAAGTCAATGTTACCATCTAATGAGTTATTTTTAATTACAGCATTGTTACTTGCAATCTCTAAGTTAAAAATTTGATTTGATCCAATAGTTACACCACCGTCGTTTCTTACAAACAACTGACCGTTCATTGTATCTGTAATATCACTTCTTATAAAGTTATTTGCATTTACAGTTTCAATAGCAGGTTGTGTTACATTTAATGCATCTGCTCTTGTTGCTGTTGCATGTAATTTGTTTAATAATATTCCATTGTTGTCAAAATCTGTAGAAGAAATATTAATACCTGGAAATAGTTCTACAAATCCTTCAATTTTTTGTCTTGGAATAAATTGATCTTTTGAAATAATTGTTACAACTTTATCTGCAACATAGTTTTTAATTACTGTATGAGTAGTATTTTGTGTATCAACAACTTCTTCTGCTTGAGCGCCTGCTTTAAGGCCGCCTGCAAAGTTTGGTCCAACTAGTTGAAATGCCGCACCTGTATAAATGTAAAGTTGATTGTTTGTTGTATCAACCCAAACATCTCCTGTTAGTGGATTTGTTGGCTGAACTGCTTCAACATGTACACCGCCTGCTGGTCTCCAGTTTGCAGAACCTGCTGTTGAATCATTAATTTTTAATCTGTTAGTTGCACTATCAAACCAAACTTGCCCTTCAATTGGATTGTTTGGTGGAGTAACGTTTGCAAAGTTTTCTAATACATGTAAAAAGTTTTCTGCAATCGCTTGTCCGTAACTTGCTTCGTTACGACCTATAAAAGTTAACGAAGTATCAACAGTGTTACGACTATTGTCATCAATGACAATAGGATTCTTATTAATCGAATTTGTAAAATTTACACTATATGCCATTTCGTTAAATCTCGCTTATGTTAGTCAAACTTTGAATTCTAATTGTATAATCAATTTGAATTAATCTGTTTAGTGACTTTTGTACAGGATGGAATACTACATGTGTTAGCAATCTTCCTGCGTTTGCACCATTTGTTGTGAACGCTTTTAACCCTAATTCATCAAACACATAGTTTCCGTCCATGTCAGTTGAATTATCAAACGCTTCTTGTCCACTAGGCTCACCGTAATCAAGTAAACAACTAATTAAAATATCAGTATAAGTTGCACCTAATGTGTGTCTAGTTTCAATAAAGTTTCTACTAGGATCTGTATTGTTAACATTGTTATCGTCAACAGTTTTATAATATGTTTGATTGTATAAACTTGCATTTACACCAACATTGTTTGGAGTCAAATATGTAATAATACCTGTAGGATCAACTGTAGTTCCACCATTGCCAAAAGCCATTTCAACAATGTTACCACGTCCTTCGTTACCTAGCGATTCTGCTAGTGATATACTCATATTTTCGTAATGAATAGCGTTCCTTTTATCCACAAGTATTTTCTTAGTTTCAGGGTCACTAATCTTAATGTGCCCTTCCATAAGCACACCCTGGTTTTCATTTGGCTTTTGATACGTTTTCTTCACTTTGTTATCCTTGTCTGACATTGGTTATTCCCTAATATTTATTACAGGTAAGCCACTGGTTCTTTCTAGTAAGAACCTGGCTTGAGCAGTTTCTGCACGTTGTAGTGTGGTGCCTGTAGACGCTGAATTAACGCCTTGTTCGTACCATACACGCCCTTGCTTCTGTGTTACTTTTAGTTGAGCACCATCTTGAGGCTCATCTCTTAATATTAACTTATAATAACTTTTACCTGTTGAGTCTGCTACTGGTTCTACAGTAAACTCTGCTATTTGCGTTACATCACTTGATGTACCTGCACTGTTAGTTTCATTACTATCATATGCAATTTCTGCATTATGAATTTTGATAGGATTTGTACTTACTGTTGGTTTTTGTAGTTTTCTGCCACTCAAATATACTTCAATTTGATCATGTGCGGTTGCACTACTTGTTATATTTACAGTTTCTAATACATGCTCTTTTCTACCATTTGGTAAATTTGGACTTATAACACTTTCATATACATTAATATTTTCTTTATACGGAACTGTTTGTTCTGGGCCTGCGTCAAATACTAAACTACCTAATTTGTGTGTATCTTTAATACCTGTACCCAATGTACCTCTTGTAATTTGTCCTAGTTTATTACCAGTAATTTTGTAAAATTCAATTCTTTCTCTATCAATCCATACAACACCAGGTGTTTTATCTGCTATCGAAGGAGTATCAAGGAAACTTGTATTGGTTAGTGTAATTTCTTTATCACTAATCAATAAATCTGCGGCTAGTTTAGTACTATCGTTATTACTAATACGTTTGAAGTGTGTTCTATCTAACATATCGTTAAACACTCTGTATCCAACAGAGTCGTAACTTAATTCTTCACTAAATGTTGTTATTGCAACTTTTGATGTTGCTAATATAGTAAATTTATTATCAATTTCAATAGTTACATTGTTATCTAAAATCTTATAATCACGTTCTGCAACTAATGGTGTACCATCAATTTCAACCCATACATAGTTCGAATCAATTGCAGGACGACTTAATCTATAAGTGCCGCCTAAGTTACCAGTAAACACTTCTTTTCTAATTAAGTTTGAATCGTGGTTAGTAAATGTTGTTACATGGAACTCTGCATTTGTTGGTAACTCTGATCTACTTTTTAATATTACCAAGTTTGCTTCGGTATCTCCTGCACTATCACCAGTAACATTAATTTCATACTCGTGATTTTTAAGGATAGTAATTGCAATCACATCGCCGGAAGTTAAAACATTCTGGTTAAATGTTACAAGGTTAGTTTGTGTATCAAAGTTAAAGTCTCTAATTGGTACTAGTTTGTTTCCGTTTAGATAAACTTCAATTTCTCCTAGTGCTAAACTAAACACAGGATACTCTGGGTTTTGACTTACTGTATAATTTTGTGTTATTCCGTTACTTACATAGTAAACAGTGTCTGGTGGAAGTAATCTAGTTACAACACCACTGCTAATATCTTTTACTTCTGCAATTACCATGTTATGATAAGGAGCAATATTACCTGGAATGTTTGACATACTGTATGCCATAGAACTTCCATCATCAATAATTGCTTCTTTTATAATTTCACTGTATGTTTTCTCAGTCGAACTTAAAGCAGTAATTTGAATTACTGTATTAGACACACTTGGCGGATTAGTAATATCAACTATTGCACTACCTGTTGTTGATTTACGTAATACATATGTTTTGCTTACACCGTTAACTGTTGCAAAAACACTTCCTACATCACTGTACTTGGCTGTAAGTTCAAACTCTGTTGTACTTCCGTCACCTGTAAATGTTTTTCTTTCTAAAATATTTGCACCACCAACATTAAGAGTTTGTATTGCTACAACTTCTCCAACGTCCGGAGCATCAACAAAAACAATTTCTTTATTTTCGTAATCAATAGTATAATCTGTAGTTTGTTTTAGATATACACCATCAACTGTTACAAATAAACTATCATTTGTTCCTGGATATAAATCAAAACCATATCTTCTAAGTAAACTGTTACCAATATATCTGTTTGTAACAATCAACGGAGAACCGTCTGCTGGTGAATTGTAAACACTAATACTTAAACTATCAAATGTTTGTCCTGGAACAACTTCTTCTGGTGCATGTGATGTGTCAATTGTTACAAATCCATCACCGTCAATATCAATGTCCTCAGGATTTTGTCCTGTTGCTGTTGAATACTGGAAGTTACCACCTTGTAAAATTGTATCTAAGTTATTAACATCAGTTGGAACTAACGAACCATCTGATTCTTTTTGCCTAAACACAACAAGAGTACCATCAGGAGCACCTATGTCTAATGTAAATGCAGTTGTGTTCCCGTCTCCTGTAATTGTTGGAGTATTTGTTGGGTCTTGTCTTACGTTATCAAAGTAAACATTTATCTCTTGCCCTGCTTTTGGTGTATATGGTAGTGTAAATGTTTGTGTACTACCATCTGCACGGAAAGCAAAGTCAGTGTTTGTTCCTGAGAATGTATCCCAGCCATGACTAAACCATGGAAGACCATCAAAGCCTACGCTAATATCAAACTCTAATCCTTGTACTTTAACACCATCGTATTCAACACCTGTCATTAACTGCGATGGTTCTTTACCACGCATACCTGCTGTTGGTTTGTAATAGTAATTAATTCTATCAGTTGCCTGCATCAAGTCAATTGACTTTTCATATGTTATAGATACAGATTTACCTTTTCCTGGAGGAACACTAAAGATAATGTATCCTTCTTGTTTTTTATACGTTTGATCTTTTAAAGTAACAATGCTTACATCATAATTTTCAATATATACAGTTTCATTTGCAATATTAATATTAATTTGACGTTTGTCAAGCGTCGGAAGATATGTTAATTTAAATTTAATCTGCCCTTCAGTTGCAGTAAATGTATCTGTTTGTGTTTGACTTTGAATTAAATGACTGTTTGCAATCCTATCAAACTTCATACTCATTGCATTTATTCTAACTTTTTTGTTTTCTAATCTTGCATATGCTTTTGCTGTACGTGTTACAGTATTTTCACCACCGCCGCCTGCAAGTGTAACAAGAGGAGCACTAATATAACCACTTCCTGGACTAGTAAGAACAATTTCTCTAACAATACCACGTGATATATATGCTACTGCTGTTGCATCTACAAATGCTTCGCCTGGTAAAACTTTATTTCCATTAGGTAGTAAAGGAGCACCGTAATATGTAGGACCAACAATGTATGGATATGCTGATACGTTAGTGTCTGTAGGATCTACAGTTACAAAGTATGCATATGTTCCGTTTGGATACTCAGGAGTATTACAAGTTCTACCGTTGTGTTCATCTAAGTCTCCTGACCCTGCAATGTATTCATAATCTTCTACATATGTTCCATCATGGTTACTACCATCTGAACGTACAGTTGTTTTTAATGAATAACTTGATTTCATTACTCTTGGATTACTTCTTCCTGATTTAGTATTCCACCCATATGGTCCATAAATTGGATAACCATCAAGTGCATATCCTAATAAAGGACTGTGTGCTGTAGTATCTTTTGTATACATTAAACTAGGATCTGCATGATAATGGTAAACTCCATCTTCTTGCGGATGTCCTGATCCGTCATCTATACTTAAAAGTTTTCCTGCATGAACAGCATTAATTGTGTAATCAATACCTGCTCTCATTTCAGTTGAGTTTGCTTTTGGATTATGGAATACAACACCGTTTACTGCAACACCAATTGCTCCCATAGGAGTTTTAACTTTTGTATCTGCTTCAACTGGAGTTCTAGTAATCTCAAATGTAAAGTCTTGTGATTTTACAGCAAAGGTTCCTGGGTTTCTAGCAAATCCGTGATCCGGAATACTTGTTGTTTTAATATAAAATCTGCTATCAGTGTAATCAGTAGTTACTAATGATCTAAATTCATTAGTTTGTATAATTTTAGGTTTGTTAGATCTACCGCCACTAATGATAACCACAGGTGCTTCAGTATACCCTGCACCATCGTCAGTAACACTTACATTACCAATATTATATTTGTAGTTGTCAAACCAATTAACATAAGGCTCAGTAGTAATTTTATCATCGGTAATCTTAGGAGCAACAAATACTTTGTTTTCTTCGTCCCAATAACTTGGTAAATCAAAATCTGTATTACTTACAGGTGTGTTTTCTACTTGGTCATAACTGTTATAGAAGTTTCTAATTACAGTTCTGTAAGGTTTTACTTCATTAATATATTGTTCAATATATCCCGGGTCACTTAATTTGTAATTTAACTTTTTACTAAAGCCGCCAAGTTTATTATCTACAGTTATGAAACTAGTTTTAAATGCCCAGTCTACAAATGTTTGCTCAGAAAATGCATATCTTACTGCAATAAAGAATAACTTATTCCAATTATCTTTTAAGTCGTCTACAAATATATTATCTCTAATAATTTCTAAAACTCTACGTGTTTCTTGTATTGGTTCACTATCAAACAAGTTTACGTCATAATTTTCTTGGCCTGCAAAACCAAAGTTTAATAATTCGTAATTATAAACACTTTCGTTAAACTGTATTGTACTATTTGCTTTATACATTAAGTCATATGACTCATCAAAAGTACCATTACTAATTACTCTTTTAAGAATAATTTTGTTACCGTCTCCAGCGTTGTCAACTTGTACTAACTCTCCAACTATTGGTGTAATAGTGTTTAACTCGTATGTTGCTTTTAGTTTGTAATTAATAATTGAATCAATATCAAATCCTGCAACTACATAATCTGTATATTTCCAAAAACGTGTTAAGTCAAATGTTTGTGTATTTGTTCTTGACCAAAGTTTAGTACTTGCTTGCCATTGGTATATTGTCCAGTTATTATTTGCTGTTGAGTCTAATGTAACCAATGCTCTAAATGGTCTAATATCTAAATTAGCAACTGTGTAATCTTTACCTGTTTTATTAACATTGATTGCTGTTATTTTTCCTTGAGCATCAATTACAGATTGTAATTTTGCACCTGTACCTGTACCTGAAATAGTAATTGCAGGAGCATTTTTATATCCTTTACCAGCATTGGTTATGTTTACAGAAGTTATTCTACCGTTAACAATGTTTGCTGTTGCTGTTGCTGTTATTAAATCTTCTGTACCTACTTGTAATAAATCGTCATAGTCGTCAATTTGTATATCCCATTTTCCGCTACCTGATACAGGTAAAGGATCTTTTTCAGATAGTGCATTAATATTTTTAGTATCAACAACTCTAGTATTACTCATTACTTCATTTGTAAATGTAATAATAGATTTAAGTGCATCTAGTCTATCAACAAACATGCTTTGTCTAGGACGAACTTGTATTCCGTATTTTCGTTGTACCGGAAGTGCTTGATCTGGAACTGGATTACCTTCACTGTCATATCCAACTGCACTGTCAATAAGTTTTTTAACTAATAAAGTATTTTCAATTTTCTTATCTTGACTTTCACTAATTAATTGCCATTCGTTGTGTTCTGGAATATCAGTATCTACATTACTGTATTGCACACTTAAGAAAACATCTTTATCATCAAGTGTTGTTTTTACATTGCTAACACTGATTGCATTTTTAGATAAAAGTTGAATACTTTTGATTCCGTATGTTTTAGGATCATTAATAATATTTGCAACTTCAATTGCTGGTAAATCACGATTTTTTACATCAGGAACTGCTACAGTATTTTTAACCCAATAGTAATATCTAGTTTCAAATCCGCCACTAGTAAAATTATAAATGTTTTTCTGTACAAGTGTATCATCATTGTATTTAGGTGTTCCGCTAACTCCTGCTGATTGTCCTTGTTGTGTAACTGAAAGTTCTAACCATTCACTTGGTAAAAGATCAGTTTCAACCCATTCATATACATCAACTGAACTTCCAGGAAATTGTTGTCCCCAGTTTGTTTTTCTATATTCTGTATCACCTTGCTCATACCATATGTAACTTACAGTACTTAAATCCCACCATAGTTGGCCAACATGTTCTTCTGTCCATGCTGTGGTCGGTTTAACTGTTACGTTAGTGTCGCCTCTAGTATACGAAGCAGGGTCAATGTTTGCTTTAAATGAAATTTCTTTTTCTGCTAGATATGGAATTTTTCCTTTTACAGGATCAATAGTTTCTAAAAAGTCTTTTACATCATTTTTTAATGTGTTAAACGTGAAAGATTTTTTAACACTATACGGATCTGTAGGATCATCCTGTGTTCTAATTTTATTCCAACCACTTGATCCAGTTTTTTGATATACAAATAAACTACCAATGTCGTCAGTAAGATCTGCTGTCTTACTATTAGGTGCACCAACTAACAAAGAATTACCTGTGTATATAAGACCTCGACCAAACTCATCAAATTCTTGTGTTGTATCTGAACTTAATTGTTGTCCATAAACAAACTTTGTGTTTA
>Ga0257114_1000196_pt1 | contig 46264 bp, 39 predicted proteins | sample SI112_10mmetaG_FD_190149 | JGI IMG/M metagenome (GOLD analysis project Ga0257114, IMG submission 190149) | Marine microbial communities from Saanich Inlet, British Columbia, Canada - SI112_10m | ecosystem: Environmental > Aquatic > Marine > Inlet | place: Canada: British Columbia | collected...
CACTCGGTTCAATGAGTAAATCTTAATAAAACACCCTTTGTAATTCACACTTAACTCCGGTTAAAAATCCACGGTATTCATGCTGAATACTGCAGAGAGCATAACGATAATAATTCCGCCAACAGCTATTCCAAGTAACAAAATAAGCGCTGGTTGCAATGCGCTTACCAAACGTGACATATCATCCTTCACACTGGCATCAAATGTCCTGGCCAGTTTTTTTAAAATATCTCCAGTGCGACCTGATTCTTCACCTACTGTTACCAGCTGATGGAGCAATACCGGAAAGACGCCAGTCTTTTCCAATGAAATTCCCAAGCCTGCACCACTGCGTACGTCTTCTTCTACGACCTCAAGGTGATGAATCAGTTCCTCATTACTAATTACTTCGCGGGCAACTCTTAATCCTCGAATCAATGGAATGCCCGCCCCAAGCAAGGCGCCCAATGTTCGTGAAAATATTGCCACATCACGATGCAGTAATAATTTCCCGGCAATTGGCAGACGCAACATATAGGCATCTTTTTGCCGCTTTCTTTGCTTGTCAGCGTTAAGCCAGCGCCACCAATAGCCAATACCAAATACTACCGGCACTATCAGCCAACCATAATTCTGCAGGCCCGCACTTAAGCTCAACAAAAATTCTGCCGAGGGAGGAATATCAGACCCCACATCCTCAAACATTGCCGTAAATTGAGGCACTACATACACCAGCAATAAAACCACTGAAATCAGTCCAGTGATAAACAGCACCAGTGGATAAGTAAGCGCTGAAATAATCTGTTTCTTGGTTTCCTCTGCATTTTCAAGAAAATGACTCAAATCCGGCAACAACTGATCGAGAATGCCGCCTGTTTCACCCGCTCTTACAATATTGTAATAAAGTCTGGAAAAAACTTCGGGTCTTGCCTCCATGGCATCAGCAAGACTTTTCCCTTCTTTCACATCACGTCTTAAAGAAACCACCAGACGCTTCATATGTTCTTTTTCTGTAATCCCTTCCAGTAAAGAGAGCGCCTTATCGATAGGAATTCTTGCTTCTACCAGCGTAGTTAAGCCGCTGGTAAAATCCACCAGGTCAGCATTTTTAATCTTGCCTCCCGAGCGCTGTAAATTTTGTTTAGAGGTGATTTTCAGTTTTACCGGCACAAGCTTTTTCGCTTGTAACATGGCAATGGCTTCACGCTCGGAATCAGCACTTAGCTGGCCGTTTGTCATATTGCCTTGGACATCACAAGCTTGATATTGATAATAATTCACACTCATATGGCGCGAGTTACCCTCACTACTTCTTCAGGTGTCGTCATGCCTGACTTGAGTTTCTCAAGCGCATCTTCCCGAAGTGTTCTCATTCCCTCTTTAATGCTTTGTTTGCGAATTAGGTTGGCATCTGCACCGTTGGTTACCAGGTGTCTTATTTCATCAGACATCAACAGCAGTTCATATAAACCTACCCGGCCGCGATAACCTGTTTCCCCACAGCGATCACAACCCGCGCCCCGTTTAATTTTCGGATAATCTTCCTTTTTAACATCCAGCACATTCGCCTCATCATCACTGAGCTCTGTGGTTTCTATGCAGTCTGTACATATTCTGCGCACCAGCCTTTGTGCCTGGATTGCCAACAAGCTTGAACTAATCAGATAACTTTCCACGCCCATATCCTGCATACGGGTAACAGCACCGGCAGCATCATTGGTATGCAAGGTTGAAAAAACAAGATGCCCGGTTAACGCAGACTCAATGGCAATTTCTGCAGTTTCATGATCACGGATTTCACCAATCATCAAAATATCCGGGTCTTGTCGCACAATGGAGCGCAAGCCAGAAGCAAAGTTGAGTCCAATGCGTGCATTCACCTGAATCTGGGTAATGCCATCCAGTTGATATTCCACCGGATCCTCTACGGTAATAATCTTCTGCTTTTCATTATGAATTTTTTCAAGAGTGCCGTAGAGCGTTGTAGTCTTACCGCTTCCTGTTGGCCCTGTTATAAGAATCAGGCCATGTGGTTGAGAAATTACCCGGCTATAGTCCTTGAGTATTTTCTCCGGCATACCCAGATCCATAAGCTCAATACTTAAATCGCTTCGGTCCAGGATACGTAACACTACCGACTCGCCAAGCACACCAGGTAACGTGGAAACACGCATATCAAGTTCCCGGTCTCCTACCCGATAATCAATTCTTCCATCCTGGGGCAAACGCTTCTCGCCAATATCCAGTTTCGCCATAAGCTTCAGACGGGAAGCGACTGCAGATTGTATTTTCACTGGCAGCTTTTCAATGCGGGTCATAATGCCATCAACCCTGCAGCGCACTTCCAGATGATGCTCTGTCGGCTCAAAATGGATATCACTGGCATTCAGGTCAAGAGCCCGTGCAAACAGATGATTAACCAATCGAATAATTGGCGCCTCGGAATCCATATCTGAAAAAGTATCATCATCGCCAAAGCCGGATACGAAGGCATCATCAGCATCAGCTATTTCAGGAGAAAGTTCTGCGCGCCAATGCTTGGTAAGTCGGGCGACTTCATCGGTGTTGCCTAGCCGAAACAGTACCTGTTCACCAATAACAAACCTTACCTTCGCGCGGCTTTCAATGCTGGGTAATTTATTACACACAAGTTCCCAGCTATCGCTAAAGTTTTGTGCAGGCGCCATCCCTTCCGCCTCCAGCAGCTGGCTAAAAACGGGTAATGTCAGTTGCGTATTTTCCATCTCAATTGCCATTAAAGGGTTTTACTAAATCCGGTGACCATAATAGACCCTATGTACTGTCTTCTGTTTCTGTTAATACTAAATTCTGTGACATGTAATTTAGGTCTGGAATTTTCCAGCAGCGCGAGAAATTTAAGAATATTGTCCTGCTCAATAACAAAATCCATTTCCTGGGTCACTAAAATCCAGCCCTCGGTTTCAGCAATTCGAGGCGTGTTATATGAGCGAGGTACAACTTGCGCTTCTTCCACCGCCTGACGCAACTGTCGCTGCACACTGGTACCGATAAGATTGGAATCTTGCCCGGTAAAAACCCAGTCTTCCAGTGCCGCAACTTCAGCACGTTTTTCTGCCTCTTCATCTACAATAAACGGGGCTTCTTCAACAAGAAACCTGAGCCGTTCAATACGCTGCTCAAGAAAATCCATTTCATCCAGGCCCTTATCGTATGAGTCCATTAATAACGGGATGACTCTTACAACAACGACCACCAGAAATATAATTCCTGCCAGGCCAATTAATTTTTTCTCTTTGCTTTTCATGATCAATATAAAATCTTTATTTATCGTCCCTGTGAAACTACCGGATATTTTTCGTCATAAGTTTCAAAGTCAGTACTGCTGAGATTTAATCGAATACCAAATTGAGCACCGCCCCCTCTGGTATTTGTACTTTGAGCAACGTTGTAGAACTCTTCCCTTTGCGCCAACAACTCGACCAGATAAGCAGGATCATCAGTCGACCCGGAAATATCAACGACCCCTTTGTTAATAGAAAATGAACTCAGGGCACCCTGCAGAACTTCATTCAAGGAAATCAATACGTTTCCTACTTGCTGATTCGGGTATTCTTCAAGAGCACCCCACTCTTCTTCCATATCAAATATAGAGGCTCGCATCCTTCTGGGCTCAATGGTTAATTCCTCAACCCGTTCCAGTTCTGCCTGCAAATCTTTAAGTTTTAACCAGTTCGAAATGAAAGGAGCAAAAAGCAGCCACACAAGGCACGCCGTTACCGCCATGCCCACTTTGCTTTTCTTTGCCAGACTAATTTGTTTTTCTTCTTTTATTGCACCGGCGGGATGAAAACAATATTCAGAGACCGGTGTGACTATTTGTCGGATCTGCTGCCAATCATCAAGTGAGCTCATGGTTTTTACAGCTTCGCCCTTCAGCTGATTTATTTCTATGTCCCACTGTTTGGCAAAAACGTCCTGTTCCAGATCAGTCTTGTTCACAGTCAGCAAACGCCTGATGGCGACACCAGAGACTTGCAGAAATGAAATATTACTGCCCTCTTCGTCATTGATAAGCAGCGTTTTGTCAGTCTCATCATCAGCATCAAGCATCGCCAGAGCTCTTGGCATAATTGCACTAAGAAAAATATTTTGTTCCTCAAAGGCACGAAAAAGATCGTTAGCTTCTTTTTCGTTAAACCACAGGGCAACACCTTCCGGGTTTGTCGCATTAACCGCTAAAAGCAGGTTTTCATCATAGGCAGGGATAAGTGAATTAGATTGCAACTCCAGGGCAGAGCGAACCATCTTTTCACTCATTGCATTCATATTAAACGTGGTAGATGCAAAATCTGCTGTTGGCAACAATAAAAGAACGTGCTTTTTGCCATCAGTCATCGGCAAGAGCTGCCTGGCCACTCTTGCCATGGCATCTGCATATTGCTCATCTTCATTCGGCACTATCTCAAAAAGAGTCCCGGTAGCCGTGTTAATAAGGGAGTTATCGTAAAGTAAAAGACTGGCATCTATTCTTTTCAGAATTTCATTATGACGCCCGAGAGGAAATAGTGACTGGGCTTTAAGGCCTATTTCTCTAAATGGAATTTTTTCAAGCAATGGAATGCCCAGATTCATAGTTAGCTTCAAGTCACTTATTTATCTAAAACGTTGAATTATAGATTATTTTTAATGCCGCCCCTAACCCTTGAAGCAATTTTTTAGCGATTCAGGGCATCAGGTCTGTACTATGACAACACAGGTCAGTAAAAAGTTTATTCTTTTCTTAGATTTTTGCTGTAAATATCTAAATTTACTGGATAAATGTGCTGAAACTGACAATTTCACAGCTATTTTGCTCTAGCACCATAAAAAACGCCCATGCTGAATCAGCATGGGCGTCATTAGAACCCTATTTGCAAAGAAAAAGGTTTAGCTGCTACTTTTTTCCTTTGCCACAAGAAAATCAACAATCTTGAGCAATTCAGTCTGGGTAGGTACCGCACCACCAACAGAAACCAGATATTTCCCGTTAACTACCATACTGGGAACGCCGCGCACGCCATAATCTCTCATTCTTGTTCCGGCACGCTTCACTGCAGAAGAAACAGAAAAGGATTTCCAGGCTTTATCAAAAGCATCGCCATCTACGCCTTCACGCACAAACATCTCTTTAACGAGATCTTCAGTCTGTAAGTAATTACGACGCTGGTTTATTTCGTCAAAGGTGACTGAATGAATATCTTCTGTAACACCCAGGGCTTCCGCTGCATAAAATATTTGCGCATGAATTTCCATGGTGCTATTCCACATACCCGGGCTGCGGACAAAGGCGACGTCAGATGTCAGCTTGTTCTCCCAGCTGGTAATCAGTGGCTCAAAGGCATAGCAATGAGGGCAGCCATACCAAAAAATCTCTGTGATTTCGATTTTATTGGGATCGGCAGTTCTAACCGGAGAGGCAATAACCTCATAATGTGTGCCTTCCACATATAAAGCAGGCTGGGCTATGGCTGCAGCTGAAACATTCAACAGCAATACAACCAGCATCAGTGATTTTGTTACAAATTTCATTGGGTCTCTCCCCTGGTTAAATTCTTTCTGACCTATTTACTAAATTCTGGTGGAACTCAATTAAATCAACGCATTTTAGGTATGAGTATGCCATAAGGCTTTATAAAAAAGGCACTAATGGAAGCCCCTTTTTTCATTTTCATATTATTTGCAGTTTTAACCAGGCCCCCTGAACCAAGGCTTAATTAGCGCAGTCCTGACACATAAGAAGCCAAAGCCGCAATTTCCTCATCATTAAGCCTTGCTGCAATACTGCGCATGACTTCGGCATCATCATTTTGTCTTATGCCATCTCTGAACGCGCGTAATTGTAAATCAGTATAGGCAGGATCCTGCCCACTTAATGCTGGATAACCCGCAGATCCAAGGCCCTGGCCATTCGGTGAATGACAGGCAGAACAGGCAGCGACACCGATTTGGGCATTGCCGGCACGATACAGGGTTTCACCAAGCGCCACTTTGTCTTGCTCAGCAGCACCCTGGGGAGCAGCTTGTGAAGCATAGTAGGCAGCAACATCTGCCAAACCCTGTTCATCCAGTGTATTGAGCATTCCAGTCATCAGGGGGGCTGCTCTGGCACCACTCTTGATATCCTGCATCTGCTTTAACAGGTATTTTTCGGACTGGCCGCCAATTTTAGGTACATTGGGGAGTTGACTAACATTGCCATCCTGACCATGACAAGCCAGGCATATAGCAATTTTGTCCGCGCCAGCGGCTGCATCGCCCTGGGCAACTGCCTGTCCACAGGCAACAAGAGCCAGAAGCATGATTACAGATTTAGTGATTAATTTTATCGCGTTATTCATTATATCTAGTGCCATATTCTTCATTCTAGGTTTCCAGTCGGGACTCAATGCTGCCTGGGTCCCGTTAATCCAGGCTTGAAATTTCTGTTAGTTTTGTATTTATTTACTATTAACTTTCTATTAGTTATTTATTCACTATTGAGTGCTGTTACAATCCACAGCCGTTAAAAGCCGCGCGATTATACCTTAAGCCCCCTCTCAACCCCAAACAGATTGCCCATTATGAAAGCTGAATTACAGGTCGAAAGGCTAGATTTTTCCAAAACCAGCTTCTTTCTTAGCGCCAGCACCTTAAATCAGTGCCCAATCGATGAAGCTGACGAAGTGGCATTTGTTGGCCGGTCTAACGCAGGGAAGTCCAGCGCTATTAATTCGCTCACTGATCAGCCCAAACTGGCAAGAACCAGCAAGACACCGGGGCGCACACAACTACTTAATTTTTTTCAGGTAGCGGAGGGGAAATTCCTGGTAGATCTGCCCGGATTTGGCTATGCCAAGGTTCCTCCAGCCGTTAAGGCCAAATGGCAAAAACAACTTGAATCTTATCTCAGAGAGCGAAAATCACTGCGCGGACTGGTGTTGCTGATGGACTGCCGTCACCCCTTGAAGGACTTTGACCGTTTAATGATCGAATGGTGCGCGCAAGCACCTATGTCTGTCCATATTCTGCTGACTAAATGTGACAAGCTCAAATCCGGTGCCCGTAAAAAGGTGCTTCTGGAAACTCGCAGGGAACTGGCACAATACGGTGACTTGATTACTATGCAGTTATTTTCTGCCCTGAAGCATGAAGGTGGTGGGGAGCTCAAAGGCCGCCTTCAGAACTGGCTTTGCCCCAAGGAAAAAGAAAATCAGGAGTCAGAGTAGTTTTACTGTTTGAAAGAGCCTGCAAAAGCTCAAACCAAGCAAGGAAGGCTCAGAAGAACCCCAAAAAGACACCCCGAAAATAAAAAGGCCCTAACTGTAGGAGAAACAGTTAGGGCCCAACGCGCTCCTATTAACCAGGAGATATATCTTCTTAATAGCAGGGTGGAAAAATCGGGGAGAAAACCATCCTGCTGTATTAATTGACCCGCTGTTTTTACTTAAGTTCAAAAAATACTATTAAAAAAAGTAAAAATTATCCTGCCTGAGCAATGGCACAATAAGAATCAATCAAATCAATGTGCAGTATTCCAGTCTTTACCTGACCCGATGTCCACCACCAAGGGCACATTCAGCGATGCGGCTGATACCATGCGGAATCTGACGCCGTCAGAGAGTAATTGAAGATCTTCACGTGCCACTTCAAACACCAGCTCATCATGTACCTGCATAATCATCAGCGCATCCAGCTTTGCAACTTTTAGCCAGTGATCAATATCAACCATTGCCTGCTTGATAATATCGGCTGCTGTTCCCTGCATGGGTGCGTTAATCGCCGTTCTTTCCGCAGCCTTGCGCAACATACCATTGCTGGCCTTGATATCAGGGAGGTATAAACGTCTACCGAAGATAGTCTCAACATAGCCCTGCTCATTCGCCAGCATGCGTGTGTCATCCATATATTTGCGAACCCCGGGATAGCGCTGGAAATAGCGCTCAACATATTCCTGGGCCTCACTGCGACCAATTTTTAATTGTTTAGCCAGTCCAAACGCTGACATACCGTAGATCAAACCAAAATTAATCGCTTTTGCACTTCGGCGCTGTTCCGGCTTCACTTTGTCCAGGGCAACTGAAAATATCTCACTGGCAGTGGCCTGATGAACGTCCAGCCCCAGGGAAAAAGCTTCACAAAGACCTTTGTCACCGGACAGATGGGCCATAATCCTCAGTTCCACCTGAGAATAATCTGCCGCCATCAGCACTTTCCCGTCTCCCGCTATAAAAGCCTGACGAATTCGTCGCCCTTCCTCGGTTCTGATAGGAATGTTTTGCAGGTTTGGTTCCGTGGAAGAAAGCCTGCCAGTGGCTGCCACGGCTTGCTGGTAACTGGTATGAATGCGCCCGGTGAGCGGGTTGATATCAAGGGGCAGACGATCCGTGTAAGTAGATTTAAGTTTGCTCAGGCCCCGATGCTCCAGAATCACTTCTGGTAATGGATATTCCAGAGCAAGTTCCTGCAGAACAGGTTCTGCCGTGGAAGGCTGCCCTTTTGCTGTTTTACTTATTACCGGGTAATTCAGTTTTTCATAAAAAATTTTCTGTAATTGTTTGGGTGATCCCAGATTAAACTCTTCATCTGCTAACTCAAAGGCCTTCAATTCCAGTTCCTTGAGTCGCTCTGCTAATTCAATGCTTTGCCTGGTGAGCGCCTTCACATCAAGGCTCACTCCGTTATCTTCAATCTGATTCAACACAGGCACCAGCGCAATTTCAAAATAGCGGTAGACCTTTTCCAGTTGTCCCGACCGGGAAAGCTTGCTGGATAATATCTGGTGTAGCCGGAAACAAAAATCCGCATTTTCCGCAGACCATTGCAGCGCCTGCTCTACTTCCAATTCTGCAAAAGCAATCTTTGTCCTGCCTTTACCCAGCAATTCATCAGGCGTTTTTTTGTCCAGTTCCAGATAATGCGAAACGAGTCGGTCGAGTGTGTGTTTATGTGCGACCGAATTTAGCACATAGGATTGCAGCATCGTGTCATAACGCCTGCCCTTCAGGTCAATCCCATAAGCATGCAGAAGATGAGAGATGGTTTTCAGGTCATGGCCGATTTTAAAAACATGCTTATCTTCCAGCACCGGTTTCAGGCGGAAGAAAGCTGCACTTACTTCTAGCTGGGCAGGAATATCCAGTCCTGTATGTGCAAGGGGGATATAAAAGGCAATACCCGGTTCGCTACAAAGAGACAGCCCAATAATTTCTGCCTGCTTATAATGGCCACCATCGGTTTCAACACTAATAGAAAGTCGTCCAGCATTCCGGGCTAGCGCAAGAAAATTTTCCAGCGCCTTTTCGTCAAGAATTAACTGATAATCGAGCTTGTCTGGTACAGGAATGGTTTCCGGCTCATTCTCATCTTCAGTGATCTCATCCTGACCAGGCAAGACTGAAGCCTCAATGCCTTCACCTTCAAGCTCCTTTATCCAGCTACGAAATTCCATTTGTTTATACAATGCAAGCAAATCAGGATTATTGGGCTCCAGATGCACCAGATCTTTCGGGCCGAAATCAAGTTCAACATCCAGCTTGATGGTTGCAAGCTCTTTGGAAAGCTCCAGTTGAGCCAGATTATCACGCAGCTTCTCGCCGACTTTTCCTTTCACCTCATCGGCCCTTTTAACCAGCTCCTCAAGTGAGCCAAATTCGTCAAGCCACTTAACCGCAGTTTTCGGGCCGACACTGGGAATGCCAGGAATGTTGTCGGCTTTGTCGCCCATCAGGGCCAGATATTCGATTATTTTTTCTGGCGGAAGGCCAAATTTATTTTTTACACCATCGTGATCGAGAGTCTCATTGTTCATGGTATTTAGTAAGGTGACATGCTCATTCACCAACTGGGCCAGATCCTTGTCTCCGGTGGAAATCAAGGTAGGCATTTTCTGTTCCCAGGCTTGCTGTGCCAGAGTGCCAATCACATCATCAGCTTCGACGCCATCAACCACAATCAATGGCAAGCCCATGGCTTTGATAATTTGATGAATGGGTTCAATCTGGCTACGCAAATCATCCGGCATTGGTGGCCGGTTTGCCTTGTACTCGGAATACATATCGTTGCGGAAGGTTTTCCCCTTGGCATCAAAAACAACCGCAACATAACTTTCCGGATAAGAATTGATAAGGCTTCTGATCATATTGATCACACCCTTGACCGCTCCGGTTGGCTGTCCCTTGCTGGTCATCAAAGGCGGTAATGCGTGGAAGGCCCTGAACAAATAGGAGGAACCATCAACAAGTATCAGTGGGTCATTTTTAGCCATGCTGCTCAACTTTTTTTACTTTCTGTTATTGGAGATTATGGACCGGTTTTATCACTTATTTGAAATATTTCACTAGTCGCGACAGGACGAAAAATTTGATGCCATATTATTCATAAACCTTAAATAGGCGTCACCTGCCAGAGGAATATCATGCGCCAATACATCAACAGATATAAAGCGCAAATTACTGCGTTCAAGCTGATTGCCCAGATTCTCTGTATTTACGGAAGGGTCAACCACAATACAATTTACATTGTCACTATCAAGTACTGATTTAATCGCCAACACTTGCCTGATACCTGGCTGGACTTCTTCATTGCTGGTAAAGCTTGTTCTGTGAGACAAGGAAAATTGTTTTTCAAAATACTGGTAACCATCATGATAAACCGCAAATGGGGGAAAGCCAGGTGCTTGCAAAGTGTTGCTTATCTCCTCGTCAAGAACATCAAGTTGCTGATGAAATCTTGTCAGATTAGCGCTGTACTGATTTTCATTTTGGCGATCAATTTCTATCAAGGCCTTGGTCAGGGACCTTGCTATGAGGCGCACATTATCAGTATCCAGCCAGATATGGGGGTCGGGCTTATTATTAAGCTGATAAATCCTCAAGTCTGATATTTGCAATGCTGGCAGTACTGTCGCGCTCAATTGCGCGACTATCTGTTCCATACCAGTTTCAAGTTGCGGCCCTATCCAAATAAAAATATCTGCCTGATTCATCGCCCGACGCTGTGAGGGTTTTAACGAAGGATGATGGGGGTCCTGAGAACTATCCATGACCAGCAGAGTCTCAGATACACCTTCAGTAATGGCAGCTGCAATTAATTGCAAGGGGCGGATACTCGCAACAACAACAGGTTGTGCCAGAGCCATTGAACTGCCTGCCAGGTAAAGAACAATAATCAGGATAAGTGGACGCATAATTAATAGATAGTTAACCGGTAGTTATTGGCTAATGTCGCACTAAAATATTTTTTAGTCGATAAGTCGGGCACATAAAAGATGCTATGATATATCACCCTGATTAAATACCACAGGATTCAAATGAGCACTTTAAAATTTTCTGCTCTGAATCGTGTTCCTGTATTCTTATACTGCCTTTTCCTGGCTTGTACTTGATGCAAGAGTTTATGCACAAGTTGATGTACGAGTTAATGCAATAATTCGTGCAAGAGTTCATGGAAAAGTAAATGGAAATATTCGTGGAAGATAACGTCCTCATCAATGCAAAAAACATTTCACTGCACATCGACCACAGGCAGATATTAAATAATATCTCCCTACAAATTGCAGAACAGCAGATTGTCACACTCATTGGTCCAAATGGGGCCGGAAAAACCTCATTGGTTAAGATAGTGCTTGGCCTGACCCGACCGTCCAGTGGCGAGGTAAACCTGAAAAAGGGTTTGCGAATTGGTTACATGCCACAGCGCTTGCATATAGATCCAAGCATGCCAGTAACGGTTGACCGTTTTTTAAAGCTGGCGGTCAATGCCAACAAAAACGAAATACAAAGAGTACTGGAAGAGGTTGGCGCAACCGGGCTGATTAACAACCAGCTGTATTCTCTTTCCGGTGGAGAATTACAACGCGTCTTACTGGCAAGAGCGCTGATTCAGGAACCCCAGCTCCTTGTTCTCGACGAACCTGCACAGGGAGTTGACGTCAATGGTCAGGCTGAATTATATCGCTTGATAGCCGACATTCGCAGCAGACATAAATGCGGGATTTTGCTCGTCTCACACGATTTACATTTGGTCATGTCTGCTACTGACGAAGTTATTTGCCTTAATCAGCATGTGTGTTGTCATGGCCATCCTGAGCAGGTAAGTAACGATCCCGCCTATCTGGAATTATTCGGCAAAAAGGATGCTGAAACCCTTGCCGTGTACACTCATCACCACAACCATAGTCATGAACTGGGCGGTGAAGTCATAAATAGTGAAGGCAAGGGAATCTCTGATTAATTATGAAATTCACTGTAAGCCTGAAGCTGTTCATAAGCACTCAAAGGCTCCCAAGCACTAAGCGGTATTTTTATGGCTGATTTTATTCTACGAGCATTACTTGCCGGATTGATGGTAGCAATCATCGCCGGGCCTCTTGGGTGCTTTGTCGTATGGCGCCGGATGTCTTATTTTGGTGATACTTTGGCGCATTCCGCATTGTTTGGTATTGCTTTGGGCTTACTGCTGGATATCAATCTGGAGCTTGCCGTCATTATGGCCTGCATGCTGTTAGCTGTAGTTCTTGTCATGCTGGAGAACCGCCGCGGCCTGTCTACCGATACAATTCTGGGGATTCTTGCCCATAGCTCCCTGGCTCTTGGCCTGGTAATTATCAGTTTTACAGACAATCAGGTAAATTTGATGGCCTACCTGTTTGGCGATCTTCTAACAGTTTCTGACAGTAATTTATTATGGATAGGCGCTACTGTTGTTATTGTTCTGGGTGTTTTATTCAAAAACTGGAATCGGCTGTTAACCATTACCCTTCATGAAGAGCTTGCACAAGTCGAGGGACTCAATGTCCTGCAGTTGCGCTTGTTGCTGATGATGCTTATAGCGCTAATTGTTGCTGTTTCAATGAAAGTTGTCGGCGTGCTGCTTATCACTTCCCTTTTAATCATTCCTCCAGCCTGTGCCAGAGCCTTTACCAAAACACCGGAAACCATGTCAGCATTTGCCAGCATGGTTGGATGTATTGCTGTTTGTGGCGGTTTGGCAGCATCCTGGTTCTGGGACACGCCTACTGGTCCCAGTATCGTGGTAGCAACCAGCGTCTTGTTTATGATTTCCAGGCTTGCAGGAATTGGTGAGAAAAGCTGATTAATTCATGTTTTGAAATTTTTAAAAGCCTGAATTATTTTGACAGGTATGTTTTTACTGCCTGGAAATTTTCCAGCATCAGCTCTGGTTGATATGGCGCTTTAAAAAATCCTACATTATTACCCTCAGGATCAATCAGCATAATTTCACCATTGTGGGTAACCAGGTAATTTTCATCATCAACCCTTAAATAGGAAAATGCCACATTCATTTGTCTCGACAGTGAATAGAGGCTTGAATAGTCACCTGTGAGCCCAATAAAAGCAGGATTAAAAAAACCTACATAACTGGCAAGTTTTTCCGGAGTATCCCTGTTCGGGTCAACACTAATCATTGCCACTTGCACATCATTTACTGCGGAATTTGTTTCCAGTAAATCATAAAACTGCCTGATGGATGCCATGGTCAGTGGACAGATATCCGGACAAAAAGTATAACCAAAAAATACCAGAGTCCATTTATTGGCTAATAAATCCTGAGTTACGGTATCCCCGGAGTGATCTGTCAAACTAAAGTCATCAATATGAATCGGGACATCATAGACAAAGAAGCTGTCATTGCGCAGTGATTCCTTGGTTATTGGATTAAAAACAAAAGCGAGATAAAAAAGGAAAGTACCAAGCAGAACCGAAATTCCGGCAAGTATGGGGAGGAGTATTTTAATGCGGGTATTATCCATTACGGCTTGTTCACCAACCAGGTTTTACCTGAAGAATTTATCGGCCTGGCTTGGCTAGAGATAATGGTCTATCAAAAGCGCAATGAATAGCACTATCAGGTAAACAATAGAATAACGAAAAGTAGTTAATGCCGCTCTGGGATTGTCAGTTAAGAACAAGCGTATAGAGTGATAAAGGAATCCGCCACCCAAAACTATCGCCGCGGCTAAATAAAGGGGGCCGCTCATCCCGGTCAGAAATGGCAAAATAGTGACCAGGCACATGATAATTGTGTAAAGCAATGTGTGTAATTTTGTCAGCGGATCACCGTGAGTTACTGGCAGCATTGGGATGTCAGTTTTTGCATAATCACTTTTGCGATGAATGGCTAATGGCCAGAAATGTGGGGGTGTCCAGGCAAAAATGATCAAGACCAGTAACAGGCCATTGGGATCAATGGTGCCTGTGACAGCTGTCCAGCCAAGCAGGGGGGGCATCGCACCGGAAAGCCCTCCGATAACAATATTCTGGGGAGTCGCGCGTTTTAGAAAACCTGTATAAATAATCGCGTAGCCAACAAAGGACGCAAGTGTCAGCCAGGCGCATAAAGGATTAACCAGGAATATAAGAATCAACATGCCAAGCAAGCAAATACCAAGCGCGAACAACAAGGCCTGAGTTGGGCTGACTTTGCCCTGGGGAATCGGGCGTTTGATTGTCCGCTGCATGATTGTATCCACCTGATGATCAATCAGATGATTAACTACGGCACCAGCACTGGCCACCAAAGCAATCCCCAGATTGCCCCAGATCAAAATATTCAGTGAAACCATGCCCGGCACCGCCAGGAACATCCCTACCAGAGAAGTCAGGATCATCATCATGACCACCCGGGGTTTACACATTTCGTAGTAATCCCGCCAGCTGGCAACTTTTTTATCTGACTGCTTGTAAAGTATTTCTGTCATGGTTTTAGAAAGTTGAAACTTTGTTTAAACGATAATTGAGGGTGACAAGGGTGAGCAATAGTAATGCACCCCCCGCGTTATGTGCAACCGCGACCCATAAAGGCAAGGCAAACACGATATTACTAATTCCCAGGCTTAACTGTAATACCAGCATGCCCAGTAAGACATTAGCGAGTCTTTTCATTTCCCGTCCACCGGAATTCTTGTAAAGCTTGAAGATCAGGAACCCCAGTACCAGTGTCAGGAGAATGGCACCTATGCGGTGGGCCATATGAATTGCAACTCGGGCCTCCCCGTCCATTTGTCCACCAAGATAATTGGGGCCGATCTCCTGAGTCACATTAAAGCCATTGGCAAAATCCATCGGCGGTATCCAGCGTCCCTGACAGGTTGGCAAATCCGGGCATGCCAGCGCCGCATAGTTTGAGCTGGTCCAGCCGCCCAGAGAAATCTGCATTACAAGCAGAATTAATGCTGTCAGAGCCAGGGGCTTGAGGCGGGTCCATTGCCTTACCGGGATGTTCGGTTGTTGCCAGGGCCGATTATTAAGTCGCAGGCTTAATAACCACAGTAAGCTCAGAGTAGTAAAGCCGCCCAATAAATGCGTCGTGACCACTTGTGGCCATAATTTCAGGGTAACAGTCCACATGCCAAACATACCCTGGGCTATTACCAAGGCCAGTAGAAACAAAGGCAATTTAAAGGGTTGATCAGTGGTATTACGATTTTTCCAGGCAATCACGTTAATAACAATAATGAGCAAACCCAGGGTGCTGGCGAAATATCGATGTATTACTTCAGGCCAGGCTTTTTCAGCTTCAAAGGGGGCGTCTGGAAAAGCGGCTTCTGCCTGGGCAATTTCTTCAGCTGTTTCAGGAACACCAATAAAGCCATAACATCCTGGCCAATCAGGGCATCCCAGGCCGGCATCTTCGAGGCGGGTCCAGGCTCCCAGGATCACAACAACCATGGCAAAAATCGTGGCAAATAAAACCAAAAAATAAGAGGGCTTTCCGCTTTTCATAATGTTTTCAAGATATCTTCAATTCAGTATTGGTCTTTGCGTCACCAGGCAAAGTTTGTAAATTCGCAATTTGCTGCTTTCGCTGCTCGACAATCTCAATATGCATGCCGCCAGCTTCGCTGCCCTTCCCGTCAATCTCACCCTTGTAAAGCCGTGTCAGTACTTTTGCAGCAGGTATCGTCATGGCGATAATGATCACTAGCGGTATAACAGTCCATGCAATCTCGGTGGCTGTATTTTTATGAAAGGAGGCTTCCTGCTTTTTCGTTTTCCTGTAAGCCACCAATGACCAGATTATGGCAGCATAGACCACAGCAGCTATGGCCACACACACCCAGAATACGATCACATTCATGTCATTAGCCTGCATGCTTGTCTATTTCCATGTTCTGGATGCAGGACAATCGGTAACTTGCACCTGTTTACGCAAAGTACTCGTTTTTGGATTATCCCGATAAGCTCAATATCAGTCTTAGTTTCGCCATAAATGAGACGGCGAAGCTTGCCCAATTCACTGAAGTCCGGCGGGCCAATTCGGGGCGCGCATTATACCAGCAATTTTTTCGCGATTACCATTGAACGTCCCTTGTTTAAATATCAAATTTGGAAAATAATCAGTCTCACATTAAACGGAGTTTTCATCAGGAATAAGCCATGACCGTTCGCAGTTACATGGAATTCAATCCCAGGCTTGGCGACAGGGTGTATATCGACAACAGCGCTATCGTTATTGGTAACGTAGTGCTCGGTGTCGACTCTTCAGTTTGGCCCATGTCAGTGATTCGCGGTGATGTTCATAGTATACGCATAGGTGACCGCACTAATATTCAGGATGGCTCAGTTTTACATTGCACCTCTCCCGAGTCTTTTGGTCCTGATGGCTTTCCTCTGATAATCGGTAGCGATGTCACCATAGGCCATCGGGCAATACTCCATGGCTGCAAAATCAACGATCGCGTGCTTATTGGTATGGGCGCTATTATTATGGATGGCGCGGTTATTGAGTCAGATATCATCCTGGGAGGCGGCAGCGTGGTATCTCCCGGAAAGACTCTCACAAGCGGAGGGCTGTATGTCGGCTCACCTGCTCAGCGAGTCCGTGACCTGCGTCAGGAGGAAATTGATTTTCTGGTCTACAGCGCCAAGCATTACGCGAAACTGAAAGACCTGCATCTGAACTCATCAGAAGTACTGAAATAATTAGTCAGGCTCTTTGCACTTCCCAAACCTGCCTTTCTAGGACTTTCTGAGCAGAGCAATCAAATCGCCGGTCGCTGGTCTGATTCCGCGCCAGGTCAGGAACGATTCAGCAGCCTGTTCCACCAGCATCCCCAATCCGTCCATTACTTTCCCTGCCCCGGACTCTTCTGCCCACTGACAAAACGGTGTTGCCTGGTTGCTATACATCAGGTCATAACACCAGGTATTCGTCTTGACCAGACCATCGGCCAGCGGCGGGAGCTCACCCTGAAGACTGGCAGAAGTTGCATTAATTACCCAGTCAAAAGAAGTACTGCCCAAATCGTTAAATCCACAAGCTTTAATTTGTGCATTGTGGGCGTCAGCCATTTCCGTAAAAGCCTCGGCCAGTGCCTCAGCTTTACTTACAGTCCTGTTGGCAATATAGAGTAATTCCGGATTTTGTTTTAACAGTGGCTGCAAAATTCCCCGGCTGGCTCCACCTGCCCCAAGTAAAAGGATTTTCTTACCTGACAAAGAGCCATCATGATTTTCGAGAATGTCAGTGACCAGACCAAGGCCATCTGTATTATGCCCGCATATTTTCTGCTGATTGTTCAGATAAAGGGTGTTCACTGCACCGGCAGTCTGCGCTTGCGGAGAAAGGCTTTCCGCCAAATCAAAGGCATCCTGTTTAAACGGAACGGTGACATTAGCCCCCTTTCCCCCGTCAGCGAAAAAACCGAGCGCTGTTTCGCTAAACCTACCTTCTTCAGACAGTAAGGCATCGTACTGCATTTCCTGACCTGTCTGCAGGGCAAAATGGGAGTGGATTAGTGGAGACTTGCTATGACTGACCGGGTTGCCAATAACGACATAACGATCCAAAACTGATCCTCTTCAAAAATATTTATGTGCGAGCAGTATACCCTACCATGCCCCCGACCATCCCTTGTTAAGAGGAATCTCTACACCTGAAAAGTAAGTTTTCAGGTTAGCCAGTCTCTGGTATTGAGAAAATCAGTATACAAACGTGCTTCTTCTGTCCCGGGCTCGGGTTCCCAGTCATATTCCCAACGCACCTGAGGCGGCAGTGACATCAGAATTGATTCTGTTCTGCCTACACCTGAGCGCAAACCAAAAACTGTGCCCCGATCATAAACCAGATTAAATTCAGCATATCTTCCCCGGCGATATTCCTGAAACCACTTTTCCTTTTCACCGAAGGGTATATTTTTCCGTTTTTCAACGATTGGCACATAAGCATCAATATAACTGTTGCCGACCGATTGCATGAAGGCGAAAGATTTCTCGAATCCCCATTCATTAAGGTCATCAAAAAAGAGGCCACCTACTCCTCTGGGTTCTTTTCGGTGGGGCAAATAGAAGTAATCATCGCACCAGGCTTTAAAGCGCGGATAAACATCTTCACCAAATTCGTCACAGGCCTTTTTTGCTACCTCATGCCAGAACACACAATCTTCTTCAAAACCATAATAGGGAGTCAGGTCAAAACCACCGCCAAACCACCAGACAGGTTCCTGGCCTTCATTTTCAGCAATAAAAAATCGTACATTAGCGTGTGAAGTGGGAGCAAAAGGATTGTCCGGGTGAATAACCAGTGAAACCCCCATCGCCTGAAAGGGGCTACCAGCAAGTTCGGGTCGATTTGCGGTTGCAGATGCCGGCATGGAATCACCATAGACATGTGAAAAAGCAACGCCGCCTTTTTGCAAAACATCTCCTGTAATCACCCGGGTTCTGCCGCTACCACCTTTTTCACGATCCCATTTATCTTCTTTGAATACTGCACTGCCATCGACATCTTCCAGGCCCTTACAAATTCGATCCTGAAGATCCAACAAAAAAGCTTTTACCTCTTCACTGTTTGCTTGTTCCACAACTTCTCCTACACACTGCTGATTTTTATGGATTCACTGCCGGCTTCATTCAGAGCCGCTGGTGTACTGCGCATTTATTTTGCCTGAACTCAGGAAAATCAAATTGTCCATGAATCCAGAGCTGAAAAGCTTGATCAACATCATGCTTGATTCAGTTTCCAGCTACTGACTGATTGCGGCGTATTCTCGCACTTTTTTCAAGCCGGTCATAATCAGGGTGGCGTCAGTGCATAGCCATTGTTTTCTCTTTGAATAAGCCCCTTCAGTTCAAGTTCGATCAAGGCGACGGATACCGACTGCACATCAAAACCTGTTTCAAGTACCAGCTCATCAAGGGAGACCCAATCAAAACCGATTGCGTTCTTAACCCTGGCGACTTCCTCAGACAGGCACGGTTCGGGTTTATCATCAGCAGCAAGAAAGTTTTCCACGGGCAACAACTTTTCCTCAACAATATCCTCAACACACTGAGCCAGCTTTGCACCTTCTGCAATCAGTTTATGACACCCTCGAGCAAGCGGATTATGAATTGAGCCCGGGATAGCAAAAACATCTCTGCCTTGTTCAAGTGCAAAGCGAGCCGTGATCATGGAACCACTCCTTATACCCGCTTCCACAACCAGAACGCCTTTGCTCAATCCGCTGATGATACGGTTACGTTGCGGAAAATTTATCGGTCGAGGTGGTGTGCCAATATTAAACTCACTGACCAAGGCACCATTTTCTGCTACTGCTTCAAACATTGCCTTGTTGGCCTGCGGATAGATTTTATCGATTCCTGTACCAAGAGCAGCTACCGTGCTTTTACCTGCCTCTATAGCTCCGCGATGACTTTCAACATCAATTCCCAAAGCAAGACCACTAACAACACCAAGATTGTTAAGGGCAAGCTCCCGAGCAAAGCGACGCGCATTTCGCCTCCCCCCTGCACTTGGCTGCCTGCTGCCAACCATCGCTATCATCGGTGAATGAAGACTCTCCGGCTTCCCTTTTACATAAAGCAGGGGCGGCGGATCAGGGATAAAGGAAAGGAGCACAGGATAATCTGGTGACTGACAGGTCAGCAGGTGGTGCTCGGGAGAATCCAGCCAGGACTGACAAAGATCCAAAGCACATTTCATCGCTTCTGGAATAAGTCCCTAGCCTGCTTTTGAAATATCTCTGGCAAGGTCTTTATGCAAGCCTGCTTCCTGTAACTGTTGCGGATCACTGGCCAGAATATTTTGAGGGCTGTTAAAAATGTGCAGTAAGCGGTTGTAGAGACGCGATTGCATGCCGTTGAAGTGGCTTAAGACCAACCAGGCATGCAGTGACTGTGCATCCTGTTTTTCCGCGAGGGGGCTTCCGTCCTTGGTAAACAATTTCAATCCAGGCTTCAATAACCGTAAAAACAGTCGGCTTTTCAGAAACGAACTACCAACTGGTGTTTGCAGTTAAATTATTAACAGGCCATCCTTGACCAGAGCCCAAAATCAGGGAGTTACGATTTTGTCTTCTAGCCGAACTGCTTCTTCAGCGCTAAGAATAATTCCGAGGCTGGCATCTTCGAATACTCTATAGACTAGTACCGTTGCGTATTTTTCGCCAACGAAAGTTTCCTCATTCTCGGCACTCAAACCCACAGCCTGTTTAAATTGTTCACCCAAACTGACCTTGCCTATTGTATCTTCAAAGACAATGTCGGGTTTTTGCAATGCCAGCAAATCCCCCACTCTAAGCCTGTCACTGCGACCTTTATTAATCACAATCGAGTCATAAATGTTGCCTACAGTGCGCCCTGAAACAATATCAATAATCCTGCCATCAATAGCAAAAGACGGCGGGCGGGGAAAATAATTGGAATCAATTCTGTTTCCGGAGCTTGGGATGAAGCGGTCTCCTTTTCGAACCTCTTCGAGAATATCCGAAATCACCAATGTGGCGTTATCATTATCACGTTCCTGCAGGGTAGCGCTGCCAATACGCTTGCCTTCCAGACCAATGACAGCATTGGTAACAGGGTCTTTGTATACCTCCCCGCCCCTGATAATGTCATATTGAAAGACATCATCACTCCAGTTTCCTTTGGCAAAGACTTCATCGTTAGCAATGGAAAATAATGAATTATTTCTGTTTCCCAGCACATAAGGTGAATTATCAAAATCATTTTGCGGGATAATAATATTGCCACTCAGAAAAGAGCTGATTCTCTCAAGAGGAATGGCCGGAATTGCATTGTTCAATGACTCTGTTCTTATGCGGGGAGAAAGACGGACGGTACGAAGTCCTCCGCTGTCTGAACTGACAGCTCCACCACGTCGCAGAGTTAACAATGGGCCATCTGTTGAGTATTCAAGCGCAATGACGTCGCCAGGGTAAATTAGATTGGGGTTTTCAATTTGCGGGTTCAGTTCCCAAACTTCAGGCCATAACCAGGCATCTTCAAGAAAGCGCCCGGAAATATCCCAGAGGGTATCGCCCTCCACAACTTCATATTGGTCTGGCGCATCAGAACGTATCTGAACCTGATCAGCAGCAAAAGCAACAAACGACATTGCTGGTATCAGCAGAAAAACCGGAAGAAGCTTTTTGAGAATGTTAGTCATAGTTAACCTCGTCAGGCAGACTAAACAGGCCGGCAGGCATTAATTTTCGGCAATAGTAACAATAAGTACTGAGATTTTATACAGTTAGCAAGGATATTTTAGGTAAATTGTGACGTATGTTGGTATTTCGATATTTGTAGCTCGATTAAAGAAACCTGATAGAAACGAAATAGAAACATAAAAATATTCCCGTTAATCGCGTATCATTAGCCCTTTAAATAACCCATTACTGCCCCGATTTATCACACATGAGCCTAATGACTATACTTGAGTTTCCTGATCCCAGGCTGCGCAAAGTCGCCGCCCGGGTGGAAACCGTTGATGATGAGATTCGGGAAATTCTGGATAGCATGATTGAAACCATGTACGACGCCGAAGGCATCGGCCTGGCGGCAACCCAGGTGGATATCCATCTGCGTATGCTGGTTATAGATATCTCCGAAGATCGTGCCACCCCCATGATCTTTATTAATCCCGAAATTACTGTGCTGGACGCGGAACCGCTGGGTTATGAAGAGGGCTGCCTTTCTGTGCCAGGCTATTATGAAATGGTTACCCGGCCCCGCAAAGTGATGATCAAGGCGCTCAATAGAGATGGCGGCGTTTTTGAGCAGGAAGCGGAAGGCATACTTGCTGTATGCATTCAGCATGAAGTCGATCATTTAAATGGCAAACTGTTCGTGGATTACCTTTCTGCGCTCAAACGCCAACGCATCAAGTCCAAGCTGGAAAAAGAACATCGCCAGCAAAAAACGCCTACACTGGCCTAAAACCCTGATACTTATCCCATGACAGCATCCTCCCTGCGTATTATTTTCGCTGGAACTCCCGATTTTGCAGCCGCCCATTTGAGTGACCTGCTAAACCGGGGTTTCAATATAGTTGCTGCCTATACGCAACCTGACAGGCCTGTGGGGCGTGGCAAAAAAATCCGCCCTACCCCGGTAAAAGAAGTTGCCCTGACACATGGAATTCCTGTATTTCAGCCCGAAAAACTGCAAGGTGATGAGGCCTTACAATTAGCCGCCCTGTCTCCAGATATCATCGTTGTGGTGGCCTATGGCTTAATATTGGATGAAGAAATTCTACAAATTCCACCCTATGGCTGCATCAATGTTCATGCTTCCCTGCTTCCCCGCTGGCGAGGAGCGGCGCCTATCGAAAGATCCATTCTGGCTGGCGACAAAGTCACCGGTGTATCCATCATGCAAATGGAAAAAGGCCTGGACACAGGAGCAGTCCTGTTACGTCTGAACACTCCCATCACTAACCAGGATAATGCCCAAACCCTTACATCACGACTATTGACTCTCGGAAATCAGGGGCTGGCTGAAGTTCTTAACGATATAACTGGCTATCAGGCTAATGCCGAGCAACAGGATGATTCCCTCGCCCTCTATGCGAGCAAGCTGCGCAAGGATGAAGCTTTAATCCAGTGGCAGAACTCTGCCATAGAAATTCAACATCAAATTCAGGCTTTTTACCCTCGCTCACCAGCCTACTGCCTGTTACATAATAATCGTCTGCGTATTATTCAGGCAATCAGTGTTACCAGTACCCAACAAGACAAACCCGGAACGATTCTGGCAAAAGAAGAGGACAGAATTCTCGTAGCCTGCGGTGAAGGCGCGCTTGAAATCACTAAAATTCAGTTCCCGGGAAAGAACCCGACGGGACTAAAAGACGTTTTTAACGGGCATCCTGATCTGTTTAATCCGGGCGATTCCTTGTCTGATGATTCTGATAATATGCCTGACTCAAAGGCAACAGATCAGGCCTTATGAAAAAAATAAGTAACCGCTTACTTGCTGTACAAACCCTTACTTTCATTGCCGCTGAAAATGGTTCACTGTCTTCCCGCTTAAGTGGCCTTGGCCAAAAATACCCTGATGCAAACCTTGCCCTGATACGGGAATACACTTATGGTGTTTGCCGCTGGTATCAACGTCTGGACTTCATCGCCAATCGTTTATTGCAAAAGCCGCTCCGAAAGAAAGACAGTGATGTGCATTGCCTCATTCTCCTGGGGCTCTATCAGTTATTTCATATGCGCACACCCGATCATGCGGCCATAAATGAAACTGTTGGCCTGACCCGCATGTTAAAGAAAGACTGGGCACGAAGTCTGGTCAATGCGGTGTTACGTAAAGCCCAACGTGAGCGAGAAACCCTTGAGCTCGATCTGCAGGCAGATCAGTGCGCACAATATTCTCATCCGGAGTGGATAATTGCTGCTTTACAAAAAGACTGGCCTGAATCTTTCCAGGAAATTCTTGCACAAAATAATATTCAGGCTCCGATGACTTTGCGTCTGAATACGACCTCTGGCAGCCGGAGTGACTATATTGGCCGTTTACAAGATGCCGGCATTGATGCCAGGCCCGGAAATATCAGTGAAACCGCAATCATCCTGGATAGCCCTGTAGAAGTTATGCTGCTTCCCGGGTTTCAGGACGGCCATATTAGCGTTCAGGATGAAGCCTCTCAATTTGTTGCCACCCTGTTGGCCCCGGCCCCTGGATCCAAAGTACTTGATGCCTGTGCTGCACCGGGCGGGAAAACCTGTGCCATGCTCGAGCGTGTGTCCGGACAGCTGGATATGCTGGCACTGGATAATAATGAAGAGCGTCTGCAAAGAGTCAGTGAAAACCTTGATCGCTTGAAGCTAAAAGCCAAAATCACATGTGCAAATGCTGTTGATACTGAAAGCTGGTGGGACGGCCAGCCATTTGATGCCATCCTGCTCGATGCGCCCTGTTCTGCTACAGGTGTTATTCGTCGTCACCCGGACATTAAACTGTTACGCCACGCCAAAGATATTTCCCGTTTAAATCTATTACAGCAAGAGCTGCTGGTTGCATTATGGCCTTGCCTGAAAAAAGGCGGCAAATTGCTATATTCAACCTGCTCTGTTTTAAGAGCTGAAAATGAACAACAGGTAAGTACTTTTATTGAGGTAACAAAAGATGCCAAAGCAATTCCGACAAGTCATCCGCTGGCGTCTAACTGCTCTATTGGTATGCAATTTTTGCCAGGAAACGATAATCTCGATGGTTTTTACTATGCTTTGCTTGAAAAATATTGAACAATTGCCGAGCCCTCAATTTACTCCATCATTAGAGTATGTTTCAGTCTCTCATCCGGAAATACTATAATTATTTCAACGAGCACTATTGAAGTCAGCGGGAGCTTTCGCCAATCATGAAAATAATAATACTTGGCGCCAATAAAGTCGGTGCCGCACTGGCCGAAAACCTGGCTAAAGAAGCCAACGATATTACTGTGGTTGATCCTAGCGCCATCATGCTCCGGGAGCTAAAAGATCGACTGGATATCGCTACAGTTGAAGGTTTTGTCTCCTATCCTGATGTGCTTGAACATGCCGGTGCCCGCGATGCTGATATGCTTATTGCTATTACTGACAGCGACGAAGTGAATCTTGTTGCCTGTCAGGTTGCCTATTCCCTGTTTCGAACCCCCAAAAAGATTTGTCGCCTGCGCTCCAACTCCTACGTTGCCTCCCAAAAGCTGTTCAGCCCTGAAGCCATCCCTATTGACGTGGTGATTAGTCCTGAACAGGAAGTTTCCCATTACATTAAAAGCCTGATTGATTTACCTGGAGCTCTTCAAGTACTTGATTTTGCAAACGGCCTTGTGCAATTGGTTGCCGTCAAAGCTACATGCGGCGGCCCCTTGATAAACCAGGAATTACGCGCTCTGCGCGAACATATGCCGAATGTAGATACACGTGTGGCAGCAATTTTCCGCCGTAATCGCCCGATAATCCCGGAAGGCAATACAGTCATTGAAGAGGGTGACGAAGTCTTCTTTATCGCCGCCAAAGAAAATATTCGCGACGTGATGAGTGAGTTGCGCAAAGTCGATAAACCCTACAAAAAAATTATGATTGCCGGGGGAGGTAATATTGGTGAACGCCTGGCTGCTTCGCTTGAAACTACCTATCACGTAAAAATCATCGAAACAAATTTTGAACGGTGCCAGGATCTAACCGAAAAGCTCAAATCCACCACTGTTTTACATGGTGATGCATCCGACCAGGAAATGCTGATTGGTGAAAATATAGAAGACACCGATATTTTTCTGGCGCTAACCAATAATGACGACGCCAATATCATGTCATCTTTACTGGCAAAACGAATGGGTGCAGCCAATGTAATGACCCTGATTGCAAACCCCGCCTATGTAGACCTTATTCAAAGCGGAGAAATTGATATTGCTATTTCACCGCAACAGGCCACCATCGGCAGTCTGTTAACACATGTTCGTAAAGGGGATGTGGTTACCGTGTATTCACTACGCAAAGGCGCTGCTGAAGCAATGGAAGCCATTGCCCACGGTGATAAAAATACCTCCAAGGTAGTGGGTAAACAAATCCAGGAAATCGACTTGCCGGAAGGCGCTACTATCGGCGCAATCGTGCGTGACAATAAAGTATTTATTGCCCACGATGACATCGTCATCGAAACCGATGATCATGTAATTCTGTTCCTGGTTGATAAAAAACGCATCCCTGAACTGGAGCGTTTATTCCAGGTCGGACTTGCATTCTTTTAGCATGAGCTTACTTACGCTGAAACACCTGATATTCAGGTTAAACACCATCTGTACACTGGGAACTCAATGAATCTACCGGTTATTTTTCGTATTTTAGGCGTACTGCTGATGCTTTTCAGTTGTACCCAAATACCGCCACTCCTGGTTTCCTATTATTACAATGATGGTGTCATCTATTCATTTCTGACGACGTTTATCCTTACTTTTTTATCCGGTTTTATTCTCTGGGCCCCCGTAATGCGGAACAAGAAGGACCTTAAAACCAGAGATGGTTTCCTGGTTGTAACGCTGTTCTGGACGGTACTTGGTTCATTCGGTAGCTTCCCGTTTATGTTCACTGAATCTTTGAATATGTCAGTGACAGATTCTTTTTTCGAATCCATTTCAGGGCTGACAACCACCGGAGCTACGGTTCTTTCCGGGCTCGATGAATTACCTCGTTCTATTTTGTATTACCGCCAACAACTGCAGTGGCTGGGCGGAATGGGCATCATTGCCATTGCCGTTGCCATCTTGCCTATGCTTGGCATAGGCGGTATGCAGCTTTATCGTGCAGAAAGTCCCGGCCCTATCAAAGATAACAAATTACTACCCCGTGTTACGGAAACCGCCAAGGCTCTGCTGCTCATCTATATTAGCTTGACAATGCTATGTGCTTTGGCCTATTTCCTTGCAGGAATGAGCATTTTCGACGCAATTGGCCACAGTTTCGCAACAATTGCCATTGGTGGATTTTCAACTCATGATGCCAGTATTGGCTATTTTGACAATGTCGGCATAGAGATGATCGCAACGGTCTTTATGCTGATTTCGGGGGTAAATTTTGCCCTGCACTTTTTTGCCTGGGAGCATAAAAGTCTCAAGCATTACTTTAATGATTCGGAGTTCAAATTTTATTTAGGCATGCTTGCTACAATTGCCGTGATCACTGTTTTATTCCTGTTTTTCTCTGGTACCTATGAGTACAAAGATGCAATTTTTAAAGGTATTTTCGGGGTAGTTTCCATTACCACCACCACCGGTTTCAGTACCGCAGATTTTAGTGCATGGCCTACTTTCCTTCCGTTTTTGCTTTTTTACATGGCAATTATTGGTTGTTGCGCCGGCTCTACAGGTGGTGGCATGAAAGTCATTCGTGTTGTATTAATTATCAAACAGGGGATTCGTGAAATTGAAAAGCTGATACACCCCAATGCAGTCATCCCGATCAAATTAGGCAGTCAACGTGTACCTGATCGAGTACTTGAATCTGTCTGGGGATTTTTCTCGGTTTATGTAATGGCTTACATGGCCATGTTACTGGCACTGCTTGCTGTTGATCTGGATATAACTACGGCTTTTACGGCTGTGGGTGCCAGCATAAATAATCTTGGCCCGGGCCTTGGTGATGTCGCTCAAAATTATGGAGATATTCCTGATGCCGCAAAATGGATCCTCTGCCTTGGCATGCTGTTAGGTCGCCTCGAAGTTTTTACTTTGCTGGTTCTATTATCCCCGCACTTCTGGCGAAACTAGTTTTGTATTTTTCCGCGTAGTACGTTCCATGCCATATCCGGTGTAAAGGAATTCATACAGGCAGACATGACACTATAATCACTACTAAAATTACATACGCGTTTATAACAAGGGCTGCACTTAAACTCTGGATTTTCTGCATCCAGGTGAAACTGATTATTACCGCTAGTCCCGATTAAGCCTACACTGGTCGGTCCATACAAGGTCACTGAAGGAGTGCCAACAATGGCTGTTAAATGGGCCAAGCCAGTATCACAACACATAGCCCCTTCCGCATTTTTAATAATCCCGCCCAGCTCGGACAAGGATAATTTTGGTAAAGCCTGAGCGTTGCTATGCTTTGATGCAATTTTTTGCGCCCTTTCAAGCTCTTCCTGATTACCTCCTGGCAACAATACACTCAAGCCATCTTTTTTTACCAGGCTGATAAAATCATGCCAGTAATTTTCTGGCCATAATTTTGTTGTCCAGCTGGCATTATGTACAAGGAACAAATACGGTTTTTGAATAGCTATATCGGGCTTTATAAATGCATTTTGCTTAAGGCCATAATTCGCAAGGCTATCTGGTTTTTCATAATGTAGAGCATTGGCGAATAATTGTCGTTGTCGTTCTATAGCATGTTGGTTTTTATCTATAAAATGCCTGTTTTTATAGGCTATAAAAGCTGGCTGCTCAGCTACACTGTTTCTATCCATGCCATCTACATGCCCTTTTCTTAATAGACTGATAATCGAACTCTTAACGTTATTTTGAGCATCAATAATCGCATCATACTTATTAGCATTAAATGCATGGTAGAAACTTGAAAATTCTTTTTTGCCTAAAGATTCTCGAAAATTATTACGCCAACGTCGATGGGCGCTTTTATATATATTTTTAACGGCAGGGTGCCAGGAAGGAACTTCTGCAAAAGATTCATCAACGACCCAGTCAAATTCAATTCCAGGATACATTACACTTGCATCAGTCAAAGCAGGTAAAGCATGCATCAAGTCACCCATAGATGTCAGCTTAATAACTAATACACGCTTATTAATAATTTAGTCTCTTTTCTTTTTAATTTATATTTTTTTTATGGAGCCAGCTCAGGAAAATATTTTTTTTAATTTTGCCGTCCAGCCGTGACGTCTGCCATGCTTGTTAGCCGCCTTATCATCTTCGACAAAATTAATTTGTATCGATTGCCTGATGCCCTCAAATGCTGGATAGCCATGCCAGCAATCATCTGTAACTTTAAAAGCAATCATTGCTCCGGCATTGGGTGTTATTTCTGCGACAAAATCGTCCATATCTTCACTGCTCAACACTCTCAATTTCCCTGTTTGACTAAGCCAGGGTTCATTGAAATATATCAAGATGGTCGCCATTTTTGATTTTGAGTCAGTGTGGATGCGGCCATCCTTTGCGCGGGATATACCTCTTAAGGTTATTACCATTGGCCGATCACGAAGATCAAGTTCAAGCTTGTTGGAAATAATATTCCTGAAATCAGCCCCGTTTAACTCTTCCAGTAATTCGGTGAAACGTGGCCCAGGATTAACTTCACTCAAGGCAAAACTTCCACCTGCAGTAATATCAGGAAAGTCTTTTAATATTTCATCAACAAAATGTTCAGTAACAGAACGATCTACAACAAAATAAGGGTAGGGGCTCTTGCTGGTTTTTGCAGCAGATACTGCATCAAGGTTTAGAAGTCGGCTCATCTATACTCTCTAATTCTTACTAATTCTTTGCTAATACTTTTCTAAAACCCTTCAAATAATAAACTAATGCTGTACACGCAAATACTGGCAACAAAATATTATCTGATTAATAAGGCCTATGCTCACCTGGAGGAAGCCGCTTGAAACGTTTGTATTCCCATTGATATTGCTCAGGGTATTCATTAACAGCATTTTCAATACTTCTGTTTATCGCTGATACGGATTCTAGTATATGCTTAGCATATACTTTGTCGTCAACTTTTCTAAAAATAATCTTCCAGCCAGTTTTTTTACCAGTTGTCACTCTCGCGGCAAAACCTAAAACTGCGCTTGCCCCTGTCTTGTGTATCAAGCGAGAAACCAGAGTCATGGTAAGAACCTCCTTACCAAACAGGGGAGCAAACTCACCTCCGGACTCCGGGGGCACTTGATCGGGTAAGATGCCGACCATTTCGCCTCTTTTTAAAGATTTTAGCAACAAAGCAACACCTTTGTTATTAGTGGCGACCATGTTTGCACCCGCCCGGCTGCGAGCATTGTATATCAGTTTATCAAGATGTTTGTTTTTTGGCGCCTGATACAGTTGGCTGCTTTGACCACAGCCACAATTATTTAAATATAAACCAAATACTTCCCAATTTCCCAGGTGCGGCGCCAGCACTACCGTGCCTTTCCCGCTAGCATGTGCTTGCTTAAGCAGGTCTAATCCTTCTACTTCCACAATCCTGTCCATTACCTTCCCGGTAGGCCATAACCAGGCCGGCCCGGATTCAGTTAATGTTTGAAAAGTATTGATAATGCTGTTTTTAGCGAGTATCTCGCGCTTAATTTTGTCAGCTTCCGGGTAACACAGTTGAAGGTTGATCTTTGATGTTTCTGCCATTCTTGAAGACAGCAACCAGCTCAAACGCCCCATTACAGAGCCTATGCTTCTAACTATAGACAATGGAAAAATTGCGAGAATACGCAGAAAATTTATAAGTATCAGAGCTTTCAAATTATCAGGTGCCGGTAGTGCGCTCGTTTTATTATTTCAGGTGGGTAGAATACAGTTAATTCTCGCTATCAAGACAGGTTTTTAGCATAATTAGCGCTTTTTAAATCTAGCCTAATTTTATCTGAATTAAGCCTCCAGGAGCCATGTTTGAACAATTCGGCACCCATTGACGTGTCAACGTTTCAGGGACTTATCTTGGCCCTTCAACAATTCTGGGCCGATCACGGCTGCGTCATTATACAACCACTGGATATTGAAGTAGGGGCTGGCACCTTCCACCCCGCTACTTTTTTGCGTGCCATTGGTCCGGAAAGCTGGAATAGTGCTTATATCCAGCCCTGTAGACGACCTACTGATAGTCGCTATGGGGAAAATCCAATGCGCCTGCAGCATTACTACCAGTTTCAGGTAATCCTAAAACCTTCTCCGGCAAACATTCAGGATTTGTATCTAAAATCCTTAAAATTCCTTGGTATTGACACGAACGTGCACGATATTCGCTTTGTTGAGGATAACTGGGAATCTCCCACACTGGGCGCATGGGGGCTTGGCTGGGAGGTTTGGCTTAATGGTATGGAAGTCACCCAGTTTACTTATTTCCAGCAGGTTGGTGGGCTTGAGTGCTTTCCTGTAAGTGGCGAAATTACCTATGGTATCGAAAGAATCGCCATGTACCTGCAAGGCGTAGACAGTATCTACGATATTGTCTGGGCTGAAACCCCCAATGGGACTGTCACATATGGGGATGTTTTCCACCAGAATGAAGTAGAGATGTCAGCCTATAATTTCGAACACGCCAATATCGATAATCTTTTCAAAAGTTTTGATGATAGCGAAACACAATGCCAGTTTTTAATCGAAAACAAACTAGTTCTGCCAGCCTATGAGATGGTCCTGAAGGCCTCTCATTATTTCAATCTGCTGGATGCAAGGTCAGCAATTTCAGTTACCGAAAGGCAACGCTATATTTTGAGGGTGCGCACATTGGCACGCCTGGTAGCCCAGGCCTATTTTGATTCAAGAGCAAGGCTTGGTTTTCCCCTGGCACCTGAAGAACTAAGAATATCTACCCTGGAGAAGTTCAATAATGAATAACCAGGATTTACTCATTGAAATCGGGACTGAAGAACTCCCTCCAAAAGCACTGCCAGGCTTGTCGAAAGCTTTTCAGCGGGAAATTGAAAAAGGACTAAAGCTCAACAATCTTGCTTTTGAAGATAGCCGATTATTTGCCACACCAAGAAGACTGGCGGTTCTCGTAACGGCACTGCAGACAATGCAGGACGCGGTAACAGTAGAAAAATTTGGCCCAGCCCTCAAAGCTGCTTTTGATGATCAGGGCAAGCCAAGTAAAGCTGCAGAAGGTTTCGCGCGATCCTGTGGTGTAACAGTTGCAGATTTAAAGCAAAAGAATGACGGCAAGCTGGAAAAACTTTATTACTCTGCAGAAAGGGAAGGGGAGCAAACCACTGCTTTATTGCCAGAAATCATAATTCAGGCTCTGGCAGACTTACCCATCCCTAAACGTATGCGCTGGGGTTCTTCACGTGAAGAGTTCGTTCGCCCAGTACATTGGGCAGTTGTATTGTTCGGCGAGCAAACTGTAAAAACGCAGATTCTTGGCATTCAATCCGGAAATGAAACCATAGGTCATCGTTTTCATTACCCTCAGTCTATAACTTTAAATAAACCGGCGGAATATGAAAATCTGTTATCTGATACAGGCTATGTCATTCCCGACTTCAATATAAGAAAAGAAAAAATTCGTCATTTGGTCGAAGCGCAAGCACAACAAATTAATGCAACAATAGACCTTGATGAGGAATTGCTTAATGAGGTGACCGCTTTGGTTGAATGGCCTGTTGCTTTAACAGGAAGTTTTGACGACCGCTATCTTGCGGTGCCAAGAGAAGCTCTAATATCCTCCTTAAAAAAGCATCAAAAATGCTTTTACCTCGAAGATAACAAGGGAAATATCAAAGCCAACTTCATCACTGTAAGTAACATCGAGAGTCTTGATCCTGATAAAGTAATAACGGGAAATGAAAAAGTTATTGGGCCCAGACTTGCAGACGCCGACTTCTTTTTTAACCAGGATAAAAAGTATAGTCTTGAATCACGACGTGAGAAGCTGCAAACGGTTATTTTTGAGCAATCGTTAGGAACGGTTTTTGATAAAACAGAACGTGTTGCCAAGCTTTCTTCATATATAGCTGAACAAACAGGCGCAGATATACCGCTTGCTATCCGAGCTGCGCAGCTGGCTAAATGTGATTTACTTACCGGTATGGTAGGGGAGTTTGCAGACCTGCAAGGAACCATGGGTCAATATTATGCACAGCATGATGGCGAACCAGAAGAAGTTGCCCAGGCAATGAGTGAACAATATTTACCGCGTTTCGCCGGTGATCAACTTCCCGAATCTAATACAGGTATAGTTCTGGCACTGGCAGAAAGAATTGATACCATTGTCGGACTGTTCGGCATAGGCCAACCTCCCACCGGCTCAAAAGATCCTTATGCATTAAGACGAGCAGCGCTGGGTATACTCAGAATTATTGTAGAGAAAGAACTCCCTCTGGATCTTGCCTCCTGTATTAATAATGCTATAAGTCACTTCTCCGATTTACCGGAAACAGACAATCTTGACCATTCAGTACTTGATTTTATTTTCGATAGATTCAGGGCCTGGTATGCCGATGAAGGCATCTCAGCAAATATTTTTCTAGCCGTTGACGCAGTCAGGACATCCAACCCTCTGGATTTTGATCTTCGTATTAAAGCAGTCAATCAATTTTCTACCATGCCTGAAGCAGAAGCACTTTCAATTGCTAACAAAAGAGTTTCCAATATTCTTGCCAAGCTGGATCAACAGCCTTCTGCTGATATTGACTCCTCTTTACTCACAGAAGCAGCTGAAATACAGCTGGCAAAAAAGCTTAGCGCATTACTGGTAGAGGTTAAGCCTTTATTAGAAAAAAATCATTACAGTAGAGCGCTTACCGCCATGGCAACCTTGCAAAAAGATGTGGACAGCTTTTTTGATGAAGTCATGGTCAATACAGATGACGAACTCATCAGAAATAATAGGCAGTCTTTACTTCAGCAATTAAGACATCTGTTTTTACAGATTGCCGATATTTCACTCTTGCAGTCCAGCTAGATAACGCTTCCCCCATGACATCCAATTTAATCATTCTCGATCGTGACGGTGTAATTAATTATGACTCTGATGACTATATAAAAAATGCTGAAGAGTGGATACCGCTACCAGGCAGTATTGAGGCTATAAGTGAACTTTCCCGGGCAGGCTTCAAGATTTGCGTAGCGACTAATCAATCTGGTCTGGGCAGAGGACTTTTTACTGAATACGACCTGTCCAACATGCATGAATTAATGCGTCTGGTTGTAGAAGAACAGGGCGGTAAAATTGATGGCATTTTTTTCTGTCCACATACTCCGGAGGATAAATGTGCATGTCGCAAACCCGGGATTGAATTATTAAATCAGATTGAGCAACAATTTTCGCAATCAGTTGAAAACAGCTGGTTTATTGGAGATACAGAAAAAGATATTGATGCCGCACTTGCCAAGCACTGTAAACCAATTCTTGTTTTAACTGGTAAAGGGAGTCTCACTCAGGCAACAATCAAACCAGAAAAGCTGATCAATATACCCGTTTTTGATGATCTGTTTTCGGCCACCATGTTCGTGTTATCTGAACTAAACAGCACAAGCTGACATTAAATTATGCAATTTATTCGTTCACTCATTTATTATTTTGGCTCTTATGGTTTACTTATACCGCACTCAATACTTTGTGTTATCTCAGGTATTTTTCTACCACTCAAAACTCGTTACAAATATTTTCTCTTATGGAATGCATTCAATATTTGGTGGTTAAGTATTACTTGTGGCATAAAATTACAGGTAACTGGCCGCGAGAATATTCCTGACGAATCATTTATTTTGTTATCGAATCACCAAAGCCCCTGGGAAACAATTTACTTCTACTGGGTCTTTCGTCCTATTTGCGCAACATTAAAAAAGGAACTACTTGGAATACCTTTTTTTGGCTGGGCACTAAAACTTCTCGATCCAATAGCAATTGATCGAAATAAAAAGGGCAGGGCGCTTCAGCAGGTACTGGAGCAGGGAAAGGAAAAACTCGAGAGTAATATTTCAGTATTAATTTTTCCCGAAGGAACCCGTGTCGCTCCAGGAGTAGAAAAAAAGTTTTCAGCGGGCGGTGTACAACTAGCAATTTCCTCTGGCAGAAAGATTCTCCCTGTGGCACACAACGCTGGTATTTGCTGTCCAGCACACAAAATTATAAAGCATTCCGGGACCATAAAAGTCGTTATTGGAACGCCCATAGATCCCGCCGGCAGAAACCCGAAAGAAGTTATTCGGGAAATTGAAACCTGGATACGTCAGGCAACCTAAATGCTTGAGTATGAGACCTGCTGGAAAAACACTTAAATATCCAGGTTAGAAACATTCAATGCATTAGTCTCAATAAATTGTCGGCGCGGCTCGACATGATCACCCATCAATGTAGAAAACAACTGATCTGCACCCATGGCATCATCAATAGTTACCTGCAACATTCTTCTATATTCAGGATCCATAGTGGTTTCCCACAATTGTGATGGGTTCATTTCTCCCAATCCTTTATACCTTTGCAAATAGATGCCTCTCATAGCTTCTTTCATCAACCAATCGAGCGCTTCTTTAAAGTCAGTGACTGGAAGCGTCTTCTCGCCTCTTTTTACATAGGCGCCTTCTTCAAACAATCCTGACAGTTTCTCGCCAAGAGAGATGATGTCCTTGTATTCCTTCGACTTGAATAGTTCGGGACGCAAGGTAGTTTTCCTTGAAACACCATGAATTGTAGATTTCACCATAGGTTCATAGAGCTTTTCTTCTTCATCATGAATCACGCTGAACTCATAGGTCGCACCGGAAGTGCTTGTATCAGCTACTTTCTTTTCCAGGGTTTTTGTCCAGTCTTCGACTTTTTCACTATTTGCTAAATCTTCGAAGACCAAAACAGGGTGGCTTATTAATTCTTCAACAACTTCGCCAGGATACTGATGTGACAATCTTTTTATAATTGAACGGACGTTTCGGTACTCGTTGACTATAGACTCAAGAGCGCTGCTGCTAATACCTGGCGCGTCTGCATTAACATGGAGACTGGCTCCTTCCAAAGCATTAGTGGTTTGAAATAAGGCCAACTCTTCTTCATCTTTTAGATATTGCTCTTGTTTACCTTTACGGATTTTAAACAGCGGAGGCTGGGCAATAAATATATGCCCTCTTTCAACTAATTCTCGCATTTGCCGAAAGAAAAATGTCAGCAGCAAAGTTCTAATATGAGATCCGTCAACATCCGCATCTGTCATAATAATAATGCTGTGATATCTAAGACTTTCCGGGTTGAACTCTTCACTCCCAATACCACAGCCCAAGGCTTTAATCATCGTTCCGATTTCAGCAGAGCTCAGCATTTTGTCAAAGCGGGCTTTCTCCACATTCAGAATTTTTCCCTTTAGCGGTAAGATAGCCTGATTTTTCCGATTTCGTCCCTGTTTTGCAGAACCTCCGGCAGAATCACCCTCCACAAGATATATTTCTGAAAGTGCAGGATCTTTTTCCTGACAATCTGCCAGTTTGCCCGGTAATCCGGCGATATCCAGAGCACCCTTGCGACGCGTCATTTCTCGCGCCTTTCTTGCTGCTTCCCTGGCTCGAGCGGCATCTAACATCTTATTAACAATACTTTTGGCTTCCTGGGGGTTTTCCATCAAATAGTCTGAAAATTGACGACCCATTTCTTGTTCAACCGCGGTTTTTACTTCAGAAGAGACAAGTTTATCCTTGGTTTGTGAAGAAAACTTTGGATCAGGAACTTTAACAGAGATTATCGCAGTAAGCCCTTCTCTGGCGTCATCCCCGGAAGTGGGCACTTCCTTACCATTTTTATTCCCCAATTCTTTATCAATATAGCTCTTCAATACGCGAGTAAGTGCGCCTCGAAACCCTGCAAGGTGAGTGCCGCCATCTCGCTGAGGAATATTATTGGTATAGGCATAAATACTTTCCGCATAACCATCATTCCACTGCAAAGCGACTTCAATGCCGATTTCATCAGCTTCCGCTGAAAAATGAAATATCTTGTTTACAGGCGTTTTATTCTGGTTCAAATAATCAACAAATGCTTCTAGGCCGCCTTCATATTTGAAAATTTCAGAATGCTCAGTACGCTCATCAGTTAGCTCAATAGCAATGCCGGCGTTCAAATATGCCAATTCGCGAAGTTTTTTTGCTAGAACAGCATACTCGAATTCAATATTGGTAAAAGTGTCTACAGAAGGCTTGAAATGGCACAAGGTACCGGATTTATCAGTTTTGGCAGTTACCTTCAAGGGGGCTTCGGGTACACCGTGATGATAGATTTGTTCAAAGGTTTCACCATTACGATGAATGGTTAATTTTAAATAGGAAGACAATGCATTTACTACGGAAACGCCAACGCCATGCAGCCCACCACTTACCTTATAGCTGTTGTCATCAAATTTTCCACCAGCATGCAAGACGGTCATGATCACCTCAGCTGCAGAAACACCTTCTTCATGGATTTCCGTAGGAATACCCCTGCCGTTATCCGAGACGCTAACTGTTTCATCGCTGTGGATTATCACTTTGATCAGGTCACAATGACCTGCAAGAGCTTCATCAATAGAGTTGTCTACAAGCTCGAAAACCATGTGGTGCAGACCAGTTCCATCGTCAGTATCACCGATGTACATACCCGGTCGCTTTCTGACCGCATCAAGGCCCTTAAGGACCTTAATACTTGATGAATCATAGGTATCATTTTCAGCCATTGTAATGCTTTCCTCGTCTGTCCTAAGTGCTTGATTTATATAGCGCTTTATTTTTTTCAGGCTCCTGGAGCGCAGGCATATCCTGACTTTTGATTCTACCATGTTTCACGTGAAACAGCTTGCATTCTTGGAGCTCATAATTACTTCGCCTTATAATTTCGAGCAGCTCATCCTGGTCCGTTCCCGTTAAAAAAAGCTGCCCCCCTAACTCTCTTAGCAAACTACAGACTTTTACCCTGTTTTCCTTATCAAGCTCAGCTGGCAAGTCGTCAATCAGATATAAACATTGCTGGCCAGACTGCTGGGCCAGGAAGGCGCCTTGCGCCAATTTCATAGCGCTGACCAATAACTTTTGCTGACCGCGTGAAAGTATGTCACAGGCGTTTTCAGCCCCTACTCTTATCTTAAGGTCTGCTCGCTGTGGTCCAGCAACAGTATGGCCAAAACTTAGATCCCTCTGCAGCCCCTTTTCAAGCACCAGTGAGATATCTTCCTCTTCATTCCAGCCGCGGATGTAACGCAAGCTCAGCTCATCCACCTGAATTAGTCTGGCTAGCATTTGCTCAAGAAAAGGCAGAAAGGCTGAAAGATAGGCGCTTCTTGAGCCATCAATTTCTTTTGCATGGCGCACAAACTCCTGAGTCCATGGGGCAAGCTCAGCTTCAGGAGCTCTACGTTTGAGTAATATATTCCGGTTTTGCAGGCTGCGCTGAAATTCGCGCCAGTGATTATGAAACTGATGTTTCACGTGGAACACGCCCCAATCAATATATTGTCTTCTGGTTTTTGGGCCGCCCTCCAGAAGCCGGAATGCCTCAGCATTGAGTAATTGCAGGGGGAGGTGCTTGGCCAGTTCGGCGGAAGATTGTGCTTTTTCTCCCTGGACCCTTATCTTAGGGGCGTCATCCAGGCTTCTGCTGGCCCCAAGTGTTATGCCGTCTGATAATTCGCCGAAGACAGAGCAAGCACGCATTCCATGCTGTATTAAAGGGGTTTGCTGGGTATTTCTGAAAGAACGGCCAAGGCCCAGGAAATAGATAGCCTCAAGAATACTGGATTTGCCGCTGCCATTCTCACCGGCGATTAAATTTACACCAGGGGCCAGCTCCAGTGCTTCCTGGGCAATATTACGGAAAGTAGTTAGCTGTAGCTTATGAATGCTGGGCATTCTGCACCCTGCACTAAATCCTGCAAAGAGAAAAGGTTCACTACAACCTCATCGGCATGACAACATAGGTAGCACTACTGTCATCTGAAGAGTGAAGCAAGGCGCTGCTATTAGGGTCAGACACAATAATCTGCACGTTGTCCGTATCCAGTACATTCAAAACATCCACCAGATAAACCACATTAAAGCCTATCTCAACTGAGTCGCCCTTATATTCCACGGCTACCGTTTCTTCGGCTTCTTCCTGCTCAGGGTTATTAGCAATAATCTTGAGCTCATCATCAGAAAGAATAAGGCGAATACCGCGGAATTTTTCATTGGAAAGGATTGCCGTTCTGTTAAGCGAGTCTCGCAGTTGCTGTCTGCCCGCAATAACATTTTTATCACCGCCTTTAGGAAGTACGCGGTTATAGTCGGGAAACTTTCCATCAACCAGCTTGGAGGTGAAGGTAAAGTTATTCATGTTAACCCGAATATGATTGGTACCTATTACCACGTTAATATCTTCGTCTTCGCCATCAGAAAGTAGACGAGAGAGCTCCAGAATGCCTTTGCGAGGCACAATAACTCCTGTAGTCTCGTTAACATCAGCTTTCATATCCTCGGTTTGCATTGCCAGGCGATGCCCGTCAGTTGCTACAACACGGAGATAGTCAGGACTTACTTCAATTAACATGCCGTTTAAATAATAGCGTACATCCTGCTGGGCCATGGCAAAACTTGTGTTATGCAGCATGGTTTTGAGCAGTCCCTTGGAGGCAGAAAATTGCAGGGTGCCAGAGGACTCTTCGACACCTGGAAAATCAGTTGCAGGCAGCGTCGATAAGGAAAAGCGGCTGCGGCCAGACTGGATTTTCAATTTTTCATCATCCAGTTCGAATTTCAGGGAAGCGCTATCAGGCAGGGATTTACAGATATCCATTAGTTTTCTTGCGGGAACCGTTATTTCACCATCACTTTTCGCAGAATCGACCTCTACACTGCCCATCAGCTCAACTTCCAGATCAGTTCCGGTAAGTGAAAGTTGATTTTTATCCAGGACAAGAAGGACATTCGAAAGAACCGGCAATGTCTGACGTCTTTCCACCACACCAGTGACCAATTGCAGGGGTTTTATCAATGCTTCACGGGAAATTTCAAATTGCATGGCGTTAACTAATCCTTTGATTTATATATATTTTTAGCTTGAAAGAGAACGTAAAAGGTTTTGGTAATCTTCATTAATATCGGAAGACGATTTTCGCAGATCGCTAATTGTGCGACAGGCATGCAAGACTGTTGTGTGATCTCGCCCTCCATACAGATTACCTATTTCAGGCAAGCTGTGATTGGTTAATTCTTTTGAAAGACACATCGCCACCTGGCGCGGACGGGCAACAGACCTCGTTCGGCGCTTTGACGTCATATCAGCCATTTTGATTTTATAATATTCAGCCACTATGCGCTGAATATTATCGACACTAATTAATTTATTTTGTATTGCAAGCAGATCCTTTAAAGCATCCTTAATCAGGGGAATAGTGATTTCTGAACCCATAAAGCGTGTGTGAGCAATTACTTTTTTCAATGCACCTTCCAGCTCACGAACATTTGAGCGTAGTTTTTGTGCCATGAACATAGCTTCCTCGTTGGGAAGGTAAACCTGCTCCTGATTGGCTTTATTAATTAAAATTGCAGCTCTTGTTTCCAGTTCCGGGGGCTCTACAGCAACGGACAAACCCCAACCAAAGCGCGACTTCAGCCTTTCTTCTAAGCCGTTGATTTCGCTATGATATTTGTCGCATGTCATGATAATTTGTCGGCCACCCTCAAAGATCGCATTGAAGGTATGGAAAAACTCTTCCTGGGAACGCTCTTTATTGGCAAAGAATTGAATGTCATCAATCAACAAAGCATCCACAGAGTGGTAATAACGCTTGAATTCATTGATGGCGTTGAGCTGGAGTGCAGACACCATGCTGCCGACAAATGTTTGTGAATGAAGATAAACCACATTGGCATTTGGGTTCTGTTCAATTAAATGGTTGCCAATGGCATGCATAAGATGTGTTTTGCCGAGACCTACACCACCATAAATAAATAGCGGGTTATAAGCACCGCCTGGATTATCAGCAACCTGGGCAGCTGCCGCTCGAGCAATCTGATTGGATTTACCTTCAATAAAGTTATTAAAAGTGTAGTTGCGGTTAAGCTCACCTTTATAACGCTGGTGGCGGCTTTTGCTGCCTAATGCAGGAATTGACTGCTTCTGTGCAGGATGACGTGAACCAAATACATCTTCCAATACGCTCTGTCTATTGGTAGAGCCGGACGAAGAATCCTGTGAAGAGCCATGTGAAGAGAGCAAAGATGAGGCCGCTTGAGAATAATTAACCCCGGTTTCATTTTTCCTGCCTGAACTGTCTGATAATGAGTCTTCAGACTGATATGACGCTCTGTTCCCGTATTCCGGTTCCAGGGAGTTAGTCAAATCTGAAGTGCTAAAAGCCTGATCAAGTGAAATATCAGCAGGAAGTTTTTCAGGGTTGGCAATTTCCAGTATTACCGTTGGCTGGGTGTTTTCGTTATTTTCGTGAATAATTTCTTTAATTCTTTCCAGAAAGTGATCCTTTACCCACTCCAGAATGAATTTATTCGGGGCGAGTAAGTAAAGGGTATTATTCCCATTAATAAAACGTAGTGGTCTTATCCAGGTATTAAATTGTTGAGAAGGAAGTTCGTTTTTAAGACAATAAATACACTTCTGCCAGGTGGCAACAATCACGATTTTTACGACTCCAGTTTATTTTTATTATCGGTCGGGAAATTTTCATTAATTCTACCCACTGGGGACAGTGTTATCCACACAAAAAGGGTTTTTTTTCGTTTATTTCTCGCCATTTATTTTGCCTATATTTCAATATGTTAGATGCATTATGCTAGCAGTTTCAGGCTTAAAACGTTACACCAAAGAGCGCGTAAAAAAGGGGCTACTTGTGCGCAACCTGTGGATAACTTGTGGGCTGAGCAAGGCGCTGTCTAAATATCAAAAAATAGAAATTTCAGGATGTGATCCAATTATAAATTTACCATTGATAAACTGGCTATCGATTGGGCCAAGTTTTCAAATTGGCAATTTTGCTTGTTATTTTTGAATCATGAGCAGCAAGCTTTGCTCCGCACCTGACTAATAACGCAATGAAATTGCATTATGCAGGGAAAGGCATTAGAATTCGCATCCCTTTTTTAGGGCTATTACCAATGTCACTTTAAGGGCCATTGGACAAGCTAGTAAATAAGAATATTGTTCGACTTTTCCAGGAATTATTATGAAAAGAACATTTCAACCAAGCGTCATTAAACGCAAAAGAACTCATGGCTTCAGATCACGTATGGCAACTAAAGCTGGCAGACAGTTATTGAGCCGCAGAAGATCCAAAGGCCGCGCCATCCTGTCCGCTTAATACCCGGGTTAATTCTTGCTTTTAGAAAGTAAGCCCCGGGGTCAGCCCCAGCCAACAGGAGAAATTTCAGTGGTGGATCAACGATTCCCCAAAGCTTGCCGCCTGTTGGACTCAATATCCTACGAACAAGTATTTAATAAACCAGCTATCAGGGTTTCCAATAAATACTTTTTAATTCTCGGGAATTGGACTGAGCTGGAACAGGCACGGCTTGGCGTTATCGTTGCCAAGAAAAATATTGCCAAGGCGAATCAGCGAAACCGCATTAAACGTTTGATCAGGGAGGCGTTCAGGGTGAAAAAATCATCATTCGCGCCTGTAGACCTCGTTGTAATGGCAAGAAAAGGCCTGCAACTCCTTGAAAACAGTGAATGCCAGCCGTATATCCATGATTTAATGGACGAAATTGTAAAGAAGAAGCCTTCAACCTGAAAACATCCCATGGTTAAAATTCTCTCCGCACTAATTCATCTATATAAGCGCCTGATAAGTCCCTTGTTAGGGCCCCATTGCAGATTCTACCCATCCTGTTCCAGCTATTTTCTCCAGGCATTGGAGACTCATGGGGCAGCGAAAGGCTTTTCACTTGGTATTAAAAGAATTTGCCGCTGTCATCCGCTTAATGAAGGCGGAATAGATCCTGTTCCCGCACCCGATTGTTCGCACAAGACTGACCTTCCCACCACGGAATTACCCAATAGCTTTACTGTTAATAAGGAAACACGACTCCGCCATGGACATTAAACGCAATCTAATTCTGGTAGGACTGGCGGTTGTCAGTTATTTGATGCTGCTGGCCTGGAATGAAGATTATCCGGCCGGTTCGCAAACTGTGACTGAACCAGTGGAAACTGCAGCTAATAATAACAGTCAAGTACCAATAGTAGACCTGCCAGTAGCAGCCGCGTCAGAAACGGGTGGCTCAATTGATGACTTACCGAGCATTCCTTTAAGCGCAGAAGCCTCTGCAGTCCAGGTTGTTGAAACACAGTCTACAGCGCAGCTTATTACCATCACCTCCCCTAAACAAATAATTACAATTGATTTGCTAGGTGGCGATATCGTCGGACTTTCGCTGCCTGATTTCCCGGTGTCACTGGAAACGCCAGATCAGCCTTTTAGTTTACTCAGGCAGGATTCTGCTCTCGTTTATATTGCACAAAGCGGTTTGATTGGTCGAGATGGCCCGGATGCAAACCCTGCAGGACGACCTCGTTACACAAGCGTACAAAGCAGCTATACCATTAGTAGTGAGACAGAAGCTGTCGACCTTTTTTTTACTACAGATGATATTGAAATAACGAAAAGATTCATCGTGTCCAGTGAAGACTACCTGGTGAGAGTCCAGTACCTTGTTAACAATGGAAGCAGTGATTCCTGGCAGGGTAATATGTTCGGGCAAATCAAGCGCGATAATTCAGATGACCCTAGTCAAGATGGTGGGGGTTTTAGGGTAAACACCTTTTTAGGTGCTGCCATTACAACACTGGATGACCCCTATGTTAAATTCGATTTTGATGATATCGCTGAAGGCGTCGATTCAATAACAACCACCGGTGGCTGGATTGCTTTCTCCCAACATTATTTTCTAGGCAGCTGGATTCCAGATGCAAGCAAAGATAATTCATTTACCATGCGACGTAATGCACAAGGTGAAAATCTCCTCACTTTTGTCAATCCCCCTGTTACTGTTCAGCCAGGTGGGAGTGAAACAATTGAAGCCGGATTCTGGGCAGGACCAAAGGATCAATACCGACTAGATGAAATTTCACCAAATCTCGATCTGACCATTGATTACGGCTTGTTCTACTTTATTGCATCTCCAATATTCTGGTTGCTGACAGAAATTAATGACCTGGTTGGTAATTACGGCTTTTCAATTTTACTTCTTACTCTTGTTATCAAGCTCATTCTTTATCCGCTATCAGCAAAAAGTTTGAAGTCTATGGCCAAGATGCGGCGCTTGAGTCCAAAAATTGCTGAAATTAAAGATCGTTGTGGTGATGACAAACAAAAGTTTATGCAGGAGCAAATGGCACTGTGGAAAAAAGAGCAGGTTAATCCTTTTGGCGGCTGTCTACCCATGCTATTGCAGATGCCTGTCTTTTTAGGGATCTACTGGGTATTGAACGAAAGCGTTGAATTACGTCAGGCATCTTTTATCTTCTGGTATGAAGATCTCTCGCAAATGGATCCTTATTTCATTCTGCCTATATTGTTTGCCGCTGCTATGTTCTTACAACAGGTTATTACACCAATGCAGACCATGGATCCGGCCCAGGCAAAAATGATGAAATTTATGCCGTTAATTTTTGCTGTATTCTTTCTCTGGTTTCCAGCAGGACTTGTTTTGTATTACACAGCAAACAGCGTACTTTCTATTCTGCAACAGTGGATCATCACAAAGCAGATTGATCGAACCTATAAGCCCAAAGGGACCTGACCTTATAGTGGAAATAGTGGGAAATGTAGATGACTGTCAGTAAGCAAACAATCTGTGCAGTCGCCACACCTTCAGGACGCGGAGGTATCAGTATTATCCGCGTTTCTGGTTCTGACTCTTCCAGAATCGCCAAACAAATAGCGGGACACCTGCCCCCTACAAGATATGCTCATTATGGAAATTTTCTTGCCAGCTCTGGCGAAATCATTGATTCCGGTATAACACTTTTCTTTCCAGGCCCGGATTCTTTTACCGGTGAAGATGTCATTGAACTACAGGCCCATGGCGGCCCCTTCGTAGTGGATATTCTGCTTCAGGAAATTCTTTCCATGGGAATACGCTTGGCAAGGCCTGGTGAATTTTCCGAACGGGCTTTTTTGAATGACAAAATTGATCTTGCGCAAGCAGAAGCTATTGCAGATTTAATAGAAAGTAACTCAGCTGAAGCAGCACGCTTTGCTATTCGTTCTCTGCAAGGTGACTTTTCTACATTAGTTAATGCCTTAATTAATGCCATAGTCGAGTTGCGTATGTATGTTGAAGCTGCAATGGATTTCCCGGAAGAGGAAGTCGATTTTCTGGGAGAGGGCGATGTAGAAAACAGATTACAGCAACTTCTCACCCAAATGGATGACGTCCTTGCCCAAGCCAGGCAAGGCACCATTATGAAAGATGGCTTAAAGGTAGTTATTGCCGGTGAACCCAACGCGGGAAAATCCAGTTTGTTAAATGTGCTGGCTGGACAGTCCAGAGCTATCGTTACTGAAATAGCCGGCACAACAAGAGATACGCTGAAAGAACATATCAGTATCGATGGTATGCCACTTCATATTATTGATACCGCAGGGCTTCATGTCAGCGAAGATATCATTGAGCAGGAAGGCATCAGACGTGCCTGGCAGGAAATAGGTGAAGCGGATCTTGTGCTGCTGGTGATTGATGCAAGTAAGGAGTTTGATTTGGAGAACTTTGAACTTTTTACAGAAATACAAAAATTAATTCCTGAGCCACAAAATTTGTTTCTGGTATTTAATAAAATTGATCTTGCCGAAGCTTCTGCAAGACTGGAAATGGGTAATGAATCTTCACCAACATCAATATACCTTTCAGCTAAAAAAGTGGAAGGTATTGATCTGTTAACTACAGCATTAAAAACCCATGCCGGTCTGAATACCACAGTTGAAGGTGGCTTTATCGCCAGACGGCGTCATCTTGATGCGCTTGAAAAGTCACGTTCTTTCCTGGTATCTGCATTGGAGCAATTAGTTTCCAGCAAGGCCGGAGAGCTTGTTGCCGAAGATTTACGTGAAGCTCATCAGTCCCTTGAGCTTATCACCGGTAGATATACCCCGGATGACTTATTAGGTGAAATTTTTTCCAGTTTTTGCATTGGAAAATGATAAGAAGCTGGCAGGAAAATAAAGGTTTGTAACTTTAGACCTTTCAGGAAATAAAGTTATATACACTTATCTTTACTTAAAACACGACTCTTCCACAGTTATATCCCCAGAATCATCACACTGAGAATTACCTGTGGGAAACACAGCTTCAAACAATGAACAAGCTGTGCAGTCTATTTGCAGCTTATGGTGGCATGTATAAAGCCCCTGTTTGTCTCCAGGCTATACCTTGCTTACACTCAAGTTAGAAGCAGGCTTCCCACAGGGTTTGTACGCAGGCAAGCCCTTGAAGCTAGAGGAAATAAACTACTTACGCACAGAAAAGGGCTTTACTAATAGTAGTAATAACATTAAATATATATTCTTCTTTCTATATATATACTTATTCATATAAATAACTATAAAAGTATAAGAAAAGTCTTTTTCCTTCATTTTTACATCGAAATGCTTATACTTAGCCCCCCATTTTTGACCAACACTGCAAAAAGCGTATATACACCATAAAATGACAGACACAGGCACTACTACTCAGACATTTGATGTCATCGTTGTTGGTGGCGGACATGCAGGCACAGAAGCTGCGCTTGCTGCTGCGCGTATGGGGGTTAAAACATTACTGGTTACTCATAATATTGACACCCTCGGGCAAATGTCATGCAACCCTGCCATCGGCGGGATAGGAAAGACGCACCTGGTAAAGGAAATTGACGCTCTCGGTGGTGCGATGGCTAAAGCTG
>Ga0257114_1000197_pt1 | contig 46233 bp, 55 predicted proteins | sample SI112_10mmetaG_FD_190149 | JGI IMG/M metagenome (GOLD analysis project Ga0257114, IMG submission 190149) | Marine microbial communities from Saanich Inlet, British Columbia, Canada - SI112_10m | ecosystem: Environmental > Aquatic > Marine > Inlet | place: Canada: British Columbia | collected...
AAAAATGATCTTCTCAAATACATGTGTAAAGTATCTAATCAAATCTAACTAAGATACTTAGATATAAGAGCCAAAGCACTAACTTCAGCATTTTTTGGCATTTTTTTCATTTTTATTAATTTTTTATTTTTGATACTCAAAGTATCATAATTAATATTAATAGTAATGTTAGCAATACTTTTTTCCATATTAATATAATAAAAAATATATATAAATCAATTTTTATTCATATTTGATTAATTTATCTAAGAAATTATGAGAGGCTTCCTCCGTTAATTTATAGTTTTTAAGTATATATAAAATTGTACGGCATTCTACTTGTGTTATTTTGCGACCATCAAATATTTTCATTAATAATTTATTAGAATCATCAATTGAAATACGACCATCACCTTGACCTTTTACTAATTCATCGGCTGTTACTAATAAACTTGCATCAAATTTTAAGCCATCAATAATCTTATAGTAATTAACTTTATTATCCATCTTTATAATAATCAAAGAAAACTTTTAAATAAAAAAGGAGTTTCTTTAATTACAGGAATATTATTTACAACTTCACTAATTGCATAATAAGTGATTGCAAGCATCGCAATACGCCCATTATTAAGTTCTTTGAGTTCTAGGTCGCGTTTAGTTTTAGGATCCTTGTCAACATATAGTTTAAGAGGGTCAAAACTAAGATCACCAGGAATAGTATTATTAGTATGTTCATTATTTAGTGCAACAGATTCAAATGTTGCCGTGAATACAATAATAGCCATAAAGAATACAGGATTAATCTTATCTAGACCACCATTTAAAAGTGACGGAGCCTTACCATTAAATGAAAGCAAATTCATTTTATTAGAAAGCTTAGATAAATATGGATGATAAATCTCGGACAAAGGCCATCCGACACTTGCGAGCATTGCGAGACGACCATGTTTAATTTCAGCTTCACGATATTTTTTAAGTGTTCCAATATCAGTAGCGCAATTAAGTGGATCAAATCCTTTGTTTCCTACTAGAATTGATGCCTCACCATCAGCCAATATAGAATCCTTTTTGAGAAGACCCCAGTTAATCGCATTTCTTACAAAAAGATTTCCACCATTTTTTTTTCCAAACTTATTAATATAAACTAGTCTTTCAAACTCAGGATAATCAATCTTTTTATCATTATTAATATCTGCTAATTCCATATAATTATTTTTTCCGTAATAATTATTCAACTCTACAACATCAATTGTACCTGATTTATCAACATCAATATCGTTAAATGTATTAGTATCCAAATCATTTAGTTCCATTTTACAAACATTATTTACGACATTTGCGCATCGCATTCTCATAACAGGGATATTGTTAATATGAGTAAAGCAAATAGCTTGACCAACCAATACACAAATTAAAGAAAGACGAAACATTACTTACATATACATGTGTTTATTTTCTTAAATACTTTATTATTATATATGATGTAATAATATATAAAAATACACATATATAATTATAAATAATGAGAATTTTCTATTTATTACTATTTATAAGCTATGTACACACATTTATTAATATTAACACATATAATGGAAATATTAATTTAATATCTAATATAAAAAAAACTAATAATATTAATTTTGTAATCTGGAAGGGATATGCTATTCCAAGTAAAAATTATATCAAATTTGGAGAAAATATAATAAATAGAGGATTAAGAAAAAATATAAATATTAATGTAACTATATGTGATAATTATAATTTGCCAAATCTTAATAATACAATACTATTTGGACATTCAGCAGGAGGATATCATTGTATAAATAATAATAATAATATTAAAGCAAGAATTACATATGGCGCATCTCCAAAATCAATATATGATAATACATTATTTAACATTAAAAATAAACTAGATACAAATATCTTGAATATAATTGGAGAATGCGATGGTTTTATATCATATATTAATTTATTAGATCAAAAAAACTACAATATTGAAAATGATATCCATAACAATATCTTAATATGTACTAAATCTAACCACTTTTGCATCACAGAAAATAAAAAAACGTTAATATCTACCTTACTTTGTAAATATGATCAAATGCTAGATACAAATTATACAAATATGATGAATGATGTATCAAAAACAATAATTTCATATATTTTATATTTAAATAATAATACTACTATTTATAATTATAGATATACACAAGATATTTTTAAGAAAAACGTAGTATTTAAAATAACAAGTTATATGCAATTTCTTAGAACAAAACCAGATATATGTAAAACTTATATTTATATAGATGAAATAAATAATCATACATTTATTAAAACATCTGGACTTCTTGGAGATATGTTATTAGATATACTTATATATAAACAAAAAATTGTTGAAGTTAATAACACTTTAAAATGGTTATTAAGTAAAAACAAAGATATATTGTATTTCAGTTATAAAAAAAGAGATTATAAATATTTTAGATTACCTTATGTTATCAAATAAATTTAACTAGATATATGATTTATATTATAATTATGTATCAATGATAAATATGCCGTGGGTTTTAAATTTACGTCTAAAAAAACATCTACTAATATTATATTTTTTAAAGAAAGTATTCCATAATACTTTATGATTAATTGTGTTATAAATTAAAATAATAAATGCAATTTTCTACATAAATAATTGTTAAATGTTATTATAATATATAAATGAAACTTTATATATCTTACAAAAATAATTTGTGCTCTCGGGGAGACTCGAACTCCCAATCTTTGGCTCATAAGACCAACGCTTTGACCGATTAAGCTACGAGAGCTTGTAATAGGAGCCCGCTCCCATTACAAATATATATATGTTTTAATCCTTATATATTTTTATAACTTGCATCCACTTTTAATGGGATTAATTCTTTGGGTTTTCATTAAATCATTATCATTAACAGGTTCTAGAAGATCACTATCTAATCTATTAGAAAACGCATTAGATTTTTGAGGTATTTTAGTAATGCTACACTCATCAATTGTTGGAGACGATTGATATATCATACCTACATTACCATTTTCACGTGCTGCTGCAGAGTTTTCAAATGGTTTGCGAGTAGTCATTTCAACATCCGCCGAGTCACGATTAATATTCATATTTCCAGGATTTGGTGTATGACCAGCAGAAATCATTATTCTTTCACGTGTATCATCAATTTCAGCATTTTCTTCGGCAGTTCTATCGCGTTGTCTATGTTCATTGATTGCACCTGCAATACCATATTCATTGGTATCAGATAAGAATTGTTTGTGTGTATTTTTAAGATCAATTTCTTTGCTAATATATCCTCCAAATAATCCTTCAAGCATACCACCCAAGAAACCATATGGTGATTTAGCAACTAATGTAGTCTCTTTAACAGTAGTTCTAGCTACAATTTCTGGATCATATACAGATACACTATAAGTTACACCTCCAATATTTCTAACAGTATCAACAGCCTTAACAGTTTCGCGAATAGTAGTTTTTGCTTTATCATCTGCTTTTGTATATCCACCATCACTACCTTTGACATTTGTATATACACTATCGTGAATTAAAGTTTCTTTTACAGTAGTTTTTGCTTGATCAGTTATAGTAGAATATGTTTCTTTATTTCCTATTAAATTAATCATTTCACTATCATGAATTGTGGTTTCTTTAACAGTAGTTTTCATTATGTGATTATCTGGATCATAAGTTGTAGCTTTTTCAGGTATTTGTATACTTGGATTACCTACACCGCGTTCAGATTCTACGGTATACTCCTTCATTGTATATTTCAATGCATCAACAACAGGTGAAACAATAGCTTTTACAATACTTGTGACATTAGATACAACTGGTTTATTTTCAGTAGTAGCTCTTTCATTATTATAAACAATAACCTTACTTTTTCCATAATCATCACAAAAACCCGCATTTGCATCACTTAGAGATACACTACCTTGATAATCTACATGTGATTCTTGGCGTGTTGTTGGTCTTATATTTTGTGCTGGACGCAATGATTCTTTGCTATTGGCACCTGTTGTTTTAATCCACATATCTTCACTTTGCTCATACACAGTATCTGGGCGATTTTTAACAAGAGGCATTTGAACTCCTCGTTGATCTGTACCCTTAATGTGACTTTTAACAGGAATATTGAAATACGTTTGTTTTTGATTAATTTTACTGCGTAACTCATCTAAATTCTTAGGTCTTGCAAGCGTATTTGTATCTGTTTGATGAAAACCTCCAATACCTTTTGATTCGTAACCTTGATTTAATCCAGGGCCAACTTTAACTTGTTCTATTGGAAAAAAATTATTTGCTTTTTCCTTAAAATCTAAACGAGATTTATAAAAGTCATCGTTATTTTTCATACCACAAATATTTCCACCAGCATTAGCCTGTGGTTTAAACATAGATTGTACCTCTTTTTTTGTTTGCCAAAATTGATTGCCACCAGTTCTATTATCAAGAAAAGGTGACATTGTTTCAAGATTAGTATTCTGTGTTACATTTTTACGTAAAAATGGTGTCATATTATTGTGTGTAAATGACATACTGCTAATTTTATTTCCAGTTAAAGATTGTACATATTCAGGACTATTACTATTATCAGGAATAGTGTAATTCATTTTTTTAAACATATCAGATGTAGCAGGCATAGAAACAATACCATTATTTCCAGCATTTGCCATGTTATACATTTTACTACTTCTATATTGTTCATCTTGTTTAACTTGATTCCAATATGTAGAATCATATATATTTTTCATTGATGGTATATCGTTGGATAATTCCATTATTGGCCTCTAATCAATAAAGGATAAAAAATACATTAATATATACAATAAATATTCATTAATTACTTTAAATCAAGTTTTACAAGAAACACCCGTATACATTGAACCATAAGGATATCCTGGTGTATAAATTTTATTATCTTTATTGCACATTTTCCAATCTTCTAATTTATTCATATCTCCGCTTCCATTTTTTGGTAAAAAAATAGATTGGTCAGCAGGTTCTTCAATACATGGTGTATGATTATCTTTTGCAACCATTCTATAATTAACTGGTATTCTGTCAAATCCTTCAATAGCTCTTTCTTGTGGGTCAAAGCATAACCATTCCCATCTATTTATACCAGTTTCTTTTAATGTACAGGGTGGATTAGATAAACGCGTATCTTCGCGAGGTGCTGTGCAAGCACGTGGATCAGTATTACCTAATATAAAGCAACTTGATTTCTCATATTTACCAGGAATATATTCTTTGGCATTACATTTAGTGTTTTTATAGTTAAGCCCTAATAATTCACTTGAATCATCTATGGCTTTCTTCATAGAGCAAGTATTTTGACCATAATTTTGATATCTTAATGATGGGTCAGCTGGTATATCTTGTGAACAATCAGCACAATCATTATATGGTGATTCTAATTGATATAAACCAGGTCCAACCGTTCTGCGTAATTTTTCTTTATAACTGCAACTATCGTAGTTTAATCTTGTATCTATATATTTATTCATATCTAATAAAATAATATATTATTTTATGTATCAAATAAATAGATATGTTAATGTTAATTGAAAATTTCAATAATCAAGAAGAAGAAACAAAATATAGCCATATTGAAGTTATTTATTTATATATGAGCGGATATAACCCCAACTATTTATATAGATGGACTATATTAGATAATATATATATTGCCATTCTCTATATAATAACTTTTATAATTTCAGTAGGAGCAGCATATTTATCTTTTTCCTGTAAATGGGGTGGTATTGTTAATAATATATTCATTAGAATAGTTTTTGCTTTTGCAGCATTTATGTTAGGACCTATATATTTAATATACTATTTCATATTTAACTATTTAGGAAAATTATGTTAAAAAAATAATTTAGCATTTATCATAATTTATTTTTGGTGGTGCAGGTACTTCACGATACATTATTGATTGGCATGCGGGTAAATGTAACATTGTAGTATCTATCGGCTTAGTTTTATCATTTTTAATAATACCATCATTAGTTGGTACATATTGATTTGTATTGCATTTTGACACAATACGAGTTTGACCACGTAATTCACTATCAAGGTCAACTATATTACCTTGAATATGAGATACTGCGGTACCTCCAATAAATCCTAGTTGATGTCTGCATTTATTAGCGTGTTCGTATCTATAGGGGGATAGTAAATATTGCAAAGTGCTGACATTACCTTGTAATTCTTGCTTGTATGAACAATTATCATATGTCGTTCTATTAAAACTCATATCTTCTATAATATAAGATTTTTTTAATTATACAGAAAAGTTTTTATTTCTACCTCGCCAATTACAATTTTTATTAAATTCAGCTCTATTTATATAAGAGCGTGTATCTTCACCTCCATTAACCCAGATTGGTACAATATTTTCGGGATTTTGAACATCTTTAACACATTCTAATAAAGGCATCATATTATTCATTTCTTCTTCCATAATTTGTTTTCTACATTTTAAAGGATTCGTATCTTCACCTTCAATTAATTCAAGTTCTTTACCTATATGAGTTTTACCGCATCTTAAATTGGGTCCAGAAGTAAATATACGATTAAATAATTGTATTTTACATTTATCATGAGTTAACATGGATGGATCATTTCTTAAAGAAGAATAATTATCAATTAAGCAATCATCTGCTAAACCATATCCTGGGCGACCCCGTAAGTTAGGATGATTTAGATACATATCCGACATTCTCACATATGGACTAGTACAATCAACGAGATTATTGGGATATATATTATACCCTTCTATTTTTTTATTATGTAATTCCTTGGCGACTTTCCAACAATTGTCATTGCATATATTAGTTGAGCCATCAAAAGTATTATTACTCATTATCTATCTATTCTTAAATAATATATAAAAAATTTTATTTGTCTTTTAAATATTTAGTATCATATTTTTCTAATAAATCATAATTTATATCCAATTTAATATTATCATATTCTGTTTTATATTTTTTCTTTAAATTATAATTATTATACTCTACAACATTCCAATTCTTCTTATTACAACTATGACCAATTACCTCATTTATATCAGTATTATTTTTATACAATTCATTGAATGATTCGTTATTTGTAATATTATTACCTGATAAGTCATTCTTAACAATTTTCTTATATGTCAACATTTTTTCTATATCATCAGGTGTCTTTGTATATTTATTATATTCTACTTTACTTTCCTTAGTATCATCATTATTTACCTGATGAGAATAAGATATTGTAGTTTTTTCTTTCATTTTAAATATTTAAAATATTATTTATTTATATAAAAATTATTAATTTAGCATAATATTTTTATTAAGCCTTTTTGGTAGCAGGTTTATTTCTTTATCTTCTTCACCAAGATTTCTACCTTGAATAAAACAATTTTGTAAATCAACTTACAATTAAAACATTTTTTGATTGGATTTAGACATTTATATAAACAATTATTTATAATAATATATTATATATTTATAATGCATAATTTAGTAAAACAAACGCCACAAGAATTAAGCCAAGAACAAAAAGATTTACTAGAAAAGATTAACAAATGTTGTATTGAAATTGCTAAAAAAAATAATTATAATATTAAATTTGATAAAATAGAATTCTTAGAAAAAAAAGGGTTTTACGAGGATTATTCTACCAATTTATTTAAATCTCTTAAATCTGAACACCATTCTTAATATTATTATATAAATTATTATAACATTTTATACCATTACCTTCTTTACACGAAGGACCCCTGACATATAACCATTCTCCTAATTTTTCCCTGTCATTTGGAATAGTTGTCGAAGGTACAGTATAAAATTGTCTATCTAATGTTGATTTATCATATATATCATCGGCATTTCTAAATATTTTTTGATAAAAAAACTTATTTATATTTTTATTAACATTTTTATTATTTATTGAGCAAGCTTCGTAGTCTTCATTACCTTTTTTTGTAGTTAATATATTTGGGTTCATAAAAGGATTATTTTCTGTTGGTTTAATACATTTTTTATTATTGACTATATCTAAATCATTTAAATTTAAATATTTCTCTATTTTTTTATTTTTTTCATATTGATAATTTATTATAAGTATTGATATTATCATCAATATAATAACAAATAATACATATCGTGTATCATTAAAAACAAGTGTACATATTAATCCTACAAATATGATTGCCCTTATAATTGCATTAATTTTATCTTCAATAGTCATGTTAATATCTGGGGTAAGTACTGGATTCATTAGTTCAAATATGTTGTCTAACCAAAACATTTTTGTTTCTCTAAATATTTACATTATTTTTATTCATCTGAAACTTCATGATTTTCTTCTCTACGTTTAGCTATTTTAGCTTTTAGTTTATTTGCAGCCATGGATTTTCTATAAGCATTTTTATTGAATGCCGCTTTGCTACCAGCTTTTTTACCCTTATCAGCACCACCCATCATATTTTTAAAAGCATCCATACCTTCTTTATTGTTCATCATATTATTCATCATATTCATCATATTAGCCATATCTTTTTGTTGCTTATTACCTCCCCCATCTGGATTAGCTCCACCAAATAATCCCGGCATTGTTGATGCGAATTTCATAGCATCTTGTAGTAGATTTTCTTGTTTTAATTCACCATTTGATATTTTTGTAGCCATTTTTCTACTTACATTAGAAATAAGGTCTCCAAATCCACTATCGGGATCACCAATAGCTTTCAATAAATCTCCTTTGTCACCAATAGATTTTTGCAGTTTATCTACATCTACATCATCTAATATTTCTTTTGCCAATTTACCTAACATAGTATCTTCCATTCCAGCCATATTTACACCGCTTTTATCTTTAATTGTTTTCTTTTTGATTTCATTTAATCTTAATAATAGTTTTTTATGTTCTTCATTTTCAATACCTTCGTATAATTCTTCTTTAAAGGATTCTTGTAGTATAGATACGTATTTCTTTACAACATCTTCACTTAATTCATTTTTAAATAAATAAAAAACACTAATAAAATGATGACATAAATAATCATCATTCATTACTTCGCGAATGTTTGAAATTGTGATATTTTGATATAGTTCAACATTTTTTATATTTTCCATATCAAACCACTCATTCATTTTATCATCTTCTATATCTAAATAAGTTTTCCATACATTTTCGTCTAGCTTATTTACAAATAAAACATATTCATCGGAAGACTTATCCAATGTTACATAATTAGTCTTAATTGATTTCATTATATCTTTTGCCAATTCATACTTTTCGTTATCCTTTCCATCTTCTTTAATTACTTTGGAAGTTTTTTTTAGTCGTTTAATAAAATCAATGTAATATTGGTTAAAGACATATTGATTTGACATTATTTTATATTATATAAAAAATATTGCTGATATTCCTTATATGTTTTCATTAGTCAAATTTAATATCATCTCTTAATTTTTTTAATTCATCTAGCGAAGGCATTTTTTTTCCTTCGCTTTCAGTAACAGAAATACCATTTATTCCATCACTTATATTAGCATCATTAGTAATATAATCCCAATTATACCCTTTATCTTTACATTCTACTTTATTTTCATCATCAATTGAGGAAAAACTATCTGAAAAATTAAAACCATTTAAAACAAAAGCTGATGGTTCATCGGGATTATCTTTGATATCTAATGGTTTTATTGTATTATTATCATCAATATCCTGATTATTATTTTCAGGTCTCTCTAATCTCGTGCTTTGTCCACCACATAATACACCCCTTCCTGGTAATAATAAATGATCAAATACAGCTTTACCAAATAATAATTCTTTTGAGGGCAATACCATAAATGCTGGAACTGAATGAATTTTTTTTTCAATTTCAATATTTTCTGAAATTAATTCTTCAATACAAACTAATTTTATTTTTTTATCTTTGTCATATCTTTTAATATTATCAAGTAACATACTACAATGATTGCATGAAGGGCTGTAAAATAATATCATCTTAATTATAATTAAAAAAATAAATAAACTCTTATATACGAAACTTTATTAAACCTTTTTGAATATACACCATCTATTAAAGAAACTAAACTTTTTCTGCACAAGGTCTTTATCTAACTCCATAACAATTTTATGTATATTTTCTTTTTCTGCATCATCATCAGGAATTGCAGATTTAATTTTATTGAAATATTCTGAAAATAATTCACTTTCAACTAATTCTAAATTAAAAGTTTTGCATTTTTCAACTAATTCTTCATATGATACTAAATATTCAGGAATAAATTTACTTGTGGATTCAATAAATACATCTATTTTTTTATTATACTTATCATTGGTATCTTTATTAAATCTACGAATAATAGCCCATATTGGTACTCTATTCTTAATATCAATTTCAGTATTTTTCACACCTTCAATCATATCTCCACCATTACTATTAATTTCATCTTCAATTCTTTTTCCGTCCATAAAAGTACAGAAGAATGTTCCATTGGTTCTTAAAAGAGAGCTTACATTCATTAAATAAGTATCCAATGTTTCCTCGCTTTTAAAGAAGTAGTGAATACTAAACATACACGAACAAACATTAAAACCATTGGCGCCTTGTCCGATTATATTAGAATAATGTTTTTGCATATCATTACGTTTTTTATTTAAAACATTTTGTAATACATTGAAGCTTTCTTGATCATCAATTGATAAAGAACATTCGCCGTCCATTATACTTTTGCCGCAATCTCCTGCAACAAATACCATATTAGGAAAAGCTACTTTATCTTTAACATTGATATTTCTGAAATATCTCTTTCTATTTTCTAACATTCTACTATAAGCTCCTGTACGCGGTCCATAAATATTATTTTTAACTAAATCAATACCAAGAATAAATTTATAACCATTATCAATCCATCTAGGCATATCACCACCTTCACCACATGCTAATTCAACTAGATTTCCTTTATTAGTTGGTTTGCTATAAAGCATACGTTTTATACCTAAATTGTGAAATTGCAACATATTATACGAAAACATAGCATCTCTTGGTATATTTCTAGAATAATATATATCATCCGATTCTAGTAATCTTTCACTTTCACTATCATTAATATCCATATTTATAATAGGTTTATTACCTCTAATAATGCTTTCTGTAACGGGATTATGGATTGAACGCCATATATTAATTGCTACACTCATATCATTGGCAGTTTTTGATAATTCACCCATCTTATAAATTCTAATTTTATCTTCACGCAATCTCATAGGTCTCCATCTCATATTTGCTGGTATTTTACTATCCATATTATAAATACACTCGATTATTACATCACCATCTATGATATCGCCATTATCACATCTTACTTTGCCATTTGTATCTACTTTAACAAGTAATTTTTCAATACCTTTTTCATAGTATATGTTAGGTTGAAACAATTTAGGAGTATAAGTTTTCTTTTTATATTGTACCATTAATCTGTATTCTTTATTATAAGCTATCTTCAATGCTTCATCAATAGTATATTGCTCCCATTGCGATGCATTATAACCAACATATAACAAGAACTCCTTATATTTTATACCATCAATTGTAGTTGTTCTAGCTTGTTTTGCTAAGAAATCAATAGTATTTTGTTCAGGAGGCTTCCATTTAAATACTCTATCCCATTTAACATTATCTGTTATTGGCATTGCCTTATTTGTATAATAAGAATACAATGCTAATTTAGCTGGTGTAAATATAAGTCCATCAATATCATATGGGTATGTTTTATTTCCAGATAATATTTCATCACAATCTTTTAATATGTCAGTATTATATAAATGCTCTTTAACAATATAATCCATTGAATGTTCTGTTTTTTTCATACCATTTGCTGTTTTCAATAAATAATTATATCGCGTTTTTACTTTTTGATCTTTATGAATTAGTGGTAAACTTGTTACTTTTTCACCACCATAATAATATATATCAAATGCTGCATATAATCCTTTTGTAGAATTATCCTTTCTATTATTACATGAAATATATTCTCCATCAATTAAAGTATTTTGCATTTCTTTTATAGATGTAATACCTGTATCAATAACACGATATGTATTATTAATTAAATAAACTTTCGCATTATCATCAATAAACATTAGTAATCTTTCACCATCAGCTTTTTCGGTAACAGTATATTCAGATAATATACTAACAATTCCATATTCGTCGGGGCTCATTATATTTACTTTTTCAAGAGTTACAGGTTTTGGTGTAATAAGTGGTGGTTTATTTGGATTTTTATTATTGAATGATTTAATAGTAATGTCATCCTTTACAAGATCATGGTACTTTTTAATAATATCTTGTTGCTGTGTTTTAGATATTATAAATGTTGATAAATATAAGGCTTGTTCCATTTTAATTAATGCAGGTAGTATATTATTTTTATTTGTATTTGTTATATCAATATAAAACTCATATTTTTGTGTTGATGATAATATACCTGAATTATTTAAATTATAATACATATCTTTATCATTTGCTTCATCAAATTCTAATCCATTACCTTTTGTAATACTTATAATATATTTAATACCCGTATCGGGATCAGTATATTTTATTTTTTTAGTTATTTTATAAAATTTGCGAATATCATACCAATTAACTGGTAAAATTGCATCAGATAATAAATTACTCTTAATTGAATAAAAATTTAATTGCGAATCTAACATATCATCAACAACATCTTTTGATATTATTTTATTTTTAAACCATTCAAAACTTTTATGTTTATACTTACTATTTTGACAATATTTTATGATATTTGTATTACCTGTTATTTTTAAAAGTGTTTCATCGGAATATATTTCTAATATTTGTTTTTCAATATCTTCTTTATATTTATATGATTTCATTACATTTATAAAATTTTCATATTCACTATCATTCCAATTTATATAGTTTGTAAACTTTACATAAGATTCACAATCCTCTTCAATTAACGAATAATGTTTATCAATTATAGAAAATATAGAATGATCTTTGGAAATTTCCATATTGTATCTCTAATAAATAAAGATATTATAGATTTATATATCAATTTTTAATATATAAATAAAAAAAATGATATATTCTTATAGATTAAATTGCAATAATAATGTCAAAAATGTTTATGCCAATCAAGTTCAATACTACTGTTATTTTAACACCAAAAGAACTTAACAAAAACTTTGAAAACACAATATTATTTAAGATAAAATCTACATTAGAAAATAATTGCAGTAAACACGGATTTATTAAAAAGGATAGTATTAAAATTATTAAAAGAACTGCGGGATATTTTAAGGAATCTCATTTAAACGGTAATATCGCATATGATTTAAGTTGTATTGCTGAAATCTGTAATCCAACGCAAGATTCTGTTATAAAATGTGTTATTAAAGCTAAAAATAATCTAGGACTAAGGGCAATTGGAACATTTGAAGATATGTCTATACTTGAAGTTATTATACCAAGAATAACATCAGGTATACAATCAGAAGTAAATATAGATGATGTTAATATTGGCGATAAAGTAAATGTTCGTGTATGTGGAAAGAAGTTTACATTATATGATAAAATGATTTCAATTGTAGGAAAAATAATTAAAGATAAGGAAGAAATTGTTGAAGTAGAAGAAAATATAGTAGATGATAATTCTGATATAGAAGAACAAGAAGAAGATTTTCAAGATGATTTCATTGATATTATAAAAGACGATGAAGAAGAATATGATGATGAAGAAGAAGATGATATAAAGAAAATTAAGATAGATGCTCAATCTTTCAAAGATGAATATGAAGATGATGAAGATGACGAAGATGACGAAGATGATGAAGATGATGAAGATAATTTAGATGATTTAGATGATTTAGATGAAATAAATGAAGATATTGATGATGATATAGAAGATTTTGATGAAATTTAATATATAAATATATAATTTATTATATAAATAAATATGAATAAACACGACCTATGTAAAACAATACAAAATAATGCAATAAAATTAACATCAAATGAATTATCAGAATTATTTAAGCTTATAAAAAAATGTAATATAAATTATACGCAAAATAATAATGGTGTGTTTTTAAACTTAAACTGGCTATCAAAAGATAATCTTATTAAAATAAATAACTATATATCTTTTTGTATTAAATCACAAAATGAAATCACAAAATATGAAATGATGAAAAAATTATTAAATAATACTATTGAAACAACGCAAAAAGATGAAATTAAAATAGAACCAAATAAAGTTTCATCATCTGATAATAATAATGCTGTAAAACTAAAATTTTCATCAAGTATGAAGTTTTATTTATTAAAAAAGAAATTCAGCAAACAAAATACACTTATTTATAATATCTATGATAATGAATTAAAATATGAAGATTACTTAATAACATAAAAAAATGATATAGAACTTATTATTATTATATATAATAATTATGATTAAGATATTATATAATAAAATTGGTAATGCTGATAATGATGATTTATTATGGAAATCTAACATTAATGAGGCATATAATAAATTTTCACAACATATAGAATATAAAGAACCAATAGAAGATCCTAAAATTGAACCTAAAAAGAAACCTATTGTTAAAGCAAAAAAATCACAAAAAAAAACATTATTGAAACCTCTTGAAATAATCTTAAACGAATCAAATACTTTTGGTGATTTTAAAGATAATATTAAAGATAAATTAATTAAATTTATAACACTAAAAGAATTCAATAAAGTGTTTGGTATAACAAAAAGTTCAGAAATAATGTCAGGTATTGTCAATAATAGATGGAATAAATCCACAGCATTATTTATATCATTTCTATTTAATAAATCTGTTGAATATAATGAAGCAATTTTATCTTATAAAAAAGACGAATATAAAGATGTTATTTATTTATTTACTTAGGTTTATATAATGGCAATAATAATAATTTATTTTTAGATAATAATTGGTTCGCAATACTACTACATAAAACCTTTTTATTTTTAAACTTATATTTATTATCATTTGTTTTATTTATTTGATTTAAGATTTTGTTATGGTCTGTATCATAATATGTTTCACATACACGCCCTGTTTTCTTGCCTTTACCAACAACAGGATCTGTGGAAAATATTTTAAGCTTATTTATAAAGTTATCTTTATTCTTTGATGGTTCTATAAATCCCCATGGCATTTCTTCTAATGTCATATTCTTTGGTATCACCAAAGCTGGTTTTCGCATTTTAGCTAATTCATCTCTTTCACGCTTAGATATATCAGCATTAAATATATTTGTATCTTTTATATGAAGATTAATATCTAATTTATCGATAATATTATCTTTATTATTTGTATCAAATATATTTATATAACCTATATATTTGTTATCATTCTTTGTATAAGATGGTATTTCAGTATTTTTAATAAGTACACCTTGTTTATATAAACATTTTTCTAAGAATATTATTTTATCATCTTTACTTTTATTTGTTAATATTAATTTAATTAAATTTAAAAATTGTTCACTATTTAAACTTAAATATAATGATAAAGTCGTACTATCTTCATCTTGTAAATCAATTTCAATATTCTTTATTATTTGTTCTACATTTGCAGATTTTTTATCACTAACTTTATCTTCAATTTTTTCTTGATTTGTAAAAATTATATTTAATTTATTTATTTTTTTACTTTTATAACTTATGATTTTAATACCATTTTTATGCATAATAATATAATAATTATTAATAATACTAAACGGATATAGTGACTTTCTTATTGTATAGATCAATAATTCATCGTCAATATCTAATTTTTCTTTTATTTCATTATATAATATATAATAAATTTCTTTTTTAATATATTCTGTTATTAATCCTTTCAAAGAATTTTGTGTTTTTTTCAACAGATGTTTATAAGCATCGCTATTATAACCATCTTTATCTAAACCTTCATTTTTATTATAACATGCTGGTTCAAACTTGTTTTTATCACCAAATTCATATTCATATGTTTTATTTTGTGATGTATTTAATTTTATTTTTCCAATATTAAAAATAGATTTAGGGAAATAATTAATATTTTTCATTAATAAGCAATCAAGAGAATTGTCTCTAATAATTTTATCTACTTTCATACTATCAATATATTTGCGCGTTGAAATTCTAAGAGCGTGAATATCAATTGTTTCTTTATTTTCATTATCATTTTTACTTGCATGTAAAAAAACAGTTGTGTTTCTATCTTCAAGAGGCAAATTTTGATGTCTGCAATTTCTAATGCCTCTACCTATAATTTGCTCTGGTCTATTAAAATGATACCATGGTTCAATTAAATGTATTTCACGTGCATTATAAAAACTTAAACCCTCGCTTGCAACAGGTGTTATTAAAATTACTTTTACTTGCTCACCATTTATATTTTCTGGTTTATTTATTTTTTTAATTAAGGCATCTATATTAGTAGAACCCATAATTTCTTTATTATCACTAGTTAATATACAGTATTTTGGTGTTTTAACATTATTATACATTGGTTTATCTTTTATTATACTTGCATTATTCAATATATTATTTGTTCCTTCTCTTGAAAATCCCATATGTTCTAAACAAACAGCAAATGGTAATATACCTGAATATAAGAAACGCGAATAAATAACGACAATACCTTTTGATTTTTTTATAATATTACATATATTTAAAAATTTGCCAGAATATTTACCCAAATTACCATCATCAGGCATAAGAGCATTCTCGTATTTTTTATTATATTTTACTAACAATGGATAACTTTCTCGTGTTTTAGTAAAAAATGTAAAAAAACCCTTATTTCCAATTTCATTATCATATACAATATTCATTGGTTGTAATAATAGCATGTTTTGATTTTTATTATTAGATTCATAATCATCTGATATATCATCACTATCTGTTTCTTCAATATCCTTATATCCTAATTTTTCTATCATCGTTTTTTGTGATATACTAAGTTGTGATGTTACAATACCATTATCAATATTATCTAACCATTTAGCTTCTTTTTCTGGTATAGGTTTATTTGAAGGATCTTTGCTAGGTATTTTTTTTAATACACTAATTCCACTATTTTCAGGATTTAATTTTAAAGCAAACGTAAAAGGATTTTTACCTCTTAAATATGAAATATAATTAGAAGATAACTTTCTAATTATATTTTTTATATTATCGTCAATGATAAGTTTTTGATTATTAAATGTATTTTCATATTTAGCTAATAATTTATTACGTTTATCATTAAGTAACATTAATTTAAATAAATCAAAAATGTCTCTTGGTTCATTGTACATAGGTGTTGCTGATAATAAAACCAATTTATTGTTAATACCGGTTGTTAATATATTTGTTAACGCAATAAAAGAATCCTTATCTTTTTTGTTCGTACTTCTTATATTATGCGCTTCATCAATTATAATTACTTTATTTTCCACAACATTATCCTTATAATTTTCTTGAATATATTTGGCAAAACTATCATAAGTAAATAATCTATATCTCCCTTTTAATAATTTTTTTAGCTCTGTATTTAGAACCTTTTTGTTACTAAAATATGATTTACTAATATTTAACAATTTTACATAAGTGTCACCTGTACATTGATTTATAATATTTTCAAATGTATGTGTATCTATGTCAAATATTTGAGATTTAAAACTCTGCTTTAAAGATTGTGGCATTATAACCCATATCATAGGCTCTTTGTTATCATGCGCTGTTAATAAAGATTCTGACATTGTAATTGCTGAACACGTTTTACCAACACCAACACCATGATATAATAAAACGCTTTTGTAAGGTGTTTTATAGGATATATATTGACTTACAAAATGTTGATACAATGAAGTTTCAAATGTTCCACATAATTTATCAGCCACATTATTAAAATCTTCTATATTTTCAATTATAGGAAACTTGGGTATCTTATGAATAGCAAAATTCATATTTCTTGCTATTTTATTTGAAAAATCATCTTCATTTAAATCTGGATAATATAAAGAAAATGATGTGGGACTAGAAGCTGAACTAGACACATTAGATATACTAATAGATGGTTGTTTAACATCCTTAACGCACTTTCCTGTTTTTTGGTCTCTTACTTTACCCTTTTCACATTTCTTGACACATCTTCCTGTAACAGGATTAATTTCTTTTCCATCGGGACACTCTTTTTGCTGGGCAGTTTTTAATTTTAACATTATCCTATTAAAAATAAAGATATATTATAATAATGCACTTATTACACTATGTGCTTTTTTGAATATTTTAATTCTCTCGATATTATGATTTTTTATTCTCATTAAAACTTCTTTATATGTAAACCATTTCAATGCTCTAACTTCTCTAACTTGTTCCATACATGTACTATCAATATGTATTTTAGCATCATTCTTAATTATTTTAGCAATATAGTATACATGTTTATACAATACATTATTTGTGCCAAAAAATATTTCTTGAAAAGGTATAACATTTTTATCAATTGAAATATCATCTTTATATAATTGTGTTTCTTCACAAAATTCTCTTACAGCACAATCTATATCTGCTTCTTTAATTTTCTTTCTTCCTTTTGGAAATCCCCATTCTTGTTCAGTGTCATTACTTTTTGCATTTTTGCTATTTAATAATGATTTTAAGTAATTATTACTAATATTATGTTCATATTTAGCTTTCGAGTCAAGATATTCTTTTGTTTGTTTAAAATTATTATGAGGAGACTGACACCAAGTATAATTCCATATTTGATCAAAATTATTATTCATAATCATTTGTTTTTCATTTTCGGTCATATATTCAATTAGCTGTTTTAAATAATTTTGATCATCCGCATTATATTTCCCCCTTACAAATTCCATAAAAGATAAACTATCTTTTCTTTGTATCATTACATATTTTACTTCATTGTTTATAATTTTATAGCATATTATACCAAAACTCATAATTGGATGTGGACAATCTTTGTATAAATGCCCATTTAACCCGCAATTTCTACAAGTTTGAGGTCTAAAATAATTATTTTTTTTACTTGTATCATCTTCTTTTTTTTTCATTATACAACATTATAGTAATATATTAATTGATTTCTTAAATATATTTAATAAAAATAATATTGATTAAATTATTATGAATTAACATGAGCAAAAACATCACTTCTATCAAGACCAGTTAGATAATCTTCTTGTTTATTATATTGATTTGACATTAAAAAATTTTTGTTTTGATTATTGTTATCTGAATTATTAGCTAATGGTTTCTCATTATTAAATTCTTCATTTGGAGATGCCATATCTTGCTCAATAGTATGATGTGTTTGAGATAAATATTGAGAATCTTCACCATCTTCACCATCTTCATTATAAAGGTCTTCTTTTACTATATTTTTGGTTTCATCTTCATATTGTTTAATTACATTTTTTGCATATTCATCAGCTGTTTTAGTATCTATTTTATTATTTTCTTCATTATTTTCAACTCTTTGATTAGCAATATCAAAGTTTGCCATTGACATAATTAATGATATAACAACCATTAAGCAATATAATATTATGACAACCGCAATTACCCATGCTAATAGCCAGCACCACCATCTATATTTTATATTACCACCAGTAACAATACAAGTTAATTCAAATAAAGACATTAATATAGATGGTATAGCTACAAGCATTATAAATATAACAAATGCTAATCTTTGATCAATTGGTATTTTGCTATTAGAAAATAATATTGCTAAACATAATATAAATATTGTTCCAAATAATGCTACACCAGCATATTTGGATTGTTCAGAACCAAAAAATAAGGCATTTAAACTTATTTGTGGGCTACGATTTTTATACATTATATTCTCTAATTAGATATCAAGAAAAATAAAAAATGATTATTATATAAATATTTATTATCTTTAATATTAAAATGGGTATTCCTTATTATTTTTACAAATTATCACAAAAATATAATAATATTGTTAGCAATAAAAAACCAGAAAACACTGATATATATTGTATAGACTTTAATGGTATTATTCATAATGTTGCACACGAACTTATATATCAAAAGGATATTGTTAATATTGAAGATAAAATTATAGAAGGTGTGTGGAATAAGATATTATATTATATTGACACATATAAGGCAAAAAAATATATAATTTGTGCCGATGGAGTTGCACCAGCAGCCAAAATGATTCAACAAAGAAAAAGACGTTACATGTCAATTCATAGAAATAAAATAGATGATAAATATGTAACAAATAAACCTCTATGGGATACAAATGCTATTACACCAGGAACTCATTTTATGAATAAATTGAATGTATTTATTGCTAAACAAATAAGATATTCTATACATTCAATTGAATTGATATATAGTGGCAGTGACGAAACAGGAGAAGGAGAACATAAAATATTTAGAAAGCTTAAAGTTGAAAACGAATATAGTAATATTATTATTAACGGTTTAGATGCCGATTTAATTATATTATCTTTAATTTCACACAAGGATAATATATATCTTATGCGAGAAACAAAAGATAAAGATACTTGTAAAACTATATTTAATTATTTAAATATTAATAACCTAAAAAAAGCTATTTTATGTGAAGTTAAAGAAAATTGGAATTTAGAAATATCATATGATAGCTACGATGATATTGATATTGTTGAAACATATTGTACTATGACTTCAATTTTGGGAAATGATTTTATTCCACATTTATTAACTATTGAACTTAAAACCGATGGTATTGATAAATTAGTATCAGCAACAAAAAAATCAATTGAACAAAATGGCTTGCTAGTTAATAAAGGTAAAATAAATTATGATACATTAAAAAATATATTTAAATTCTTATCAGTATCCGAAGATAAAGACATGCATTATATTTGCGAAAAATATATAAATAAAAAAATTATTGGGGAAGCTAAATTACCAAGTGATTGTTATGCATTAAAACACAAAGATTGCTTAACATATTATATTTATGATAATCCGAGAAATTGGCATAAAGAATATTACAAACAAGTATTTGATAATAATATTACATTAGATTCAACAGTAGTATTTAATGCTTGTGATAACTATATCAAGGGTATTTATTGGGTATATTCATATTATAGAGGATATAATATAGATTGTGAATGGTATTATCCTTATAATTTCCCCCCAATATTAAAAGATTTAACAAATCATTCAATAGCATGTGAAGAACCAATCATTGAAAAAAATAATAATTTTGTATCACCCAATATACAATTACTTATAGTATTGCCAAAAGAAAGTTCACATCTTTTAAAACCTAATTATAAAAAATATATGGAAGATATATATCAAGGTTTATTTCATATGTATCCAGTTAAATATAAAATACAAACATTTCTAAAAACACACTTATGGGAATGTTGCCCAATATTACCATTAATAAATATTAATTATATTAAACGGGTTATTGAGAGTAATTAGATATTATTGCCTAATTTAATAATATTATCTTTATTTTTATTATTTGACAAATAATACCATGATTTTAAATTGGGATCCCAGCGACATCCTAATTTTTTTGCTTGATCTTTATTTTTATAAGGGATTTTGATATATTTTTTTTCCGATTCTTCTATAATTGGGGGCAATTCTTTATTTTCTGCACAAGATAATTCTATTAAATTAATAGCTTGCTTGTTTTCATCACTAATATCATCTTCGTAATACCATTTTTTTTCATCTTTATCCCATTTTGCTCCTAATTTTTTAACTTCATCTTTATAACTATATGATACTGATATATAGTTTTTATTTTTTTGTAATTTATTTTCAACATTAGTAACGTTAACTCCTATTGCTAAATTAGCTAATCTATCTGCATGATAATTGCCAATTGAATGTTCGTCTTGTAAATTAGTATGTGCTTTAATATGATGCAATTTAATTTTTTCTTTATTATTTATAAGTTCATGCAATTTTTTCAATAATTTTAAATTAGGAGGTACTTTATCATTTTGCGTTTTCCAATTATTTTTTGCTAATCTTGCTGTGTAATATCCTGCACATTTCATAACATACTCGGAATCCGTATAAATATTTATTTTAATATCAACATCACTCAATATTTCTAATGCTCTAATAATACCAGTTAATTCACCTGTATTATTAGTTTGTTTTCCTTCTACTCTCCCATATTCATTTTTTGTATCATTTTCCTTAAAATATACACCATAACCAGCACACGCATTTTCTTTACCATTATTTATACAAGAGCCATCGATGTAGACATTAATAAATTCCATAGTTAATATTATAAAAATAAATTAATAAATCAATTTTTACACATTATTACTTAATTTCATATATAATTATTTAAACATTTTATATTCAGCTTCGTTATCATATTCTATAATGAATCCTTGCTTTTCATAAAAAGTTAACAATAAATATGTATTTTCTTTATTTTTATCAACAAAAAGATAAATAGTGCCTTTTAATATATCTGTTGCCATTTTTATTAATTTCGTTGCATAACCGCGATTTCTATAATTATTATCGATACACAATTGATTTAAATAATTATCATGGCTTATGCCCAAAAATCCTACAATAACATTATCACTATAATATAATATCGCCTTTTCATATGTATCAATACGACTAGATATAAAGTTATTATTTAACAAATTATTGCATTCAATTAATTCATATTCATCTATATCCACTATATTCTTAATTATTATCATATTTATCTTTTATTAATTTTTTTATGTTTATTATAAAAATATCTTTTGTTATATGTTTTGGTTTCCATCCCAATTTTATTATTTTATCACTATTTATATTATATCTATTATCATTAAATGGCCTATCTTTGATATATTCTATTTTTGAATCACTACCACATTCTTTCAAAATTATTTTAGCTAGTTCTAAGATTGATATAGGATTTTCATAACCAATATTATATATTTCTTGATTAACACCACAATTCATTAATATTAAAATAGCATCTATGATATCATCTACATAAACAAAATCGCGTATTTTATTACCATTACCATGAAGGTTGATAGATTTATTATTAAATACATTATCAATAAAACAGGGAATTACTTTTTCATTATGTTGATTAAGTCCATATACATTATTACATCTAACTATAATTATATTAATATTATATGATTTAATATAAGAATTAATTAATAATTCAGCAGCTGCTTTTGTAGCAGCATAAGGATTGGTAGGATTATAATGGTCAGTTTCTAAAAACTTATTATTATTTGATTCACCATATATTTCATCAGTTGAAAAAAATATAATTGGTATTTTATTAATCTTCAATGATTCTAATAATATGTGTGTTGCTGTAATATTATTATCAATAAAATTTTTCAAACAACTATATGACTTATCAACATGAGTTTCTCCAGCTAAATGAACAATATAATTTATATTACAATCACAATATGTTTTTTGAAAATTATGATATATTATATCTTCTTCAATTAAAATTACATTACTTTTATTTAAAATATGTTTAATATTGTCTTTATTACCAGCATAAGTTATTTTATCAATTATAACTAATTTATTAACTTTATCACAAATAAAATTACAAAAATTTGAACCAATAAATCCACAACCCCCCGTAACCAATAAATTAATATTTTTTAAATTCATTTTAATGATATTTAATACATATCACTTTATATAAAAAAATATAACACAAAACAAACAATAAGTTTTAAGAGATATAGTATTTGTGGCAGATATATATCTTGCCTTGTGGCGACAATGACATGTGCATTTTCTAATTCCATTTTCATCTTTATTTGTAATTTATGGTGCAGTATGATCCATTTGAAGCTCTATCCACTTAACAAGTACATTAGGTTTGTTATTTTTGTGAACTGAGCAACATTTACATGTTGCCTAGCCTTGCAATTTCATCTTCGGAAGTAGTATTCATTGGTAAGATATTATATACTTTATCTATCATTATTTAGATAATTATAAAAATAAAAACAATTAAATTTTTTATTATAATATAACATATTTTTATGTTAAAATTATAGAGATATTTTCATTATATTTTGCAATATATTCGTTTGGAATTTTCTCAAAGGATACAAGAGACATATTGAAATTATATTTATCAATTATACTATTTTCTGTTAAATATTTCTCTCTTTCTTCATCAGTCATTTTTGCTAGCATAAGTGCTTTATCTTTTGTTAAATTACTTGAAATTTTTGGAATATTATCACTACGATCACCATATATAGCTTTAAATTGTAAATCAATTTTAGGATCATTATATCCTCGCTTTTTTAACTCTTTGAATTGCATATTATAAATAAGGACGTTTTTATCAACTAATTGTAAGAAATCGTTATCATTTGTAATAATAACAATATTTTTTATTGTACATTTTTTAAGATTTTTTTGCGTAATATAAACAATATCATCTCCTTCAAGACGTTCAGATGATAGGTTTTTAATTTCCAATTGCTTAATATATTCACCAAATATATGAAATATTTTTTTGTTAAAATTATTTTTCTGAGTTCGTGTAGATTTATACTTATCATATAAATCATTTCTCCATATATCGCTTCTTAAACAATCATTACATAGTACTATATTATCTTTTGTTGTTTTCCAAAATTTACATATTTTTTTAATATCATTATTGATATGTTTATAGAAAGCATTTATGAATACATTATTTTCAACAATATCATTAATATCAACATCTATTTTTTGAAAAGAGAACCATCTATATGTTGCGAAATATCTATGAAAAATATAGTAGCTACAATCAATCAGAATAATATTATTATTCTTGTTTAAAGATACGATATTCATTAGTATAAATGTTATAATATGTCTTATATTTAAATATTATTTGCTATCAATTTTTACTTGTTTTTGTCTAGATTTTTTTGGAAAAGTATCCTTTGTTTCTTCAAACCATTTTTTTGCTTCATTCATAATTTCTTTTAATTTCTTATTATCTTTTTTGAGTTCTTGCCATTCTTGTCTAACTAAATCAAAATTGCTCTTATTTGTATTTTCATTAGGTTCATTTTTAAGAACAAATAATCTATATTTAATATAAATATTGTAATCTGTAGGACTATTTTGATTTTTATCTTTTATATCAAAATCTTTATTTGGTTCTTCTTTGTCTTTAATCAAAGGTTCTTCTTTTGTAATTTTCTCTATACTATCTTTTCGTATCCATACTTTTTTTCCATTTTTAACATCAACAATCCATATTTGTTTATCAAACCCTTCCATAGCAGCATTTAACTCGTAACCTTCTGCTGACAATCCAAAATGTAAAGGTGATTTTTCCTTGCCGGTGTAAAACATTTTAGGATAGTTGATGCACGCTTTTTTCAAAGACATAATATTCAATTAACCTTTATTATATGGTAAATAATCAATTTTTATATAATTTGTTCTTATTAAATAAAAAATTGAAGATTGGCATATACTAAATCATTATCTTTGATATTAGATAATATGTCTTTTATTGATATTATTAATAATAAATTCGAGGATATTATCAATGATAATTTTAATAGTAATCAATATGCTATAAAAAAACTTACATATATTGAGTCTGATATAATATCCTTGATAAAAAAAAATAAATATAATAATATGTTCAATGACAATATAGACAATATATTCCAAGATTTCAAGAGCATTTATATTTATTATAAATGCGTTATTGATAGATTAATAGTAGAAATTAAACAAGAATATAATGTTTATTTAAACAATCTTGAAAAACAACATATAGAATTAATAAAAACACGGACATATATAATTGATACACAATAATTATGCTTTAATTAATTAAAGAAGCATTATAAAAAATGGCTGCTAAACTAAATTTTGTAAATATCATGGTATATTTATGGATTTTTTGCCTATATATTTTAATATCAAAAATTATTTTTGGTATTATTTGGGCAATTATAGAAGTAACTTATGTTTTTAAAGATATTAAAAACTATTCAATTAGTTATAACTCTCCTGTTATGGGACCATTGGCATATGGTTATGATATTATTACAGCAGGTCCAATGATGATTATATGGGCTGGATTGTTTTTTACAATTACTGTTATAATTTTATTTTTGATGATTATATGGCTAATATTAGGAGGGTTCCCTTTGTTTTTAAAATATAAATCTCCTTTTAAGGAATTAACTCCTATATTTAAAGTCATTTTAAATAAGGTTCCTTTTAAGCCTGTCTTTAATAGATATAGTAGCGAACTAACTTTAATATTACAAGATACTATGAAAAAATATAGAAAGGATGCTTTTGAAAATTTTACTGACAAAAACGTTGTAGAGAATTTTTTTTCAAAAAAGGAATATTTAGATGATGATTTTTATAATGACATAAAGAATTATTATAAGATGAAAGATAACTATTATATTGGTGCATATAAAAGTTATAAACATAGCGATGAAGCATCATTATATAAAACTTATAAAATAATAACACCTGATATGGATGATAATGAGATATGGGGTGTTATTAGTGAAAATAATATAGTTGCCGGTAAAATATTATCACAATCTATGGTATCTAAAAAATTTAAAATATAAAGTCTTTTATATCTTATTAAAAGTAGAGTATGGAAACATTTAAGTATCTAATATTTGCCGTAGCAATATTAATAGTATTAGCATATATTTTTATTTATATCAAAGAACAAAATATTGTACAATTCTATTATTATGCGATACAATGTCAATTATATGATGTTTACAAATCAAAAATAGGATATTATGATATATTATTTAATTTTACATTTGTATTTATTATTATGATAATGTCAATTGTATTATATTGGGATTCTGTTTATAAAAATGCCAAAAAAATATCAAATTGTAATAATATCATAAAAATAATTGAAGAAAATAAAGTTAGTAAAACACCATATATATATAATATTATAATAATTAATCATGATAAAATATCTTTATCATCTCATAATTATTTAATTAAAATAATTTATAATTTTAAATCTAAAAAAACTAAAATAGAATATGGTACTGATACAGGTACAGATAATAATGTATTCAATTCCATGGGTCCTGAATATGATAAAATATTAAATACTGTTAAAATGTTAGAAGATGATAGTAGTAATAATAAAAATATTAAAAATAAATATTTAAATAATTATAATAAATTATATGATTTAATAACTAAAAGTGATGAAATAGATGAAAAAAATCTTAATATAAAATTAATTGATATATTTGATGATAATAATAATAGTATTAAAAATGAAATTATTGAATTTATTAAAATATATGATGTAGAAAAAGCAGAAAATGCAATAAAAATATTTAGTAAATACAATAATAAAATATATGAAGATACAAGTGATATAAACAAAATTAAAAATTATATTAAAAGATTATATAATGAATTAATAGAATTATTAGAAATATCATCATATAGATCAATGAAAATGGCTAAAATAAATCTAATTAAAAATTCAGAATTATATAAAAGAGCTTTAAAATATAAGCAAAATAAAAGTAATTATAATAATTTTAACTATTTTGATTTAAATACTATGAATGGTATGTCAATTGATAATATTAATATTGTATCATTAAATAGTACTAAGTATAAATTTGTATGTGTAGATAAAGATGGTAACGTTATCAAGACATATACAGCAAATAAATTAATAGAATTTACAAAAGAGTTTTCTAAAAATAAATCATATAATACTTCAATTATCTATAATATTCTATTTGCTAATAAAAATAAAGATAAAATATCATTATAAAAGTAGATTATAATGAGTAATAGTAATTTAGTCAATTTAATATTTGACGCATATCATAATTTTTTACTAAATATTGAAGCAAATGCTCAGTATGTATTTTATACTCTATCATTAATTAAAAATAATACATATAAGATACCATATTATCAACATTTTATAAATTTGTTATTTATATTTATTGTTATTGTTATATTATATATATTGTATAGAGATTTAGTTTACAGGGATGCTAGCAAAATTAAAAGATGTAGAGATATAGAAGATACAATAGAAATAAATAAAACATATGAAAAACCCTATGTTTATAGAGTTTATATAATACAAAAGAACTTGGCAAAAGACATTCTCAATAATTATAGTATATGTTTGGAGTATGATTTTACAAGAGAAATGACCAATATATATTTTGGTAAGCCTGAAAATGTAAATGGTCTTACTTTTTCCGATTATGTTTCTGAAACAGATAGTCCTAATTTAAATAAATCGCGTTTCTCCAATGCATTCTCATATTTTAGTTTAGACAAATTAGATACTAATTTCTTACAATATGATAATGGAGAAAAATTATTTTATATAAATAAAAAAATAATAACAGATGGTAATTATTTATTTATTGTAGCGACGCCAGATAATAAAAAAATATTAGATGATGTTTATGCTAAAAAGTTAGCTAGGTTTGTTAAAAGATTTGGTTTTGATAATACAACTGAATTATCACCAATATATAATATTTTATATGCTATTGAGCATAATAAAAATAGTGCAACTATTTAAATACATCATTTAATGATTCGCGTAATTTATCTATTTTTTCTTTGTTTTTGATTTTCGGATAATCAATGATAAATTCAATGTACATATTGCCCTTACTTTTACCATTTAAAGTTGGTAATCCCTTGTCTTCAACTAAATATTTCTTAGAATTATGTACTACACCAAAATTTGTGGTATCAACTTCAAATGTTTCATTGAAATATGGTATTTTAAATTTTTCTCCAACAATAGAATTAATAAATGATATTTGTTTTTTATAATACAAATCGTCACCTTTTTTTTCAAAATCCTTATTTTTATCAATTTTAATACTAATAATTAAATCACCTGGCTTAACATCATTTTTTTTTGGCTGTTCTCCTAATTCTGGAAATACAGTTTTATAATTTTCATTTACACCTTTTGGTATAATTAAAGTAGCTCTTTTTTCTTTATTATAAAATCCTTTACCATTGCATATCTTACATCCTGTTTTACCTTTAATTATATTACCTTCACCCTCACATCGTTTACATGTCGTTTGAAAAACAGTTTGCATTATACCCATATTATGTATTCTATGAACACTACCATTACCATCACAATCAGGACATGTAATATTACATTCTATACAATATTTATGTATTGTTATATTAAGCTCTTTCTTTACACCATTATAAATATCATCCAGTGTTAAATTAAATGTTTTTTCTACTGAACCAGCTTTTGTTTGTCTTTGTTGTTGTCCACCTCTGCCAAATCCTCCAAAGTTACCAAAGAAATCATCTTCAAAACTACTTCTTCCATGATTTCTAAATATGGCTTCAAAGATATCATGGGGATTTCTCATATGTCTGTCATTACCACTATTATTATAATTTTCATCACCACACATATCATATTTTTGTCTTTCTTGATTGTTACTTAATACATTGTATGCATTTGATATTTCTTTGAATTTTTGCTCTGCTTCTGGATTATCTTTATTTTTATCCGGGTGATATTTCATAGCAAGTTTATGATAAGCCTTTTTGATATCACTTTCAGATGAATTCTTTTCTACACCAAGAGTATAGTAAAGTTTAAAATTTCCCATTTATAATTAAAAATAATATATCTTTTATATAATATATTTTGAGTACATAATTTTATTTTTCTATAATTTTTATAAACTTTTAGATTTTTAAGATATTTTATAAATTATGTACTCTTTTAATTAAGAATTAAATATAGATATAATTATAGAAAATCATATGATTTCTAGTGATATTAAAAAAAGAATTGATGAAACTAATAGAATTAGAGCAAAATATCCTGAACGAGTTCCTATAATTGTCAAAAAAACTGCGGGTTCTGATTTAAAGGATATAGATAAAAGCAAATATCTAGCTCCTGTTGATATGACACTTAGTCAGTTTATAGTTATCATTAGAAAACGTATTAAGATTGAATCTGATAAAGCTATATTTGTTTTTATTGAAAATATTTTACCTCCATTAACATCTACTATGGCATATTTATATGAGCATATGAAAAACGAAGATGGATATATATATATATATTATAATGGCGAATCAACATTTGGGAATAAAAATGAACGGATAAAATTAAAAATTGATAATTTTTTTAAATAAAATATTATCAAACAACAAGCGACTAACAATCTTTACAATACAACTTCCCTTAAACAGACACAAACAAATCCTGTAAAGCAATGTTTTCTGTCACCAGGAGCAACAATGAGAAGTACGACATATTTAAGGTTAAAAAAGTCAAAAAAATCAACCGCAGGACATTCGGTAATATTTCACTCTTTATAGAAGATGACAACACTTCTGAAAAAGAAGAAGTCTATGATAACATCTACGACCCTTCTGACTACGATACACTATCTGACATAGACTAAGATATTAGCTCTTTATATCCGCCAACAAACTTGGCATCCTTAAATATCATAGGAAAATATATATATTTTATCTTTGTATGTTTTTGTATTTTTTTGTAAAATGCATCTCTTTCTCGTAAAGTTAATATATAGTCGTCGCAATTAATAATTTTTTTATCAGTCTTAATCTCATTACAAGATAGTTTGCAATATTTGCAATTTGATATACAATATACAGTATAGCCTTTTTTATGTGGAGGAATAAATCGTTTACTCATTATCTATCAATAATACAAGTTAATAAAAATAATTTATTTTTTGCTCCAATTACCCGCAGCTTTTTTGAAAGCTTGTTGGTGTGTTAATTTAGGATTTTCCTTTTTAACCTTTTTAATTTCTGTTTTCATAAATATGTTGTATGGCGATAATTTACGCTTTTTAGTACTAGTTTTTCTTTTAGCACCACCTTCTTGATTATTACAATTACAATTACTACCACCGGTAGGCATTATAATACTTACTTTATACTTATTAGCAATATTTTTTTTACATATAAGGCAACTCCCCATCCATTAATTGTATATTCTGTAATTACTCTATATAAATTATATTTAATTGTAATAATGTTTCTTTAAAATTATGAATTAGCATCCACTACTGATTTTAATAAATTTTTATGTTTTTTACTATTTATATGTCTATAAATATGATAATCTCTAAAACATACATATGTTATTCCACATTCACATTGAACAGAATTTTGTTTTTTCTTTAAATTGTAATTTTCCTTAGCTTTTTCCTTATATTTTAATTGTATTGCCTGTGTTTTTTTTCTACATAAATCACAATATAAATAATAGATTTTTTCAATTTCATTTTTATATGAAAAATCTTCAAAAAATTTAACATTATGGCATTTAGTACATTCCATATATCAAACTAGATTGACAAATTATTCAAACAGCAAATATCATTTTTTATTTTACACCTTTTACCATTTAAAATGTCCGATTTTTATATCTTATATTCTTTGTATTTTCTTATTTTATTTTTCTTAATATAATCTGTATGTCTATTATATGTTCCATTCAATAGTTTCTTATAATACTCTTTTGGTATGGTTTTTATTACATCTTTAATATTATTATTTAAGTATTTATATAATAGTCCTTGTTTCTTTTGTAATTTTGATTTTTCAGTATTCAAAAGATAAAAAATAGATTTCTTGAATACATTGAAATATTATTTAAGTGGTAATACGATTGGTAGTAATATTCAGTCAGTAGGTCAAACATGTTGTACAGATTTAATATATATAAATATTAAATACTATTATTATTATAATGAAGGTATTATTTTACGGTAGTCGTGGGTGGATTGGTAAGCAATTTGTTGAATATTTAAATAAAAATAATGTTGAATATGTTGAATCTGTTGCGAGAGCAGATAATGAAAAAGCAGTAGAGAAAGAAATAATGGATAATAATCCAACACATATTATATCATTTATAGGTAGAACATATGGTGGTAATTTTAATACAATTGATTATTTAGAACAACCAGGAAAATTAGTAGATAATATTAGAGATAATCTTTATGCTCCAATGGTACTTTGTATTATAGCAAAAAAATATAATATTCATTTTACTTATTTGGGAACCGGTTGTATATTTAATACTATTGAACCTAATAAATCATATGTTGATGATGATGCGAAACCAGATTTTTTTGGGTCTTCATACTCAATTGTTAAAGGATATACAGATAGATTACAGCATATGTTTGATGATAACACACTAAATCTAAGAATTAGAATGCCAATAGTAAATTATTACCATGATAGAAATTTTATAACAAAAATATTGAAATATGATAAAATATGCTCAATGCCAAATTCAATGACAGTACTCAATGATATGTATCCAGTAATTTTAAATATGATGAATAAAAAAACAACTGGAACATTTAATATGGTTAATAAAGGCGTAATTTCTCATAATGAAATCTTAGAAATGTATAAAAAACATATTGATAATGACTTTACATGGAAGAATTTTACAATTGAAGAACAAAATTTAATATTATTATCTATGAGGTCAAATATTCAATTGTCAAACGATAAACTTTACAACTTATATCCTAATATTCCTGATATTAAAACATCAGTAGAAAAATGTATTAAAACATATTATAATAAATTATAAATTTTCAAATTTATTAATATAATCTTCTTGTGTACCATCATTTATAATTTTTTTATTACACGGAATATATAAATTTTCTACTTCTGATAAATGTTGTTTGTCATTTTGCTCCCCTTCTTCACTTATAATTGATGGTCTAATAACTTTGATAATATCTATATCAAGATGTTTTATTTTTTCGTATTCGTGAATAAATCTAAGATCACTAATTACATACTTTTTATCATCTTCTATTTTTGATAAAAGAATATTTGCAAAATAATCTCTACCAATATTTGGAATTAATTCTTGAATTTTATGCTGTAATACTTCTGTGCCAATAAATTGTAATGCTTTTCTAGGACTAATACCCCATCTTTCGTCTATTGTATCTTTTTCATCATTGTCACCTTCTATTAATCCTACTTGCTCATCACTAAAATTAAATAATTGTTTTACTAATTGTTTTAAAGGTTCTGCAAATGATAATCTTGTATATCCATATTTATTAACAATATGATTTGCTAAAACATCTTTACCACTGCGCTTTGCTCCACAAATAGCTATAATTCTCTTCATTTTATTTGTTAATAAATATAAAAAATAATATCAATTTTTAAATATAAAAATATATAACATACGCAATTATAATATATATTACTTAGAGTTATATATAGTATTTAGTCGCTAGCTTCTTCCTGAGCCTCCTCGGGACTAGTCTTTTTAGCCTTTTTAGCAATCGCCTTTCTACCAGGCTTCTTATTGGGAGCTTCTACAACCTCCACGATTTCCTCTTTCTTATCTTGATCTTCCTTCTTTTCAGAAACCTTCTTATCTTCCTCCACTGGTGCTTTTTCAGCCTTATGAATCTGCCAGAGCTTAGCAATTTCTGCGAATATTTCAGTTTTATCCATCTCAGGATTAGTGTCTTTAATCATGGCATACTTCTCTTTTACGAAGATGTTGTATACAGAGGGAGCACGCTTCTCCTTGGGATTGCCATCCTTGTCAACACCCTTCTTGCGCTTGGGCTTTTCAGCCTTCACAGCCTTAGCTTCCTTCGCCTTCTCCTTGTAGTCCTTCCAGAACTGCTTGCAATACTCATCAACATCCTTCTTGGTGTTGAGAGCATCGGGCATGTTCTCGATGTAAACCTTAAAAGCGGAGTTGGCAGCGTTAGCAGTGGTCATTGTTGAAATAGGTAAGATTGAAGTTCTACTGACTTTTGTTGCTTTATCGGATTGTTTTGTCTTACACAGATAACTAGTATCTGCTAAGACTCACAGGTTATGCGGTAATATTCTCTGTTATAGTTTATATATCATTTTTTATATTTTTCTGGACAAATTTATTTCATGTTGTGTAATAATTATTAATTTAAAGGTATTAAAATAAAAAATTGATATTTAAGAATTAAGTTTATTGTTTATAATAACAATTAAATGTTTGAGTCTAACAACTGCTGGGATATTCTTGATACTTATTTCCAAAAAGGAGGTTCTCCTGAATCATCTAACCCATTGGTAAAACATCAAATTGATAGCTATAACAAGTTTATAGATAACACTTTGGGACAAATTATTGCAGGATTTAATCCAATCAAAATCAAGGTAGCAAATCCTAAAAATGATTTGGGATCGGATAATACTTATTGCATTTCTATAAATATTTTACAACCAAGTGTTACAAAACCAAGCTATCAGTTACCAGATGGAACTCAAAATATCATGACACCTTATATCGCACGAATGAATAATATGTCATATTCAAGTAGTGTTTATGTAAATGTGCATGTTGTTACAGAAGTTACAAATAAAAATGGTATGACTGAAAAATTTGATAAAACTTTAAATAATATTTATATTGGGAAAATTCCAATTATGGTTAAATCGAAGCTTTGTGTTTCAAATCAGATACCAGGAATTTGCGAAGAAAATAATAATGAATGTATCTATGATTTCGGAGGCTATTTTATTATTAACGGAAATGAAAAAGTTCTTATTTCTCAAGATAGAATTAATGAAAATAAGACACTTGTATTTCAACCCAATAATAACTGTGAAGGATTATATGCCGAAATTAGATCAATATGCAATTCATCTTATTTGCCACCCAAGACAACTTGTCTTAATATGAGTGGCAAGCTAAACCATATGGGTCGTATTATTAGAATTAATACATCATTCTTACGTTCAGAAGTTCCTGTATTTGTAATGTTTCGTGCTCTTGGTATTATAAGTGATAAAGAAATTATCAACCATATTGTTTATGATATGGATAAAGAAAAGAATGAACGTATTATTTCAGAACTTATGGCTTGTTGTGAAGATTCTTGTGATATTACTACACAAGAACAAGCAGAAAATGTTCTTATCAAGATTATGATTGGTGCAAATAAAAATAACGAAAATGAAGAAAATATAAGGTTATTGCGCAATAATCTTATAAATGACTTTCTACCTCATGTAGGTAAAAATTATAGACGCAAAGCACTTTATATTGGTTATATTATTCGCAAAATGATTCGTATTTATCTTGGTTATGATAAATATGACAATCGTGATTCTTATATCAATAAGCGCGTCGATACACCAGGTATCCTAATGTCAAATTTGTTCAGACAATGCTATGGAAAAATGACAAAAGAACTTAAATCTGCTATTGAAAAAGAATTGGGTCTTTGGCGAGGAAATAGTAATACACCTATATCCAATATTATTTCAGATATTAGTATTACTAGATTCTTTAAACAATCTCTTCTTGAATCATGGATTAAATATTCATTGTCAACAGGAAATTGGGGTATCAAAAGCATGGGAACATTTCAAAATATTAAACAAGGCGTATCACAAGTTTTAAATAGAATGTCTTATGCGAGTACCTTATCTCATTTACGTAGAATTAATACAGCTATGGAAAAGAACGGCAAATTGGTTCAACCGCGTAAATTGGATAATTCTCAAATTGGAATGATTTGTCCGGCAGAGACACCAGAAGGTAGTTCAGTTGGTCTAGTTAAAAATATGGCTCTTAGCACAAACATTTCAATTTCAATGAATAGTACTCATATTAGAAAAGTTCTAATTGAGCTTGGTATTAATACATATGATGACAATTTTAGTTATGATTCTAATAATTCATCAAAAGAATTTCTAAAAGAAATGGGTAATGAAAATAATGTTTATGTTATGATAAATGGTGATATTATTGGATATCATTGTAATCCTAATGAATTATATAGAAAATTAAAGCATTATAAGAGAAGTGGTATAATTCATCCAATGACATCTATTGTTTGGAATATTCAGTGTTCTAATATTATAATTAATACCGAAGCTGGACGTATGTATAGACCACTATATATAGTAGATTATGATAAAGATACAAAAAAACGTGTTCTTAGAATTGAAAGTATCTTAAAAAGAAAAAATATTAGTTTTAAAGAATATATTAAAGACAAACATTTTGATTATTTTATAGTACCAAATGAAATTATTAAAAATCATGATGATCCAGATAGCTATTTGGATGAAGAAGGTTTCATTGAATACATGGATTGTGATGAAATCAATAATGCTATGATTGCTACATTTCCAAATGAACTTAAAGAAGGTATGAAAGGTACTGCGATGCCTCCTTGTTATACACATTGTGAAATTCACCCAAGTTTAATTAATGGTATTTTAGGTGTAAATATTCCATTTAGTGATCATAACCAATCACCGAGAAATTGTTATCAATGTGCTATGGGTAAGCAAGCATTAGGTATTTATACAAGTAATTTCAATAAAAGAATTGATACAATGGGTAACATTTTGAATTATCCTCAAAAATCTCTTGTTTGTACAAAGCTATCAAAATATACAATGGCGCATAAATTACCATCAGGAGTTAATGCTATTGTTGCAATTATGACACATACTGGATTTAATCAAGAAGATAGTATTATGATTAATCAATCAGCTTTGGATAGAGGACTATTTACAAGCACATATTATAAAGCACTAAGAGATGTTTGTAATAAAAATCATAGTACAGGAGAAGAAGAAATCTTTACAAATCCTGAAAATAAATCTGTACAAAAACCATATTCATATTACAAATTAAATAATGATGGATTTGTACCAAAGAATACTTATGTCAATGGCAATGATGTAATTGTTGGCAAAGTTATGCCCAAAAAAGTTAATGGTGAAATAAATTATAATGATAATAGTCTTGTGATGAAAGCTAATGATGATGGTTATGTTGATATTAATTATAATGGTATTAATAGTGAAGGGTATAAGTTTTGTAAAGTTAGAATTCGCAAAAACAGAAAGCCTGAAATTGGAGATAAATGTGCCAGTTGTAGTGCGCAAAAAGGTACAATTGGTATGACATATAAACATCAAGATATGCCATTTACAAAAGAAGGTATTGTACCTGATATCATTATGAATCCCCATGCTATTCCGTCGCGTATGACTATTGCACAATTGATGGAATGTATTATGGGCAAAGCCGGATGTCATATTGGTGCTTTTGGAGATTCAACACCATATAATGATTGTTCTGTTGAAGATATTGCAAAAGTACTTGAAGAATCTGGTATGGAAAGATATGGTAATGAAATTCTATATAATGGACGTACAGGAGAACAAATTAAAACAGAGATATTTATTGGACCCACATACTACCAAAGATTGAAACATATGGTTTCAGATAAGGTTCATTCACGTGGTTCAAATGGACCAATTGTTATGCTTACCAGACAACCCAGTGAAGGTCGTGCGCGTTCTGGTGGTTTGCGTTTGGGTGAAATGGAACGCGATTGCTTTATCGCGCATGGTACTGCTAATTTCCTGGCAGAAAGAATGCTTCATGTCTCTGATAATTATAGAATATTTATTTGTAAATACTGTGGAATGCACGCTAATGTTAACACCGATAAAAATATTTATAGCTGTAAAAATTGTAAAAATAATACAGATATTGCACAAGTGCGTATGCCGTATGCGTTTAAGCTACTTAATCAAGAGCTTTATACAATGAATATTATGATGAGATATATTTGCAATTAATTAGTTTATTTATATTTTCATTAGATATGTTATTTAAGTTTTTTTTATGGAATAAACATTCATTTATATAATATATCAAAGTATTCAAACGTAATTAACATATATAATGTGGAGATATGGTAGACAATTAGCAATATTATATAAATATGGAAATAATATAAATAAAGGTTTAGTAAAAGAATGTTACGCCAAACATTATGAAGGTGGAAAAAGAACAATGGTAGTATTTAAAGATATATCTTTATAATATATATTATAATGAAAAAAATAATTAATATTTTTAAGAACTTTGTTAATAAAATTAGATATAATAATAATCCACCAATGCTAGGAAGATGGAATATTAAAAAATGTAATAATAATATGACAAATATTAATTCAGTTTATCAAAATAGAGATCATTGTGGCGATATTATTTGTAAAAATCCAATCAAAGCAAGCGAATATAATAATTGATACTAAAATAATTATATTAATATAGTGTATATGAATAAATATATAAATACATTACCAGATGATATAATTGAAAAAATCTATTCAAAAATATATTATCCACAAAATTATAATTTATTATCTGAAATAAAATTAGTTTATTATATTACAACACAATTAGTAAATAATTACGGATTATATAATGTTTGTTGTTGTGCGATAACACATGATGAATATTATATGAATATTGAATCAATATCTTTACAGTATATTGAAGATACACATGATAAAATAAATAATTTAACATATTTGAAAACTAAAAACTTACTAAATCGCGTAATTGGTAAAATGTCTCTTGAAAAAAAATACTCATTTATATTTTATATGACAGATAGAACAATAAGGCAAGCAATTCTTGATACAAACAAATATATTAAGTATATTATCAATAATATTATTGATAATAATTTAAATAGGTAATTTATTAATTTTATGTAAATCAAAATGTTCTTGTATCATATGTATTATATAAAAAAATATATGAAAATAAATCAAGAACGGCCAATTATTGTAAAATAGTAAATTATTATTCATAAAATATAAAGCTATACATTGAGATAGTATCATTGGATGAGGAATATATCCATATGGAAATTTAGAAATATAATTTTTATTTTTACTAATATATCCTAGTTCAATACCAAAATAACATCCATCTGTACCAAGTAAATATGCAGAATATCCTGATAAAATATTACTTGATATAATTATAATTATACTTAATAAATTATTATAAACACATGAATGCAAAGTAATTGTTGATATATATAATGAATACAATTGTGTTAACGATAAAAATTTATAAAATATAACATCTCTTTTAAATTTATTATAATTAATATTGGTACGATAATAATAAACATATATATATTGAATGTAATGTATAAAAGATGTACCTATTAAAAATATTTTGTAGTCAGTAAAATAGCTTATAGTTAATAAGCTTGTAATATAATAGATATTAATGTATTCTTTTTTTATTATTTTGTATTCTTGGAAATCCCATGGATATACAATATATCCTTTTGATATAAAATAATCTGTTGTATAAACAAATATGATTGGCAAGATACCCCATAGTTTATATAAAATAGTATTATTATAAATCATTTCAGATTTTATTGAACTTGTTATTATCAATGGTAATAAATAATAAGTATGTTCAGTAAATTGTTTTATAAAATTTTGTGAAACATAACTACTTTGATATGTGGATTCGTTTGTTAAATAATGTGATAAGTCTTGTGCTAAATATCCTAAAATAAATAATAATATATTATACAATAGCTTCATTTTAATTTTATTAGATATTACAACAATAATTGAAATAGCATAAGAAGTAAGATAAAGTACATTAAATGGTATATCATTATATGCAAGAGAAATGCAATAAATTAAACTTAGACTTTTAATAAGTAATGCATTATTTGATATTTTATTTATAATTGATATTAATTCTAATATTGATAATGGTGTAGTAATTAGATGTATAAATATATTTATATTATTATTATGATATAAATTAAAGTTGTTTGATAAATTGTTATAATATTTAATATTTGCAATTGTCATTTTATTTAATTATATAAAAAATAATTGTTTATATAATTAAATAATGTATACTAACTTACATTATATGTTTGGTGGCAATAATAGCTATGTTGATTATTACTTTGGTAATAATTATGTTTTACAACAGGAAAATAAATTATTAAAAAAAGAATTAAAAAAAGAGAAAGAAAAAAATGAAGATTTGAAGGCTACAAATAAGATAATTCAGGATTATATTATAAATCTAGAAAATAAAAATGAATCTTTACATAATAATTTAGATGAATTGAAATTCAAATACAATATGTTAAAAGAAAATAACGATATTATTGAAGATTTTGAAAAGATATAAGAATTTGAATTATTATATATAATAAATCAAATGTATAAAGACCTAATGAATTATTATAACTTTCGCATGTCATCCCTTTTGTATATTCTAGATAATACAAAACATCTTGAAAAATATAAATGTAAAAATGAAGCTTTACTAAAATACAGAGGCACACATTATTGTATAGATGATAGTGTAAATACAATTGATACATGGGTAGTACCTCATAATGAGAATGGTATTTCGCCGAATATTCCTATTTATTCGGGAGATACACCATTTGGTGTAAATAAAAAACGTTATGAAGTTAGAGGGTATTAAATATATTATTTAAGAATATAACTATATATACAATTATATGACTGATTTTATTAAAGAATACCATTCTTTAAAGGAAAAAAGGGATAATATTTTTTTTATGAATAAAGCAATTGAAAATGCAAATAATAGCGATGGTGGTCCATTTGGAGCTGTAATAATTAAAGATAATAATATTGTTTCTAATGGTAATAATAAGGTATCTGTGGATAATGATCCATCAGCGCATGCTGAAATTGTTGCTATTAGAAATGCATGTAAAGAATTAAATACTTTTAATTTAGAAGGCTGTTCTATTTATACAAGTTGTGAACCATGTCCTATGTGTTTGGCAGCATGTTATTGGGCTCGATTAGATAAGATATATTATAGTAATACAAGAGTTGATGCGGCAAATATTGGTTTTAGTGATGATTTTATTTATAAAGAATTGGAAAAGTCTAATGATACCAAATGTCTGCCAATAATAAAAGTAGCTAATAAAGAGGCTATTAAGACATTTGAGAGATGGGCTGCAAATACAAATAAGGTTGAATATTGAATGTTCCTAGGATTGATATGTCCTGAAATGACTAAAAAATGAGAGCTTCATGTTTGAGAGGGTTAATATACAGCAACCATGACTGGTAATGAAAACGATTGGATCATTCGTATTCAGGATGGTAAACACTTCTTCCAACAAGGCCATAATGGCATATGGGCCATAAGAAATATACCGAGGTACCAAAATATCTTGAGAAAATTCAAGAAAGGTGACAATATCTGGTTTATGCAAAACAAACAGTCTACGGGTGAATATGGCAAATTAACAGCATATGGAAAGTACGACATTCACTTTATAAGAGAGGTAGGTACCATTGACAGAGATAACAAGAAAAGAGGGTGGGATAAACATACCCCAATATTTGGAGGAACATGGGGTATTGAGATACGATTTACAGGGTTTAAGGATCTAAGGAAACACACAGGCTTTGTAACAGGTATATCTTCACCTTGTCCAAATGCAGTTATGCCAAGATGTATATATGAAACACATATTGACTTTGACACACTCAACACCATTCTAAATAATATGTAAAGAATTAATAAAAAATGATTTTATATTATTTATTTTTTTACATTATAATATGGCAACTACAAGCTATATGGAGTATTTCAACGCTATGCCAGATGATATCAAAGATATGGTATATAGTAATATTACATATCCTCAATCAGATGAACTATTACGAGAAATCAGAGATCGCAAAATATATACTTTTGTACTAAAAAAATTAGGGTATGAAAAATTAAAACCTACATTAGATAATGTCACAAATGTACTTTCAAATACACCACCGATATACTCTATATATATTATGAATATCATTGGACTAATGCGCATGCAAAAAGTAGATATAGAATAAATATAAAAATATATACACATACATACAACACATGCTATCTATTTTTTACTCATTCCAAGCCTCTATGATCTCAGGCTTTTTGGAATTGCGTCCACGCTTCTTCTTTGGAGATTCTTCGTCAGATGGCTCTTCTTGAATCTCATCAATTTCAGGAGTAGGGCCAGTTTTTTTGTCGTTTTTGGCTTTGTATGCCTTTAATTCCTGCCAAATCCTAGCAATTTCTGCGAAGATCTGAGTTTTATCCATTTCATGATTGGCTTCCTTGATCTCGGCATACTTCTCTTTCACGAAGATGTTGTATGCAGAGGGAGCACGCTTCTCCTTGGGATTGCCATCCTTGTCAAAGCCCTTCTTGCGCTTGGGCTTATCAGCCTTGGCTGCCTTTTCAGCCTTTGCCTTCTCCTTGTATTCCTTCCAGAACTGCTTGCAATACTCGTCAATATCCTTCTTGGTGTTGAGAGCCTCGGGCATGTTCTCAATGTGGAGCTTGAAGAGAGCGGCAGTAGCGACATTGGTCATTGTTAAGATAAGTTGGGTTGGTTTCTTGACTTCTTTGCGTATCTGGGTTGTTGGATAAATAAAAAACTAAAACAGGCATTGTCAATTTTTGTATTTTTCGGGACAAATTTATTCCAGGGGATACACGGCTGTGGCATCATTCAATAACATTTTTTTCTATTTATAATAAAAAATGATTTTTATGTTATCTTACTAGAATAACCATGTCGTTTTTATACGAGTTTGAGAAATATCTCTGTGATACCGAGAACATCAAGGAAACAATTGAAAAATATGGTGTAGCTATTGCTCCTCTATTAGATAGTGGCGAGTGTGATGAAATGATAAATAATAAATGGGAATTGCTAGAACATTTAACAAAAAAATTTGCTACACCTATTGACAGAAATAATAAAAGCACATATAATAAAATTTATGAATTATTTCCAAATCATAAGATGTTACTACAACATTGGAAAGTAGGGCATTCTAAACTAACTTGGAATGTGCGACAAAATCCAAAAGTTATAGAAGCATTTAAAAAAATATGGAAAACAGATGATTTGATTACGAGTTTTGATGGTGCTAGTATTTATATATTAGATAAACCCACGCGCGAATCTAAATCATGGTTTCATGTTGATCAAAGCTATACTCGCAATGGTTTTGAATGTATTCAAGGTTGGGTAAATTCTTATGATACAAATGAAGGCGATGCTACGCTAGTTATATTGGAAAATAGCAATAAATATCATGGTGATTTTCAAAAAGAATTTAACATTACAGATAAAAAGGATTGGTTTAAATTGCTGAGTAAAGAACATTATGATTTCTATATTAACAAGGGCTGTCTTGAAGTAGCTATAAAATGCCCTCGTGGTTATGGAGTATTCTGGGATAGTAGAACTCTACATTATGGAAATCCTGTGCAAAAAACAGCAAGTGACAATTATAATTATCGATGTGTAGTATATATTTGTATGACACCTAGATCTCTTGCTACTGGTAAAGATTTAAAAAAAAGAAAAAAAGCATTTGACGAAATTAGAATGACATCACATTGGCCTCATAAACCAAAATTATTTCCAAAAATGCCACAAACATACGGAAAGAAAATATTAGAAATAGCAGATATTGATATGGAAACTCTTAAAGAATATATCACAGAAAATGGTTATAAATTAATTTAAATATAATTATTTAGTATAAAATGAGTAAAAATAAAGAGTGTAATAAAAACAATATTTTATATTATATACCTATAATTTCTTATAAAATATTATTTGCAATTATAATTATAATTACGTTATTTAATTTTATATATGTGTACTATACTAAATTTAAAAAAGTAATAACGGTTGATGAAAAACATACATATGGTTCCAGTAATGCAAAAGGTAGTCAAAGTATAAGTGATACCGATAATAATGTATATATTCTTAAAGATTCATTATATGTTTGGCATTGGACAAGTGTAGAGGTATTTAATAAATTAGACACAGGTAATAAATATAATATAGAGGGACATGGTATTAGAGTGCCGTTTTTAAGATGGTTTCCAAATATAACAAAAGCTACTCTTATAAAATAAAATTTTATTTTGTCCAAGGATTATTATTTTTCCAAGGTTTATTATTAATCCATGGCTTTTCATTATGCCACCAATCATTAATTTTATTTTTCCAAGGATTTTTATTTTTCCAAGGCATCCATATATGCGGGTCATAATATAATTTTTTTATACGTTTAGTGTAAAAACTTAGTGTTAACATAGATGTTAATATTATCCCGTTTGTAAATATTATAACAGGGTAATTATAATTTTTTTTCATCATTTAATATATATATATTGTATGATAAATAACTGGCATAACTTAACCATATTATATAAGGAACTAATGCAATAATTGCTAATATATGAACATTACTATAATAATTAGATTGTATAATAAATTGTACTAATGTTAATATAGCAAATATTAAACTCAATACTACCATTATAAATCCATTAAATAATCCATTTTCACCGAAAAAAACTGGTATATATAAAAAATTAAATATAAGAGCAATAATAGGTATTATCCAATATTTAACATTTTTAAAATATATTCTTTTACCACACTTAGATATTCCATAAGGGCGACAATCTACATCATATAATGCGTAACTATATATTAAGCCAATTAGTAAATATAATATAGGCCATACTATTCCAAATAAATAACTAGGTGGATAATAATCTGGTTTTTTTAGATTCTTATATTTATCTTCTTGCCATTTTTTTCCATAAATAGCTCCAATAGACGTGCCTATTATCAATGGTAAAAATACAATAATATAATATATAATATTAACTATTATTTCAGTATATTTGTTACTTTTAGATTTATAACAATATATATCACTAATACAATCCATTGTGAGGATATCTAATATAATAATAGAATTAAAATGAAAAATATATTGTATCCGCTACTAAGGTAATACATGCTATCAGCGATTCCACCTTACGGTTTCTTGGCAGATTGCCTTCTGTATGAACATTCACTATTACTCCTTTTTGCTCTAATATATTAGAGAGTGTTTGATATTTATAGTCTAATACAAGGGTTTGACCCCATTGCGTTCTTTAATTATATCTTCAAATCCGATATCAATATCTCTCTATATACAGATATCTACAACATATCCGTTCTGTTATAATGATGGTTAGGTAGGTATCATATCATTTTTTAGTATTATCTAAACATATTTATCCCAGCGAATACATATAAAAAATGATTATATTGTTATAACAATGACAACTACTATTTACATCTTAAAGTTAAATGACAACAAATATTATATTGGAAAAACAAATAGAAATGTTAAAGAAAGACACCAAGAGCATTTAGAAGGTATAGGATCATTCTGGACTAAAAAATATAAACCATTGTCCGTTATTAAACAAATTGAAAATAGTTCTCCATTTGATGAAGATAGGTATGTTAAAGAATATATGGCTATGTATGGTATAGATAATGTAAGGGGGGGATCGTATAATCAAGAAGAATTAAATTGTGAAACTATTAAGTTTCTTAGAAATGAATTGAGAACTTCTAACAATGAATGTTATAAATGTGGAAGCACAAGTCACTTTGTTAGTGAATGTGATTATATATCTATTGATGATTATATTCAGTTCTTTATTACGAATTTAAATAGTATTAATTGTTTAGATGAAGAAATACGATATTTAAAAGATAAATATAAAAATATTAAAAATATCAATGATTTATATGAAACGAAAAGCAAGCTATTGTGTAATGTACTAAAATGTGATTATAGTGAAATTGATATATATACTAATGAAATTACAACATATTATGATAAATTCTGTGTCAGGAAAAAAGATGATAATATTGATGTATTGATTATTCAATATTATGATTGTATCTTTGAATATAAAGCGTTTTACAAGCAGTTTAATAAGATGTTTAATTTTAATAGAGGATATTTAACTAAGCAACAACAAGATAAACTTGCTAATATGGAATGTGAAAAGTTAAATACGAGTTTAGATAATGTTAATTTAGATATTCTTATTAGACAAATGGGAGCAATAATGAAATTAAAACTTGATTTAATATAAAAAGAGTAACTAGAGAGTACATAATTTTATTTTTCTAATGATTTTATAAACTTTTAGATTTTCAAGAGATTTAGAGAATTATGTACTCATTTCTTCTTCCATTTCCTCCATTTTTATTCTGCTATTGTTTATTAAATCTCTGATATTCTCTATTTGTTCTTTATAATGTTCTTGGGGTTCCGTAAGTAATACCAGAGATATTA
>Ga0257114_1000199_pt1 | contig 46191 bp, 35 predicted proteins | sample SI112_10mmetaG_FD_190149 | JGI IMG/M metagenome (GOLD analysis project Ga0257114, IMG submission 190149) | Marine microbial communities from Saanich Inlet, British Columbia, Canada - SI112_10m | ecosystem: Environmental > Aquatic > Marine > Inlet | place: Canada: British Columbia | collected...
GTTTTAGCTAATTATTTAGGGTACTTGATAACATCCAATTCTTACACTACCCGTTTCCTAATTTAGCTACAGGTATCAAGATTTGTCTTTTTAATTAATGATTTTGAGACTAAAAAAGATTGCAATGCTTTTACGCATGGTACCACCTAGGATTCAAATCAACACTATAAACTTTATGTGCCTAGTGGATAAAAGAACTTTGGTTGCTGCCGCCGTTTTACGTGGTCCAATGTTTACATAGTAATGATTGTCCAATTGGATTTTAAGGTGTGAATGATGAAATTTAAAGTTTAAAAAGAGATTGTAAGTGAATGCTGAGTTAATCTTTATAGCCCAGTTATCCTTCGCTTTTAGAGTTGTTTTTTTTCTTATCCACTTCTGGATCCATTAACATTCCAGTACATAAGCAATGTTTACGTTCAGTTCGGGTAAGTATGTCATAATTAACGCAAGATTGGCATCCTTTCCAGAATGATTCATCATCTGTTAATTCACTAAACGTAACGGGTCGGTATCCGAGTGCTGAGTTAATTTTCATAACGGGTAGAGAAGTAGTTAATCCGAAAAGTTTTGCGTTGGGGAACTTGGATCGAGATAATTCAAATGCCTTGTTTTTAATTTCTTTGGATAGTCCTTTGCCTCGGTAATCCTCGTTTACAATTAACCCAGAGTTTGCAACGTACTTATCGTGTCCCCAGGATTCTATGTAACAAAATCCAGCAACAATTTCGCCTTCAAGTGCTATGATGGCTTTACCCTCTTGTATTTTTTGAACGATGTATTCGGGTTTACGCTTAGCGATTCCAGTGCCTCTCTTTTGAGCTGCATCTTCAATCATGGTCACAATTTTATTTGCGTACTTTGTGTGATCTTCGTTTGCTACTTGTATATCGATTGCCATTGTGTGCTGTTTAATTCTTGTTAATAGGTTGAATTGTTTTCGTTAAATACGAATTTAGGCCCTTGATGGCCTGCGGTTTCTAATCCTATTAAGAATGCTTAACGCAATGATATGTTGAGACGCACTTTTCATTAGTGAAGTGCAAAAATACGGATTATTTTTAAAAGTTGTAAGGAGCTGTTTAAAACAGTTGGGGAATACACTGAAATAAGTCGCTTATCGAGTTAAAACGATGTAGTCGTTTAGGACTTGTTTTAAAAATTCGGTTCGTTTCTTAGGTACTTTTTTGATGTCTAATTCGGCACAAATTTTTTCGGCTAATTTTTGGAGTAATTTACGATAATGATCGTTTGGATTAGATCGTGCTCGGTCGAGGGTATTTTTAAGCAACAGCATATCTTCCTCGGTAAACTTAACAACGGCTTCGTATTTTGGTTTGTAGTTTTCTTGTGTTTGAATTTTCAATAAATCCTTAATCGACATTTGATTTCGAGGGTTGGTTTTAATCACACAAGTATCGCCAACTAAATCTCCAATTCGTTGGTTTTTTTCGTTACTCATAATGGTAATTACAGCAACACTTCCTGCAGACAGCATAATATCAATCAACCTAAACATCCATCGCATTCCAAAATCACCAATGTGCATTTGCTGCCCGTCGGCGCGCACTACTTTTATTCCCATGGCTTTTTTGCCAATTGATTGTCCGTTAAAGAGCGACTCGGAAACCAAATGATAGCCCATAATAACAGGGAAAATTAGGAATACGAAGATTAAAAAAGGAATGGTGCTTTCACCAAATTCACCAATGAAATTTGTGGCGATTAATAACCAAAAAATCACAAAACAATAAACGGTAACAATTAAGCTGTCTAATAAAAAAGCGAGGAGCCTTTCCATTATACCTGCTAATTCATAGTCGATAGTGACGTTTTGAGTCGTATTTATGCTAATTGATCGCAATGGATGACCAATATAGTAAGAAATATCACAAATAATTTTGCTTTGATGTGTATAAGTGTCAATTTTGAATTTCAATATTAAAAGAGTTGAGGGAAACCACTTTTATAAGTAGGAAAAAGAAAAGCTGGCAAAAGTTTGAAGAAATGCAGCGAAGACAAGGATCAGATCCTGATGAGTTGACACGTCTTTTTGTGGAAATCACCGATGATCTTAGCTATTCCCGTACTTTTTACGCTAAACGATCGGTAAGAGTTTATCTTAACTACCTAGCACAGCTTGTATTTTTTAAGGTAAACAAGAATAAAAAAGTTAAAATAAAACAATTTTTTAGTTTTTGGACGACAGGTTTACCAATGGAATTTGCTCGAAGTTGGAAAGCAATGCTTTTTGCTGTGTTGATCTTTTTTGGAGCGATGACAGTTGGAGTTGTTTCCACGATGAATGATATTGGCTATGCCGAAGAAATTATGGGCTCGCAGTATATTAAGATGACCGAGGAGAATATTGCAAACGGAGATCCAATGGCTGTTTATCATCAACACGGAAGTGCAGGAGAGTCCACTTTTATGCTTACACAAAACAATACTCGTGTTGCTGCATTAACCTATACATCGGGTATTTTGGCTGGTTTACCTCCCATTATTATTATGGTGAAAAATGGAATAATGTTGGGGACGTTTCATTATTATTTGTATTCCAAAGATGTGCTCGTGGATTCGATGTGGGTGGTTTGGATTCATGGTGTTTTAGAAATATCTGCGATTGTAATTGCTGGTGGTGCTGGTTTGGTATTAGGTGGTGGATTAATTTTCCCTGGAACTTTCACACGATTACAGTCTTTAAGAATAAGCGCTAAACGAAGTTTTAAAATTGCGTTAAGTACTCTTTTTATCTTAATAATATCTGGTTTTATTGAAGGCAGTGTGACCCGATTTACACAAATGCCAATGGCGATGAAGTATTTATTGGTTTTGGGGTCTTTGGCGTTTATTTGCTTTTACTTTATTGCTTACCCAATTTACTTATATAAGACTAAAATCCAAACGGGAAAATTTATTTTTGAAGATAAGATTCCGCACAATCCAACAGGTAGGGTTGAGTTGGAAAAGGTAAGAGAAATAGGTGAGATGTTTAATGATTCGTTAAATGTTTTCCGACAAATATTTCCTACGATTACAAAATGTTGGTTAGCGCTTTCCTTTCCAATTTTAATTGGTTTAATTGTGTTTCACTTTGGATTTGCTACTGAATTTGATAAAGAGCTTCTTTGGTGGATTAGTGTTACTGAGTTTTTCACTGCAAATGAATCCATTTGGATTAACCTGAGCTTTTTTATGGCTTTAATTATTCCCTTGTTTTTCAGCTCCTATTATGCTTTACGGCAGTATCGTAACAAATGTGCGTTTGGATTAATTGAGTTTTATACGTTTGCGGCGAAAGGGATTTTAAAGGTATGGCCCCTGATATTGTTTTTGGTGATTTGTATTTTAGTTGCGCATCCTTTACTTGTTGTGGGTATCATCTTTTTATGTCCTTTTATATTTCAGTTTAGTTATTTGGGGTTTTACAAAAAAGACTCTTACAAAAACAGTTTGAAAGATGGTAAAAAGCTGGTATTTAAATCATGGTTTGGATCGGTTGGGTTTTTTATACTTCAAATGATTATTCCATTATTATTAATGCTAGCGGCATACTTTTTATTTGGTCAGCAGGGTATGGGAATAACCGATTTTGTTCTTGAATTTATTTTAGAGCACATTTCTCCTTTTGTAAACAATATTGCACCATTTGCTAACGCCCTTAATTTTGGATTGTATTATATTATTTTTTCAACAGTTCTCATATTTGTAATTGTTGGAATGGCGATTCAATTCCACTCGGTAAGAGAGCGAATAGAGGCACACAGCTTATATAATAGATTACAAGAATTTGGCACAAAACACAACTTTTTCGAACAAATGGATGAAGGTGAGTATTAAGGTCATATTCTTTGTTTTTTTAGCGATGATTTTTAATATATCATTTGCTCAGAAGGATAATGTTTCCTCAGAGAAGATAGAAATGGAAGAGGTTTTTGATGAAGAGGTCGAAATCGAACGAAAAAGGTTTAATCAATCGGATTATGATCGTTTAAAAAGCGCAGTAGATCTTATTGAGGTGATGGAGCAAAAGCGACTTCAGGCGGATAGTTCCACTTTTGGAGAGGGTTATGGGGTTGAAAAAGGGGATTCATATACAATTTACAACTATGATTCGATTGCTGGAACAGGAACTTATAGTGAACGCCAAAGAGGAAGTGGTGGTATTAATACTGGTGACGGAGTGCTTCCGGAGAACAGACAAAATGGTGGGCATAAGGAGTTTCAAAGAAGACATAATAATGATCGGAGAAGAAACTCTAGAAAAGATGTTCAGCGGGAGTATTTAAAAAATAAGGAAGACTTACATAAAGATAATCCAAGGAATAGAAAACTAAATTCCCAGGGTGGGGAAGGGTTTTTCAAGCTTTTACTCATCATATTGGTTGGCGGTATTTTAGCCTTTGCTGTTTATATATTGTTTTTAAAAACTCCAATGGAAGGGGGGAGTCATAAAATATTATATGATCAGGAATTAAATCCAGAAAGTATTAAGTTGACAGAATTGGAACTTAAAATTAAGGCGTTGAAAAAGGCGAATGATTTTAGAGGAGCTACCCGTTTATACTTTGCTTGGGTAATTAAGGAGTTGTCTGATAGGGACTTTATTGACTGGCGAAAACGTAAAACGAATTCTAATTATTTACTGGAAGTGTCGGATAAGCGGTTTCACAAAGCTTTTGAGTTGGCGGTGAAAAATTACGAGTTTATTTGGTACGGTAAGTATGAAATTGGCAAGACCGATTTTGAGTTGATTGAGAAAGAGTTTTTGAATTTAATTAATAGGATAAAGTAAAATTAGGTTAATCCATTTTTAAAAGGGGAGGACTTGAGTAAAGGTAATATGAACGATTCAATGAAATACATGATCATCGCACTTTTGGTTTTCGGACTAGGTGGAGTGCTGTATTTTATTGGAGACGAAAGTGATGATGCCGATGGAAATAAGGTAGAGGCTATTGATTGGAATAAAACTTACGACCATGATAGTAAACATCCTTACGGAACATTTTTTATGCGTAAAATCCTTGAAGTAGGGTTGGATGGGCATGATGTGAGTAATATTGATGTTGCGGTACAGGACTATTTTAAATACGATTCGTTACAGCTTGAAGAGACTAACATTACTTACATGTTTATTGGTAAGTCGTTGAATTTATACGATCATGAAGTAGATAGTTTGTTACAGTTTGCAGCGGCAGGAAACCAATTATTTATAGCTGCAGAGAATCTTCCTGTAAACCTATTAAAAACCTTGTTTGATAATTACAATGCATACGATTATTTCTCTTATGTGGAAGATACTTCTGTTGCGTTAACCTACGAAAATTCAGCTTTTAATACTGAGTTTTTGTTGAAGAATGAAATTAAGAATAATCTGAAAAGGCAACGATGGAGAAACATAAATTACGGGGTAGATTATAATTACGTAGGGGAGGTGTTAGGGAAAGCTGGTAACCGACCGTGTTATTTGAAATTTAAGTACGGAGCAGGAACTGTTTTATTGCACACCATTCCACAAGCGTTTACCAATAGAGTTTTAAGTTTGGATGAGGGAAGGAATTATGCCGAAAAGGCTATTTCGTTTTTCCCTAAGAGTACAATTTTGTGGGATAATTATACGAAGTACGTTTATGACGATGGCTTAATGACTTTGGATTATGGTGATAAAACACACTCGAATAGATCGGGAGGAATGTTGGGAGATTTTAAATCATTACATTTTTTACTTAAAAACAAAGCGCTGCGATGGGGTTATGGCATTATTCTAATGGGAATGCTTTTGTATTTGATTTTTAAAGGAAAACGGGAACAAAAGATTATACCAACTATGGAATTAAATCATAATTCGTCTCTAGAGTTTACAGAAACGCTTGCGCGACTTTATTTAAAGCAAAATCAACACAACAAATTAATTGTGCATTTGGAAACGATTTTTAAAAATAAGATTCGAACAAGGTATTATATTCAGTACTCCGATGGTCCCTTATTTATTGAACGATTATCTAAAAAATCTGGAGTTGATCAGGAAGAGATTAAGGCACTATTGAATTTTTTAGCAGGCGGTTCAAACACCACGAAAGTATCGGATGAATACTTAGTGAATTTATATAAAAAATTAAATGACTTTTATAAAAAAGCAAAATAATTATGGAATCAAACGAAAATAATCCAGCTGAAAATTTAGACGTGAACAAGCCTCAAGAAGTTTCTGAATCAGAAGCTTTAAAGAGAACCACTTCTGAAACCTTAAACGAAAGTACAATTGAAGTTGTTGAAGTAACGGAAAAATTTGTGCCAGAATCACGATTGAAGTTGCAGAAGTTTCAGGATAAGGTGGCGGCTGTAAAAACCGAAACTCAAAAGATGGTAATTGGTCAGCATGAGTTAGTTGATCAAATTATTTTAGCAATTTTTGCTGGAGGCCATGTACTTTTGGAGGGTGTGCCAGGGATTGCTAAAACATTAACGGCAAAAGTGATTTCGAAAACACTTTCTGTTGCTTATTCAAGAATTCAGTTTACGCCAGATTTAATGCCGTCTGATGTATTAGGAACCTCTGTTTTTAATGTTAAAACATCAGAATTTACATATAAGAAAGGACCTATATTTTCTAATATTGTATTGATTGATGAGATTAATAGATCGCCTGCTAAAACGCAAGCTGCTTTGTTTGAGGTAATGGAAGAGCGACAAATTACAAACGACGGACAAACCTTTAAAATGGAACCTCCGTTTTTTATCATTGCTACTCAAAACCCAATTGAGCAAGAAGGAACTTACCGTTTGCCAGAAGCGCAATTGGATCGTTTCCTTTTTAGAATTAAACTAGAATATCCTTCGATTAAAGATGAGATTAAAATTCTTCACCGTTTTAAACACTCTATTAAAGAGGTGAGTTTTGCGGATGTTAATCCGGTATTAACTGCTGCTGATATTGAAGAATTTCAAGGTTTGATTGAAAGTGTTAAAATTGAGGATCAATTGATTGAATATATTGCGAAAATTGTTGCTGAAACTCGTAATCACGCGATGTTATACTTAGGAGCTTCGCCAAGAGCAAGCTTATCTATTTTAAAAGCGGCTAAAACAATTGCAGCAATTAGAGGCCGTGATTTTGTAACGCCGGATGATATTCAATATGTATCGGATCCGGTTATGAATCACAGAATTATTTTAACGCCAGAAGCTGAAATGGAAGGGGTGTCGGCTGAGGATGTAATTGCTGAGATTGTACAAAAAATTGAAGTGCCAAGATAAACCTTAAATTAAGTGTTTGAACATTTAAAAGTATAATTAACGGGCGTTTGAAAAAAAATAATTTCATATCAAATTTGTACTTAACCAACTGGTTTTTTCTATTGTTAGCGATAGCTTCTTTGATTTTCATCGTGAGCTTTTTGTTTGATCCGTTGTTCTTTTTTGCACAGCTATTTTTAGCTTTTGTAGTTTGTTACTTGTTGCTTGATATTTTGATCGTTTACAGTAGCTCTACAAAATTAGAAGCGAAGCGAGAGCTGAAAGATCAACTGAATTTGGGCGATGATAATCACGTGAAGATTTATATTCAGAATCATCATAATTTACCGGCGATATTGAAGGTGATTGATGAGATTCCTTATCAATTTCAAATTAGAGATTTTTCTCGATTTCTCACCTTAAATCCAGGGGAAAGCAGAACGCTGGATTATTACGTTAAACCTGTAAAAAGGGGAGCGTATAAGTTTGGATCGTTGAATGTGTTTGTAGGTTCTTTTTTAAGAATGGTACAACGAAGGGTTAAATTTTCGCAGGATTTTGAAGCGAAGGCTTATCCATCAGTTCGATTAATGCGTGAGTTTGAACTAAAAGTGTTTACGCATTCGAACCTTTCTCAAGGGGTTAAAAAAGTTAGACGATTAGGTAACAATCAAGAGTTTGAGCAAATCAAACCTTATGTTCAGGGAGATGATTTTAGAAAAGTAAATTGGAAAGCTACAAGTAGGAAAGGGGAGTTGATGGTAAATCAATACCAAGATGAGCGTTCGCAAAGTATTTATTCGATTGTAGATAAAAGTAGAGCGATGAAGATGCCGTTTAATGACATGACTCTTTTAGATTATAGCATTAATTCAACTTTAGTAATCTCTAACATTGCACTTAGAAAGGATGATAAAGTTGGTTTATTGACGTTTTCGGATAAGTTAGGAGTTCATGTTAAGGCAGAAAAATTAGGAGGTCAGTTGAGAAAACTAATGGAAAACCTTTATCGTCAGAAAACAAGATACAATGAAGCCAATTTTGAAATGCTTTATTACGGTGTTCGTCAAAATATAAAGGGAAGAAGTTTAACGTTTTTATATACCAATTTCGAAACGATGTACGCAATGGAACGCGCGCTGCCTATGTTAAGAAAAATAGGGAAATTGCATTTATTGGTTGTTATCTTCTTTGAAAATACAGGCTTGATTGAACGCGCAGAAACTAAGGCTTTAACAATCCAAGATATTTACACACAAACAATGGCTCAAAAAGCAGTGATTGAGAAACAAACAATTGCTGCTGAGTTACAGAAATATGGAATCAATACGATTTTGACTACTCCCGAAAAATTAAATATGGATACGATTAATAAGTATTTAGAGTTGAAATCAAGAGGGGCAATTTAGGTTTTTTGTCTTAATATATTAAGATACTTTCTTAGTTAATTTTAATTTTTTGATGGATTATAGTTTACGATAATTAATTCATTTTTTTTAATTGGAGCTTGCGTAGCGCTTTTTGGAGTTTGAAACTATAAAGGTAATTATCTCTGTTATTTTTATTTTCTTCAGCAATAAATACTTCACCAAATGAATTTATACAAACACCTTCTTTTCGGCTCTTTTTGAAGGTTAAAATTTGTATTGACGCTACAGGTTGGAAATAGTTTTTAATGACGTATAGGGCCTTTTTTGACAGCAATAGAAGGTTTTTACCATCGGTTGTTAAAGTTGCTGATGTTATCCCGCCATTTGTTAATATAGAATCTTTTAAAACCGCGGTATAGTTTCCGGGAGCAGCTGGGATTTTGTAGATTTTTGTTTGTTTAGATTTTGATCTGTTTTTGGAAAAAAAGTGTAAAGAATGGTTTGTCCAAATCATAGATTCGCAATCGAAATCTAATTTACCTCCTGCAGGCGGAAAGCTGCTTTGATTTTCATACTTAAAGTTAATGACTTGAGGTGTTACGGTATCGTATGAAAGTTGTTCGTAAGGAAGAATGTAAATTTTTAAATCAACTCTTTTATTTTCATTGTTTCCGAAGTCACCTATGTATATATTTCCCTGATCATCTTTTGTTAAATCTTCCCAATCTATGTTTCCGCCTCTAACATAGATCGAATGGATAATACTTCCTGTGTGATCCAACTTGTAAATTATTGGGTCATTTCCACTATCGTTAATCAACCAGAAATCATTGTTTAAACTAATAATCCCTGAAGCTTCGGGTAACTCTGAAGGTATTTGGAAAGTTTGTCGCAAGTTTACTTGTGCTTTTGAGAGTACACTAATCAAAATGAATAATATGAGGCTTATTTCCTTTTTCATTTTATGATTAACTATTTTGACAGTTTAAATTTAACTTTATCAACTCACATAATATACAATCCTAGGTTTAAAAAAAGGAATTTTAAGAGATTAATTACGCCTCAGGGTGAGGGAATTAATATTTTTAGAGGGAAGTGGAAATACTTTTAGTTTATTCAGAAAATTAATTAAGCGATTAAAACAGGCAGTTATGTGCACATCTGAATCAAGGTGGGAAGGTTAATTATTGATGCAATAAATGAAATTAATCGATTGGATGATTTATTTATTGTATCGATAAATTATTGCGCACTAATTGTTATGTCGCTTGTGTTTTTATTAAAGTAAATTTCACTCTAAGGCAGGTTGCTATCGATTTAAGAATATTTTATCTCATTATAAAGTAGTGCTTGCAAAAACGCCTGACTTGTCTTGGAGTATTGAATTTCATAAATTAACTCGGATTCTCATTTTTGCGATTTAAAACTAAATTGATGTGTTTTGACGATTGTTTTTCACTTCTTTTAGTGATTGCGATTGGCTAAACAAAAACTCACCTTTGTTTCGAACAAAAAACTTTAAAAAGTTAAGATGAGTTGCAAATATCAAAAAATTTCTTCCAATGAGGTTGGAAGCGTGATTAATTGCGTAGGATGTGATGAATTAATTATAGGAATTGAAACGGTTATGTTAAAACTTTCAGTAGCAAATTCTAAGGCCTTTATGAAATTATTAAAAGCTTCTGCCTTAAATTCTCACAAAAATAAAAACGATAAGATTTTGTTGGAAACACAATTCGACAATTTATTTATCACGTTTAATCATCGAGAACTCCAAAAGAGTATTGAGCTGTTAGAGTTTGCTTTTTTAAGAATGGAAATTTCTTCACTTTTACAAGTTAGAATTTAAGTCCCATTACAAGAATATCATCAACTTGTTCATTTTCTCCCATCCATTCTTTTAAACGATCATTAAGAACTACTTTTTGATCCATCATGTTTGCATCTGATGAATTAATTAACATATCCTTCATTACTCTCGTTTTGAATTTCTTGTTTTTAGGTCCCCCAAACTGATCAGGATAGCCGTCTGAAAACATATAGAAATTATCACCTTCTTGGTAATTAATCGTTGTCAACTCAAAATCCTTAACTGGAACGTCTTTGAACCCAATTGACATTTTAGTTGCTTTGTATTCCGATAACTCGTTGTCTCTGATTAAGTAAAGCGGACGATAAGCCCCCGAAAATTCGATCGTTTTATTCTTTGTACAAATGGTTATTAAACTAATATCCATTCCATCATTTGTTTCAGATTCACTGTTTTCAAAAGCAGTTAAAATACCTTGATCTAGTAAATTCAATATAGTTGCAGGATTAGTAATTTTGTTTCCTCCCACAATTTCATTTAACAGTGCAATTCCAATCATACTTGTTAATGCTCCAGGAACACCATGCCCAGTACAATCGGCACAGGCAATAACAAACTTAGATTCTAATTTACGATACCAATAAAAATCTCCAGAGACAATGTCTCGAGGAAGATGGTAAATAAATGAATTTGGAAAAACATCTTTTAATTCTTGAACGGTAGGGAAGGAAGCTTTTTGGATTGTTAATGCATAGCGAATACTTGAATTTAAATCGTTATTTTTTTGTTCAACCTCCTTGTTGATCGAAATCATTTCAAGGTTTACTAATTCTAATTCTTTGTTTTTATCACTTACTTCTTGAGTTCTCTCTTTGACCTTTTCTTCTAAGAGTTCTCGTTCTGCTCTGAGTGTTCCTTCTCTTCGTTTAATGAACGCTACGATGGATATTACAATGACTAGAATAACAACTATTATAAACCACAATTCTTGCCAAAACGGTGGAGATACAATAAATGAGAATGTAGAAGGAGTTTGCTCATTACAAATATCATCTTTGTTACATGCATATACTTCAAATGTATATTCGCCAGGAGGTAGTTTAGTGTACTTGGCCTTTAATGAATTTTCAGATGTTAACTTTTTATCTTCATATCCTTTCAAATACCAAAAGTATTGCGTGCTTTTAGGATTGTCGTGGTTTATACCAACAAACTCTATAGTAATAGAGGAAGAATCATATGGCAGAATAAGATTTTTGGGCATTCCATTCCAAGGTTCAATATTATAATTTCGTTTTCTCCAATCCGTTTTTTCATTGTTGAATTTTAAGCCAGTGAAATAAGTTTGCGGTTCAATGTCACTTGTGTGATCAACGCTTCTATCATGCTTAATTGCTCCTTTGTTTGTTCCAAACCATAAGTTTCCGTTAAAATCTTCACAAACAGCATTACCGTTAATTTCTCCTCCAATTATCCCGTCTGATTTCCCAAAGTGTTTTATTTCCGAAATATATTCTCCTGTTTGTCTGGTGATTTGAGGAGGGTTGAAACTTATACGATCTAATCCTTTGTCGGATCCTGACCATAATTGATTGTCTTCATCAAAAATTAGCATTTTAATGTTGTTTGAACTTAACCGGGAATTGTCCATATCAAAAGTGATATAGGTGTTGTGGGTTTCGTCAAATTTTGTAATTCCTTTTTTAGTCCCGATGAAGATATTTCCTCTTGGCCCTTTGACCATGCAGTTTACAAAGTTGGATGCGATTAAATCGTCTTCTTCAGTTAAATATCCAAACTCAATTCCGTTAAACCAGTTAATTCCACCTCCCTGAGTTCCAATCCAAAGCTTTCCACTTTTATCTTGAACAATGGATGAAATTCTACCTTGATTCATGCCATCTATCATACGGTAGAACTTGAATTTCCCGTCAATTAATTTCCCTAAACCACCTTCAGTTCCAACCCAAATATTGTTTTCTTGATCTTCAAAAACACAAGTGACTGGGTTAACAACTCCATCAAGAATAGAGTATACTTTTTCAATTTCTCCGTCTACAATCTTAGCAAGTCCAATTAAGGTTCCAACCCAAATGTTTTCATTTTTGTCTTCATATATTGTAGTTGTGTAGTCAACTGGCAATCCAGATTTTTTATTGTAAATTCTAAAAGAGTCAATTCCATCATGTCGAATTAATCCTCCTCTTGTTGCAAACCAATAATTATCTTCTGAATCTTGTAGAACTCCATTAATCTTTTCATTTTCCAAGCCTTCTTTCTCCCCGAAATAAGTAAATGAAATCCCTTTGAATTTGTTAACTCCTCCTCCTTTTGTTCCAACCCAAATGTTATCGTTTTTGTCTTCAAGTATAGAGAGAACTATGTCTTCACTTAAACCTTTATCGGTATTGTAAACCTCATATTCAAATGTATTAATGTTTAATCGGACAACACCATTTCTGGAAGTTCCAATCCACATATTATTGTTTTTGTCTTCTTCTAATGTTAATGCTGCGTCGATTGGGAAGCCATTTTTCTTATTATAATTTTTAAAGCGTTCGCCATTAAATTGACTCAACCCTGAGGAGGTTGCTAGCCAAATATCTCCATTTACATCTTCATGTAAATCATAAATGTTTCGACCTTCTAAGCCTTCTTTTTTATTGTAAGTTTTTAAGTTTCCGTTAAATATTTCAGCTAAACCTTGATTAGTTGCAACATATATTTTAGCATCGGGTGTTTCGATTACTTTATTAACAGATACACTACTTGATCCGTCAAATTCGATATTATAAGGCACAAATTCAGCTTTTTCTTTAGCGAAATTATCAAGCATGCAGAGTCCTCCATATTGTGTTCCAATCCATAATCGTCCGAACGCATCCTCACACACTGATTTAATAATGTCGTTTGGAAGTCCGTCTTTCTGAGTGTAGGTTCTAAAATCTTTGCCGTCATAAACGGTAAGACCTTTATGAGTTCCAATCCAAATGTGTCCTTTTACATCTTCGTAAAGACTGTAAATTATGTTTGAAGGAAGTCCTGATTCGGAATTAATATATTCGAAGTTAACACCATTATATATGGTTATTCCTTGTTGAGTTGCCATCCAGATAGCCCCTCTTTTATCTTGAATTAAATCGTGAACATCATTTTGAGAAAGTCCGTCTTCTACAGTTAGATTAAGGAAGTGGTAACTTTGGCCAATTGTGGCAAGGTTAAAACATAATAGGACAAGTAATAAAATTTTTTTCATTTCCGAATAAACATTCCTGTTACGACGAAATCGATAATTTGTTCCTTTAGATGTAACAAGTTTAAGTTAGGTATAAAATAAAAGAGGTATCAAAGGATACCTCTTTTATTTTATGAATTAAATCTTATGTTATCTTTTCTCAGCAGTAACAAATGATCTTTCGTTTTCTCCTGTGTAAATTTGACGAGGACGACCAATTGGCTCTTTATTTTCGATCATTTCTTTCCATTGTGCAATCCATCCTGGAAGTCTTCCTAATGCAAACATTACAGTAAACATTTCGGTTGGTATACCTAATGCTTTGTAAATAATTCCTGAATAGAAATCAACGTTAGGGTATAAGTTTCTTGCTTTGAAGTATTCGTCATTTAAAGCAACTTCTTCAAGTTGTTTAGCAATGTCGATTAAAGGATCATTAATTCCTAATTTTGATAATACATCGTCAGCAGCTTTTTTAATGATCTTAGCTCTTGGGTCGAAGTTTTTATAAACTCTATGTCCAAATCCCATTAATCTAAATGGATCATTTTTATCTTTTGCTTTATTTATCCAATCTTCTAATGGAGAACCATCTGCGTGAATAGATTCTAACATTTCAATTACAGCTTGGTTAGCACCACCATGAAGAGGACCCCATAATGCAATAACTCCTGCAGAGATTGATGAGTATAAGTTAGCGTGAGAAGAACCAACGATTCTTACAGTAGAAGCAGAACAGTTTTGCTCATGATCTGCATGTAAGATTAACAACTTGTTTAATGCGTCAGAAACAACAGGATCGATTTTGTAATCTTCTGATGGTAAACTGAACATCATATTTAAGAAATTGTCTCCGTAGTTTAACTCATTTTTAGGGTAAACAACTGGATGCCCAACGAAGTTTTTGTATGCCCAAGCAGCAATTGTTGGTAATTTAGCTAACAATCTGAAAATTGTTAATTCAATCTCCTCTTCAGTTCTATTCGGATTTTGAGAATCTGGATAGAATGTAGAAAGCGAGCATAATAATGAAGCAACGATACCCATTGGGTGTGCTTTTGAAGGATAAGCTTCAAAGAATCGCTTCATGTCTTCATGAATTAATGTATGATTGGTTATTTCACCTTCAAACTCGCTTAATTGAGCTGCAGTTGGTAATTCCCCGTTTATTAACAAGTAAGAAACTTCCATGAAAGAAGCTTTTTCAGCTAACTCTTCAATTGAGTAACCTCTATATCTTAAAATTCCGTTTTCACCATCAAGGTAAGTAACTGCACTTTTTGTAGCACCAGTATTTTTAAATCCTGAATCAAGAGTAATTGCACCAGACAATGCTCTTAATTTTGTGATATCAATTCCTTTTTCGTCTTCTGTTCCTGTAATAACTGGTAGTTCGTATGATTTCCCGCTAATCTTTACCTCTGCGAATTCTTCCATGGATATGTTTTTTTTGGATTTAACAATTGTGCATTATAAATATAGTAAAGAAAACGCGCTCATTGAAGACATTGAATAAAAAAATGCACGATTTTATAACTTTTGTAAATTATTTTCGTACAAACCCGCGAAAGGCGTTATGAAGAACATTAATTCACAGTTTGCTTACGAAACACATCAACTTATGGAAGGGGCGGACGTAAGGCTATCTTTTTCTGGAGAATTTTCACCAGATCTAATTACCGTATTACTTTCAATGGCAAAAAGTAATATTGGCGATAAATTAGTAATGAAAAAGGTTTACAACGTAATGATTGAGTGTTTGGAGAATTTAACAAAGCATTCCTTAAAAATAGAAGGTGATCAGTTTCCTGCTATTTTTTTGTTAGGAAAAGATGATGAATATTATTTTTTGGCTACAGGAAATAAGATAGCGAGCAATGAAGTTAATGAGCTGGAAACCAAATTAATTAAAGTTAATTCATTAAATAAAAAAGAATTGATGCTTTGGTATAATGAAATATTAACTTCGGAAACAAGCTCATCTTTTAAAGGTGATGCTGGATTAGGTATAATCGACATGGCCTTGAAAAGCGGGAATAGATTTGAATATAATTTTAATAAAATTGATGATTATCATTCGTTTTTCACATTAAAAGTTAAAGTAGGACAGAAGTAATATGAAGTCACTTAGAGTTAAAAAAGGAGATACTACTCCTGAACTAGATTTTGATGTTGATAAAATGGAATTTTTACTTGAAGGTGAAAGTCGCTCCCAAGACGTTCTTTTTTTTTACGAACCAATTATCAATTGGTTAACCAATTTTAAAGAATGGTTTTTAAAGAATGGTTCTTCCAAGAAATTGGACTTTCATTTTAAACTCGAATATTATAATTCGTTGTCTGCTAAATTCATTTTCAGCATATTTAAAATTTTAAAGGAAATGCAAGTCAAAGGTCTTGAGATCAATGTGTTTTGGTTTTATGATGTTTTGGATGAGGATTTATTAGAATGTGGAGAGGAGTATGAAAAAATATTAGGTTTTAAATTCGAATATATTTCATTGTAGGATTAATTTGCAACCCAATGCTGTATCTTATCTGCTAAAACATTACTTAATTTAAAATGAGATTCGTGCGTCCAGCCGGCTATATGCGGACTGAAAATTACATTTTCTGCTTTGCCTAAATACCGAAGAGCCTCTGAAGAATCAACATCAGGAACAGTTTCAAAAGATACTGATTCGTATTCAAGAACATCTAAACAAGCACCAATAATTTTTTTTGATTTTAATCCGTTAACAAGATCTGTTGTGTTTACATTAAATCCCCGCGCAGTGTTAATTAAAATGAATGGTTTTTTAAACGACTGTATTAGTTGATGATTGACTAAATATTTATTGTTGGCGTGATAATTTGTATGGATGCTAAGTACATCTGCTTTAGCGTAAATCTCTTCTAAAGTTGCCTCTTTAACAAATTCATCAGAGAAATTTGTTTTGAATTTATCATAGGCTATTACTGTAACATCAAATCCTTTTAATCTTCGGGCAAAAGCGTTTGCCATTACACCATATCCTATAAGTGCAATAGTTTTCCCCTTTAATTCAAAACCTCTGTTTTCTGCTCTTATCCACACGCCTTCACGCACTTGTTGATCTACTCTTTTTAGATGGTTGTTAAGCATGAGTAACATGCCCATTGCATGTTCTGCTACAGCGTCTCTATTTCCTTCTGGAGAACTGAATACATGAATGTTGTTTTTTGAACAAAAATCTAAATCTATATTTTCCAATCCCGAACCAGCTCTTGCAATGAACTTTAAATTCTTGCATTTACTGAGTATTTCAGCAGTTAATTTAATTTTTGATCGTATAACTATACCTTCATATTGATTAAGTATTGGGCTTATGTCGCTCGAGTTGAGATGGGTTTTATCAAAGCATTCCCAATTCATTTTGACTAATCGTTCCCATAGAATTTGATGAACGGAATCAACAAAAATTACTCGTCCAATAGATGTCATCCTACTAATTCGTTACAGATGTAAAAATAAATAAATAATCCAAAAATATCATTTGCAGTTGTGATAAATGGCCCAGTTGCAAGAGCAGGATCTATTTTTATTTTATGAAAAGCAAGCGGGATCCAAGTTCCAAATATAGCAGCGAAAATGATAACGCATATTAGCGATATACTAATTGCCAAGCTAAAATCAAGGCTTTGATCCATAGTTAGGTTTACAGTAAGAAGTATTACTCCACAAAGTAGCCCGTTTACGACACCAACACCAAATTCCTTCATTAGTTTTGAGGCAATTGAGCCCGAAAAGGTTTGATTAGCAATACCTTGAACAACAATAGCAGAGGATTGAATTCCTACGTTCCCACCCATTGCTACTATTAATGGTATAAATGCCATTAAAGCGGGATTCGCATCTTTATCGAAAATACCAATTACTTTTGCTCCTAAAATCCCACCAATCATTCCCACCAATAGCCAAGGGAATCTTGCCCGGGTAAGTTGCCATACGGTATCGGATGATTCTACATCTTCAGAGATCCCAGAAAGCATTTGATAATCTTTTTCTGCTTCCTCAACAATTACATCAACTACGTCATCAATTGTAATTCGACCTAAAAGCTGGTTGATTTCATTAATTACGGGAAGGACAACTAGATCGTATTTGTCCATTATTCTTGAGACTTCCTTGCGGTCTACATCTGATTTAACGGATATAATATCAGTTTTGGAAATGTCTCGAATCATAGTTTGAGGCGAGCTCAATATTAATTTCTTGAGTGAAGTAATACCAATCAATTTTTCATATTCATCCACAACATAAACAGTGTGGACTTCTTCTATTTCTTCAGCTTGTTTTCTTAATTCAACAACACATTCACTAACATTCCAGTGGTCTTTAACCTTTACAAGCTCTTTAGCCATTAGTCCACCAGCTGAATCTTCATCGTAGGTTAAAAGATCAAGTATGTCTTGTGCGTGTTCTGTATTTTTAATTGCTTTTATAACATTGGATTGTTTTTCCAATGGTAACTCGGCTATTAAATCGGCAGCATCATCCGAATCCATTTTGTTTACAACAGACTCTGCAATTTCAACTGCGGGTAAAATTTCTAGTAATTTCCCTCTTTCTTCAGGACCTATTTCTGCTACCACATCGGATCGTACGTCCTCGCTAAGAAGACGGATTAGTGCAACTGCATATTCTTCAGGAACATTACTAATAACTTCTGCGATATCAGCTACGTGCATGGGCTCAAGCTTGGCAATGATTTGCTCAATCTTGCCGTTATCTAGGCGCTTTGGTAGTTTTTCGATAAATAGTTTTATGAAGTCTTCCTGTCTTCCCACAGATGTAAAAGTAATGTTTTGAAAAGGTTTTTAAAATAAAAAAGCAGTTTGATCGGAATCAAACTGCTTTTAAGAATTTAATTAAAGTTTATTTTAAAGAAAAAGTTTCTACTAAAATCATATCAGTTTCAGAGTAAACCTGAACCTTGTAATTTCCTTCTTCAAATTCTTTTCCACCAACTTTTTCTCCATAGAGGATAACGTCGGTAGTTTCATTTTGATAATTAATTGTTTCTTTTGAAGTATAAAGGAGTTTTTCATTTTTGTATTGAAATTCACTTCCACCATCTGAAATAACTCTATCATTAGGATCAAAGACTCTTAAATATAGATTTAAATTTCCAGCAGCTGCTAGTTCGTTTTTTCCAATTGTAAAGGCAATTCTGATTTTATCAGCTCTTCTAGCTCTGTTTGTAGATTTTTCTTCTCCGTTTCTTCTTAGCTTGATTCCTTCTGCGATTTTTTCGAAGGTTTGTAAACGTTTTCCAAGTTTAACCTTCCCTTCTAGTGATTGGTTTGCATCAGATAATTCAGCGTTGGATTTATTTGCTCCATTTAAATCAATACCTAATTTTGTGTTCTCCTGTTTTAGTTTGGCGTTTTCAGAAATTAAAGCTTGATTTTTGGCTTTTAATTTAGAAACTTCAGATCTTAACAAGTATACATCAGTTTTTAATTTAGCGTACAAAGCTTTAAACTGAGAGAAATTCTTAGCTTGACCATCAGACTCTGCTAATAATTGTTGGATTTGATCTCTTAATGTATTGATTGAAGCTTCTTTTTCGGCTTTATAAGCTTGAATTTCTGCAATGCCTTCACCTAATAAGTTTGAATCTAAACCTTGTATTTTTATAGATTTTAATAATTGTTCAGCTTTATTAATATCGCGGTTTAATCTTTTAACTCGGTCTTCTGCAGAAGTAGATTTTCTTTGTAAAGTGTCTATTTCATCAGCTTTGTCAACAAAAGCAACTTTCGCTAAAAAACCAGCAGAACCGGTTAAAATACCAATGGCAACTAATAAAAATATTACCAGTTTTTTCCCTTTACTTTTTTCTTGTTGTTCGCTCATAATTCTTTTCGAGTTCAAATTTAAAACAAATATACTTTATTTTTGTTTATTTTTTAATCCCTACCTTTTTTGAATTTTTTAAGTAAACTACTTTCTCTTTTTTATCCTTTAAATTGTTTGTGCTGCAAAAACAGTTTACACAAAGGGGAAAATCATTTTTGTATTAGTTGTGAAGCTAACTTTTCGGAAAATCTTGAACCGTTAAATAACAAAAGCAATATTGCCCAATTGTTTTGGGGTAAAGCGGATGTGACCTTTTCTGGCGCACCTTTTAATTTTTTAAAGCAAGAAAATTTACAGCAAATTATTCATGAATTTAAATATGGAGGAAACTCCAATTTAGCCAAATACATGGGTAGTTATTTAGGTTTGAAAATTAAAGATGTTAGTGAATTGGCAGATGTTGATTGTGTTAGTTTTGTTCCAATGCATCCAAAAAAAATTAAGAAACGTGGATATAACCAAGCTGAAGAATTAGCTACTGGTCTGGCAAAGAAACTAAATGTGGAAACTAAATGCGTTTTAAAGCGCTTAGTGGAGTCGGCTTCTCAAACGGAAAAAGGCGTATACGAGCGTTATGAAAATATGGATGCTAATTTCACTGCTTTACACGGATTTGAAGGAAAGCATATCTTATTAGTAGATGATGTTTTAACAACAGGAGCGACTTTGATTGCTTGCGTTAATGCAATTAAGAAAAAGTATGATGTTAAAGTTAGTATTATTTGTTTAGCTTTTAGAGCAGTTGAACGCTAGAATCCGCACCTTTCTTTACCTTTTACAAAAAGGAAAAACACTAAAGCTAAAACCATTCCTACTAAATCTGCCAATATATCATAAAGATCAAAATTTCTTCTTGGTATTACATAATGTTGTAGTAATTCAGTTGTGATCGTTAATGCAACGGCAATTACGATTACATATTTAACGGCATCATAATGTAGTTTTGGGAATTGGCTCTGTTTTGCAAATCCAACCATTGCGCTAAATGAGAAGCAAAAAAAGAAAAAAATGTGAATTGCCTTATCAAGGTTTTGGGTAGCAATGCCTGGGAGATCATTTCCCGGTAATAAACAACCCAGGAGTATTAACCCCAAAAAAAATAAGGTGAACGTATTATGCTTTAAAAACATTATGCTTTTAGCTTAATGTTTAATTCATTTAATTGATCATTGTCAATAGGCGCAGGAGAGTTAATCATAACGTCTCTTCCCGAGTTGTTTTTAGGAAAGGCAATAAAGTCTCTAATACTATCTTCCCCACCTAGCATGGCGCAAAAACGATCAAATCCAAACGCTAATCCACCATGGGGGGGAGCTCCAAATTCAAACGCGTTCATTAGGAAACCAAATTGTTCTTTTGCTTCACTTTCTGTAAAGCCTAAAAGATCAAACATTCTTTTTTGAAGTTGTTTATCAAAAATTCTAATTGAACCTCCACCTAATTCAACACCGTTCATGCAAAGGTCGTAGGCATTTGCTCTAACTTCTCCAGGAGCAGAATCCATCAAATGGAAATCTTCTTCTTTTGGAGACGTGAAAGGATGATGCATGGCATGGAACCTCTCTGATTCTTCATCCCACTCTAATAGTGGGAAATCTACAACCCATAGAGGTTTGAATACTTTAGGATTTCTTAAACCAAGTTCGTTACCCATATGTAAACGAAGTTCGTTCATTTGACTTCTTACTTTGTTTGTCGTTCCTGCAAGTATTAGTAATAAATCTCCAGGTTTAGCATTGGCTTTATCCGCCCATTCTTTTAATCCCTCTTGATCGAAGAATTTATCTACAGATGATTTAAAAGTTCCGTTTTCATTACATTTAACGTAGACAAGTCCGTTAGCTCCAACTTGTGGACGTCTAACAAAATCGGTAATTTTATCTAATGATTTTCTTGTATAAGTAGCAGCGTCCTCAACGTTTATTCCTAAAACTAATTCAACATCGTCAAATACTTTGAATCCTTTGTTTTGGGCAACATCATTTAACTCCACGAATTCCATTCCAAATCTAATATCTGGTTTATCACTTCCGTAAAGCCTCATTGCATCAGTATAGGTCATTCTAGGGAAATCTAATAAGTTTGCGCCCAATACTGATTTGAATAAATGAGTTGCTAATCCTTCAAACGTTTGCATAACCTCTTCCTGAGATACAAACGACATTTCACAGTCAATTTGCGTGAATTCTGGTTGACGATCTGCCCTTAAATCCTCATCTCTAAAACATTTTACAATTTGATAATATTTATCTATTCCACCAACCATTAATAGTTGCTTGAATGTTTGAGGAGATTGGGGTAATGCGTAAAATTCACCTTGGTTCATTCTTGAGGGGACAACAAAATCACGAGCTCCCTCTGGAGTAGATTTGATTAAATAAGGCGTTTCTACTTCAAGAAAATCTTGTTGGTCTAAATATTTTCTAGTTTCAATGGAAACTTTGTTTCTTAATTCAAGATTCCTTCTAACTGGACTCCTTCGAATATCTAAATAACGATATTTCATTCTTAATTCTTCACCACCATCCGTTTCATCTTCAATAGTAAAGGGTGGAGTTAATGCTTCGTTTAAGACAGTAATTGTGTCAATTTTGATTTCGATAGCACCTGTTTCGATTTTATTGGTTTTGGATAATCGCTCGATAACCTCACCTTTTGCCATGATTACATATTCACGACCTAATTTTTTAGCTATTTCCATGGCTTCTTTCGAAGAAACTTCATCCTCCAACGCAAGTTGAGTAATTCCGTATCGATCACGAAGGTCAATCCAAATCATTCCTCCTTTATTTCTAACTTTCTGAACCCAACCACTTAAAGTAACTTGTTCATGAACGTTTTCTAATCTTAATTCTCCGCAGTTGTGTGACCTGTACATAATCGTAAATTGAAATTACGATACAAAAGTAGACAAATTCGCTTGTTCCTCACTAGCTAAAAGCGATAAGGAAGAGAATAATGTAAAAGTTTTTAATTCGGTAGGTGTATAATGGACTCTTTTCTTGTTCTATCTTTGAATTATGAGCTTATCTGTTTATAGTGACGATCATTTTATGAAACTGGCAATACAAGAAGCGCAAAAAGCTTTTGATGCTGACGAAGTTCCTGTTGGAGCGGTAATTGTTTGTGATAATCAAATTATTGCTAAAGCTCATAATTTAACAGAAACTTTAAATGATGTTACTGCTCATGCAGAAATGCAAGCGTTTACAATGGCCGCAAACTATTTAGGAGGTAAGTTTTTAGATCAGTGCACTTTGTATGTGACATTGGAGCCTTGTGCGATGTGTGCTGGAGCAAGTTATTGGACACGTTTAAAACGTATTGTGATAGGAGCTTCTGATAAATCTAGAGGTTTTAGAAGTTTTAATGAAAACATGTTGCATCCTAAGACTGTTGTAGAATGGGGATTGATGGAAGAAACATCTTCTCTGCTACTAAAAGAATTTTTTCAAAAAAAGAGAGGTATGTAATACATATCTAAAAAATAACGAACTTTATTACGAAAATATTAGAGTTCGTTATTTTTTAGATGTGCTTTTATCCAAGCATTTTTAATTGTTGTACTTCAGTTGCAGAAAGTTCTCTGTACTCACTTCTTGCTAGTTTCTTTTTTGTTATGCCAGCAAATGAAACTCTATCTAGTTTAATTATTTTATAACCTAATTCTCCAAATATCTTTTCAAGAGCGTTTCCTTTATTGCTGAAAATTTCGATTCCAATATTATTACGAGAACCTTTTAAATACGAAACAGCTTCTGCTTTCACCCAAGTTCCAGTAGCCATTCTAAAACCTTCTGTGATTTTATCAGAGTCTTCTTGAGATAGAGGTTTATCAATTTCTAATTGATAAACCTTTTGAAATTCATGTTTTGGGTTTGTTAATTTTAAACACAAATCATTATCGTTCGATAAAATCATAATCCCTGTAGAGTGTCTATCTAATTTTCCAATAGGTGTTAAAATATACCTACAAGCTTTAGCTAATAATCGCCCAACAGTTCGGTCTTTTAACGGATTGTCGGTTGCTGAACTGAAGTTTTTGGGTTTGTTAATTGCAAAATAAAATAAGTCTCCATGGGAAAGGGTGTCACCTTCATATTTAACAACATCGGTAGGTTGTACTTTGTAACCCATTTCTGTGATTATACGACCATTTACGGTGATAGCGCCAATGGTGATTAATTCATCAGCATCTCTACGTGAACAAACTCCAGCGTGGGCTATGTATTTGTTTAAACGGATTGAACCGTCACCTATATTCGCTTCTTTCGAGTCTAATCTTTTTCTCGGCCCCCCACCTCGTCTTGTATCTTTTCCAAATCTTACCGCAGCTGGTTCAAAATTTCTTTTCTTACTTCCTCCGGTTTTCTTTTTATTCGCCATAACTCTTCAAAGATAGTGCTTATTAATAATAGGACACAAAACAAAAAAAGTGATTAAAATATCCTTTAATCATTTTCAAGAAAAAATTTTTTCCAACTAAAAACCGTACCCGAAATTGATTTTTAAAAAGTGAAAATGCTTGAGGTAAGCAAAATTGAAAAAATAAAATTGTTGAGGATTAGTTAAATTTAGTTTGCGGCTTTTTTAGGTTTGAAATACCAGAATTACTTTAAGAAGTTTATATTTCGTTTCAGCCCTTTTAGTTTGGTTCTCTTAACGGCACTTTTTGAAAAAACCTTTTTAAAACCTTCTTCAGAAATATTTACCCAATCTTTCTTTGTCATGAGTAATAAATCAGGATGTGGATCAAAGAGCGGTTGATTATGTGGACTCGAAAATTTATTCCAAGGACAAACATCCTGACAAATATCACAACCAAACATCCAATCGTTAAACTTTCCTTTTACGTCATTTGGAATAGCATCCTTAAGTTCAATTGTGAAGTAAGAAATACATTTTGATCCATCTACAACCATTGGTTCAGTGATCGCACTGGTAGGGCATTCATCTATGCAGGCCGTACAAGTTCCGCAATGATCAGTAGTGATATTATCAACAGGCAATTCTAAATCAAGAATTAATTGAGCTACAAAGTAAAAACTACCGGATTGTTTATTAATTAAGTTTCCATTTTTACCAATCCAACCTAATCCACTTTTTTTGGCCCAAGCTCTTTCTAAAATAGGAGCGGAATCAATAAAACCTCTTCCAGCTACAGCACCTATTTCGGTATTAATAAAATCTTGGAGTTGGTTTAGTTTTTTTCGAATTACTAAATGATAATCTGTTCCGTAAGCATATTTAGAGAGCTTATAACTATCTGATTTTTGCGTTTCGGAAGGATAGTAATTAATCAAAAATGAAACAACCGTTTTGGCATCATTAATTAATAAACGAGGATCTAATCGTTTATCGAAATGATTCTCCATATATTTCATTTCACCGTGGCTATTATTGTTCAGCCATTGTTCTAATCTTGGAGCGTCCTCTTCTAAAAAATCAGCTTTGGAAAAACCAACGAAATCAAAACCCAATCGCTGAGCTTCATTTTTGATGATTGCTTTATTTTTTTCAGCTAAACTCAAAACTGCATGTAAATAAAATCAGTTCCAGCGTTGAAGTTTCCGAATAGGAAAATACTTAGCGTGATAATTACAATGTAAAAGACCGAAGCTTTTTCCAATCTGCTAACGAATTCTAATCGTTTTTCAAACAAAAAGAAAAGTAGTGTTAAACTACCTAGGAGTAATAATCGGAATTGTTGTTCTAAATAACCACCATTTCCTAATATAGCCATGACATCTGAAGACCAAATAAAATTCCAATTCTCTGTAGAAAAAACTTGCTTTAAATAGTGTAGTGAGTTCCCCCAGTAGCTAGCCTTAAAAAATAAGTTGGCAAAACTAACTAACGATATGGTTAAAGTCCAACCTAGGAAATTAGGGAGTTTTATGTTTTTACGTTTCCCTAAGTATTCAATAATTAGATACAATGCATTTAATCCACCCCAAATAACAAAACCTATGTATTTCCCGTGCCATATACCACTAAGTAAGAACGTGATGAATATTCCGAAAACTGCTGCTTTAACAGGTGACTTTCGCCACTTGAAAGTGAAGTAGTAAAAGAAGTTTTGCGTAAACCAGTCGATTAATGAGATGTGTGTTTTTCGCCAATACTCAGAAATTGATTTTGAACGGATAGGCAGTTTAAAATTTTCCTTGAGTTTTATGTTGAATAACCTTGCGATACCTAAAGCAATATCTGTGTAAGCACTGAAATTTAAATACATTTCGAGTGTAAAAACAAAGCAAGCAATAATGATTGTAATTGCTTTAAAATCGGATTCAGGATGCTCGAATACGGTATTACTAATTGTAGATAAATGATCAGCAAGTACTAATTTTTTAAACAGTCCAAACAGAACTCTATTGATTCCATAATAGATGTTAGATGAGTTTAAGACCTGATCGGGATTTAAGGCTTTAATTTCCTTCGGTAATAAAATTGGACCTGATATGAATTTTGCGAAAAAAGCATTTCCAAAAAGTAGGTCTCTAAATTTAAAACCCTGAGGTTTACTTCGTACGGAAAGTAATAAAACTCCAATGTTTTGTAATCCATAATAGGATAAACCTAGTTTAAATAGAAATATGTTTTCTAAAAAGTAATTAGCCAGTATTAAAACGCCCAATTGTAGCGATATACCTAGCCAAGCTTTTCGTTTTGAAAACTGACATGAATATGTAATGAATGTTAGCGTGATTAATACAAGTCCAGCAACGGGACTCATCATCCATATAAATGCTAAAGAAATACAGGTTAGAACATCTTTTGGAGAAAAGGTGGATTTGTAAAAAGCTGTAAGACCAATTGCAAATAACATTATGTAGACTAACCATTCCAAGTATTCAAAGTTAAGGAAAGAAGTGTTAGTATTTAATTTGCTTTTTTATTGGCTATACTTTTAATTAGTTCCCCTACATTTTCAAAGTCCATTACCTCATAAAAGTCAAATGTAATTTCAAATTCTTTTTCAATTTCTGCAATTAAGCTCATATGATTTAGGGAATCCCAACTTTCTATATCTTCTGTAGTGGTTGTTTTGGAGATAGCAAGTGCTTCGTTTTTAAAAAATGATTTAAAAACTTTTTCAAGTTGAATTGAAATATTTTGGTTTAGGTTCTCACTCATTTGTTAAAAGAAGTTAATACAAAAATACAATTAACATTCGTTTATGAATATAAGTAAGTCCTTTTATGAAAAAAGGACACATCTTTTCATAGTTATTTTTAGGTTTAATTAATTTACATTTTTCAGAGAAAGTTTAAATCCCGCTTCTTGAGAGCGGGATTTTTTGTTTTAAAAATTCAAGGTTTTTGAAATGCTTATTTATACGATTACTTGTTCTTTAACGAGCCAAATGTATAAATCCATTTATAATTCTATCTCGTAAACCTTCTAATCTGTTTTCACTGAGGATACATGTGTAATAGTAAACCCCACTGCTACAGTTGAGTTTTGTTAATTGATGTTTACCATCCCAATTAATATCCAATTTATTTGTTTGAAACACCTGTCTTCCCCAACGATTGTAGATTGCTAAATTCATTTCTTTTACATACTTGTAAGGAAACGGAGTTAGTAAATCATTTATTCCATCATCGTTCGGAGTGAAAATATTGGGTAAAGAATAATAAGGACAATTGTCAAAGCAAATTTCTTTATTGTCTTTTGATTGATTCCCTACTGAATCTGTTGCTGTGAATTTATAGCATCCCGCCACCTCAAGTCTTCCATTATCAACAAAAGAGGTGTCTGTCCAAGGTGTTGTGATTTCAGTTAATATATTATAATCATCTTCTGGAAATCTTTTAAAGTAAATTGTAATGCTTGATAAATCTGTGTTACAGTCTGATGTATCGCTATCCCAGTAAAAGCGATTTTCATCCGTATCGCAATTTGACTGCGTGAATACGGTTGGAACACAGGGAGGAATAATATCCTCAGGTGTTTCACATACTTCTTGTGAATTATTTAAAAGTGTAGAATCGTAGTTTTCAAAGCCACCTATCGTCATCACTTTATAGCAGTATTCAGTTCCGTTCGTAAGGTTCTTATCAGAGTACAAGTTGTTAAAAACAGTGTCGATAACCTCCCAAACACCCAATTGCGCCCTTAAAATTAGAACAGTGTCGTTTTGCCAAGGTGTTAAGTAGTTCCATGAAAGTTTCACCGTCTGATTTGCTGGCGCTGCTGTAAGAAATACCGATGAGGCTGTTTCAGAGGATGAAAGTTCATTTTCTTGTCCAGTTGTTTCTTCTAAAAGAGTTATGAGGTAATTATGCTGAATAGTAGTATTGATGTTTATATGAGAAAATGTTGTATCCGATAAATCATTACCTGTATAAATTAAAGAGGGGACGCCATTGATGACTTCATAGAGTTTGTAAAACAAGTTTTCTGAAGCATTCAGACTGTCAATATTTATAGGATTTTTCCATCGAATAAAAACTTCTCCGGTATTTTCGGTTGTTGTAATAACATCAACATTTAACGGAATTGGACTTGTTTCGATAGTTTGGCTGCAGGCTTCGTTACTAACAATACTTTCTGCTCCATCAGGGAAAAAGGCCACAATTCTGTAGCAGTAAAGATTACCTTCAATTAAGTTTTGATCAAAAAAGTTAGTTGAGTTTCTACCCGAGATAGTTGTTATTAATTGGTAATCAGTTCCACTTGGCATTCCTGTAACACAAGAGTCTGGTATTAAGTTAGTCGAGTTTATTTTTCGGTAAACTTTATATCCACTAACCTCGGTGCAAATGTTTCTTTTCCAATTTACATCTATACCATTAACAGTTGCTTTTGTTGAAACTTCTTCTGTTTTTGGACCTAAAATTTTGATGTTTAAAGTTTGGATATCTAGTAATTGAACAACTTCATCATTATCTTGAGCTTTGAAATACACCGGATAAGGGTTTTGTCTTACATGAGAACAACCTGTTATCCATTCAAATTCTCCAGATACCGAATCGATACCAATACTACTGTTGTCAAAAGTTGCTAAATCACCTTCAACTTCACTTAACGGACCCCCGGTTGCTGTTAAATTAATAACATCTAAAGAATCAGGGTCTTTGGCTTTTATAGTCAGCTTAATAGTCGTTCCTGCAACCACGCAAAGATCTTTAATGGGATTCAAAATAGGTGGTTGATTGTTACAATTTTTTACGCTGATTTGCATATCTCGAACCATCGAACCAATTAAAAAACCACCTCTGTATTCATTAATAAGAATAGCGAAATTAAACTCCCCTTCAAACGTTGGTTTATCCCATGTAACTGTCCCTGTTGTGCTATTAATTGTTAAGCCAGCAGGGAATTCATATCCAGGTACAATTAGTCCACTTTCACCTCTTGGGTTAACTAATTCGTAAGCTAAACTATCTCCGTCCTCATCAAATGCTGATGGGTTATGTTGATATATAGCATCAACGCAAGCCTCATCAATAGGAGGATTTAAAAGAACAGGAGAGCCATTGTTTCCTAAAAAAGGGTTAATTATAATTTGCGACTCGATGTAAAAAGGGACACTAACCGAGTTGGGGATATTAATTATCCCATTGTTTCTGTTGGGATCTTCTAAACTAACAGCATAAGTTCCAGGTCCAGGATAAGTATGAATACTTGTATATTGATTTTTATTAATATCGGTAGAGATAAATTGTGGAAATCCAGGAGATCTTAACAAAGAATCTACAGCCCCGTCTCCCCAAGAAATCGTTAAAAAAGGACGATCGGCCTCTGTCTCAATTCGAGTATAGGTTGTTAAGGTAATTTCAAACTTATTAATTCCAATTTGTTTATACGATATTTCCCCAGCTCGATTGTGCGTGGCCGAAACCTTTAAAACAGTAAACATCAATAATATGGAAATAAAAATCCTCATGAATTTACAGTGGACAAAGGTCGTTTTAAAAATTTAGTTTCTAAGTTATGTAATTCAAATGAAGCTTTTTGGGAATAGTTTGGTAATTTCATTAAAAAATGAAGAATATGAAGATTATTGTTTCAAAAAAGGAGAATAAAAGTGCCGGTAAAATCTTTTTGTATAGTGATATTAAAAGTTTAAAATCAAAATGCACTAAAGAAGAATTCCAGTTTTTGAAAAATGAATCTTCATCTAATGATGTAGTTGAGTTTGGAAATTATGACACTCGTAAAGTAATTATCTCTTCTAAAAAGAAGGCAATTGAATTTTTTAGAAAAACGGCAGCGAATTTAAATTTACAAGGTGATTTCGATTTACTTTGTTTAGATGTATCTAAAACCAAAACCATTGCATTTTTAGAAGGTGCGTTATTAAACGATTATTCGTTTTCAAAATATAAGTCTGATTATAATTCAGATTCTGCTTCGATAAATGTTGTTTCAACTGAAATTAAAGCAACAGATTTAGAACAACTAGAAAACGTTATCGAAAGCGTTAATTCTGCTCGTGACTGGGTGAATGAGCCCGTTAATCAACTAACTACAGATAATTATCTTTCTCAAATAAATCAATTATCCAAAATTGGAGTTGAAGTAGACGTATTTAGAAAATCTAAATTAGAATCCCTCAATATGGGTGGGATATTAGGCGTAAATAAAGGTTCCAATGAAGAGCCTGCTCTAGCTAAATTAGAGTGGAAACCAAAAGGATATAACAACGATAAGCCAATAGTTTTAATTGGAAAAGGTATCCTCTTTGATACAGGAGGAATTAATATTAAAACAGGAAACTTCATGACAGATATGAAGGCTGATATGGGCGGTTCGGCTACTGTAGTAGCAACAATAAAAGCAATTGCAAAAAATAAATTACCACTTCATGTAATTGTTTTAACGCCAATTACAGAAAACAGAATAAATGGAAATGAATTAGTTCCTGGTGATGTTATCACAATGCATAGCGGAAAGACGGTTGAGGTTTTAAACACAGATGCTGAAGGGCGACTTGTTTTGGCTGATGCGTTAAGTTTTGCTAAAAAATTCAATCCTGAATTAGTAATCGATGTAGCTACTTTAACAGGGTCGGCATTTAGATTAACGGGTCACAATGGCGCTGTTGTTATGGGCACAAGTGATAAAAACATTCATCAGCTAAAAAAATCAAGTGAAACTACATTCGAAAGAATAATTGAGCTACCAATGTGGGAAGAGTTTGAGGATACATTAAAAAGTAATATTGCCGATTTAAATAACTTAGGGTCAGGGGAAGGACAAGCGGTTTGTGCAGGGTTTTTCTTGAAAAATTTTGTTGATTACCCATGGATTCATTTGGATATTGCAGGACCTGCTTTTATTCCTTCGGATAAGGATTATCATAAAAAAGGGGGGACAGGATTTGGCGTAAGGTTGCTGTATCAATTTTTAAAGGATAAATTTGACTTGAATTAAGACGAGACATGAGCGATAAATTAGACAAGATAAAAATAGGAATCACTCAAGGTGATGTTAACGGAGTTGGTTACGAAGTGATTTTAAAGGCATTCTCAGATAGTGGAATGCTTGACCTTTGTACGCCAGTTATATATGGATCAAAGAAGTATAGTAACGAGCATAAAAAAAATCTTAAAATGGAAGAATTTTCATTTTTTGTAGTCAACAAAGCTGAAGATTCCAGAGATGATAAAGTGAATCTAATTGAATGTTGTGACGATAAAGTAGATTTAAACATTGGTGAAGCTACACTTGCTTCTGGAAAAGCGGCGTTCCAATCTTTGGATATTGCCGTTAACGATTTAATGGATGGTAAAATAGATGCTATTGTTACTGCGCCAATTAATAAAAAAAATATTCAAAGCGATAACTTTGACTTCCCTGGTCATACAGAGTTTTTAGGACAAAAAGATGGCGATACAAAAGGGTTAATGTTTATGATTTCCGAAAAGTTAAAAGTAGGAGTCGTAACAGGGCATATTCCATTAAAAGATGTAGCCTCGGCAATTTCTGAAGAGAGTATACTGAAGAAATTAAAAGTAATGAGCAATTCATTGAAAATAGATTTTAGTATTTCTAAACCAAAAATTGCTGTGCTTGGATTAAACCCTCATGCCGGTGATAACGGTTTACTTGGTGTTGAAGAGCAAGAAGTTATTAATGAAGCCGTTAAGAAGGCTGGGGGTAATGGCGTTTTTGCTCACGGACCATTTCCTGCTGATGGATTTTTCGGATCAGCTCAATATTTAAAATACGATGGTGTTTTAGCAATGTATCATGATCAAGGTTTGATTCCTTTTAAATCGTTAAGTTTTGGAGAAGGAGTGAATTTTACAGCTGGACTTTCATTTGTAAGAACATCTCCTGATCATGGGACTGGTTATGATATTGCTGGTGAAGACAAAGCAGATGCAGCATCGATGAGACAAGCGGTTTACGCAGCAATTGATATTTGTAAAAATCGGCGAATGAATAAAGGCTTACTAGCAAATGCTTTAAAACCGGGGAAAGTAAAGGAGCCCTTTAAAAAAGGTAGATCTTCAAATGATACAAGAAAACCAAGAAGAGAGCCAAGAAAGGATAATTTAAGACCGAAACCTAGACCGAAACCAGCAGTTGAACAAGAATCTAAAGTTGATTTTGAAGTCAAACCTACTGAAATAGCGAAGGAAATACCAAAAGATGGACCGAAAGATATTACGACCGAAACACCGAATGAAGAATAAAATCATAAAGTTCTGCTTTGATAAAACTTTATGTTGTAACTTTGTAGGCTCTTAATTTTTGGACAAATGGAATTTGATAAATTTGTAATCGGTTTCGAGGCACTTGAGTTAGGGGAGTACAACTATAATTTTTTAGTTGACAATGTGTTCTTTAACGAATTAGAGTACGCTGAAATTAAAGGAGGGGAAGTGATTGTTGGTGCGGTTTTGAGGAAGTCAGAACGTTTAAGCCAAATGGAACTAAACTTTGAAGGAAAGGTCGCAGTGCCCTGTGATCGTTGTGGTGAGGACGTTACACTGCCAGTGAGCTTTTCGGAGTCACTGATTGTGAAGGTTGGAACTGAAGACAATGAGGACGATGGTTTGTTAATTCTTGGAGAGAATGATATTGAATTTGATATTAGACATTATTTATATGAAAGTATAAGCTTGAGTTTACCAACTAGAAGAATACATTCTGAAGATGAAGATGATGAAGGTTGTGATGAAGCAATTTTATCAATGCTAAATCAGGATAACAAAAATGATAACGACAAAGATGACATCGACCCAAGGTGGGCGGCGTTAAAAAATTTAAAATAAGAATTTAATTAAAGTATACATAAAATGGCGCATCCTAAACGAAAGATTAGTAAAACAAGAAGAGATAAAAGAAGAACCCATTACAAGGCTTCTGCTCCACAAGTGGCTATATGTCCAACTACTGGAGAAACTCATTTGTATCATAGGGCTCACTGGCACGAAGGAAAACTTTATTACAAGGGGCAAGTTGTAATGGAAAAAGAAGCATCCTGATAATTTATAGTTCTGTAAAACTATAAACTAGTAGATGAAAATTGGTATAGATATTATGGGTGGCGATTTCGGCCCAAAAACGACTACCGAAGGTGCAATTTTAGCACAAAAGGAGTTAAATAACGTAGAATTAGTTCTTATAGGGGACGAAACCAAAATCCTTCCTGTACTGGAAGATAAAGGTGCCAATAAGAATTCTTTTTCTATTGTTCATACTACTGAGTTTATCGGTATGGGTGAACATCCTATTAAAGCATTTAAGAAGAAGCCTAAATCATCCATTGGTTTGGGCTTTCAGCTTTTATCTAATGGAGAAATCCAAGGTTTTGCTGGGGCTGGTAATACGGGAGCCATGATGATTGGTTCAATGTATACTGTTCAAACAATACCAGGGATTATTCGGCCTTCTATCGCTTCGGTTTTACCGAAGGAAAACGGAGGTGTAAATCTTATTTTAGATGTTGGTGTAAATGCTGATTGTAAACCTGACGTTCTATATCAATTTGGTATTGTTGGATCATTGTACGCTAAATACGTTCTTGGAATTGAAACGCCACGAGTTAGCTTGTTAAATATTGGAGAGGAGCCTGAAAAGGGAAATTTACTCTCACAAGCAACTTATAACTTAATGAAAGATTCGAAAGATTTTAATTTTGTTGGTAATATCGAAGGCAGAGATGTTTTTAATGATGGATGTGATGTTATTGTGTGCGATGGTTTTACAGGTAATGTAGTTATTAAAGAGGCCGAAGCTTTTTATCATTTGATGAAAAAAAGAGGTGTATTAGATGATTATTTTAGTAGGTTTAACTATGAGATATATGGTGGAAGTCCTATATTGGGGATTAATTCAAATGTTGTAGTTGGTCACGGCATATCAAATGACGTCGCGATTAAAAATATGATTAAATTAACGGCAGAAATTGCGAAAGCAAATCTGTCTAATAAGATAAAAGAAGCATTTAAGTAATATGAGTACTATAAACGCTGCAATAACTTGTGTTGGAGGTTACTTACCAGAGTATGTAATGACCAATTCAGAGTTAGAAAAAATTGTTGATACTACCGATGAGTGGATCACATCCCGAACTGGTATAAAGGAACGAAGAGTCCTTAAAGGTGAAGGAAAAGCAACCTCCGATATGGGGGCTGAAGTAGTTAAACAAATCTGTGAAAAAAGAGGGATTTCTCCTGAGGAGATAGACTTGGTTCTAGTAGCAACTGTTACACCTGATATGCCTTTCCCATCTACAGCAAATATTATTTGTGATAAAGTAGGTGCAACAAACGCATGGGGATATGATTTAAGCGCTGCTTGTTCAGGGTTTTTATATGCATTGGTTACAGGACAAAGATTTATCGAAAGTGGAGCTTATAAAAAAGTAGTAATCGTTGGTGCCGATAAAATGTCGAGCATAATTGATTATGAAGATAGAACAACGTGCATTATCTTTGGAGACGGTGCAGGCGGTGTTTTATTAGAGCCTACTAAAGAAGAAGTTGGAATTGTTGATTCTGTTTTAAAGAGTGATGGCTCTGGAAGAGAATTCCTAAATATCAAAGCTGGTGGTTCACACAAACCTGCTAGTTTAGAAACGCTCAAGAATAAGGAACATTTTGTTTACCAAGAAGGTAAGTCGGTATTTAAATTTGCGGTTACAAATATGGCTGATGTTTCAGCTGAAATTTTAAAGCGTAATAATCTAACTGGTGAAGATGTTGATTGGTTGGTTCCTCACCAAGCGAACTTAAGAATCATTGAGGCAACAAGAGCAAGAGTTGGTATTCCTAAAGAAAAAGTAATGATTAATATTCAAAAGTATGGAAACACTACTGCTGGAACATTACCACTTTGTTTATGGGATTGGGAAAGAGAATTAAAAAAAGGGGATAATTTAATATTAGCTGCTTTTGGTGGTGGGTTCACATGGGGATCTATTTATTTAAAATGGGCGTATAACTCATAAAAATTTTAAGAACGAAAAATCTTTTTGTTATGAAAGTAAATGAAATTCAAGACTTAATTAAGTTCGTTTCAAAGTCTGGTGTTAGCGAGGTTAACTTAGAAACTAAAGAAGTTAAATTAACCATTAAAAATGATGGTGTTAAAAAAGGAAAAGGTGGTGAAGCACAAATTCTTCAAGTTCCTGTGCAACAAATGATGCCACAGCAAATGCAAGCAGCTCCAATTGCTGCAACTCCAATTGCTGCAACTCCAATTGCAGCAAGTCCAATTGCAGCAACTCCAGTTGCCGCTGCTCCGGTTACTGAAGCGCCTGCAGTTGCTGATGATACTTCAAAATACATTGAAGTTAAATCTCCAATGATTGGTACTTTTTACCGTAGACCTTCTCCAGACAAGAAAAACTTTGTTGAAGTTGGTTCTGAGATTAAAACAGGAGATGTTATTTGTATCATTGAGGCAATGAAGTTATTTAACGAAATCGAAGCGGAAGTTACAGGTAAAGTTGTTAAGATTTTTGTTGACGATTCAACTCCAGTTGAATATGATCAACTCTTATTCTTAGTCGACCCTAGCTAATCAAAAGAACTGATTAAATTATTTGTTTCAAAAATCATTTGTCAACTCTAAACGGAGTCTAAGGATTCAGTTTAAAAATCTGATTATGTTTAAAAAAATATTAATTGCCAACCGTGGTGAAATCGCTTTACGTATTATTCGTACTTGTAAAGAGATGGGAATTAAAACGGTTGCTGTATACTCTACAGCAGATAAAGATAGTTTACATGTAAGATTTGCAGATGAGGCAATCTGTATAGGACCACCTCCATCAAACGAATCCTATTTAGATATTCCAAGAATTATATCAGCAGCAGAAATTACTAATGCTGATGCAATTCACCCAGGATATGGATTCCTTTCTGAAAATTCAAAATTCTCAGGAATTTGTGCAGAAAATGGTATTAAGTTTATCGGTGCTACTCCTGATCAAATTGATGGAATGGGAAATAAGGCCCAAGCTAAAATTACAATGGAAAAAGCGGGTGTGCCTTGCGTGCCTGGTTCCAAAGGATTGATAAAGGATTTAGCTGATGCGAAGAAAACAGCAAAAAAAATTGGCTATCCAGTAATGGTCAAAGCTTCTGCCGGTGGTGGAGGTAAAGGGATGAGAATGATTCCTTCTGAAGATCAATTGGAAGAATTGTTAGATAGCGCCAAGCGTGAATCAGCTGCTTCTTTTGGAAATGATGACATGTATATGGAGAAGTTTATTGAAGAGCCTCGTCATGTTGAAATTCAAATTATTGGTGATCAAACAGGAAACGCATGTCACCTGTCAGAAAGAGACTGCTCCGTTCAAAGACGTCACCAAAAATTAGTTGAAGAAGTACCATCTCCATTTATGACAAAGAAGTTAAGAGAGAAAATGGGTGAAGCAGCAATTAAGGCTTCTAAGGCTGTTAAGTACGAAGGTGCTGGTACAGTAGAATTCTTAGTGGATAAGCACAGAAATTTCTTTTTTATGGAAATGAACACACGTATTCAAGTTGAGCACTGTGTTACTGAAGAAGTTGTTGGATTTGATTTAATTAGAGAGCAGATTAAAGTTGCTGCTGGGTTTAAAATATCAGGTAAGAACTATTTACCTCAATTGCATGCAATTGAATGTAGAATCAACGCTGAAGACCCTTTAAATAACTTTAGACCATCGCCAGGGAAAATTGTAAACTTCCACGCTCCAGGTGGACATGGAATCAGATTAGATACGCACGTTTATTCAGGTTATTCAATTCCTCCTAACTACGATTCAATGATTGCAAAGTTAATTTCTGTTGCTCAAACAAGAGAAGAAGCTATCGCAAAAATGAAAAGAGCGTTAGATGAGTTTATAATTGAAGGAATTAAAACAACAATTCCTTTCCATTTAAAACTAATGGAGGACCCAACTTTTATTACAACAGGAGTAACAACTAAATTCTTAGAAGTTACTGAGTTTGATTATTCGGATATGAAGTAGTAATTAGAATACTATTATTTTAAAAGCGACGAATGAGAAATTATTCGTCGCTTTTTTTTGTCTGAATTTTAGTGTTATAAAACGTATTAAAAATAACATTGTCGGTTAGAATTATAGTTACAATAACAGAGTGTGTAAAATATTTCCAATATTCGAATGATGTCAATAATTACGATGAAATCCAATTATTGGTTTTTTTCAATCTGAAAAAACAGCTCGTAAAGTAGCATAATAACTGCCTGCTGAATTGCAGGCATAATTAAGGCAAAAGTTAATAATCAGAATTCAATATCATATATTTGATCCATTAAACAAAGAGTGAATTCTTTAAATAAAACATTAGGGGAAACCTTGCTCCATAAAATCGTAAAAACAAAATTAACTTTCTTATTTTAATTAAAATGATTGAAATTTCTTGTGTTGGTATAAAAAGTGAAAATTTTATATAATTAAACTTGAAACTGTATATAATTATAACGTAAATCGAATACTGATGCCACCTTTAGACGTTGAACTCGGAAATGAGCTTTCAATATAAGGATTATTGATAGTTTGGTCGTAGAAAGCTCTTGCTGTTACTTTTTCACTTACTTTATAATCTCCTGATACTTTTATTGAAGTTACTAAACCTCCACTTAAAGTTTGACCTGATTCGTCTATTTGAAGTAAAGTTAGACTTGTACTTTTTAATGAAACATCTAACCTTAAATTTAAATCTGATTTTAATTTCCGACCTTTAATTTCAACATTTGGAATGACCAAATCTTTAATGGTATAACCACCTCCAACAACGAAGTCCCATGTATTGTTTTCTGTTACTGAGGACCCACCAATTGATAAACCTACAGTTCTTGCTTTTTTAACCTCTAGTTTTGCAAGAATCGAATTTTTAAATTTCATATCTACCTTTACTAGTGGACTAAAAGATTCAGTTATCGAAATTTTGAATTGCGTATAATCGATATTTGATTCAAAGTCTCCTAAATCAGTTAGTTGACCGGTTCCATCAAATGTTAAATCGTTTCGAACACTATTCATACTTAACGTGCTTTTATAACTGTGAGATAAAGCTATAGATCTAAAATGCTTTTTAAAGAACGCTATGTTTTTAAGTCCATTATAAGTAAACCTCCAATCAGGAATTGGAATAGAGGGAAAAAAACCACTTGTAGAGCTTGGAGTACTAAGGTTAGGTAATTTGATGTTAGCAGCGTTTTTACCCTGATAGGCAGAAAGAAAAGAATAGAGGAGAACTTCTTCTTGTTTTTGGCTATAACCTTCAGGGAACGAAGTAGAAGAGTTTGTTAGGCCACTCCAATTAATATTTTGAGCAGCTAAGCGATCTGCAATTACTTTTCGGTTGTTTAACATTTGCTTGTAAGCGCCTGACCCTTTATGACGAGTGTTTTTAGTAAATGCAGTTCTAAAGGTATTTGATGAGATGGAAAATTCTTGAACTTTCTGTCTTGAGTTTTCAGTATATCCTTTTTTTGTTGAATTGTCTATTTGGTAAAAGAAATTATCATTTGTCGTTAAACTACGTGTTCCGGTAAGGTTTACTCTAAATTGTTTGAAAGGTTCTAAGGTAGCTCTAGTATTTAAAGTTTGTTTATTTGTTTTTGCGACCTGTTGTGAAATAAGGTGACTGTTTGTGTTAAACCAATTGTTTTTAATTCCTTTTTCCAAGATATCATCTTGAGATCCAAATCCGAATTTATAACCTGGTGCCATTTGACGATTAAGATCCATTCCCATGATTTGTGTTTCTCCCATAAACCCTGGAAGGAATGTACCGCTGTTTTCATTATAATTAATTGATGCGTTTCTAACCATCATTAAAGCTCTTATGGCTGATTCAAGCGCATCTTTGGATGTGATGGTTACTTTTTTAGTTTTGCTTGAATCAATAGTCGTTTTTTTCTTCCGTTTTCTATTTAATTTTTTAAGGTAATCGGATTTGTTATATAAACTAACAAAGTTTAATTGAGCGCTTATTTGTTTCGTGTTATTATTGGATACGCTATGCCCGATTGAATCTACAAAAGCAGGGTTAGTAGCTTGCCAGTCGAATTTCCCAGTGTATTTAGCATTCGAGGTAATCCAACTTGTTAATGGGAATTTATTAATTGGGATTCGATAATTAGCATTGAAATTTTGAGTGTATAAAGTATTACGACCTAATGTTTGAATGTTTTTCCAAATTGAATCTTTTTCAGTTTGCTCATCAATAGCTCCAAAAGGTTCATCAATAATAGCTTTATTACTAGCGTTATAGGATAGTTTTAAGGTTTTAGTTAAATCCCATTTCATAGTATAGTCTCTATTGAAATACCAGTTTTTATTATATGTAGGAATAATAAGAAGATCAGCGTTTGAAACGTTTCTTATTTTACGTTCACTAAACATTCTTGACATGTTGGTTTTAATTCCAACTTGTTTTGGAACATATTGAAAGTTGAAATCACGATAAAGAGTAAGGTATTTCGATCGCTTCAACTTGGTCATTTTTTTACGATAATTAATTTTATCTTTTTTAAGATTAGATATCTGAGTTTGAATTAATCTAGTCGCTTTTGCAGAATTTTTAATTGAGCGTAAAGCTTTCAATGAGTCCTGTAATTGTTTTGTTTCTGCAGCAATTTTAGCAAGATGTTTTTTCTCTATTGAAACAATAAATGGTGTTTTTTTAAATGGTTTAATTGATTTTGGGCGGTGCGTAAAGTTGTAATTTAGCCCACCGTTGTAATTTTTTATAAGATCGATTTCGGTATTTACATCCTGTTTTTTATTTTCGTTATAGGCAAATGTTGCGTCTAGATTAGAAACGTCGTAAAAGTGCTTTTTCTTTGATCCTTTTTTAATTTTTTTAACGTTGGAGAAGTTTAAACTTTTACTGGTTTGTTTTTCGGGAGTAACCTTGTTTAAGTAAGATTTATAATTCCCATTGTCTAAATTTTTTATTTGAATATCCGTATCTAACGGATTATATTTCTGATCTTTTCTTATTTGATTGTAACTCATGTAAACGGGAAGAGAAATCCCATAATTTTCAGGAAAGAATTTACCTGCTTGAAAGTTACCTGTAGCATCAATATTACGAACAGTTTCTCGTTGTCGTTCACTTACCTTCTGGTCAATAGCTCCCCAACCTGGTGTGCTGTATCCACCGGCTAAAGATATGTTACCTAAATCGGCTAATTTCATATTAACACTAGCTGTTGATGCCCAACCACCTGTTTTGTCAAAACCAGAAAGCCTTAATTCATTTACCCAAACTTCGGCACACCTTGTTTCTCCTGATTCACTATTGTTTCTAACCCCAATCATCATAGAGGTAATATTAGCCATACTTGGAGAACCTTTAACGTAGGCTGTATTTTCACCGTCGGCAATTGAAAATCGATCAACGCTTGATGCAGATAGTTCATTTCTTTTTGCTTTTAATCCTGCAAACACAACTTCGTAATCAAAATCCATTCGATTGTCGGCGTCCCAAATAGCTTCTCGTTTTTGTTCATCACCAGATGGAAGAGTTATTGGATCTGTAAATGTTAACGGGATTTCATATTCATAATAATTCTCTGTGTAATCTGACCCCATTCTGATGAAGGCAGATATGTTCATGTCTTCCCTAGTTGTTGCTGAATTATCCGCTTGTTCAGCATGAATATCCATTTGTATTTTTTTGTATGATAATAAATCTAAACTTACAGTTTTATACATACCCCTTGCGTCTCCTCCGTCAAGATTACAAATTTGAATTTGCATTGCCTGCTCGTTTTCGTTTGCTTGAGATCCTAAGTTAAATTGTCGTTGTGTATTAGGGGGTAGCATGTAAGGGATAGGTTCTTTTTTAGAATCTTCTTCTAGGTTTACTGCTCCGACATTAAATATTGGAGTTGTTGCGGGAATGCTGTTCTCATCTGACAAATCATTTTCATATTTACGCCAATCACTCCTTATTAAGTCCAATGATCCAAACCTTAAAACAACAGGAGCCTTCCAGCCTTTTAACATTAATCTAATAAAACGAATAGATTGAAAACCTTCAATATTTCCTACTATATTTTTATCAGGATCTTTTATTGGAATACGGAAGTTGTACCAGTTTACTTTTTTGTTTGAGCCTGAAACTGTCACAGGCACTTTTTGCACTAAATAATTGCTTCCAATATCTTCTTGTTCAAGGTCATCAGGACGCATACTTAATTTGTATTCATAATAACTTTCACCTTCACTTAATGTATTATCCCTATTTAAATCCTCAATATCGGGGAGTGTTGTTGCTGTGCTTACGTAATCCAATCCTGTACTTTCTTGTGTTGGTGAATTACCATCTGTGCCATTGAAATTTTTGTATCGCTCAATAATGTTTGCTTCTCGAGCATCTAAATCAGTACTTCTAAAATATTCATAATTATCAGCCGCAGGATCAACTCCAATATCATCAGGCAGAGTTCCATCAAAATAATCAATGTAGCTGCTAAATAATTTAAATTCATCTCTGTCACCCATTCCGTCAAAACCAACATCTTGCTGTTCTCGAGCGCTAGCGTCATTATCAAATGCATTTACAAGATTAATTCGGTTAGAAACAAAACCCCAAATTGTTGTATCAACATCAACGTTTGGATCATTTGGTGTAGGCAAACCGTTCTCAAATGCTTTTCTACCGTCTCTTAAAATATCTTCTGATATATTTCCAATCTGAACATACACATCACCCCCATCATTGGTTCCGTTAAAAGCATCTTTATCTGAAATTGAAGATGGGTCTTCAGAGAACGGATCCATCACCCAGAACTCTATGAACTCAATATTTTGACTTGCAAAATCAACGTAGTCGATTTTACGCATAATCCCACCCCACCGAGTTTCGGGACTAAATAATTCACCTGTTGTTTTATCAATCCCTTGAGAAATTCCAGGTGTACCAGAGGTGTCATAATTATAAGGGCCTCTTTCATTGGGGAAGAATGCCAAATCTAATGTTTGAAGTGTTGGTGGTTGACCTACTGCTAAACTTTTTTGAGGATAAATTTCGCTTTGAAGAACTACTCTTTGAAATAAGTTTTCTTGGATAGCATCATTACCTGCTATATGGCTAGGCGTGTTTGCTCCGTTGTCGTCACCAAAAATAGGATCAATATTATACCACGCAAACTTTGCTCTGTTAAAACCATAAGTAATATCGTTAATTAAATCACCTTCTGGCCACTTGGTATTTCCTTGAGGAGTAGAAGCGAGTGTCCAAGCAACTCTATTTCTAATATCGATTCCAGTTTGACCAGCTTCAAAATCATCAATAAAGGAAACCGCTTCACCATCGTTTTCGATAGCATTTGGCGACCCTGGGATTAGCTGTGCAAACTCACCTTTTACTTCAATAGAGGACTTTGCTTTGGTATTAATAAATGGAATTTTATCCACTAATTTAGTTAAGTATTCCGATTCGGTTTTGTAATCAGAATTCACACCCCACATTGTATTTTTTATGGGTTCTTCACCTTGATTTACTTTTTGGGTAAGTGGACGTTCTGTTAAATTCATAATTGTAGCACCAACGTGAAAGTCTTTATTGATTTCGTAATCTAAATGAGTTCCGAATAATGTTTTACTCATGATACTAAACATAGAGTTACTTTCAACATTAACCCTAATAGGTGTATTTGAATTTAAGATTGATTGATCCAATATAGTTACTTGTCCCATGTTATAATCCACTCTGAAATCAGTCCCTTCCGTTAATTTTCTTCCTCCTGCTGTAACTGTTACGGCTCCTTTTGGAATACTAAAAGAGTTAAGATTAATCACTGAGCTTTTGGATGAATATTGGGCATAAATTTGAAACCTATTATTGGTAGGGAATTCGTTTTTTGCCCTAAATTTACTGACGTGATATAATGAATCAAAAGCATATTGATCTGCTAGTGTGTTATCATTTATCTCCTCTCTTAGCTTTTTTCCGAAAGGCTCAAGAACAGGGAAATAAATTTTACCATTTTGGATTCGAATAGTTTGCCCGTCAATAATGTCATATTTACCATCTGGTTGTAAATTCTGCACTTGATCAAGTCGATCTAAATCTAAAATTTCTAACCATCTTTTATTCTTTACATTGATGTTAGCTGTTGAGGCGTTGAAATAATTTATATCGTTATTGGTAGATGGATCACGATAGCGAATATCAATTTCTAAAGTACTGGCATCAACACCATAAGTACCTAACGAATAAACGTTTTTCATCATTAAATCCCAAAGTGGAATGTTAACATTGTTTACCTGTGTAGACTTTAGTAATTTAAGGTATATTGATGATTGTACATCTGGAACTTCATCCGAAAATTCACCAACTTGAAAAACATCATTACTTCCTCTAACTGTATATTGAAAGGCTAGTGCTAAAACTTCGTCGTCTTCCATTTTTCTATTCAAAGAAATGTACCCTAATTGAGGGTGTATAAAATATTCAGCAGCATTTAATTTTCGAGCATTTTCAATTTTATTAAAGTGTAATCCTGCTGAGTAGTTATAGTTACCATCTGTTCTAATTAATTCTCCAGATGCAGATGTGTACTGTCTTACATCTTCATTGTCAACAAGCCCTGAATATAAATTATTACTCGAATTATCAGGGTAAACTTGACTTAAAGTGGGTGTTATCGTTGGGTCATAAGTAGTTCGTTCACCTAAATCCATAAATCCAATAACATTTCTAGCTCCAGTGTTTGCGCTAATTCCAACGTTGGTTACCCAAACTTCAACTTTTGTAATATTTACAGCCGAGTTGATTATTGGTGGATTTGATAGGCCACTGTTGTAATTATCCGCAAAATATTGAGAAAGGAAAAAGTGTCGATTGTCTTCGTATTCATCTGCTTTAATAAATACTTCTTTTGTTTGAACTCCGCCGCTTAATTCGATTGTTTTCGATTCTGATTTTTGTTGAGATAAAACTGTAGCAACTTTTAGCTTACCAAATTGCAAATCTGTTTTAATTCCAAATAAACTCTGACTACCTTGTATAAGGGAGGAGTTAAGTGGCATACTAACATTACCTAATTCAATATTTTTAATAATTTGATCCTCTTTCCCACCAAATTGTAGTTTCATTTCGTTTTCAAAATCGAATGAGGCTTCGGTATTGTAATTTGTTCCTAATTCTAATTTATCTCCAATTTTCCCAGTAACGTTTAATTGAATTTTTTCATCAAAATCAAAACTGGTTACTCTTTGGCTTTGAACCCTAATAATTGGATTTTCGGTTTTAGTAGAGGTAACACCAAAAATTAATTCAGCAGATCCCTGAGGTTTTATTTCTATTTTATTACTTCCAAAAATAGATTCAAATGCGTCTCCAGGAATTCTAACATTATCTAAAATTCCGTTATCAGAAGAACTACCAGAGTTTTCTTTTTTTTTTTGATTCCAGTATTCTTTTTCGGCTTGCTTGTTTTGATTTTCCCAGAAATCATCAAAATCTTGATTATCTGAAGGACGGTATTCATTGTCACCTATGGTTTCAATAATTTTGTATTGATTGGTAACAGGATCATAAACAACTTTAGTATCAACGTTACTAGGATCTTTTAAATCGATAGAAGGTGCATTGTCATCCTTTCCTAAATTAAAAGGAAGCTTTAACGAATCGGGAGCTTGAGCAAAACTTAATAGATTGCAAAATACTATCGAAAGAGCGAGGATATATTTATTAATGTTAATTTTTAAATTCAAGTTAAAGATTTTTCAATGCTTCTTTAATTAATCCTTCAACACCTAAGTCTGGTTGAGCTTTTAAAACGTTATTTAATACTTTATCCACCGAGTTTTTGGTAAATCCTAATGCCAATAGAGCAGATAACGACTCATCTCGTGCGCTATTGTTAGAAAATGTTAAAATATTTTGCTCAAGGCCTTCAATCTTCCCTAATTTATCTTTTAAATCAACAATAATTCTTTGTGCAGATTTAGCCCCAATACCTTTAATACTCTTTAAGGTGTCAACATCACCAGTAACAATGGCAGCAGTGATCTCATCGGAACTTAAGCTAGACAGCATAACTCTAGCAGTGCTCGCTCCAACGCCACTAACTGATATTAATTTCCGGAAGATTTCACGTTCACTTTTTTCAGCAAAACCATACAATGTATGTGCATCTTCTTTGATGGATAAATGCGTGTAAAGTGTACAGTTTTCGTCGTTTGATATTTTGGAAAAAGTAACTAGTGAAATATTTAAAAAATATCCAACACCGCCAGCTTCAATAACTGCATGAGTAGGTGATTTTTCAGTTAACCTTCCTTTAATATGATGAATCATTACTTATTTTGTTTTACTTGTGCATCCACAACTGCTAAAGAAGTCATGTTTACGATTTCACGAACGCTCGCACCTAATTGCATGATGTGAACAGATTTATTCATTCCTAATAAAACAGGTCCGATAACTTCAAGCTCACCCATTTCTTGCAATAATTTGTAAGAGATGTTCCCAGATGAAAGATTTGGGAATACTAAAGTATTCGCTCCTTTATCGCCTAATTTTGAGAATGGGAATTGTTCGTTTAATAATTTAGGATTTATAGCGAAATTTGCTTGAACATCACCATCAACAATGATTTCAGGATGGTTCTTGTGTAAAATTTCAACAGCTTTTCTTACGACCTCTGGATTACCTCCATCAACAGATCCGAAATTAGAATAACTTAACATCGCAATTCTTGGTTCGATATTGAATTCCTTTACAGCATTATGTGTTAATAAAGCTATATCTACTAAGTCTTCAGCTGATGGGTTTTGATTAATTGTAGTATCAGCAAAGAAATAAGGGCCATTGTTTTTTGTTAAAACAACATACATACCTGCAACTTTACCAATTGTTTTATCAACGCCAATCGTTTGTAAAGAAGGACGAATAGAATCTTTATATTTTCGAGTAACTCCAGTAATTAAAGCATCAGCTTCACCACTTTCAACCATGATACTTCCAAAATAATTACGGCTACGCATTATTTTTTCTGCTTCATATTCGGTTACACCTCTACGGTTTCTTTTTTGAAATAAAATCTCACCGTATTTTTTTCTTCTAGCTTCTGCCTCGTCAGAGCGTGTGTCAATAATTTCAACACCTTCAAGATCCAATTGATATTCTTCAATTAAATCAGTAATGTTAGTTTTGTTTCCTAATAAAATTGGTTGACAAACACCTTCGTCATGCAC
>Ga0257114_1000200_pt1 | contig 46175 bp, 24 predicted proteins | sample SI112_10mmetaG_FD_190149 | JGI IMG/M metagenome (GOLD analysis project Ga0257114, IMG submission 190149) | Marine microbial communities from Saanich Inlet, British Columbia, Canada - SI112_10m | ecosystem: Environmental > Aquatic > Marine > Inlet | place: Canada: British Columbia | collected...
CGGGCGTTGAGCTCGGCGGCGGTTGCGTACGCGGCGCCGGCGGCGATGACGGTAAAGAAGTCGACGTTGGCAACTGAGCGCTTTCGCGCTTCTTCTTGCACGCACGCTCGTGCGCGGCGAAGCCAGCGCCCTTCATCGACTTGTAAACCTGGCAGAACGAGCACGTTAGCATCTTCGCATCCATGTCGCGCTTCTTCTTGCACGCACGCTCGTGCGCGGCGAAGCCAGCTCCCGGCGCGCCTGTGAAAGTTCCGCAGTACGAGCACGTGATCGGCTCCTTCGCGGGCGTTGAGCTCGGCGGCGGTTGCGTACGCGGCGCCGGCGGCGATGACGGTAAAGAAGTCGACGTTGGCAACTGAGCGCTTTCGCGCTTCTTCTTGCACGCACGCTCGTGCGCGGCGAAGCCAGCTCCCGGCGCGCCTGTGAAAGTTCCGCAGTACGAGCACGTGATCGTCTTCACATCCATCTCGTGCTTCTTCTGGCACGCGCGTTTGTGCGCAGCATACCCTGCGCCGCCCAAGCCCTCGTACTCGTACACGTTGCAAAACACGCACCGCTTCAGGACCTTCTCAGTTACTTGCACCGGCTGGACCACTACGGGCGAGAACGTTCCTTGCTCGTGTTTTCGCTTGCACACACGCTCGTGCGCGGCGAACCCAGCGCCTTTTGCACTCGCGTAGACTTGACAGTGCGGACAAGTAAGTGTGTTCTTCTCCTTCTCGAGGCGCTTCTTGCACGCGCGCTCATGCGCGTAAAACCCGACACTTTTCACGGCTTCGTACGTGTGGCAATACGAACAAGTGAGCGTTTGCTTGCCTAAAGTCGCCTCAGCAGACAAGCAGGCTGGATCGTTCGGTATCGTAGTGGGTGCAATTTTCTCCAGAACTTTCCCCGGAAGCGCAGCGTGTGTCGACGTCGCCGGCGCTGGCACCGGCGCCGGCATGTCGACTGCGTCGCCGGGCGAGTTTGACTCGGAATTCCAATGCGCGATTGAAGTTTCATCGTCTGTAGAAGCATGTTTTACTTCGACTTCTGGCTGCGTCACTTCTTCATTGTCTTCTTCATTCGTCATCGCCACGTCTTCCGTCGGTGCGACGGCCTCCGTCTCCTCGTTGGTCGCGCGCTGCGTCTGCGTCACTTCTTCTTCCGCGGCGCCAAAAGTCTCTTCTTCCTTCTCGATCGTCTTCTTTTTCGGCACGCTGCTCGGGAACAAGAATTCGGCGCGAACTTCTGTGACTTGGGGCGAGTCTTCTTCTACGTCTGTCTCTGCGATTTCGTCATCCTCTTCGACTTCACCCACGTCTTGTGGCACCTCGATGTTGTCGTAGTCGTCTTCGGCGATGAAATCATCGACGACATCCTTCACCGCGGGCGCGATGGCGACTAAATCATCGTCCAGCAAACTCGGCGTGGGGTCGTATTTGGGCTTGGGTTTCCTCTTTTGCCGCGGCTTCTTCACCTTCATCACCTGGTCGAATCCCGCCAAGTCACCCATGGGTTTGCGCTTCGAGCTTGGAAACATCATCGTAAGATCGAGCGCGGGTTCTTCGACGTGATCGCCCGCGCCCGGTGCGGCTTCCTCGACTTGATTCGCGCGCGCGCCTTCGTTCGCCTCCGCCGCGGTCGCCGTCGTCGTCGCGCCGCCCGCCGCCGTCGCCGTTCGCCGCTCGTCCTCGTCCTCGTCTTCGTCCGCCTCCTCCTCCTCTCGCACGAACCCCTCCACCAAGGCGTTGAAATCCATCGCATCGTCATCGTCCCCATCGACTAAATCATTCGCATTCTTCGTCGTCGTCTCGCCGTTCTTCTCGAAATCCACCACGACGGTTTCCGTCTCCCTCGTCGCCGTCTCGCCGTCTCTCCCCTCCGTAGGCGCGCTCGCGAACAGCCGCTCCGCGATCTCCCTCGCGCGCACCACCGCGTCCATGGCGTCCTCGATCGTCATCCCTTCCGCGCCATCGTCGCTCCCTCGTCCCGTGAACGACGCCACCACCGCCTCGGCGTCGCCGTCTCGCGCGCCCCCGCGCGTCATCTCCTCCTTCACCCCTCGTTCGATCGCCGCGTCCGCGCGTCGTCGCGCCGCCTCGTGCGCCCGTATCGCCTCGTCCCGCGCCCGCTCGTACGTCGCCCGCGCGTCGTCGCGCGCCGCGTCGTCGCCGCGCGCGTCCGCGTCCGTCGGACCCAAGAGAAATTCGAATCCGGCGGCGCGCGCGTGTCGCTCGATCGCGATCGGCTCGAACGACGGCCCCTGGAGCCTGATGTACTTGCACACCAGCGCGATGTGCTTGGCGTGGTCCGCGCGCGCGGCGCTCGGCGAGCGCTCCGCCATGACGACGACGCGACGCGCGACGCGAGGCGCGGTGTGACGACCGGCGGCACACCGCGCGGATGGCGCGCGCGATGCGCGTCGCGACGACGCGCGCGCGAGAGACGCGCGCGAGGTGCGCGCGCGCGCCGAGCCGGCGCGCGCGCGCGCGCGCGGCGACGCGCGCGAGAAATTGCGCGACGCGCGACGACGGGGCGGATGACGTGTTCGGTGCCGAGGAGAGATTCGATGACGACGACGCGCGCGGGACGATCGGACGCGCCGTCGCGCGCGTCGCGGCGTGCGCGGTGACGCTGAACGCGCTCGGCGCGGACGCGGCGCTGATGGAGGGGGCGGAGGTCGGTTGGACGAGGACGAGGACGACGGCGACGACGACGACGACGAACGACGCGCGCGACGACGACGCGTCGGCGCCGGAGGGGCGGTATAGGACGTACATCGCACCGGATGTCCCGCTCGGGGACGCCGCGGTGCGGTTGCCGATGCCAGCGCGCGAAGCCAAGAGAGACGGCGCGTACAAGACGGTGCAGGCGACGCAGCGGTTGACGGATGGCGAGCGCGAGACGGTGCGATTGTTTAATAACGCCAAGGCGAGCGTCGTGTACATCACCAATGTCGCCGTGCGCAGAGATGCGTTCACGTTGGATCTCACGGAACAGCCGCAAGGGGCGGGGAGCGGCATCGTCTGGGACGACAAGGGGCACATCGTCACCAACTACCACGTCATCGACAAGGCGAATCAGTTGAAGGTGTCGTTTTTGCCGAATAAAGGCGGGGTGCAGAATCAGAAGACGTACGACGCCGCAATCGTTGGGTTCGACGACGATAAGGACATCGCCGTGCTGCAGGTGAACGACCCAGAGGCGCTGCGGGAGATGAAACCGCTCGTCATCGGAACGAGCGGAGACTCCATGGTGGGCCAGCGTGTCTTCGCGATCGGGAACCCGTTTGGGCTCGATCACACGCTCACAACCGGCATCATCAGCGGCCTCGGACGAGAGATTCAAAGCGGTAACACCGGGCGCCCGATCGACGGCATCATTCAAACGGACGCGGCGATCAATCCCGGCAACTCGGGGGGCCCTTTGTTGAATTCGTCGGGACAGCTCATCGGCATCAACACCGCGATTTATTCCGCGTCCGGGACGTCCAGCGGCGTGGGATTCGCCCTCCCGAGCGACATGGTGAGCGGTATCGTCGATCAAATCATTCGTTACGGTCGCGTGACGCGTCCGATTCTCGGCGTCTCCTTCGCCCCCGACGGCGCGCTCGACCAGCTCGGCCTCGGCGGCGTGTTGGTGCTCGACGCTCGCGCGGGCGGTCCCGCCGCGCGCGCCGGCGTCCGCAGCACCACGCGCGACGAATCCGGCCGTCTCATCCTCGGCGACATCATCATCGAGCTCGCGGGCGAGCAAATTCAAGACTCCAGCGATTTATACCGCACCCTCGACAAGCTCTCCGTCGGCGAAACCGTCGACGTGACGCTCTTGCGAGGCGTCGACAAAGTCTTCGCCCGCGTCACCCTCGACGACGTCAAGGACATGAAACCTCCCACCGCGTCCACGATCGTCATCCCGATGCGCACCAAGAAGTCTCCAAACTCGCCGTACTAGCGCGTCCTCGCCTCGCTGTAACTGTACCATTCTTTGCTTCGTCATTCGTCGGCGCGCGCGATGCCCGACCGATGGCCTCCCGCGCTGGAGATCCCGCGCGCGCTCGATGACGACCCCGCGTTCCACGCCGCGGCGCCGGACGCGTACGTGTGCGCGCTCACGCGCGAGGTGATGAAGAATCCCGCCGTCGTCGGACGCACGGGACGGAGCTACGAGCGCGCGGCGATCGACGCGTGGATCGCGCGCCACGGGCGCGATCCCGTCGCGACGAGCGTCAAAGTGACGCGCGAGGACGTCGCGCCGAATCGCGCGGTGCGGGCGTCGATCGAGCGGTACGTCGCGCGCGAGACGGCGAGGCGCGCGCGAGGGGCGGCGACGGCGAACGAAGACGCGAACGAAGACGCGAACGAAGACGCGAACGAAGACGCGAACGAGACGGACGACGAGGAAGACGATGAGGAAGACGAGACGAGCGATGGGGAAGGAGAGGCGAAGGAATCGGGCGGGACGGCGGTGAACTGGCGCGCGAGAGTGGAGACGGCGACGCGCGAGACGGCGACGCGCGAGACGGCGGAGACGAGAAAGGTGCGCAGATATTTGTTTCCGCGGCGACGCGTCGACGTCGTGAGGGCTGAGTTTCTCGTGACGTCGGTGACGTATCCACAGCGCGCCAATGAGCCCGACGGGAAGTTTTTCAGGTTTAAAATGGAAGACTTGACGAAAATCGTCGGCGATTGGGCGGGCGAGGATTTGGAGGCGTACAAAAAGGGTGAGGTTAAAGACGGTCAAGGCGCGTCGTTCGTCGTGAGACGCACGGATAAGGATGGGAACGTTAAAGGTATGAAAACAGTGTGCGTCTGGGGTGGGCCGAAAGGACAAGGTGTTGGACGCTGGAACCCGGCGGTTCGCGCAAAGGCGGGCGACTGGGCTGTCGGCGATAAAGTCACTTTGATGAATTACAGCGAAGCGCTCGCGATGCCACCGCGGACGTTTCCACTATCTATCAAAGAGTACAAAATACACTCACCCACGGGCTGGAACCTCCCCGCGAACGCTATCCGTTTCGGCCAAGCTGGTTTGATCGGGCACTGGTGGAAGACGCTCGACGTAGAGTTTGTGTTGGATGACTCAAACGTAGGTACGCGAGTGTACGGCGTTCACACCGATGCGCCGTATGAAAGTCTCAAATTTGAAGTCCAAGCTCTTCGCTCTGACGGCCAGTGGCACAAAGTTCGCTTAAGCTCGAAGAAAGTACCTTGGGGACGCGCGTTTAAGCGTCCGGTTGATGACGCTACGTCCATTCGCGTGACGTGGCCAGATACTGATTTGCACAAGTTACCCCTCAGTGCTCACCGTAGTGGCGAAGGTTTACACGCCAACATCGTCGGTTCTACGACTGATATCGACATATTATCCGTGGTTCACCCCACGGCAGGGGCTGACGGTAAATATTTCCGCTTCGACCCCGCAGCCATGGCGGCGGCGCGCGGCGGTGCGCGTGACTGGGAAGGGACGTATTCTTGCTATGTGCTTCGCACTGGCGTCCGAGATAAAGTGACGTTCAAACATGGACCGCTCGGCAAATCTGCCTCGAAGACTTTATATCGACACGTCGAGTCCGACGATGAAGATACGAAGCCAAAAAAGTCCTTTTTAGCTACCGTCGCGGGCAAAGGGCGCAAGTTTATTCGCTTCGGCAAGTCACGCAGCGAAATAGAGGCGGGAGAGAACGACGACGTCTCCGAAGATGATGACGCGGAGACTGGCGAAGAAGTTGTCGCCGACGACGCTGACACGAATGAAGACGTTGAGAAAGAAGAGCATGAACTCGTGCAAGCACTCGGTATTGGATGCTATTCCACCGGCGCTCGCCCGGGAGACTGGCGCGTCGGCGACGTCATCTTGCTCAAGCGCTACGTCCTTCAGCCCGGCGTCGTGGAGCCCTCGCGACCAACCGCATCAACACGCAAAGATGGATACGAAGAGGCGTCAAAAACAGACGAGTGGTTCCGGGTCTACCACCCGGACCCGATCGAACCCAATCAAGTCGACGAAGTCGTCATTCCCGACACCTAGACAAAAATGCGAGCAGTTAACAATAAAATCAAAATTTTCCTACTAAGCCTTGCCTTCAAAACGCGGCAAGGCGCCACTTAAGAATACCTTCCCCGTGATGCCGAGCGTTCCCGCCATGAAGAACGCGACGTCTCGAAACAAGCTCACCGGACCCGCTCCCGTTTCCAACGCGCCGATGAATCGGCTACTTTGCATGATCGCCGCCGTGGGCGGTTTCCTAATGCCCTCATACGCACGGAGTGCCTGTTTCACCGTGTCATATTCAGCGCCAACTTTCGATAGTTCGCTTGCGATACAAAGTGCGTCTTGCATGGCTTGATTCGCGCCTTGCCCGAGGAAAGGAGGCATAGCGTGGCATGCGTCGCCGACGAGGCTAATCGTTCCGGCGTCATCGCTCCACGAATCCAATACGTCGTGGTAATGCACACCGACGTCAAAGAATCGATCGCATGCCTCGGCTACGTCAATAGCACTTTGGGGCATACCCTTTTCACGCATCAAAGCCACGGCTTCTTCCTTTGCTGCGGCTTTTGCGCGCCACGCCGTGTTTTCGTCGCGCTTGGTTTTGTCTTGGACGCACAGCGCGATGTTGTGCTGCTTGTTCTGCGCCCCTTCGCCGCCGCCTGTGAACACGAGCATGTACGCGCCGTCTGCGAACCATTGATGGGCGATGTTCATTTCACTCGCCGCTCGTGCGGTCGAGCCCGCAGGTGTGCATCCGAAAACGATGCGAATACCGCTGTACTTTGGCGGCGATTCGCCGCCATCCACCGCCTCGCGCGCACGACTATCGATGCCATCCGCGCCGATGACTAAATCAAACACCTCTCGATCGCCATTCTCAAACTCGATCTCCGCATTGCTTCCGCGCGATCGCACTGCTTTCACCCCGCGATCAAACATCAAACACTCGCTCGGCAGCGCGTCCGCCATCGCGCGTTGCAAATCTGCCCGCTGCACCGTCCCCGCCAACACCCTCCCACTTTCGCTCACCAACGCCTCGCATCCGTCGTCGTCGCCGCGTATCATATCGTGTACTCTCACCTCAAACAATCCGAATCCTCCATTCGCCCGTCGCGCTTTGACACCGAGCAAATCATTCGCCAACGCGTCGTAGGTCGCCTCGAGCCCGAGCTCGCAGAGCACTCTCGCGCCGCCATTCAAATTGAACCCTCCGCCGACGTTCGGCTTGATCGCCTCCGTTCTTTCGAAAACGCGCACTCCATCGATGCCTTTCGCGCGAAGCGCCAGCGCGGTGGCTAACCCGCTCGGCCCACCGCCGATGACGGCGACTTTCTTGTCGCTCCAAAAGCTCGAGCCGTCGGGTCGAGGCGGAAGAGCGAAGCGTTTTACGAGCGCACGGCGCGCGTTCGAAGTCGCGCGCGACGGCGAGAACGAGAACGCGCGTTTGCACGACGTCGACGCGCACGCGCGCTCGGCGAACATCGCGCGGACGTGTGACGAGTTTTAACGAGAGATGTGACTTTCGTTGCAACGGGACGCCTTCGCGGCGAGGCTCGGCAATAATTTTATAATGTACTGTGGCGCCACATCGGCTCAATCGTGGTGCGCTTTGGCGCCATTTGGTTCGTCTTCATCGTCGCTCCTCACGTCCTCCGCGTTTCCGGTCGCTAGCACCTTGTGCACGACGTTGACGATGAGTTTGAACCAATACACCTGCAAGCCGAGAATGACGTAGAGCAACGCGACGCACAGCCAGTACGGGATCGATGGGCTAAAATACCGCCTCGCCTCGAAGTGCGCGGAGTACACCACGTACGGATACATCACCAGTCGCATGACGAAAAATGTGACGAGAAAAATACCGAACAACACGTCGGCGGCGAGTTGATATTTCTTATCCCCGCGCGCGTCCCCGACGTACTTCGCGCACTTCGCCGCGTGCAACGGTACGTCCGCCGGGTCCAGCACGAGCATGATCACCGCCCCCACGCGCGTCCAACCGACGATGTACGACACCCAAATCACTCCGATCGTCGCAAAATGATGCAATTGCATCTCCCAAAAATCTTTCCGCTTATGTTCGAGAAACACGTTGGCCGCCCCCGCGACGTATCGCGCCCCGTACGCCAGATAGTACGCCCGCAGCGCGCTCTCCGTCGCCCGCGTCTTCACCGGTGCCCCGATCCACCACTCGCTCGACGGCCAGAACCATCGCTGTCGAGGCACTATCGCGCACCCGATGATCGTGAACGTCCCGTACGTCACCATCTCGAGCGCGCTCTGCGCGAACTTTTCCATCTTTCGTCGTCGCGCCTTGCGCGCGCCGCCGACGCCGCGCGCGCCGTAACCCATCAGTCGTCCCGCCAGCGGTTCGACGACGGCGCGCCGTAACAACCAGTTGAACGCGAACATGATTATCGCGTAGATGAGCGTCACGCGCGCGTCCAGCGCGGCGTCGGGCGCGCGCACGCGCGACGCGACGGCGCGTGGCGTCGCGTGTTCACCGGCGCGCAATTTAAATCCGAATTGCGCCGCCAGCGCGCCGACGTCGTCGTTCACGACGCGCGCGGCGTGGCGCCACGTCGAGGATGACGTCGCCGACGCGCGCGAGGCGAACATCGCGGCGACCGCGCGAGCGCGCGAGCGGTGCGAGGCGCTGAGTGCGGGACGACGGGATAACGCCTCACTTTCGCGCGCGCGTTCGAGCGCACGGTCGTCTCGCGCGCGCGTCTCGCGCCGATGTCGTTCGCGGATGAGCTGCGCGCCACGGCGCTCGCGCTGAGCGCGCCGGGCAAGGGAATCCTGGCCGCGGACGAGAGCACGGGGACGATCGGAAAGCGGCTCGCGTCGATCGGTGTCGAAAACGCGATTGAAAATCGAGTCGCGCTGCGCGAATTGCTCTTCAGCGCGCCGGGATTCGAGAAGTACGTCAGTGGAGTGATACTGTTCGATGAAACGCTGCGATCGACGGGGAAGAGCGGGACGTCGTTCGCGGAGATGCTGCGATCGAGAGGCGTGACGCCGGGCATCAAAGTCGACGCGGGGACGCGAGCGCTCGACGCGTCGCCGAACGAAACCTTCACGCAAGGCTTAGATGGGTTGGCGGAACGCTGCGAAGAATATTACGCCATGGGCGCGCGATTTGCGAAGTGGCGCGCGGTGCTGACGATTGATGAGGCGAAAGGATTGCCGAGCGCGTTGGCGTTGGCGGAGAACGCGAACGCGTTGGCGAGGTACGCGAGCGCGTGTCAATCGCGAGGTTTGGTGCCGATCGTTGAACCCGAAATTTTGATGGACGGCGCGCACGGTATCGAAGTCTGCGGGGTGGTGACGCGCAGGGTGCTGGACGCGGTGTTTTCGGCGCTGCGTTTGCACGGCGTGCAGTTGGACGGGATGATTTTGAAGCCAAACATGGTGACGCCGGGGGCGAGCGCGAAGACGAGCGCGAACATCGACGCCGAAGTCGCGCGAGCGACCGTCGCGGCGCTGTGTGACACCGTTCCGCCGTCAGTGCCGGGTATTTTGTTCTTATCAGGCGGACAGAGCGAAGAAGAGGCGACCGAGCGTTTGCGATTGATGAACACGACGCAAAAAGCCGATCGAGCGCCGTGGACGCTCTCCTTCTCCTACGGCCGCGCGCTTCAAGCCAGCTGCTTGAAGGCGTGGGGTGGTAAGTCCGAAAACGTGAGCGCCGCCCAAGCGGTGTTCTTAGACCGATGCAAATCAAACTCCGAAGCGTCGATCCGTCGCTAGAAAACTACGATGTAATGGAACTCGTGATCCATCCCGACGCTCGAGCGCCGATCTCGCCGTCGAACTTGGCACCTCACTCCGCGCCCCCCTTCGTCGCGCGTCGCCGCGCGACGCCCTCGCGGCGCGCGTGCGCGAAGAAGACGATCAACAGACATGCTCTCTTCGCTCCCGTGCGAACTCTGGGCGCACATCGCGTCGTTTCTACCGCTGCGCGATCGGGAGACTTTGCTTGAAACGTGTGCCGAGACTCGCGAAGGAGTGATTTTCCTTTGCGAATGCGCGCGCACGCGGCTTCTCGCGCGCCGTGGGTACTTTTTCGAGAACGAATATGGTTTGCCGTGCGTCGACGAGGAGGAGGTGGGGTTTCACGCGCGCGCGTTGCTTCGGCACACGAGCGCGTTGTCGACGACGAAGCGCGACGCCGCCGCAAAGTTTTGCGCCGCGATGACGGCGGCGTTTTCCGATGCGCTCGATGATCCGGATTTCGAGATGACAGAAAATGAACGCGTCGATCGAGTGTCGCGCATGATGAAGGTGGCGAGCGCGGAGTTGAGCCACAGATGCCGTGGGAAAGCGGTGGGATTATTCTTGCGATACGAAATCGATGATTTGGAGACGGCGATCGGCGTCGGCGAACTCGGGCTGGTGGAACATGAACTTTTCGATATGAATGAGGACAAGGAAGAACGTATCAAGTACGAGCGGGCGTCGTTGCGATCGTATCTGCGAGTGTTCATCGTGACGCACGTCGTGCTCGGCTCGGAAACGCTGTCGCATCTGTACACAGAGAGCTCGCATCGGTACGATTTAGAGGCGGCGTTCGCTTGGAAGGCGTTCACGATTGGATTCATGGGCTTGCTCACTACGCGAGAATCAACGAGCGCGGAATTGCTGCGTACGCTCACGATGCCAAACGTGCGTTGGTTTCTTCTGAACTTGTACAAAAACGGTACCGCACACGCGACGACGACAAACGCGAGCGAAACGCACTCAATCCTGGATTCGATCGCGGATTTGTACTCGAAGAGCATCGATATCGAAATTGCGACTTTTCGCCAGTACGAAGTGGACTCACTCACGGGTATGACGGCATTGCAGCGAGCTGAGCAAATGTTTACTGTGGTTCACGAGCGCGTGCATCCGAACGAAGTGTTTAACGACAACATTGCCGCGCTCGCCAAAATCCTTTCGCTCATCGTCCGTGAGACGAATCAAGACAAGACTTCATTTGCGCGAGTTGTGTTCGACTTGACGCGAGGATGGGACGCTTCATTCAAGCTTATGCTGCTCGGATCTTTATGGGAGGCGTGTCCGCAGACGGATTATCTACTGCGAGCTCTTCTAAGACGCGACTTCGTTCCTGCGCCATTCGATCAAGACGACGGCGGCCTCGGTATCATGGACGTGCAAGCGACGCGAGTTGGTCGAAAGCTTCTCACGGTTTTCGAGCAGCGTCATCACGTACGCTTGAAGCCGGACACGTGCGTTAGCCTGTTCGAACTCGCGCGAAAGAACTGGACAGAGGAAGACGACGAGCGCATGGTTCGGAGTCTGTTGAAAGATTGCAACGTTGGCGTGTCGTTATCTCTCACTGCGTGCTCGTACGAATGCTGCCGAAACGGTATCAACGATAACGTGCTCGCTCTGGTCGTGTTCCTCGCCGAGCGCGGTGTTGCGCGCTCCAAACGCGTTTCATCCTTCGACGAGCCCGCGCCGAAACGGCGCCGCGTCGTCAAGCTCGGCGAAGAAGACGCCTCAAACGAGGAGTCGCTCTTATATTTAGATTTCGAGTACGAGGTCGGCGTGTTCTCTCAACGCGAATCTCCCGAGTCTCAGGATCTTACGCCCGAATGGCTCGCTCGAGAAGAGTGAATCGCGTCGCTTTGCGCGAATTTCATTTGCGTTCGTCGTCGCGTTGTTTTGATATTTCATCGAATGATTACGCATCCTTCTTCGTCTCCTTCACCGCCTTGGTGCATCCGAGCTTCTCCAACGTCTCCACAATCTTAGCCACGTTCGCACCGCGAATTTGCTCGCCGTGCGGCTCGCCTTCGGACGTGTAAAACGCAAAAGTCGGCATCGCCGTCACGTTGTGCGCCCCGCTCACCGCCCCATTCTTATCGACGTCCACCTTGATAAACATCGCGTCGTACTCTTCCGACATGTCCGCGAACACCGGCGCGATTCGCCGACACGGCCCACACCACGTCGCCGTAAAATCAACAACCACCGCTCGCTTCGCCGCCTTCGCCTCCGCCAACGCCTCCGCGAACGCCTCCGCCGTCTCGCACTCCACCACCCGCTTCTTCTCCACCGGCCCTCCTCGCGCGTCTCCGTACCCGAGCATCGACCGAATCACCGATCCGATGAACCGAAACGTCATGTACATCACCAGCACGCGCACGTGTTTCGGCAGCTGCGCGTCGCGTCGCTCGCGCCCTCGTCAGTCGTCGCTCGCGCGCCGCGCCCGTTCGAGATCCAGAAGCGTCGTTCGGTCGCACCTTCTCAAAATACGCCTCCGCCGCCGCGCGCGCGCTCCGCACCATCCCGCCGAGATCCATCGTCGCCGTCGTCGCCGTCGTCGTCGCGCGTCGTCGTCGCGCTTCTTTGCCGGCGATCGCGGTCGCGCGCGCGCGGTCGTCGCGGCGCGTTCGAGTTCCGTGTGTAGTGTCTCATTGATGGTCTTCGCGGCGCCCGCGATGCGGGTCTCGATCTCGCATCGCGCGCGCGGGAGATCTGACGGACGACGCGCGCCGTGTGTTTGGTCCGTGTGTACACCGCGCGTCCACGAGACCACGCCGCCGCCGCCGCCGATCGTCGCACACGCGCGCGCGCGATGCTGCTGCTGTTCGAGACCCCGGCGGGGTACTCGCTGTTCAAGGTCAAGGACGAGAAGAAGCTCCGGGACGCGGAGGTGCGAACGACGCGCGGTGACGACGACGCGACGCGACGCGACGCGACGCGAGAGCGTGCGAAAAGGCGCGCGCGATCGACGCGGCGGCGGTGGGACGCGCGACGCGCGCGCGGACGGCGGTCGACGACGCGGGACGCGCGAGGGGCGAGGGGCGCGACGGTCGTGGACGCGGGACGACGCGAGGGAGGACGCGCGGGCGGGCGCGCGCGGACGGAGGGCGGGAGTCGATTCGCGAGGGAATTGGCGAATTGGGGATTGGCGGGCGAGGAAGACGCGACGCGAGGACGAGGGACTGACGATGCGCGCGCGCGCGAACGTGAACGCAGAAGTTGCAAGATGCTTTCAGCACGGTGGAGGGGGCGAAGAAGATGGTGTCGATGAAGGCGTTTAGTAAGTTTGAGAATACGACGGAGGCGCTCGCGGCGGCGGCGACGCTGGTGGATTCCAAAGTCGGGAAGAACTTGAAAAAGTTTTTGTCGAAACACGCCGAGGGGGAGACTTTGGCGGTGGCGGACTCTAAACTCGGCGCGGCGATCAAAGAGAAGCTGGGTATTAACTGCGTCGCCGATAGTGGGGTTATGGAACTCATGCGCGGCGTGCGTTACCAGCTCAACGAGTTGATCGGAGGGTTGACGGATGCCGATCTCGCGCCGATGGCTTTGGGTTTGTCTCACTCCTTGTCGCGATATAAGCTCAAGTTTTCTCCGGATAAGGTTGATACCATGGTTATTCAAGCCATCGGCTTGCTCGACGAACTCGACAAGGAATTGAACACGTATTCCATGCGCGTGCGCGAGTGGTACGGGTGGCACTTCCCCGAGCTCACGAAGATCATCGCGGATAACATGCAGTACGCCAAGGCTGCGAAACTCATGGGTGATCGCGCGAAGGCGGCGGGGATCGACTTCTCTGGTATTCTCGATGAAGACGTCGAACAAGAGGTAAAAGACGCCGCCATCATTTCCATGGGGACGGAAATTTCCGAAGAAGATTTGAGCAACATTGGACAGTTGGCCGACCAAGTCATCTCCTTGAGTGAGTACCGTGCGCAACTGTACGATTATCTGAAGGCTCGAATGAACGCCATCGCGCCCAACCTGACGGTGCTCGTCGGCGAACTCGTCGGCGCTCGTCTCATCTCCCACGCGGGTTCGTTGATGAACCTCGCCAAGCACCCGGCGTCTACGGTGCAAATTTTGGGAGCGGAAAAGGCTCTTTTCCGCGCGCTCAAGACCAAGCATGAAACTCCAAAGTATGGTTTGATCTATCATGCCTCACTCATCGGCCAAGCGGCGCCCAAGTTCAAGGGGAAAATTTCTCGCGTCTTGGCGGCGAAGTGCGCGTTGTCGATTCGCGTCGACGCTCTTGGGGAATCCTCCGAGGCGACGATTGGCGTTGAAGCGCGCGAAAAGGTCGAGGCACGATTACGACAGCTTGAAGGCAAGACGCTTGGCGAAGCTTCTGGCGTCAAGAAGATGTCTGGAGACATAAAGAAGCACGACAAGGACCGCAACGCGGACGCGCCGGCGCTTCTCACCGCGCCGCGTTCGTACAATCCGGATAAGGATGCGACGAAGAAGGAGAAAAAGGAGAAGAAAGATAAGAAAGAGAAGCGTAAGAGCGAAGGCGACTCTCCAAAGTCTTCGAAGAAGAGCAAGAAGAACAAAGATTAACATCTTCCACGACTCTCATTCCTCTTAGCTCTCGTGTACTCTAGTAGCCTCTTTTTCAGTCCGATGGACTTCGAACGAATTCAAGTTTTACCACTAGCGACTTAATAAACAAGACAAAATCATCAACAACGACTCATCTGGGTTACACGTCGCTACGTATCTTCCGAAATCGAAAGCCACTGCGTGAAGATCGCTTTTTTGCCGGAGACTACGGGTTGCGCCTCGTGCAGCGATCGCATCGCCTCTTGTCCGTTTTCTCCCACGTTCCAAAACAAGATGGCTCGCCCGCGTTTCGGGAACACTCGAATCCCAAGCGTCGTCGAATCGCACCCACAAAGCGGCACACACTTCGGAAAGAACGTCGCCCCGCCTTCTTCAGGCTCTTGAAGATAGCACATGAACGTCATCGATCTTTTGAGACTGCCCGCTCTGTTGTCGTAATGCGCCGTATATCGCTCAGTTGGACCGTACTGAACTATTTGCATCGGTTCGTGTTGATACATGACCTTGACACTTTTTCGTCGTTCGACGATCAACGGCAGACGAATCGCGGCTTGAATCCTGCGCTCGATTTCGAGAACCAAATCGTCGTGCGCCCGAGCCCCGGTGAGAAAAGTAGACGTCGAAGTCCGACCTTCCGAAAGTTTCCCGTCCGTCACGCGCGATCGCTGCATACTTGGACGCGCGATCTCAATCAATTGATCCCCCTCTTCTTCGCTCAAGAAATCTTCGAGCACGAACAAGAGACAGTCGTTTGACAGAACGCGAACGCTCGACGCGACTTGGGGCGGCGGCTTCGATCGGTGTCGCGAGACTCGCAACTCGCTCATCCAAACCTCGACGACGAATTCGTCGTCGAGGTTTCCGAGCGCGTGCAAGTCGTCGGCAAGATTGAACACGTGCTTGATTCCCCACATATCACCCTCGCGGTCGAACCTGCGATCGAAGAAAGTCTCAAAGTGCCGCTCGTCGTTCGCCGCGCCGATGAAGGTCACGCTCAACGCCGCCTCCACCGCGTGCGCGCGCGCCGCATCGCGCGACCTCTGCACGTACACCGACACCGAATCAGCGACGCCATCGTCACCCGCGCGCATCACGAATCGCCATCCAATCTTCGTTCGCTTCCCGTCGCACACGAAGGCTTGAAACTCGGGAGATCGCCGTTCCGCCTCCGCCGCCGTCGGACGCGCCACTCGCCATCGCACCCGATCCCCTCCCTCGCGTCCATCTTCATCGTATTCCACCACCGCTCGCAGCTTCCCGTCCCCTCGCGCGCTCTCCCGCGCCGCGTCCGATCGCGCCGCGTCCGATCGCGCCGGCGCGCAATCGACCGCGCCGCGCGTCACGACGAGACACCGCTCGCCCCTCGACGGCACGTCCACCCCTCCCCGCTCCCGTCGTCGCCCCGACCGCGTCCGCCCGAGTCCGCCCGTCGACGCGCTCGCCGCGGTGTCCCTCGCGCGCGCGTCCCGCGTCGACATTCCCGCTCCCATCCCGCGCGACGCGCGTCCTCGCGCGAGACCGAGACCGACTTATTTCGTCCGATCGCGCGCCGATCGCGCGAATCGTCGTCGCCCGCGCCCGCGCCCGCGCGCGCCGTCGCGTCGTCGTCGCGCTCGGATCGCGCGTCGCGTTTTTTTTTTGCGCGCGCTTCGGTCTTCGCGCCGCGAATCCGCGCGCGCGCGTCGCGATCTCGCGCCGCGCGCGCCTCGGAAACGTCAACGTCGAGCGTCGAACTCGTCGGTTTGTATTCCGCGTCGACGATCGAGGGCGACCGCGGCACAGTCGCGCGCGAAGGAATGGCGACCGAAACGGACGAGCGCGCGTCGATCGAGCGCGCGCTGACGTCGCTCGCGCTGACGGACGACGCGGCGCTGGAGCGCGTGCTCGAAAAGCTGCTGCCGAGCGCGATCGACGCGCTCGCGACGACGCATCCGAACAATGTCGCGAAAATCATGGATCTGCTGAGACACATCAATAAGCGCGTGAACGCGACGACGACGATCGGGTTGCCGCTGGAGAGGATGGTGGACGCGTATTTGACGACGACGAACGCGATGGTGCGGAATTTTGCGCTGGTGTACGCGGAGAAGGCGTTTGAGAGGGCGGACGCGGAGACGCGGGAGATTCAAATCGCGCGAGCGTGTCGAGGGGCGTCGAGACGGTCGAGTGAACAGGCGGATATGGTGTTTCGAATGGCGATGCAGGCGCTGGGGGAGCTTTCGACGAGAGATCCGAGGCGCGATGTGGAATTTTTGAGCGATGATGACGATCGGAAGTTGTTTTTGAGACGCGCGAGAGATTTTTTCGCGTACTCGCCGAACGCCGTGGGAACGAGCGCGAGGACGACACCAAATCGTTTGGAGGCGCATTTATCGGCGTTGGCGGGGGCGTCGATCGGGGTTGAAGGAGCACCGGAGGGAGCGTTGCGAGCGGCGGCGGAAGCACAGCGAGAAGACGCCGAGAGGAGCGTCGAGGCGCCGACGTTGAGCGCGCCGCCGAGCCTGTCGCCGAGCGCGGTGGAACGGATTTTAGGGAAAGGGAAAGCGCCACCTACGCCGGTGGCGTTAGGTAAGCGAAAGTTAAAGCTACTTGAATACATAGCGAGCGCGGAGGTGCTCGATCCCGTGCCAGATATCGATATGGACGACGCGGGCGTCGACGATGGCGTCGAGAAGGAGCGCGAGACAAAGAGTAGATTCTTAGTGAGTGGGGCGGAAATGCTCACGCATTGTCTCATCGCGTCGTGTGATGGTGATCATGAAGTATCCAAACGTGGCGAAGAATTACTCAAGCGACGATGTACGTGGGAGACGAACAAGCCGATTGTCAACTTGGACGACGGGGCAACGACGAGCGAATTATTCCAACTCTTCCTCGGTTCATCGCTGGACGTGCCGGTGGAGTCTCGCATCTTGCCCGCCTCGCCGGCGGTGAAATTAAAAATCATGAATTTGCTCACGCGATCCATGGCGGCGGCTGACGCGTTCCCGAAAAATCTCGAGACGGTGAAAATGTGCCTGTACGGCGACGGTACGACGACACGATTGAAGGCGTGCGGCATGCAGTTTACCGTATGGATGCTGACTCACGCGACGAGTAAGGAATTACTCGCGTTTGCCCCTTCGTTAATGAATGGTATGCTCGAAATTTTAGATTCGCGCACCGACGGCTCGAACGAGGGAGATCAGACTGTGACTTTTGCGCAAGAAACTTTGCGCGGATTTTGCTATCAAGCACTTTCGCAGCTCGCCGAGCGCGACAAAGCGAGCGTGAATCGAGACGTGTTGCTTGCCGAGCGAGTTTTCGACGCGTTAGAAAGCGAACCAGATGGCGTGAAATCCTACGTGCAAGAGGCGGCGCGAACGCTAGTTTCGGCGTATCGCGATTCGCCGTCGACGTACGTACAAACGCGAATGGAAGAATTGATTTTGAGTGCCATCGAGGACAATGATAACAAGGTCAAGCGTCTCGTCGGTGCGCAATGGGCGACTGAAATGTTTCCGTTCTCACACGTCCCGTCGCGGTATGCCAGCATTTTAGCCTCGGGGGACGCCAAGCACGAGATGCAAACGCTGGGCCGACGAGGTTTGCAACCGAGCGCGACTCGCAAGACAAAGGACGACGCGGTTTTACACATCGAGCGCTGGGACGGGTGCGATCGAGAAGTCACCGCGCGCTCGTGGGTGGATGAGAACGCGATGTTTGTGGATTTAACAAGCGACCATTATCGATACATGGAATATCTGGCGTTCTGTCGAGGCGAGACGCCTCGCGTGCTAGAAAAGCACCCACCAGCGTCTTCGTTACTTCGGTATCTCGTCATCAAACTTCCTGGCTTGAACGTCGACCCCGCACTACACGCGGCTTTGCTTTTGCCTGAGAACGCCATGATAAGTGCACTGGATTTCGTGAACGCGTGTTTAAAGAGCGATTATTCCAAGTCGAGAAAGTTGGAGGCGAACGACGTGAAGCTCTACCTCAACTTCTTGAACCGGTGCCTGGTCAAATCGTCGGGACCAGCCCTCGCGAGCGAAGCTTTACGTAGTTTCATAGACTTGCTCGAGCGTGAACCAGCGTTACTCAGCGAAAAGGCTACCGCGGATGCGATTCTAGTGCGTCTGAGACACTTCGTGTCTCACACAGATGCAGAGACTCGTCGGCGCGCCGCCAAACTTTGCGGCGTTCTTGTTGGTAATCTTGAGGCCGATGCGAGGGTACCTTTTATGGATGAATTTCTGTCGCTGTGTAAAGGAGACGAACGTGGCGCTCGTCTGGAGCACCAAGAGGGCGCATTAAGCGCGACTGGCTACATCGTAGGTTCAGGAAAGATTCCGGATGTCGACGCGCTGCGCGCAATTCAAACCTTTGTCGACTTGGCAAAGAAAGTAGGCAAAGGACAAAGTGCCGAAGCTAACTTGGCGAGTGTCGCGGCGGAAGCGATCGGTCACGCAGGACTACGTAAGCCCTTGCACGCTGATATCATCGAGGACGCGCTCGACGCAGTGTGTGGCGTTCTGCAAAACACAGATCCACACGTCGCCAAGCTAGGCGCTCGAGCCGCTGGACACATCATGCTCACGGATGCAAGTGAAAGTACCGCATCTGCGCTTTTACCGCGGCTTCTTGCGATGTGCGAGGTGAAACACGATGACACACAGTTCGCCATAGGTGAGGCGGTTGCGTGTGCGTGGGGGGGCGTCGATGTCGACGCCGATCGCGTGCTCACGACGTCTTTTGTTTCGCTTAACGCCGCTATGAAGTCGCTCGCCTCTGAAGGCAATGACGGTGCCTCTATCGTCGGTATGGATGTTGATGAAATTAAAGCGCGAGTTGCGGCGTACGATCAAGCGAGCGATCCGCGTGCGCACGTCCATCGCGCCGTGCTCGACGCAATTTTCAACCAGTACATTTACAGCGCTCGTGTCGAAAAGAGATGCGCTGCGTGCGTCTGGTTGCTTTCTCTCGTCACGCACACGAACAACCATCCACGGTTGTTATCGATGCTTCAAGACGTTCAGGAAGCGTTTGGATCCTTGTTGGGTGATCAGAACGATCTCACACAAGAACTCGCGAGTCGAGGGATGAGCATCTTGTACGACATGGGCGATGAGGTTCAACAGAAGGAACTTCTCGCTGCGCTGATGGGCACGCTCAACGGCGTCGCGCCAAAGAAGCGTCACATCAAGCTCGACGACAAGGCTGAAGTTTTCGAAGAAGGCACCATCGCACTCGATGATAACGCGTTGAGAAGTGGTGATAGCGATAAGAGTTCTCTCACGACGTACCAGGAGCTTTGCAGCGTCGTAACGGATATAGGGCAGCCCGACTTGATTTACAAATTCATGGATCTCGCAAACCATCAGCGCGCGATGAATTCATCTCGAGGTGCCGCGTTCGGATTTGCCTCCATCGCGAAGCGCGCGGGTGATGCTGTGACGCCACACTTGGAGAAGCTCGTGCCAAAACTTTATCGGATGATGCACGATCCGAATCCACAGATGCAAGAGGCAGTCAGAGGCATCTGGGTGTCTTTGGTGGATTCGCCAAAGGCAACCGTGGACAAGCACTTTGAAGCCATCATGGATGAGTTATTGCGTGAGTCTGGCAGTCGACTTTGGCGGACGCGTCAATCGAGTGCAAGTGCGTTGAGTGAAATATTGTCCGGGCGAACTTTCAAAGAGATCGAACCTTACTTGGAGAAAATTTGGGACGTGTGCCTACGCGTCATCGACGACATCAAAGAAACAGTGCGCATATCGGGCGAAGGTTTGTGCCGATCGGTGCGTTCATTGACACTGCGCCTATGCGACGCCCACCACAGCGGACCAAGTGAAGTCAAGGGAACAATTGGTATCGTTTTGCCAATCATGCTTGAGCGCGGACTACTTTCCACGGTGAAGGAGGTGCAAGCGCTTAGCATGGATGTCATCATGAAATTGGTCAAGTTTGCCGACGGCGACGCCATCAGACCACACATCGCTGAAATCGTGAAAACGCTGTTAGAATCGCTTTCGGGCATGGAAGACTCGAGATTGAATTACATCGAACAGCACGCCGCGTCGTTTGGACAGGGAGCAAGTGATAAGTTGGAGGCGATGCGTTTGCGCGCGGCGAAATCAAGTCCGATGGGCGAGACGCTCGACCTTCTCATGGCGCACATTGACGAAGACGTGATGAAAGAGCTCGTTTCCACTATGAACTCTGTGTTGCGAACGGGCGTGGGCCTCAATACTCGAGCGGGTGCGGGTCGTTTTCTTCAGCGTTTGTGTATGCGACGCGGTCGACTCGTGCGACCGCACGCCGCGACTCTGTTCAAGATGCTTTTGGCGTCGGCAGTGAATGACGCATCGGCAGCGGTGCGAACGAGTTTCATCTCCGCCATCGCCGCCATCGCGCGGTACGCCGAAGAGCCCGGAGTCAATGCTTTAGCGCAAGAGATCGCACGCTTATTCAAGAGCGACACCGAAACTGAACGTGCTGTTGCGGCGCAGCTTGCACTCGAGCTGTCGCGCAACGCGCCCGATGCGTTGAGTCCGCAAAAAACTCTTGTTCTTCCCCTCGCTTTCGTCGGCTCCTATGATTCCATCGACGCCGGTAAGAAAAAGTGGAGTGAAGTGTGGGAAGAAAATTCGGGCGGCGTCTCGGCAAGCCTTCGCGTTTACTTTGACGAAATTCTCGCGATAACATTCGAGTACTTGGCGGCGAAGCAGTGGCAACGCAAGAAGCAAGGCGCGGAAGTTTTCGCCGCAATATCGCGCGCGTCCGCAGATGTCATCGCGACCAGAGCTGATGATGTGATGACACGACTTTTGGCCGAGCTTCCTGGACGTATATGGGAAGGGAAGACATCCGTTCTTGATGCGGTGGCGGCATTGACGAGCGCTTGCCCACGACAAATTGACGCGACGGCTGTGGTGGATGCTTTGCTCACCGAGAGTCAAAGAGCTAAGACTGATTACCGCAAGTCCGCTCTGGATGCTGTTGATGCAGTACTCGTCGCGATTGCGTCAACGGAGAGCGATATTGACACGGAAATTATCGCGAAAGTTGTTCCGGTGGTGGAGTGCGCGTTAAAAGCAGCGCCTGCGCCCGTCGATGACATCGACTCTGGCGTCGGTGCCGCAGGATCTTTGGAACGCCAAAACGAAGCTAAGTACGAGGCCGAGAAGCGTCAGAAATCCCAGTCGATGACAGCGACTGCCGCAACGACCGTTCTCGCGACTGTGCTGAATCGCTTCAAATCTCTCGATGCAATTCGTCCGCATGCTTCGCTATGCGCCGAGCTTTGCGTCGCAAGTCTCGATGCGGAGTTAAGCAAAGATCGTCGACGCCAAGGTCTGAAGGCAGTCGTCGGCTTGATGCGTATCGTTCGAGATTCGAAAGAATCCGTGGCCTCGTTCGCTGTCGAGCCTCTTCTTGAAGTCGTCGTCGCTGCCGCCGGCGACTCATCCTCCACGGCGCTTCGGCTCGACGCTATCGAAGCCTTACTCGCACTCGCGAGCCATACGCCGGTAAAGTCAGCGGTAGAAGATGCGCTAAAGCAATGCGTAACGAATGACAAATCTCCAGACGTTGTTCGATCCGCCATGCGCGCGAGAGCCGAACTCACGGGAGGTACAGTCCCGATGACAGCATAGCGCAAAAAGGAGCTTGCTCCGTGTAAATTACTACAACGATGAATTAAATGTTCGGCAATACGAACGTCACGAGACTGACGAATCCGATGAGCAAGATGAGCGCGTTCCAAACTCCCGCCTGCACCCCCATCATGGTGAAGTTGGCCACCATGCCCGAGACCTCGCGCTTTTCGTCATCCGTCAAGTTGGCGTTGTCCACGATGCTCGACGTCACCACGTCTTTCCGCCCCTCCCAAAACTGTTCCTCTTCTGCCTTCGCTTGCACGTACGTCGCCAAATCATCGAGCGTATTCTCCAGTTTTCGCACGGCGTCTTCGTCGTCTTCGCTCGGTGCTCGACCCTCAAGCGCGTCTTGGTACAGCTGCAGCGCCTTGAGATCGTTCCGGTTCCCCGCCACCACGCGACGGATGGTCGGCATCTTCGTGTTCATCGCCTTCAAGTCGTCCGTGAGCGTTTTCGCGCGTTCGATGAGGGCGTCGGTCGTGACTTGGGCGCGAATGACGGATCGCGAGCGGGACGGATAAGCCGCGCGGCGCGAGGCGGCGACGGTCGTGCGCCCGGAGACTTGCGCTGGCGTCATCGTTCGCGCGAACGACGCGTGCATCGTTATTCGACTACGAGCGTCGATGGCGCGATCGTGAGCGCGCGCTGGGAAGTGCCGCGCGTGGGGCTCCGCTCTGGCTCATCATCAGGCGACGTCGTCCGCCTGAAGCGTCGCTTCAGAATCCTCTAAAAACCGCCCCGACGCCCATCCAGAGTAATGACACCTCCACGTCCCGTCGTCATAAGCGTCTACGACGCACTCGGCGAAGTTTCCGACGCCGCGTCGCATCTGGCACAGACGCTTTTCCTCGCGGTTGGCGCCGCCGGCGAACAGCCGACCGAGCACGCCGCCGTGCGTCACGGCGATGATCTTCTTTCCGGCGTATTTTCCCGTGCTTACTGTTTGGAAAAACGCGCTCAATCGCGCGTCCACTCCCGCGCTCGACTCACCGCCGCCGGGCACGGCGGCGTTGCGGTCGCGCGACTTCCACACCTTGAATGCCGAAGGCGCCGACGTCGCGAGCGAAGCCCTCTCGAGTCCTTGCAAGTCTCCCAAGTGACGCTCTCTCAGGTTCGCGTCTTCGATGAGCGCCAAGTCCAGGGCGTCTGCGATCGCCCGCCCGGTGACGCTGGCGCGGCGGAGGTCGCTGCTAAACACCGCGACGGCGTCGTCGTGCGCAGCGGCAGCTCTCGGCGCCGCGAGCGCGACTTGTTCGAGTCCGGTTTCGTCAAGCGGTGGGTCCAGTTGGCCTTGTATTAAGTGTCGAGCGTTGAACTCCGACTGCGCGTGCCTGAAAAAGACGACTCTGGTCGACGGCATGCCCGGTTGTGAGGTGGTGAGCTTGATTGATTCGATAACTGTCAGTTTTCATTTTCAACTCGTTTTGTGATTGTCGTGCGAGCTAAGAGCAGATTCAAGAGCATGGGATTCTACGAACGCGTTAGAACTGCACGTACAGGTCGCGATCGGCGTTCATTTCCTGAACCAACTCGACCGCCTCCGTGAGGGCGACTTCGCCGAATTTGGTCAAGTAGTTGTTGTTGATGGAGAGCGTTTGCAAGGAACCGTCTGCATTGTTCTTGATCGCCTGCGCCAGAGCGAAAGCGCCCTTGTCCTTGATTTCGTTGTAACCGAGGTCGAGGTTGGTCAATACTTCGTTGACGACGCCGAGCGACTGCGCGAGCGCCGCAACGCCGTCGTCGCCAAGGTCGTTGCCGCGCAAATCCAACACCGCGAGCGAGCTCGAGTACTTGATCGCATCCGCGAATGCGAAGCCGCCTTCCTTGCCAATTTTACACCAGCCCATACGCATGGTATTTAATTTACCATGAAATTTCACCGTCTCTGCGAGAGCCTTGCCACCGGGGACACCGATCGGGTTGTACCCGAGTTCGAGCGTCACCAAGGATTCGTTGTCTCGCAACGCTTCAGCAAGCTTCTCGGCGCCGAAAGCGCCGATGTTGTTCCCACCGATATCAAGAAGCTCTATCTTCTTGTTATCTTTGAGCGATTCGGCGACAGCGGCGCAGCCGTCGTTTGCGAGCTCGTTCATGTACAGGTTGAGATGCGTCAACGCGTCGTCGTCCTTGAGATAATCGCGAAGCGCCGGTCCTGCTTCGGGGCCGATGGAGTTGTTGCCGAGGTCCAAGTTGTTAATTTTATCTTTGCGCGCCGCCAGTCCCTCACAGAGCTTGATGCAACCTTCGTTGCCTATGTCGTTTCCGTTCAATTGGAGAGAGCGCAACCCAGTGTTCTCCTTGAACGCGGCGCCGAGCGCCGCGGCGCCGAGAGTGCCGACGTAGTTGCCGCTCAGAGCGAGCAACTCCACCGTGCTATTCTGCGCAAACGCCTGCGCGAGCGCGCCTGAACCTTCGTAATCGACCATATTGTTGTTCATCTCGAGGGAAGTGATGGTGGTGTTCGTCTTGAGCGCCTCGGCGATTGCCCTGGCGCCTTCGTCGCCGATCGAGCACGCGTTCAAGTTGATGGTTGTAATCTTTTCATCCGTCTTGAGATAGTCCGCCAACACCTTCGCACCTTCGTCGCCCAGCGAGTTACTCGCGAGCGACAACATCGTCAGCGTGTCGTTACACTTCAGCGCCTCGCAAAGCGCCGTGACGCCCTCGACGCCGATGCCGTTCGCGCTCATGTCCACGCACGTAGCCACGTTATTGTACGCGAACGCTTCGGCGATGAAGCACGTACCTTCGTCACCGAGATTCTTACCACTCGTGTCGACTGTTTGCACCCGTCGCAGTTCGTCCATGACGTCGCGAAGCATGCGCTTGGCTTCGCGCGTGATGATCTTCTTCTGTTGTTGCTGCTGCTTCGGCGCCACGGACACCGGCCCGTCCATACCGTCCTCTCCAACTCCACTCGCGACCGGGACGTCATCGCTCGTCGCGCCCATGGACGGCATACCGCCATCGAACGCGCCGCGGTCCCCAGGCGACGATGCCTTCCCCCCGCCGCCCTTCAACTTCGTCCACGCAAAGTACCCGACGACGGCGAGCGCCGCGCCCGCCGCGCCGACGACGGTCATATCCACCTCCATCGCCGTCCCCGCACCGCCGCTTCGCTGACCGACCGTCGCCTTCTTCTTTTTCGCGCCCGATCGCTTCTTTTTCCCTCCCGCGGATTTCGTCTTCTTCCCGCTCGCGCTCGCGCCGCTCGCCGCGCTCGGCGCCAGCGCGTTCGCGTCCGCCGGCGCCGACGTCTCTCGCCCCATCTCGCCCTCGCCCGTCGCCTCCGTCGCCGTCGCGCCATCACCGACGTCCGCGTCGCCCGACGACGCGTCCGCGTCGCGCGCGACGTCCGTCGTCGCGCTCGCGTCCCCGCTCGCGTTCGTCGTCCCCGAGGTTTCCGCGCCGTCTCTTCCGTCACCGTTCGCGCCGTTCGCGCCCGCCGTCGCGCGCGCCGCCGCGCGTCGACGCGCGATCGCGCGTCCGACCGGTCGCGCGCGCGCGCGCGCGTCGAGCGCCGCGCGCGACGCGACGCGACGCGCGCATTTCGCCGAGGAAAACCTCGCGGTCGACGGGGACGTCGCCATCGCGACGCGTCCGCGCGTCCGCGCGTCCGCGCGCGTCGACGATCGCGCGCGCGGTGGCCTCGCGCTTCGTGCGCGCGCGATTCGAGCGCGATTCGAGCGTCGCCGTCGTCGCGCGGCGCGACGATGAGTGCGGGACGGCGCGTCGGCGTCGACACAAATCGTCTCGCGCGCGAATGGCGCGCGGACGCGCGCGCGTCGATCGCCGCGCGCTGGCGCTCGCGGCGTGCGTCGCGGCGTCGAGCGTCGCGCGCGGGCGCGCGGCGGTCGACGCGCGCGCGGCGGCGTCGAGATGGTTGGACGACGCCATCGCGCGGGGCGGTGTCGACCTCATCGACGGCGCGCGCGTCGCGGACGAACGCGCGGGGAGCGATCGACTCGGACTCGCGCTGACGCACGCGCCGGTAGAACGCATGGAGGCGTACGCGCGCGTGCGGTGGAACGAGACGCTGCATCCGTCGAGGTACGACGCGACGGCACCGGGCGGATTGGGCTCGGCGTTGGCGTCGATGCGGAGCGAGCACGGGAACGACGATAAGATGGCGCTGATCGTGTGCTTATTGTATGAGCGGTATGAATTGGGCGATCGAAGCGCGTTCGCGGAATATTTCAGGACGATGCCGGGGGAATTCGATACGCCGACGCACTGGAGCGACGACACGGCGAAGGAGTTGCGCGGGAGCGATACGTACGAGGTGGACATCGTGGATGAGTACAAGTTGTTGAATACGGTGTGGAACGCGCTACGCGTGCGAGTGTTTGACGTTTACACGGATGTTTTCGTCGGGAAAGCGGCGAGATCGTTGTACGCGTTGCGGTGGGCGTGGACGGTGGCGCACGCGCGAGCGACGCGGGTGAGCGGCAAGGATGGGTTGGCGCTCGTTCCGGTGATTGATATGATTCGAGAGTGCGGCAAAGATGTTGATGCTGATAAAACTGACATCGTCGATGACGAGGGATTCGCGGTGTACGATCCACACGCGGATGAGGTGGTGGTGTACGCGAAGCGAGACTACGCTCCGGGCGAAGAACTTTGCGAGCGATTCGGCGGCTGGAACAATGGCGAGTCGGTGCAGCATCTCGGGTACTTACCAGACGTGCATACAAACTCAACGCGTAATTGTGTGTTGATGGTTCTCACGCCAGAGAAGAAAAGAAACGAAGAGAAGGTTCGCAAGGCTGGTTTTGACGTCCCCTGGCGCGTTTGCGTACCGTCTGCGGCGAGCGAGTCGTCTTTGGACATGCTCTCGGCGTATGCCGAGCTCGCGAGTGGTCGTGCCGTGGAGATCGGTGGCGATGGTGTGCCTAAGAATGTTCGTCGTGACGGTGTACGAGATGTCCTACTAGCGCGTCTCAAACGCTACCCGACTTCGCTCGAGCAAGACGACGCCGCGCTCTCGACGATGCGTGATTCCATGCGAGAATTCGCCGCCGCACTCGAGCGAGATGACATGCAACTTCTCGAGCGCGAGCGCGTTCGAGAAAAACTCAGAGACATGCGTCGGAGCGCGCTGGCAGTGGAACTTCGCGTGCGCGAAAAGACCATCCTCAACGCTCTCATAGATAGAGTAGCGCCCGCCGCGGATGAACTCGTCAAGGATGAGCTGTAGCTCTGATGTAAACGAAGGAAGTTCAAATAGATTGATCGCCGCTTGTTTGTTGTTACAAAACGTTGATAAATCGCAAACGGTGTGGTCGAGCGGATGAGATGGTGTAGACATCAGGCCGCCAAAAATAATAATGTTTTCATGTTCAAGAGAAGTGTGACTGATGACACACTTCTTTGGAAAATGGGTAGAAAATACAAAATGTGAACAGTTGGATAAATGAGAAAGACTTCAAGCGATCGTGAGTGCCTTTCGGGACAAAATAAATGTTGAAATCGGGTGCTGTGGAAGCCATGACGCATATGGTACAAAAGCGCTGAGGTGGAAAAGTCTCTCACTTCTTGGACACTTGGCAAAGCTTTTGGATGTACTGCACGCTGGTGACATTATGATCAGCGACGGATCGTGTACCAAACTCGACGACGCCATCGTCCAATGGGACACCGATGACGGTTCGAATGTTGGCTTGCTCGGCTTGACGCTTGCGTTGGAAGCTCCACGCCGGCAACTGGCGAATGTCTTCGTGCCACTCGTAGTTTCCGGTGTAGCCAATCCTTCCTGGCATCCCAAAACCCATACTGAAGCGCTTAAACATCGTGAATGACGTGTCCACGAATAAACTTATCCCGCTCGCGTCTGGTATGCACACTCGAGACACGCACGTGAGCGACTTCTTGTCTTCGTCAAACTCCCAAAACAACCCATAGTCGAAGCCCTTGGCTTCGCACACGAATCGCATACGCATCTCCATCGAGCTCGTACTCGCACAGCGTTCAAGTGGATTGACCAAAGGTCCGTCGCGATGAAACATCGACATCGCTTCGTCGAGCAACCGATCGATTTGTTGCCTTGACCCGCTCCTCGTCAAATCCGCGCTCGCCATCGTTTGCGCGCTCGTCTGAGACTCTCGCGCGCTATTCATGAAATCCGTCATGCTTTCCACGCGTTTATTATTCGCCGCATCCATTCGGTTATCGTCATCTTCCAAGCTTCCATCCTCACTCTCGAACGACCCAAACGTCCCCGTCGTCTCGAGCGCGCTGTCCGGCGACACGTGCCTTCGCTCCGAAGACGCGTCCGTCTTCGCCGCGAGCGCACTCTTCTGCCCTCCTCGCGCCTCATTCCCTCTCACGCGCGTGTCATCACTCGAACGAACCGAAAGATTCTGCAGCATCGCCCCCGGATGACTCACCAGCGGGTGTTCTTGCGCGTCCCTCTCGCGCGCTCGAGGACCAATGTCCAACGTGGCGCTCGTTCGTCGAGTCAGCTCGTCCCTCGACGCCATCTCGCGCTCGATCACCGCCTGAACGCTCGCGATCGCTCGCACGATATCCAAGTCACCGATCACGATCACTCGATCGACGCGGTTCGCGTCGCGCGCGCGCGCACCGTCGACGGTTCGCGATCGCCCTCGCGGGTGTTTCGCGGGACGTCACGCGGGATTCGACGATTCTCGCGCTTCACGCTGCGATCGACGCGTTCGAGCGCGCGCGAAGCGTCACGCGCGGTCGATGGAAAGTCGTGCGCTCGTCGCGCGCGCGTGGGCGGCGGACGGGCGTCGCGCGCGCGCGCGCGGCGGTGTCGCGTCACGCGCGGGTGTCGGGGGACAGCGCGGCGATAACGTTCGTGCGATAAACAAATTTGATCCCTGTTTGGGCATTTGTAATACGGTGTTTGTCGCGCGTCGAAATACCCGAAAAAGTGCACTTTTTGCACTTTTTGCCCGAGTCTTATCTCTTCGTCGACGACGGCGACGCGCGACGACGACGCGCGACGGCGACGCGCGACGAAGGGAGAGGAATCGGGCGCTGGTGATGAGATGATTCTAAGTCAAAGAGTGATTATCGCAACGACGCGGGATGGTCTACGCGACGATGTCGCCGGGCAAGCCGAGCTTTTCGACGAGCTTGGGGACGACGGCGCCGTCGTCTTTGTCCACCTCGCCGCGAAGATCGGCGAGTTTGACGCCGGAAGCTTTCAATAACGCGGGCATTTTGTCGGTGTCGTCGCCGGCGAGCGCTTGCACGCGGGCGAGAACGTGAGCGAAGATGGTGAGGGCGAAACCTTCGGCTAAGGTGTACCCGGGGTCTTCCCCCTCCGGCGTGGCTTTACGAAGGGCATCGGCGAGGGAGGCGAGCGTGCAAGAGCCATCGATGACTGGTCCAGCGAGAGAGGCGGCGATGTGCTCACCAGCCTTGGGCAAGTCGCACATGACATCTTCGATGTTGTTGAAGAGCGGCGCAAAACCTTCAATCAACTGAGCGCCAGACATCGGGCCGTCAGAGGCGGCGAGCGCGCGAACGAGCCCGTACGCAGCCTCCCAGTCCATGTCGCGACGCTCAAAGCTCGTCGTCAAGAAGTATTCGATGAACGCAACGATGCGTCGCGGGTCCCACGTTGCGATGACCTTAACGGCTTCGCTGGTGTCCTTATCGTCATAAAAGTACTCCGTCGTCTTCTTGCGCTCAGCAATGAAAGCTGCGTCGTCGACCATGGCCTTCTCCTCCGTCGCCACCTTTGGCACAGGTACCGCCGCAGGCTTAGACTCAGCCGCTGAAAGTGTGCCTCGCGGCTGCGGAATGCTCGATCGAGCGTCCATCTCGCGTGCGCCACCGCCGCCTCTGACATCACCTCCCCCACGCTCGCGCTCGTCGCGCACGCCACTACCACCCGCACCACGTCGATCGCCACCGCCGAATGCACCTCGCGATTCGGTGCGTTGGAATCCGCCTGATCGATCGTCGCCACCTCGTGGCGCGCCACGGCTCGGGGGACGATCAAAGTCGCCGCCTCGGCGACTGTCGCTTCGCGGCATGGCACCAAATGAACCAGTGCGCTCGGGGCGACCGCCGGCACGGCGCGTTTGCTCCATGGCTGCGCGTTGTGCGTCGCGGTGAACGTCTTCAATCTTCTTCGGGCCTTCTTCCTTGCGACGCTCGCGCCACCCCTTGGCGCGAGTGTCCATGACGTCTTGCAACATGAATCGATGACGAGAAGACATCTCTTCAGATTTGCTCAACACTTCCATGCGGCGGAAGTACGCATCCATGTACGCCTTGGCTTTTTGGTGATCAAGTTGACCGCCAACAGTAGTCATGAGCTTACACAAAGCCTCCACGTCTTCCTCGTTCGGAGTCTTTTCGCCCTCGCCTAGAAGCTTCATGATGCACGTATGCATAATGCGTTCGGTGAGCATTGACTTTTTGAATAATTCACCGATGAAACGAATGTTACCGAGCATGCGTCTGCGCGCCTGGAGAAGTCTGTCCTCTCTCTTCAGTTGCTTGCGTCGCTCTTCGAGCGCAAGCTCCTCCTCAGTCTTCGGCTTTGGCGGTTCATCGATTTCACCATCCTCGAGCTCCTTCTCAGTCTCGGACTTTTCTTCACCCTCTTCACCCTCTTTCTTGTCGTCGTCTTCATCGTCACCCGCTTCAGCCTTGGCGATGGCTTTGTCGCCAGATTCGAACTCTTCTTGGCACTTGTTAAGAAGTACGCGCTTGAACGTGATAGCTTGTTGTCCCTCCGGCGCAGCGGGATCTAAGAATTCTACGCCCTCGCTCAAGAAGCGATCAGAAAGCACGCGACACAACTCGGCGTACAAAGAAGAGAAGGTGGGCTCTTGAAGCGCCTTTTCGAACAATTGTCCGATGAGTCCGACCAAAGTGATGGCTTCGGTGATGCCGACGTCGAGAAGCTTCTCGAGAAGCTTCTCAAAGTTATCAGGTGTAAGCTTGTTGAGAATCGCCTTGAACGAACGCTGACGTTTCTGTTCTTCGTCGTCCACGGTACCAATGACGTACTTGTTATCTGTCTTGTGCAACTTCGGGAGCTCGCCTGCTGGGATGCGATATTGCGACTGGTTGTATCCGCCGCCACCGCGACGATCGCCGCGACGACCACCTTCGCCCGCGGGCAACTGTCGATGCGCCCACTTATCATCTCCTTTTTTACCGTCGTAACCACCGCCACCGCGGCTTCCACCGCCTCGACGACCGCCGCCACCGCCGCGACCGCCACCGAACGATTGCACTCCCGGCGGACAAATGAAACCAGGCACGGGCCAGTAGTCAATGTCATCAGGAACGGTCCAATTCGCTGGCGTTGTTTGTGCGATCGGGGCATCGCGCATGGCTTTGAGCTCATCCACAGTGTACTTGCCATCGGCAGGTTTCGCCGCGAGGGTGAAGTCTGTAATCGGCGGCGGCAAGCGCGAGCGCTTGACGTCGGCGTCGGATCCAACGTCAGAGCCAGCGTCGGAGCCGATGCTCGAGACAGATTCCGACTTCGCGAGCTGCACCCCAGCCACGGCTTCGGCGAGCTCCTCGACGACTTTGTGCTTGGGCGGTTCGGGCGCCTTGGGCGCTTCCTCTTGCTTGGGAGGCTGCGGCTTGGGCGCTTCAGGAGCCTTGCGCAAAATGTCCGCCGCCGTCGGCGCCACGGGTTTCACCGGCACCGGCGCGGGTGCCGGCACTTCCGCGGTTTTCGGTGCGACCGGTTCGGGCGCGGGCGCGGGCGCGGGCGGCGCCGCGGGCTTGGCCGCCATCGCCGCAAAGTTGATCGGCGGCGGCACCGCCGGCGCGGACGCGGCCGGCGCGACTGGCGCCGCCGGCGCCGCCGGCGCCGGCGATGCGACACCCGCAGGCGCCGCCGCTGCGACAGCAGCGGGCGACGCGCTCGCCGCGGGAGGCGTCGACGACACCGGCTTCTCAACCTTGACCTCTTGCTTCGTCTTCGGGTTAACAATCTTGATCGCCTTGCTCGCCACCTTTGTCGGCGGCGGCGACGGCGTCGACGGCGGTTTGATCCCCGGCGGCTTCGCGTACGCCGGCATTCCCATCGGTGGCATTCCCATCATCATCCCCGGATGAAACGGCGCTCCTCCCTGCACGAACATCTGCCCCGGAGCCATCCCCGGCGCGCCCGGCTTCCCGCCCGGCGGCATCATCCCCATCATCGGTCCTCCCGACATCGGTCGACCCCCCGGCGGCATCCCCGGCATCCCCATTCCCGGTCCTCCCATCCCGGGCTGTCCTCCCGCGCCCTTCGCCATGTTCATCGTCCCGAACATGAACTGTTGCGGCGGCATGCCGCTCCCCGCCGCGCTCGCGATGACCTTCTTCTCCTCCTCCGTTCCCTTCGCCCCCCCCCCGCTCGCGTTCCCGCGCGGTTGCGGCACTCCCGGCGCCTGATTACGATTCGGCATCGCGCCCGACATCTCTCGAGTCGTCCCTCGCGTCTCCGCGCCCTCCGCGCGCGTCGCGCGCGCCGATCGATCGCCGACGCTCGCCTCGCCGCCGCCGATCGACGCGCCGCGCGCCGTCGCTCGCGGTCGCTCGCGGTCGCTCGCGTCCGCCGAGTCGTCGCGCGCTCGGATCGTCGTCGACCGATCGGCGCTCGCGTCGAAGTCGGACGTGCGCGAGACGCGCCGTCGTTCTGCCGTCGCCGCGCCGCGCGCGCGTCGCCTCGTCGTCGGGCGAGGTCAAAACGCTCGGTGATTAGGGTCACGCGCGCACATGGTCTCGAACGCGTCGAGACTACGGCGTCGCGCGTCCTCGTGCGTTTATCTCGATCGACGCGCGCCGTCGATCGCGGTCGCGCGATCGATCGACGCCGCGAGGTTCGACGCGCGCGCGCGATCGAGGTTCGATCGCGGGTTCGATCGACGCGGGCGCGCGCGGGGCGTCGCGCGGCGCGGCGCGGCGCGGCGCGCGAGACGACGACGCGCGACGACGCGAGGCGACGCGGGATGGACGCGCGCGCGACGTCGAGGGCGTCGGCGTGGACGCGCGCGCGCGAGACGCGCGCGAGGGGCGAGCGACGCGCGGCGAGCGGCGACGGCGCGCGCGCGCGGGCGAACGCGCGACGGCGAGCGACGCGCGCGACGCGCGCGCGAGGGGCGGAGCACGCGCTGGACGCGCTGTACCTGGGCGGACGCGCCGAGCGGGACGCGCGCGAGCTCGTGCTGCGGATCGGGGAGAGCGAGGTGAGGCTGGAGACTGGGAAGATTGGGTTGCAGGCGAACGGCGCGGTGTTCGCGAGCGAGGGGGAGACGGTGCTGTACACCACGGCGTGCGCGTCGAGGGAGTGCACGGGAGATGGGTCGTTCGTGCCGCTGACGGTGAATTACGCGGAGCGGTTCTCGGCGGCGGGGAGGACGTCGGGAGGGTATAAGAAGCGAGACGGGGGGTTAAGAGAAAACGAGACGCTCAAGGCGCGATTGGTCGATCGGCCGATACGACCGATGATGTACAAGGGATGGGGATACGAAACGCAGGTTTTGCAGTGGTTGATGAGTTTTGACGCCGAGCGATCGACGGATGCGCTGGCGATCACGGCGGCGTCGGCGGCGTTGGCGGTGAGCGACATTCCGCTGAAGAAGCCCGTCGTGGGCGTTCGAGTGGGTCTGATGCCTGGCTCGGATGAACCGGTGGTGAATCCGACGTCGGAACAAATGAAACAATCGAGATTGGACTTGGTGCTCGCCGGCACGGACGAGGCGGTGCTCATGATTGAGGGCTTTTGCGACTTTTTGACCACGGATGAAATGTTGCGAGCGATTGAAAAGGGCCAAGAGGCGGTGGCCAAGGCGTGCAAGGAAATTGACGCTTGGGCCGCAACTGTCGCGCCGCAGAAGATGATGCAAAAACTCATCGTGCAGCCCGAGGGCGTGGACGAGGCTGTCGCTGCGCTCGTGGAGGATGAATTGAAGCAAGCCATCGTCGTTCCGATCAAGCAAGAGCGAGGGGCGATGATTGGCGCCGCCCGCGAACGCGCAGTGGAAGCTCTTCAAGATGAATTCCAGGTACGTCAGTGGTTGCGCATACGCTGTCTCGCGCGAATCGGCGCTATTTCTCGCACGAAACCTCGATAAGTCCCGCGCTCTACCGAATAGTCGCAGCCGTTTCTCTCGAGAACTTGTTGGTTGCGGCTCAACTGCGAGCGCGTAAAGAAACGTGAATGCTTCGAACGGGCGCCCAGCCCACCTTGGTGTCGCAGCCGAGTACTTCTGGATCCGCCCTTTGCACGCATTGCAAATTCTTGACGACGCCGCGAGCGAGACGGAACCGACTGACTTATGTACACTTTTTCACACATCGTCGCAGGCTTCCGCCGTAATCAACGCGTGCGGCAAAATTGAGTCACGCGCCCTTCGCGACGTGATCCGAACCAAAGGGCGTCGTCAAGATGGTCGCACGACATCGATGATTCGTCCGATTGCGTGCGAGGCGGGTATACTTCCTCGAACGCATGGCAGCTCGTTATTTACTCGCGGCGAAACGCAAGCCATCGGCGTCGCGACTCTCGGCGGTAGTCAGGATGCTCAGCGTCAAGACGACGTCGAAGCGGGCGAAGACAAACGCTTCATGTTGCACTACTTCTTCCCTCCGTCATCTGTTGGCGAAACTGGTCGCACGGGTGGCGCATCCCGACGTGAGATTGGTCACGGAAACTTGGCTGAACGCGCGCTCATGCCCATCCTTCCATCGGAGGAGGACTTCCCTTTCGTGTGCAAACTGGAAAGCACAATCACGGAAAGTAACGGTTCCTCGTCAATGGCCACTGTCTGCGCGGGCACGCTCGCTTTGCTCGATGCCGGTGTTCCTATTAAAAGGTGCGTGTTTGGCGACATAGTCGTCGCGGAAATATTTTTCGAAAAAGCCAGGTCCTTAAGAACGCTCTTCGTTGCGCCGCTTTTGTGGTGTATGGAGAGAGATCGAGTCATAACTTGGCGACATTCAGATGCATCGCGACGCGTTTTGCGTCGTTTATTTGCTGCTGCGCTAGCGGTTGAACCGTGGAACGGACGATTCGTCAACTGTCCCGCGCTGTATTCAAACGCCGCGCGGAAATTTGTTTCTCGCGTCGCGCTCGCTCTCTCAGTCACTGACCTTTTTTTTATATTTTCAATTCGCAGGAAAGTCGCGGGTATCGCCATGGGCTTAATTTTGGGTTCTGAAGCCGCGGGCGGTGGCGATGAGCTCGAGCCCATCGTTCTCACCGATATCTTGGGCTCTGAAGACGCGCTCGGCGACATGGATTTTAAAGTTGCAGGCGACAAGGACGGTATCACCGCGTTCCAGATGGATATCAAGGTCGAAGGTATCACGATCGATGTCATGAAAACCGCGCTCGAAGAGGCGCAAAAGGGACTCGTGCACATCCTCGGCGAGATGGAAAAATGTGACCCTGCGCCCGCGGGCGCCACGAGCAAGTATGCCCCGCGCATCGCTTCCATCGCGGTGCCGGAGAAGTACTTTGGCAAAGTCATCGGTAAGGGTGGGGAGACCATTCGTTCCATCATGGAGAAGACTGGTGCTGAGAACATCGATGTTAACAAAGAAAAGGAGATGGTGTTTGTCACTGGTGGCGCTGACGCGGACCTCGATGCGGCGATTCGGATGATCGAGGGCATGATTGTTGAACCAGAGGTGGGTAAAATTTATCGCGGCTGCGTCGTGAAGAAGGTTGTTGAATTCGGCTGCTTTGTTGAATATTTGCCGGGTCTCGAAGGACTTGTCCATATCAGTGAGCTCGACGTTTCACGCGTGCCAAACGTCTCCGACGTGACGTCCGAAGGAGCGGTGATGGATGTCAAGATTATCGCGGTCGATAATCGTGGTAAAACCAGTCTGAGTCGCAAAGAAGTTTTACTGGAGGAAAACCCAGAACTCGCCGCGGCCGGTTCTATGTCCGACGACAGCGCGAATGAAAGGAACGGTGGTGGCGGCGGACGAGGTGGTGGCGGACGCGGGGGTCGCGGTGGTCGTGCAGGACCGAAACGTGATTCGGGCGGCCCCAAGCGCGACTCGGGCGGGTTCTAATTTTTCTGATTTTTCACGCATTTCTATCGGCATTACTAGATGTAGAGCTAGGCTATTGCGATTGACTTAAAGCTTAAAGCGCTCCTCGCTAGCAGATCCCCGAGTAGACCCCCGAGTTCCTTCACGAAACACCTTCTTCGGCGTCGACTTTTTCACCGACTTGGCTTTGGGCTTCCCCTTTTCGTCTTTGAAGGCGTGGTCCGCGCGTCGATGCGCGTCCAGGCGCTCGATGAGATCAGCTTTGCGTCCCTTTGTCGGTAGCCCATAGGATTTCAACTCCAGCTTGAGTTCCCCCACTTGCTTCTTTTCCCACGCTCGCCGCGGATCCACCGCCTCGTCTTCTGCTTCCTCTGGGTCGGCGTTCATCGTAGCGTCGGCGTTCGTGTCGTCGTCCTCATCTTCGTCTTCATCTTCGTCTTCATCTTCGTCTGGTTCGGACTCTGATTCAGGCTCTGAGCCAGCGTTCGAATCAGACGAATCTGATACATCCGCTTCTCGGCTTCGCTTCTTCCCCGACGACGGACTCCGTGCTGCTGCTGTTTCTTCGGAACGCCTCTCTTTTCGTGGCAAATTTTCTTGACATTCATTCGTATCATCACCTTTTCGCCCTTCCAGAGCCGAGATATCGATATGTCGAAACTTTGGCTTGATTTCGTCCTCTTCGCTTTCACGCTTTATCTCATCGCCCTCCTTCGGAGCTTCTGAGCTATCCTCCACGTTTGCATCGGCATCCGCGTCGGTATCAGCTTTGGCTTTGAATTTAGCGTGTTGCTGTTTGGCGTTATTTTGCCTATCCAGGACTCCAAGCGCGGCGGCGAGGCGCGATCCTGAGCCTGCCGCCGCACGAGCCGCGCCACCTCTCTCCGCGATGCCAAGCGCCGCTTCCTTCGCTTGCATGTCCATTAAGGGCTTCAATAAATCACCTGCATTCGGCGGATAAAACAAACGCTCAGCCTTTTTGCGATGGTGTTCGGCACGCAGCAAGACATCCGACTCGGTGGCGGCGGCGTCAGATTCGTTTTCATCCTTTGACGTCGTGATGGAATCGCCTTCAGATGAATCCTTCGTCGGGCGAAGTGCTCCATGCGCGGCCGTTTCTTGCAGATGCTTTCGTGCCTTTATGGCAAACTTTCCATAGTCCATATGCCAACGAAGTCTCAGAGTTTCCAACATGCTTTGCACCGTGCCGAGGACGCCTCCAGTACCTCCCGCCTCGTGCTGCTCGATCCCCGATCCGAAGTCCACGTCTGTGCCGTACGGCATGAACGGAGTGACGGCCAGAATGTGCGACTGCGCTTCAGCCTCCCATACGACAGTTCTATCGTCTACGATGACCGTGAGTTCGGCGGGAAAGTGAGCGCCGCACGTCGTGCGCAAAGATTTCATCTCGTCCACGCCGACGGACTTGACTCTGTGCTCGAGTTGTGCGGGTTCAAACACCGCCCCGTGCGGATCTAAAATCCTACAAACCTCCCGCGCGTAGTTATTGGAAGCTTTTGTACAAACAAAAACTTCAGCGCGCTTTGATTGACGACCGTCGGATCCGGCCAAGTACTTTCGCATCTCCTCCCAACCCGGACGCACGTGCACGAGCATCGCCGTGGCGGGGTTTGCCGGGTTGATCACCGTGAACACGAGCATCGCGCCCTTGATGTGCGGACTCGGAATTCGAATAATGTTTCGCAATCTTTGCATACCGTTGGGCAAGCTCTCGATCTCTGGAATCGTCACCGATCGTCTGTTGTTGTGCGTCACCGCGCCTTCGGAACAATACTGGTACAGCATCGCTCTATCGGTTTGCAAGCGCCGCAGCGCTTGCTCGCACGCAATCTTATCCTGCTTCACCTCTTCAATCATCACCGTCGAAACCCTCGGATTCGTCACGTCGAACTTCATCAGGCTCACCATTTTCAACCGCGTCGCCTCGATGCGTCGATCCAACATGTGCAGCGTCGTCGACTGCACGAGCGTCTCGTCCAAATCAAACACCACCACCAAGCGATTATGTTTCAACAACGGTTGCGCGTACGCCGGCGCCATCTCATCCGTTTTAAACGCCACAAACCGCGTCGTCGCGGACGCTCCTCCGTCCGCCCGCCTCTCATCTCCCGTCCCCTCGCCTCCGTCCTCTTCGCCTTCGCGCGTCGCCTCCGGCACCGCCACCAAGTGCAGTTCCCCGCTCGTCCTCCCCTCCCCATCCTTCATCTGCACCACCGCGCTCTTATTCTCCCGCGTCATCTCCGCGTGTAACTCCTCGATCGCTCGTCTCTCCTCCTCCTCGCACGTCGCGCACGGCGCGCATCGAAACGACGGCGCGCCCCCGCTCGAGCGCGCGAGAAAGTGCAGCGCCGCGAGCGGATCGAACGCGTCTCGAGATTCCCAGAACCCAACGATCGCCATCTCCCCCCCCGCGCCGCGCAATTCTTCCAGCAGCGTCTCGTTCGCCGTTCGCTTCGCGCCCGCGTTCGCTTCGCGCGCGTCGCCGTCGTCGTTCGCGCGCGGATCCTCCGCGACGCCCTCGAGCGCCTCGCACGCGAGCCTGAGCCCCGTCTGACGCTCGCGCTTCACCACGCTCGCCGTGAGCGCGACCGGCGGCATCGTCGCCGTCGTCCGCGTCCGCGCGCGGCGCGCGGGCGTCGCGCGGCGCGACGCGAGGCGGCGAGTGCCGCCGACGCGCGCGCGACGACGCGGTCGAGCGCGGCGTCAGAGCGCCGCGCGCGGACGCCGCGCGCGGGCGAGGCGGCGATGGCGGCGCGCGCGGCGGCGCGCGCGGCGGCGCGCGACGGCGCGACGCGCGACGCGCGCGCGCGCGCGGGACGCGCGCGGGAACGGCGCGCGTCCGCGAGGCGAACGCCGATGGTTCGCGCGACGACGCGGGACGAGCGCGCGCGCGTGTACATCGAGCACACGGATGCGTACGGCGTGGTGTTTTACGCGAATTACTTCGCGTTCGCGTCGAACGCGGCGGAGGCGCTCGGGAGAGTCGCGGCGGGCGGCGGCGGCGGCGGCGGCGGCGGCGGCGGCGCGGACGCCGGCGGTTTCGATTTCGGGCGCGCGTTTCGATGCGCGAGGATCGAGCATTGCAAGTACGCGCGCGCGGCGACTCTGGGAGACGCCATCGCGGTTCGGTCGGAGGTGGTGCGCGCGGACGAACGGAGCGCGACGTTGAGGCAAGAAATCGTTTCGGCGAACGACGACGCCGACGAGACGGTGTTTCTCAGCGCGGAGATTACGTACGCGGGCGCGGGCGCGGAAACGGACGATAGTGTGGGTGTCGGCGACACCGCGGGCGATGGAACGTTCGCGGCGCCGTCGGAGATGGAAGACGGGAGATGCGCGTCGACGGCGGTGAGGATGTATCGAGGCGAACGCTCCGCCGCCCAACGCTCGCACGTCGACATCTTGCGATTCTTCGAACGCGCTCGAACCGACGCCATCGGTGGTTCGGACGCGCTGAGTGCGCTGCAGGACGATGGCGTTGTCGTCGTCGTGTCGCGTTTGCAGGCGTATTTCCCGCGCGGCGACGGTTCCCAATCGAAATCTTCGTCATCCGTTATCCCGGTGTACGACGTCAAATCAACCGTCGAACTCAAGCGTCGCGGTATCCAAGTCGTGTTTCACCAAGCCATGTTTGCCGACGACGGCGCGTGCGTCGGATACGGCGATGTCACGTGCACGTGCTTGGACGCGAAGACGATGCGTCCGATGCCGTGCCCGCCGGCGCTCGTCGACACGTTCGCGCCGTTCTGCATCGCGTGAGCCCTAGCGCTAGCCCGCTCGACGCGACGAAGCAGCGATCGATGTAAAATCATCCGTTCTCTAGTTTCTTATTCGCCGCGCGCCGATCTTCGCGTCGCGGCCGATTTCTCTCCGCTCTCGACGCGTCGCCGCCGCACTCGCCGCCGCGCGCGCGCCGTCGATGCCGGACATCGTCCGCATCGGCGGCGCCGACCTCGTGCGCACGCGTGAGGCGAACGGCGAGTTCACGTACCGCCCCGTGGACGCGCAAACCGGCGCCGTGGTGGACGCCGCGACGTTTGAGGCGCGGAAGAAGGCGCAGAGGCAAGCGCAGCTCGCGAACGATCCTCGAGCGAACGAGCGCGCGGCGAACGAATGGGCGGCGCAGACGCGCGCGGCGATCGCGCGCACGCGCGTCGATGAATCGCGACGGCTGAAGCGGGAAGACGCGCAGCGAAGGGAGCGGGAGAGCGGAACGACGGGACCGAGACGGCGCGCGAGAGAGCTCGGCGCGTCGGCGAAACCGTCGAAAGCGCTCACAGATTTGCGAGAGGAAATGCGCATCGCGGAAGCGACGGGATTGAAGAAGAAAAATCCAGGGTCGTATTCGTTTCTCAAAGCGGCGCTGGACGTGGAGGAGGGGAAGCACGCGCGCGCGGTGGAGGCTGCGAGGAAGCGCGACTACGCGAAGGCTCGGTCGAGGAAAGGGGTGAAGGGAGACGCGGGATTAGACGCGGAGTTGAGCTCGGGAGACGAGGACAATGCGCCGAGAATTCGCGGGTCGTTGGCGGATTTGGATGATCCAGATTATCGCCGCGACGCGCGACCGACGACGGCGAAGGCGCCGACGCCGACGCCGACAAAGGCGACAAAGGCGAAAGGCCTGTGCAGACGGTGCAAATTGCCAGGTCATCTTGCGCGCGATTGCATGACGGACGAAAAGGATCTTCCAACCGCGAACAAGAGCGTCGTCGACGCGGTGGCGAGCGAAATTGAGCGTTTGGACGTCACGGGCGACGTCGCGCCTAAGGCGGCGAATATCCCGAAGCCTAGGAGCGCGAAGCATGGCACGAGCAAGAACGACGACGCGAACGACCCCGATTACGCACGAGAACCGGTGTCGAAGGAAACGAGCGGGCGTGGAGGAAGAGGCGGCCGAGGTGGACAACAAAGGCTCGTGGTCACGTGATTTTATTTTACAACATGAATTCACGCACTCAAGTTGAGCGTGCGTTCAACGGCGTCGTTCCAACGCGCGTAGTTCGTTTCGCGAGCTTCGATGGATAGTTTCGGGACGAACTCTGTGATGTCCCGATCACCATCACCTTCGCTGACGTTCGCGAAAACGTCTTCCTCTGTCATCAACCCGGCGCCGATGGCTGCGGCGTACGCCGCGCCTCGAGCCGTCGTCTCCACATCCGAGGGACGAATGACATTCAAACCGATGCAATCGGCTTGAATTTGCATGAGAAGATTATTTGCACTCGCGCCGCCGTCAACTTTAAGCGCACTCAGCGAATGCGAGGTCGATTCGGCCATGTCTTGACGCATGGCGTCGAGAACGTCTCTCGATTGAAACGCGATGGCGTCTAGCGCGGCTCGCGCGATGTGTCCTTTGTTGACGTACTGCGTCAGCCCCACAATCACACCACGCGCGTCTTCGCGCCATCTTGGCGCAAAAAGACCGCTAAATGCGGGGACAAACGATACACCAGCGGCATCTTCCACGGTGCCGGCGAGACTTTCGATATCGCTCGCCGTTTTAATCAACCCGAGATTATCGCGTAACCAGTGCACGACCGCGCCCGCGATTGCGACAGAACCCTCCAAAGCATACTTTGGCGTTTTGTCTCGTCCTCCGAGCTGCCACGCCATAGTCGTGAGCAGCCCGTGCTTCGAGCGCACGATGGTTGAACCCGTATTGAGAATCATGAAGCAACCGGTGCCGTACGTATTCTTCGCCTGACCAACGTCGCATCTCTGTCCGAGCGTGGCCGATTGCTGATCACCGATGCATCCCGTAATTTTGATCCCTCCTAAACCCTCGATGCTCGCATCGATCTCGCCAAAATCCTCGGCGCACGATTTGATCTCCGGCAGCGCGTCCATCGGCACGCCGAGCGTCTCGCACGTCGCCGCGTCCCACGTCAAATCATCCAATCGCATCAGCATCGTTCGCGACGCGTTCGAAACATCCGTAATGTGCGCTTTCCCGCCGGTGAGTTTATACACCAACCAACTCTCGATCGTTCCAAAGCACAAATCTTTTTCGCGCGCCGCCTCGCGCACGCCCTCGTCGTTTTCCAACAACCACCGCATCTTCATCGCGCTAAAATACGTGCTCACCGGCAACCCACACGTCGCGACGAACGCGTTCTTATCCCCATCGCACGCCTCTCTCACCACCGCATCGCACGTCTCCCGCGTGCGCGAGTCCAACCACACCACCGCGTTCGCCAGCGCCGTCCCGTCGCTTCGCCGCCACGCGCACGTCGTCTCTCGCTGATTCGTGATCCCCACGCACGCCAGATCGCTCGCCGTCACGCCCGCCGATCGCAGCGCCTCCCTCGCGCACGTCAGCGCGCGCTCAAAGATCTCCTCCGCGTCGTGCTCGCACCATCCCGGCGCCGGATACCGTTGCGCGTGCTCCCGCTGCGCCGACGCGATCTTCACGTACGTCCTCGCGTCCCGCGGCGCCGTCGTCTCGTACACGACGAACCGCGTGGACGTCGTCCCCTGATCCAGCGCGCCGACGCACGTCGCGCGCCGACGCGCCATCGCGGCGTCGCGCGATGTCGATCGTCGCGCGCCGCGCGCGCGCCCGCGCCGTCGATCGCGCGATCGCGCGTCGATCGACGGTCGAGGGTTCGTCGACGCCGCGCGAACCTCGACGCGTCGATCGAGGTCGGTCGCTCCGATCGATCGCCGCGCGCGGCGGCTCGCGCGCGGACGCGGCGTCGCGCGACACATCACGGCGACGACGCGCGCGATGGCGACGCAATTCGCGCGCGCGAGCGCGCTCGAGACGTGCGTGTGACGCGCGACCGCGCGACGCGCGCGCGCGTAACGCGCGACCGCGCGCGCGTCGGAGGCGTCGCGCGCGGATAAAGCCCTGCGATGACGATGGCGCGGCGCGACGACGACGACGACGACGACGACGACGCGAGACTGACGAGGGCGCGAACGACGACGACGATGACGACAGACGCACGACGCTTCGATCGAACCGCGGACGACGAAGCGTGGAGACGCGAGCGAGCAAGGTGGAGAGGAACCCGCGGATGGCGCAACTGAAGGCTGGGTACTTGTTTCCGGAGATCGCGCGCATTCGCAACGCGCACTTGGAGAAGAATCCGGACGCGAAGATCATCTCTCTTGGGATCGGTGACACGACGGAACCGATTCCTAAGCCGATCACGGATGGGATGGTGGCCGCGGCGGCGGCGTTGGGCACGAAGGAAGGGTACTCGGCGAAGGGCGGGTACGGACCCGAGGCGGGTCAAATGGAATTGCGCAAGGCTATCGCGGAAAAGCTCTACAAGGGGACGCCGATCACGTACGAAGACGTGTTCGCGTCTGATGGGTCCAAGTGCGATATCTCGCGCATGTTGCAAATGTTTGGCAGTGGACGTAAGATTGCGGTGCAAGACCCGTCGTACCCGGCGTACGTCGATTCCTCCGTCATCATGGGTCACTCCACGGGCTTCAACGACGCGGTCAAGCAGTACGAAAACATTACGTACATGCCGTGCGGCGCTGAGAATGATTTCTTTCCGGACTTGTCCGCGGCTAAGAGCGCGGAACTCATCTTCTTCTGCTCCCCGAATAACCCGACGGGCGCCGCGGCGACGCGCGCGCAGCTCACCGAGCTCGTGAACCAAGCTTTGGAGAGTGGATCCATCATCATCTACGATGCGGCGTATTCCGCGTTTGTCGGTAACCCGGACTGCCCGAAGACTATTTACGAAATTCCGGGCGCTGAGAAGTGCGCGATCGAGACGTGCTCGTTCTCCAAGTACGCCGGTTTCACCGGTTTGCGTCTCGGCTGGACCGTCTTCCCGGAGGCGCTCAAGTTTTCCGACGGCTCCTCCGTGCGTCAAGATTGGAACCGTATGATGGGTACGTCCTTCAACGGTGCGTCTACTGTCGCGCAAGGTGCCGGTCTCGCGTGCCTCACCGACGCCGGTTTGGCCGCCATGGGTGATATGGTTGCGTTTTACAAGGAAAACGCCGCCATCCTCAAGCGCACGTGGGAAGAAATGGGCTACAAAGTGTACGGTGGTACCGATGCGCCTTACGTGTGGGTTTCTTTCGAAGGCCGCGACTCATGGGAAGTCTTCACGGAAATCCTCGACAAGACGGACATCGTCACCACCCCAGGCGCCGGTTTCGGCCCCGCCGGGAACGGCTATGTGCGCTGCAGCGCGTTCGGCAGCCGCGAGAACATCAACGAAGCCGCGCGTCGTCTCAAAGAGTCTTTCTCGAAGTAAATGCGCGGGCGTTGAGTAGGCACCGTTTGAATAATAATCGTCACGCTAATTGGTACAGGAAGGTTTAAACCTTCGGCCCCGCCTCGTGCTCCGCGGTGTGTAACACCCCGTGCTCCGCGGAGCCTCGTGCTCCGCGGTGTGTAACACACCGCGCCGACAGTTCGCGGCGCGCGAGACCTGGGCGAGCGCGGCGAGACATGCCGACGCGACGTCGCGTCAGCGCTTTCATTGTCTTCTTGTCGGCGTGCCGCGTCTTGAGCGCGAGCGCGGCGATATATCACCTCGATCAGAGCAATGGCGACGATGCGAACGACGGCCTCGCGCTCGACCGCGCGTTCAAGACGGCGAAAGCGTCGGTGAAGTCCCTGGCACCTGGAGACGAGCTCCGCATCGTGGGTCAGCTCGCGAACCCGTCGTACGACCCGTCGTACAGGTTTGGTGACGTGAGCGACGCGCACCTCTGGCACGGAGAGAACACGCTCACCGTCTTCGACGTGCACGGCACGGCTGACAGTTGGATCACGATTACCTCGAACGACACGTCTTCCGTACTGAAAGGCGATGGGTCGGACATCGTGCGCGTGCTAAAGTCATCCTACATCAGGCTGCGGAATCTCCACATTCAAGGCGAAGTTGACAACATCCCACTATCGACGGCAAAGGCGGTGCAGTTTGTCTACAAAGACGCAGAAGGTGCAATCAAGTACCGCGTCGATCCGAGTCTAACGCCGGATCAGATCGACGAACTTGAGCTCGACATCTTGGGCACAAATGTCCCGCGCGTAAGCTACACTGACACTCGCGGAGTGTACGTGAGTGACTCTCATCACATCGAGTTGTCAGGTTCCCACGTTCACCACATGCCTGGGGGTGGTGTCCGCTTCGCTCATTCGGAGTACCAGACTATCTTCGATAATGAAGTGGATAACTGCGCGCGAAAATCTTACTCGGGTACTCACGCCCTGGTCGTCACGTACGCGACGGACAAATTACCGAGAGAGGCCCCTGAGGGAACCGAAGACTACCGCGCGATCATCGTGCGCAACGCGGTGCATGACAACTACAACGAAATCATCTCTTGGGTCGGCTCAAAACCGTTCATCCACGCTAAAATTGACGAAGGTAAGGGTATCTCGCTGCAGCGCAACCAGAAGTTTAAGAAAGGCGGACGAATCCTTGTGGCCAACAACATCGCGTACTGGAACGGGTACAGTGGTGTCCACAGCCAAGATGGCGACAATTTGGACTTCTTCAGCAACACTGCGTACATGAATAGCTACACGAATACTAAGGGTGAATACAAAGACGATGGCGACGCACGATCGGGAAACCAACTTGGCATCAGCATCCAGGGCGGCGAGAACTGCCGCATTGTCAACAACATCGCATACATCGATACCAGCTGGAAAGGTATGCCTATCTCCTGTTCCGGCCTAAAGGGAGACAATGTCGGTAAGAACAACCTCGTGTTTGGCAAGGGAACGCAGCCAATCAAGATGGATAAAGATTTTGATGCGTTCGCCACGGAAACCGTCGAAGCAGACCCCAAGTTTTCGAACACGGCAACTTTCCGCCTCATGGCAGGTTCACCAGCCGTCGGTGCCGCCGCCGCAGCTTGGTCTCCGTGCGAGGACTTTTACGGCAACAAGCGGAGCCGAAAGAAACCGAGTATAGGAGCCGTAGAGGCGATGTGTGAAGACGGCGAATGTGAGGACAAACCATCCAAAGATGTTGAGCCTTCCGTCTCATCCACCTGCTACGCTCTCAAGCATGACGAAGACGACGCGGAGGGCAGCCAGCTGGTTGATGTGAACATCAAAAATGACAACAAAAGTAACAACAAAAGTGACAGGGAGAAAGCCAAGGCAGAAAGGGAGAAAGCCAAGGCAGAAAAGAAGGAGGCAAGGGAGAAAGCCAAGGCAGAAAAGGAGGAGGCAAGGGAGAAAGCCAAGGCAGAAAGGGAGAAAGCCAA
>Ga0257114_1000205_pt1 | contig 45544 bp, 29 predicted proteins | sample SI112_10mmetaG_FD_190149 | JGI IMG/M metagenome (GOLD analysis project Ga0257114, IMG submission 190149) | Marine microbial communities from Saanich Inlet, British Columbia, Canada - SI112_10m | ecosystem: Environmental > Aquatic > Marine > Inlet | place: Canada: British Columbia | collected...
GTTATTAATCAACTCGAGCGCCGTCACCGCGCGCTCGTGTCCAACGAACCTCGCAACTGTCGAACCACGATTTGCGTCCCACATCTCAACGGCGCCACTCGCGTAACCAGCGAGAAAAGTCGCGTCATCTAGCCAACGCACACATCTGACATCACCCTCACTCTCACAGCCGCTTCGCACGGATACTTGAGTCAATGCTTCGCTCGGTATATTTTCCCAACGCACCATCACTCGCTCCGCGCCAGCGTAATCTCGAATTGAACTTTCACTTGCCTCGATGATTCCACCAGAGCACAGCCTTCGCGGCGTAGCGTTGCCAATATCGTTGAAGAACTGTTGACGTATGAGACTCGGGTTCCTGTGCACCATTTCCAATTTCCGCCACAAGACGTCTCTTATCGCCACGAGATCTTCAGTGAGGTTGGTATTGTCGTCACGCGACGCGAAAAATTGATACGCCTCAACATGGAATCCCAAACAATGAGAGTTGTAAACGGCAAGCTGGCGCAAACGTCCATCCAGTCCAGACGGCGCACCGGGAGCATCAACGACTTCCTCACTCGTCGAAAGTTGATGCGAGATCCACAAAGGTCGCTCTGGCCCGCAGCCGAAAGGAAGAATGCGATCGAAATCATCAACCAGACCTTGCCCTTCTCCAATTTCCAGCTTTGCTTGGAGAAATTCGAGATCGGTGAGAACGGCACCGAGCCGATCAAACATACGCGCTTGCGTGTAATAGTATGGTAAATACTTGAGCGTATTCATCGTCGTATGATGATCCATGTACAAAACGTGATTAACGATCATACCGTCGCCATCGACAGCAAATGGACTTTTACCAGATTGCTCCATGTCTTTGAGAATGGTGAGTTTCGCGAGGAGGTCCGCGCCAGTCACATTGTCGCCGTAGTACGTCGCGAGCATCTGGTACACTGACCGCTTCTCGCTTTCCTTCGGAGCGTATCTTTCCATGATGACATCGTGAGCGACTTGGTCTTCGACTTGAATTGTTCCCGTCGCTACGCTCGCGAATCCCCCGCCCGCATCGCCTTTGATCATGAAGCGCACCGACCAAAGCAATCTCGGAACTGTGTCTCGCATGATATCATGGATGGCTGCATTCGTTCGGTAGTTGGCTTGAATGATTCGTGCGATGTCTTCTTGTCTGAGACAGTTGCACCCACACGCGATTGCTGGGAGAACGAGGGCGAGTAACGCTTTGGGCACAAACTTCTCGACACCGTCCAACAACTGATGATAATATCCACGCTCATCGTCTGGTAGCTTACTGAGAACCGCCGCGAACATATCATCGTAAGGATCTTCCATAGCGATTCTAGCGCACGTCAACTGCATCCCACGCAAATTCCCAGTGCACGTTTTATCCATAATCTGCATCGTCATGGTGTTCGTGAGCTGAATGCCTAGAGGCCGCAAGTATCTCTGCGTGTACGCGCGCCTCTCTTCGAACTTGAGTGTGTCGATCACATATGCATTTTTGAGCGCCTTTGGACAGGACGCACCAAGCGCGACGTGTTGAATTTTGGTCATTCTGTAACGATACGAGTTGATAAGATTGTACTCGAGCGTGGGCATTCTTCGCTCGTCACTCTTCGCCGATTCCTTCTCAAACTCTCGTTTGCGATCGATTCGATGGATGCCCAAAAACAGTTGCACGCCAATTGGGACTTCAAATTCATTCGGCAGCCAAGCCGAGCCACTGTCATTGTCGATAAGGTGCAATGCATCGATGAAAATGAGCACGCGCCCGCGCATTCTCGTGACGCGGTTGAACATACGCAGCATGAGCGCGCGTATTTGCTCCAACGAAGCTGGAATATGATCATCAAATCTGAGCTTGACTTTCATTTGCTGGACAATATTTCGGAGAACTTGTGTCGGCGTCGGACTTTTCCTTCCCTCCGCTGCTCCGTAGTCGCTGATGACTGTTACGCTTCTGATCGCGGCGCCTGCTTCGGTGACAGCAAACATGAGACGCGCTACGCAGGCCATGTGCTGCAACAAGCTCGTAGTTCCCATGCCTGGCATCCCTTGCACGACATTAACCGTAGGTTGACCGATTTTCAAAGACTTGATGAGTCCCTTTTCTACGGCGTGATGGTGAAAGTAAAACGGCAACTTCTCGCCGAGCGACAATTCGGGATCAGTGCAAGTTTGTAGCAGCGTCGTGTCCTTTGCCACGTCGGGTGCGAACTCCGCCTCGATTCGCGCCCACACGTCCTGCAACACGGTGTATTCGAAATCTGCAAGATGAGTGGTCCGGGGTGGCAGTCGAATGTGGAAAAAGTTTTTTTCATCGGTGAGCTGCAGCGGTGGATCTAACCGCGCCAAATATTGACTCATAGACACATCCGGGTGCGCATAGAGTGTAGAAAACAACGCACCGATCCGTTCTTTGTGGACGGGATCTGTGCTCATCAGGTAGTTGGTGAATTCTGGCTCTTTCAGCGCGACCAACTTTTCGTAGAGTGACTTGCTCGGATAGTACGCCAGCACGAGTTGTGCTCTTCTCGACTCTTTATACGCGCGATCGTCTTCTAATCGTCTGGCTTCAATTCCGGATAAACAGGCGGCCGTCTCAGCGATTTCCTCCCTCGAAAGTATTTTCAAGTCTTCGTAAACTCGAAGTAGCTGCGCAATCTGGATCTCAATACGGCTGTAATCGTTCGGAGCGTGGCGTAACCACGACAATGCGTTCTCCTCTTCCTTCGACGCTTCAGATCTCATGTAATTCACATACTCACATATCCGCACGCTCGAGTACCAATCGATTTCGTGCTTGGCCGACAAAAGCACTACGAAAATTCCACCCGTTTTCACGGCGTGTAACAAAGACGCTAATGCCTGGCCAGGGCCAGCGTTCGGACAATCGTCTTTCAAGTCCACGTAAGTGATCCGTACTCTTCGCCCGCGACACCGATGTTTCAGTCGAGGCAACACCTTATTGCGCAACGCGTTCCGTTCCTCGCTCGTTCCCGGCATCGACAACACGTGCAGCGTAATCTCGCGATAGCCATCGCTTCGAGTCTCACAGCGATCCTCCAATCCCACCTTCATCGGGAGCATTCGCTTATCCGGTATCGCGTGTGTGTCGCAAATATCAACATGATTCGAGTGTGCTAAAAAGTGTCCCACCCGAGCGCTCTGGAAAACGAGCGTTCCGCCCGCTCGAACCGTCCGCAGCAACGCTAGCAAGCTCTCACTCTGCAACGCCGGCGGAATCGCTACCACAATCGCCCCGACGGTACCCGCCAGTTGTTTAAACCCCAGATCATCGTGCGGCATAAACACCACCTCCCGCATCTCCCATCCACTTTCTCTCAACTCTTGACAAATCGCGTCCGCCGTCGCCGTCGCCGCGTTCAGCTCCGTCAGCGCTCGCCGCACCGCGCTCGCGCTCAATCCACTCCTGTGTCCTCGCTCCGCCTTCAACCTCATCACGCGATCCCTATCTTCCACACTCGGTCTCAGTACGATTCCTCGTCGCGCGACGCGCGGGACACTCTCGCTCGGCGCCTCGCCTTGCTTGCGCTTCCACTCGCTCGGATGCGGCCCCGCGTACGAGTACGGCGTCGTCGTCGTCGTCGCCGCGCCCGTCCGCAACCGCTCGGCCAGAGCGTCGGCCTCTGTCGCGACGTTGGAATGCATCATCGACGCCACCAGACGTTGGGTCTTCGTCTGCTTCTTTCGCGTCGTCGGCGGCGCCGCGTCGTCGGCGGCGTCGTCGAAGCCGCGGGGGACAGTCGACGAAACCGTCGCGTCGTCGCGCGACGGCGCGGTTTCATCGCGCGCGGATGCGACGGGACGACCGAGGAGTCTCATGTTCGCGTACAGGCGCGCGCCGAGGAGATGGCGCGGACGCGCGCGCGCGCGAGTGAGGCAAATGTCGCGAACGATGCAACGGCCGTTATCAGAGCGCGAACGCGCGTAGAAGTACCGCGCGAGACGACGAAAGGGCGGGGCGGGGCGGAGCGTGCGTAATATGGCGAATATAAGAAATTGACAAAGATTCGATCATAACTAAACTCACGCGAAAGGATAGTGATGTGGTGGATAGAGCGAATAAATTTCTCGCGACGGCGAGCGCTCGGAGCGAACGTCGGGCGAGAAATGGACGGAGCGATTACCAGCCACCGCCGTTTTCGATCAAGTTGGCGAAGAAATCAGCCGGGGCCTTACCCTTGAGCTCGGCGCCGGCGTCCTTACCGGCGTCCAACAACGACGCGGCGTCCCAGGCACCTTCGCGGGTGGTCTCGAGAACTTGCTTGCCGTCGAGGGAGGCGATCAAACCGCGGAACTGCATCTTACCGTCGACGAGGTGGCAGTGAGCGGCGATCGGGGTGCGGCAAGAGCCATCGAGAGCGGCCAAGAAAGAGCGCTCGCCTTCAACAGCCATGCGCGTGTCTTCGTGGTTAAGCTTGGCCAAGAACGCGAGCTGCTTGTCGTCGCCCGCGCGGCAGGTGATACCGATGGCGCCTTGCGCGACGGCGGGCAACATTTCTTCGGTGGGGATGATGACCTTGGCGTGTTGGGCCAGGTCCATGCGCTTCAAACCCGCGATAGCGAGCAAGGTGCAGTCAACAACTTCCTCCTTGAGCTTGCGAATGCGCGACTGCACGTTACCTCTAAAGTTCACGCACTTGAGCGTCGGAAACTTGTACAAGAGCTGCGACTGGCGGCGAAGAGACGCCGTGCCGACGACCGCCCCTTCCGGCAATTGCGACAAGGAGTCATACTTCAAGCACAAGAACGCATCTCTGACATCTTCACGCGGCAACATGCACGGCAACACCATCCCTTCCGGCAAGTACGTCGGCACATCCTTCATCGAGTGCACGGCGATGTCGATGCGCCCGTCGAGCAAGGCGTCGTCGAGCTCGCGAGTGAACAAACCCTTACCCCCAATATCCGCCAACGGCTGGTCCAAAACCTTATCCCCGGTCGTCTTAATGATGCAAATCTCCAACGCGCCGTCCTCGGCGAGTTCCGGGAAGTTCTCCTTCAACAAATCGCGCGTCATGTACGCCTGCGCGAGCGCCAGCGGCGATCCTCGCGTACCAATCTTCACGATGGGCGCGTCCACCGCCGCTCTCACCACCATCGACGCCCGCGCTCGCGTCGCGCACTTGGCTTGCTTCCTCAACTGTCTAACATTCGTCGCCGTTCTCGAGGAGATCGACGCGCGGCTCGTCACCGCGCTCATGATGTTCGTTCCTGTCCCGGTCGATCGCGAGTGGATAGATAGGTCAGCTTTCGAGCGTTTTCACCGCGCCTTCGACGTCGCTCGCGCGCGCGATCGCCCGCGTCGCGTCGCGCGCGCGCGTCGATTCGAACGCGTACCGTCGCCTGCGCGTCGTTCCCACCGACGTCGTTCGCGTGCGTCGTGACGCGCGCGTGTGTCGCGTTATCGCCGCGCCATCCATCCATCGGGCCCTCGCGCGAGATCTCGGTATAAATCTCGACTTCGGACGTTTGTCTCGCATTGAATCGTATTTCGCGCCATGAGAGTCACATCTCACGCGTCCCCATCGCGCGAGATCTTTTCTTTCGGTTCGCACACGCGGGTGTTTCGACGCCGCGACCGCCCGACGCCGCGCGTCGCGTCGCGCGGCACAGCGCGCGGTCGCGCGGTCGAGCGCCGCGCGCGACGCGACGCCGCGAATGGCGCCCGCGGCGTGGACGCGCGTCGCGATCGTCGCGCTCGCGGTGACGCTGTCGACGCGCGCGGCGGTCGGATTGGAGATTCGCGTGCGACGAGGCGAGACGGAGTGCGTCACCGAGCGCGTGCGAGAGGCGGACGTCGCGATCACGGGGTCGTGGTTCGTCACGAAGGGGAGCAACACGGCGGCGCCGAGCGAGCGCGGACCGCCGGGGTACGGGACGTACGATGATTACTATTATTGGGACGCGCACGAGGACGCGTTCGACGCGAGGGCGACGCTGGAGCGGGCGAAGGATGGTTCGGAGGAGGAGATTTATAACGCGTTGAAGAGGAGTGAACACAGGTTTGACTACGTGGCGCGCGATGCGGGGACGCTGCGGACGTGCTTTACGAATTCGGGGTCGCGAGACGCGAGCGTGAGTTACAGCGCGTCGTTGGGCCATCGGTGGGATCACGAAAAGGCAAAGGCGCAACACATCGATCCGACGTACGAGCGGTTGAATAACGTCGAATCGAGCGTCGGGACGCTGATGGAGGAGGTGAAGTATCACGAGCGGCGGGCGAAGCGGCACTTGCGAACGGCGAAGTCGACGGACGCGCGCGTCGTGCGTTGGGCGCTGTGCGAAGCCGCCGTGATGATTTTGGCGAGCTATTACCAATTTTATTGCGTGAAGAAACTCTTCCAAACGCGAGATCGCCGCGGCGGGTTCGCGCGTGTTTAAGTCGCGGTGCTGGTATGTAGCTAGTCGTTGTGTTGATAACAGAAAGAATGAAAAGAATTGTCAAACTAAAACCCGAACATGTTGAGCGCCTCGTCGATCGCCGCTTGGCCATCGACCGGAGGCGTCGTCGAGCTCGACCGCGCGGTCGACGCGCGGAATAGTCGCGCGCTCGTACTACCTCCTGTCGCAGGTTTCTTTAGCTCCGCCTTAGATGGCTCAGCGGGTGTTGCGACTTCAGGTTCTTTGCCTTTGCATCGCTTCTCGAGAATTTTCACGCGGAATTTCCCTCGCATCCCCCCCCCGAGTTTACCGCTCGCTTGCAACAAAGTACCGTGTTTCCAAAAGTGCGCGACTACGTGGTCGTCGTCGATCTCTTGTAAAACGTAGTTGCCGGAAAACTCGCGAAGGGACGCCTTCACGCCGGCGACGCCGACGGTGATGTCGGTGAAACTCATCGCCAACTCTTCGTACTCGCCTTTGGAGAAGTGTTTTGTGTACCCATCAAAGTACTCCGTCGCCTCTTCGGGGCGCGTTTTCGAAGCTAACGTCCCTTTGGTCGGCGCGGAGTCCAAGTCCACGAGTATGGCATCGCTCAGACGAAGCGACGGGAGCACGCCGCCTTTGTTGCCGCCGGCGAAAAAATCGATATGTCTCTTCGGATCTGCGCCAAAGCTCGCCGACGTGATGCCGTACAACTCTGCGACGACGTGGCATAACTCACGCATTTCCCGGTTCATTGGTTCCATGGACACTCGTCGCTTGCTTTTACCGGTCACAATATCCTCGAGAGTAGCCTCAAGTCGCTTGACCAAGTCGGGATGTTTACGCGCCAAAACGAGTTGAGCGCGCGTGAACGCACTCGCGCTCGAGTCGGCGAACATGCTCGGTCGCTCATCGGGCTTAGTAACACCGAACGCTTCAGCTAGTTTGTTACGCCGCGCCGTCGCTTCATCGACCGGTGCGGCCGAGGCCGCGTGCGTCGACGGTTCGTCCTTCTTGGCAACCGTCGAAGTCAAAGTCTTCTTGGCAAATATAGTCGCCGCCGTGCTGCGCGGGATCGCCTTAAATCGCTCGGCGGCACTCGCTCTCGGCGCAAACGTTCCCCAACTCGGCGTCGCTCGAGACGAGCCAGCATCGAGCGTGGGAAACGAGTCGCCGCGGGACGCATCGGGCACCGCCACAGGGGGAACCCAGTTCCCGGACCCACCGCCGCGAGACCGCGCACCTGGAAGCTCGGGAAAGTCATTGCCTCTATTCTCTATGTGGCTTGGTCGACTCCATCCCCCCCATGACGCCAAGCTTCCGTGATCCTGCGGCCTCGGCCCGCGCGCGTCCGCGCCTCGGCCGTCCGCTAAAGACACGTCTCGCAGCATCGACACGTCGTCGTCCACGAGCGCAAACCTGCCGTCCGATTGCAGTTCAGCGAGCGCGTCTGAGATTGACGTCGATCGCGGCACCGTCGACGACGCGCGATTACCGCCGAGCGAGTGTTCATCCCGCCTTCGTCGACCGTCCGCGCCGCCGCCCCCGCCGCCTCGCTCGGCGGACGCCCTTTCGCGAAGCGAAGTAAACATCGTCTGCGCCAGCGTCGTTCGCAGCTCGTCCCGCTCCCGCTGCATGTTCAACCTTTGTTCCTCGCTCCGTCTCTCCGCGTTCAACTCCGCCTCTCGCTTTTCCTTCGCCGCCGCGTTGAACGCCTTCTCCACGCCGAAACGCTTCAGCTTCCACTTCGCCAGATACGCGTCCAGCGCCCGACACTGCCGCTGATCCAGCGCCTCCCGCGTCAGCGGATTCTCAAAACACCTCGACCGCGTCACGTACTCCGCCAGCACCGCCCCGTCGAACATGTGTCCCCGTCTCGCGTCCCTCGCGCCGTCGCCGCCGCCCTCCGCGCCCTCCATCTCAAACGGCGCGTACGCCATCCCTCGCAGCGGTTCCAGCGTGATCGGATCGCACGCCTCGTCGTCCAGCGTCTTCCACCACGCGCTCTCGCGCGCGTCGTCCCCCCCCGGCGCCCGCGCGCGTCGCTCGCGCGCGCTGAACCTCCCGCCCGACGCGTGCGTGTTCCGCGTCCCCGTCCCCGACCCGCGCGCGCGTCGCGGCCGCGCCTCCGGCGCCGCGCGCGCGTCGCTCGCGCCGTCGTTCGCGCCGCCATCGCCGCGCGCGTCGTCCGCCATCGCGCGCCGCGCCGCGCGCCGTCGACTGTCGACCGTCGACCGACGACCGACGACCGACCACCGACGACCGAAGTTCTCGCGCCACTCGACGCCGCGCGCGCCACCGTCGCTCGCGCCCGCGCGTCGGCCGACTCGCGCCGATCGCGCGCCTCGCCGTCGTCGCGTCCGTCGCGCCGCGCGACCGTCGACGCGACGCTCGCGGCGCGATGCCGACGCGAAGGAATTCGACGGCGACGGCGACGGCGTCGCGTCGCGCGCCGACCGTCGACGCGAACGGGATGACGTTCGCGCGCGCGGACGCGGACGAGCTGAAGAGTTTACTGTCGAGCGGGACGAAGGCGGAGGGCGGGACGCGCGCGCGGTCGAAGCTCGGAACGGTGCGGAATCGCGCGATCGCGATCGAGCGGGTTGGTGTTGAGACGACGACGACGAGAAAGACGACGAGAAAGACGACGAGAAAGACGACGACGACGAGAAAGACGACGACGGCGGCGGCGGCGGCGCGCGCGGAGATCGCGCGAGGGACGCGGGGAGTCGACGCGGTCGGCGCGACGCGCGGGACGGCGGCGCGCGCGAACGCTCGCGAGACGGACGCGCGAGGACTGACGAACGACGGACGCGCGCAGGGCTCGCAAACGGCGATGGACGTCGCGAGGATGGAAGCGCGGGAGGAAGAGGCGATGCGCGCGATGATGCTGGAGCGACAACCGTCGTTGCGGTCGATCAAGACGAAAGTCGAGGAGAGAGGGCGAGACGCGCGGGGAGGGGACGAGAAGCGCGCGGACGAGGGCGCGCAGGCGAGCGGGAGCGCGCGATATAGGGCGAACGGAGGTCGCGCGATGGGTCGGGGCGTGAACTTTGATAAGGATGGGAACACGCCCAGGAGCGGCGGCGATGGGGAGATGCTCGGCTCGATCGACAGCGGGACGCCCAACTTTTTTCGAGACGCGAAGGCGCTCAAGGACGACGCCGTCGGAGGAAGAGCCGTGCACGCGGGGTACACCGCGTACGCGACGGTGGTCAGAGACACGCCCGGAGCGGCGGACTCGACGTACTTCAACAACACCGAACTCGCAGATTTGCTGATGATCGTGCACGGGCGACAAAGCGGCGACAACGAGACGCCGCGCACGGCGAAGGCTTTGAATACGCCGACGCTGGCGGAGGTGAACATGCTGTCCACCGCGCCGATGAACTACTGGGAACGACGAAGCGGGGACATGCGAGAGATGAGCCCAGAAATCTCAATCGAGGGTGACGAGGAGTACGTGGGTAAAAAACGTAAAAGCTGTAAGAAGAGGCCGAAGTCGGAAACAAAAGCGAGGCGTTTCTCGGCTGAACTACTAACAAGGGAAGAGTTGGCCATTCGTAAGATGAAGGCGTTCTCCACGCGCGGCAGCACCCTGCGTACGGTTGATGATGAAGATCTCGTACGAACACTCGTTGACGTGAATGGTCATCCGCTGTCGCAAGAGATGAAAAATGCATGTCTCGAGTACAACGCGAAGACGACGGAGCTAAACGAACGCCACGAAACCGAAATGGCTTCAAAAAGTCTCATCCGTGAAGTCAGCGCCGACGGCGCCGTCGAACCGAAGAGTCGAACTTGGACGCACGAAGAAGATGCCCTCGTGCGCCAGCTTGTCGACGAGCACGGCCCGCAGAAGTGGGCATACATCGCCGAACGTCTCGTCGGCAAAACTCAAAAGCAAGTCTACGCACGCTGGCGTGATTACCTCCAACCCGGTCTCACCACCCGACCGTGGGCCGAGTTCGAGGAAAAACACTTGGTGCTCATCCAAGAAGCGATCGGCAACCAGTGGGCTGTGCTCGCGCGTCTCATGCCCGGTCGTTCGCCGAACGCGATCAAGAATCGATTCCACGCGACGCGTCGCAAGTGCGAGCGCGCGGACGAACTGGTTGACAAATTCGCGTAATCTCTCTTCCCTCGCCGAGCGCACTCGCCGTGCGTCACACCAATTTCCTGTCACAACATTCAGTACACTTGTATTATCTGTACGCGCGTTGAAGCTGTAATATCCAAAACTGAAATCGAAATCACGCCGCGCGCGGCGCGCAGACCCCGCCGTCCTCAACGACGAGCGAATCGCCACTCTCCGACTCGAATCACGCGAGCGAGCATGCGTCTCACGCGAGCCACGACGTTGGCGATCCTTTTATCCGCCTCAGGTGCGCGCACCGTCCGCGAAAGCGCGCTCGCGCGCGCGCGCCGCCCGCGAACGTCGACGCGATCGCGCGATCGACCGATGTAATCTTGTCCCGAAACTGACGGCGCCCGCGACGCGCTCGCGATCTCACGACGCGCAGGCGTGGCGGCGATCGATGCGTCGCCGAAATACCTCCTCACGGACATTCCCGCGGCGAATCCGGACGTGGAATCCGTGGTAGCGTTCCCCGATCACGCCGATCGAGCGTTTCCGGGCGGCGAACGCGTCAAGGTGCTGCTCGGGTTGCGCAACACCGGCAACGATGCGGTGAACGTGACGCACTTGGCGGGGTCGTTGAACGTGCCGAATAACTTTAACTTTTATGTGACGAATTTTACGGTGAGTTCGTTCGGGGACGCGGTGATTAAACCGAAGAAGGAGGCGACGTTTGAGTACGAGTTCGCCATCGATCCGCAGTTCGCGGGGCACTCGTTGCAGTTGGCGTTGACCGCGTTTTATGACGAAGCGGGTGTGGCGTACGCGACGACGTATTTCAACAGCACCGTGCCGGTGTTAGACCCCAAGGTCGTGTTCGATCGCGAGCTCGCGGTCATCTATTTGACGCTGGCTGGCGTGGCGTTTTTGTGCTTCGCGGGCGTCATGAAGGCGGCGGGCTTGGGACACCTCGTGCCCTTCATCGGCGAGGCCAAGCCGACGACGGGGGCGACGAAGAAGACATACGTCAAAAAGGTTGAGAAGAAGGGAACTACATCGGCGAGCGCGAGCGACTCTGAGCAATGGCTCGAGGGCACGGCGTTCGCGCGCTCGTCGAGCAAAAAGGAGAAGAAGAAACAAAAGTGAGCAACGTTGTAATGTGAAAACGCTTGGCGTCTAGGTCACGATTGGAATGTTATCGATTATCGTATCGTCGTGCTTATTGAAACTCTATTTCGTCACTTCGTGCATCGCCGCGGCTAAGCGACCGACGTTCGAGCTCGTCACGCCTGCCATAGAAATTCTGCCGTTACGAGTCATGTAGATGTGATGGTCGGTTCGCAATTTATCCACTTGCTCGCCAGTCATCCCACTGAAGCAGAACATACCGATTTGGTCGGTGACGTGCTGCCACGGAAGGGTCGAACCGCTTTCTTCGAGGTTCTTACGCAAGAGCGTTCGCATTTTGATGATGCGATCCGCCATGCCCTTCACTTCCTCGTACCACTGCGCCTTGAGCGCGGCATCGCCGAGAATCGTGGAAGCGATGAGCGCACCGTGCATGGGTGGGTTCGAGTACATCGCACGCGCGATCACCTTGAGTTGCGACTCGACACGGTTGGCTTCTTCCTTATCTTTGCACATCACGCTCACGGTGCCGATGCGTTGGCCGTACAAGCCCATGTTCTTCGCGAAGGATTGTGCGAGCGCGACCTTATGTCCGTCTTCAACAAAGATTCTGATCGCTTGCGCATCACGTTCACAATCGCCCGAGGCGAAGCCTTGGTACGCCATGTCGAAGAAGGCGAAGTGATTCTTCGCCTTCATGACTTTGGAAATTTCGCGCCACTGCTCCGCCGAAGGATCGACGCCAGTCGGATTGTGCGCACACGCGTGCAACAAGAACATGCTTCCGTCCGGGGCGTTTTGGATGTCTTCGACCATCCCTTCGAAATCGAGCCCGCGCGTTGATTCCTTGTAATAACGAAACGTGTCTTGTTCGCACCCGGCGTCGCGCCAAATGTTGTGGTGATTACTCCACGTCGGCACGGTGATGTACACCTTGCAGCCCGGCATGAATCGCCGTTGGAACTCCGCCATCAACCGGCACGAGCCCGTGCCAGACAACGACTGAACGGCGGCGATGCTACCGTCGGCGACGTGCGCGGAATTCTCCCCGAACGCCAATTTCAAAGACTGCTGAACGAAATCCTTCGACCCGTTCGTGGGCAAATACTCCATGTTAAAGTTCCCCGCGATGCGCTTCTCCGCCTCGCGCACGCAATTCAACACCACGGGCTTACCGTTATCATCCCGATACGCCCCCTGCGCGAGTTCAAATCCCTCGATCGTCAGTCCAAAACTTTTCCGCGCGCCCGAATCGCGCCCTCGCGCGTCGACGGCCCCCTCGCCGTCCCGCGCGTCCCGCGTCTCGTCGCCGCACGCACCACCCCGAGATTCATCTTCTCCGCGTGCGCGTCCGCGTTAAACATCTCCGAAATCCCCAGGATCGGGTCCTTCGGCGCTTCCGGGACGTCCCCGAATCGCGACATCGCGCGCGTCGTCGTCGTCGTGCGGTCGCTTCGACGCGTCGCGCTTATTTCTTTTCCCAACGTTCGCTTCGCGAGCGCGGCGCCCGCGTCGCGCGCGCGGCGGTGCACGATCTGCGCGGTCGCGCGCGCGAGCATGCGCCGGCCCGAGCGCGCCGGTGTGCGCCGTCGCGTCGCGAGACGCCCGTCGACGAATCCATCGCGCCCTCGAAAACACCCGCGTGTGTGAAACCCTACCCTAGGGTTTACACCGCGATCGATCGACCGATCGATCGATCGATCCGCCGTCTCGGCCGTCTCGGACGGCGACGCGAACCGTCCGAGACGGACGCGGCACACCGCGACGCGACGCGCGACGACGACGCGACGCGCGACGACGACGCGACGAAGAGAGACGAAGAAACGATGACGACGACGATCGACGCGTCCAAGCAACTGACGCGGGAAAAGTCCGCGGCGATGGTGACGAACATGCTGCGCGTGGCGCTGCACACGGTGACGTTTTGTCGAGGTGCGGACGAATCGACGAAACGCGAGACGACGAGGCGCGCGCGCGCGGACGACGACTGACGGCGGCGAGGACGAGAGGGCAGGGATATTCGACGCGGAGACGCACTTTAAGGAGTGTAAGAACATGAACGTGTCGATGCATAAGCTGGTGCCGGCGAGTAAGGGGGCGAAACGAATCTTGGACATGCTCGAGCGAGGCGTGGCGGACGCGCTGGAGCGGGGATATTTGAGGAGCGTGTCGTTCGCGCTGACGCGAGCGGTGGTGAAGGATGGAGTGAAGGATGCGACGATGCGGGAGACGGTGGAGGAGTATAAGTTTAACGTGCGCTATGGGAGCCGAGGCGAGGTGACGCTCGACGACGCGCGGTACATCGGCGGCGGCGATCGAGGCGACGTGAGCGTGGGGCTGAGCGATCGCACGGGCAAGACGACGCGCATGGAACGATTGAGCGATGTGGATTACATTAAGAAGGCGGCAATCGCCATGACGCGCTGTTTGCTGTCGCTCGTGAAGACGTTGGAGAACGTTCCCGACGGGTGCGCGTTTAACATTCACGTTTCGTACGTCAACGGTACGCCGGCGGATTACGAGCCGCCGTTCTTTGAGGCGGCGGACGCGACGAGAGAAACGACTTGGTCGAAGAACCCGTTCAGTATGAGTGTTGGAAAAGTGGAAACCGAGTATCACGGGCTGTCGCTTCGCGTGCGTTCGGTGTTGGATCCCGCTCAAGACACCGACAGCGGACAAAAGAGCAATCCCGGATCGTCGCAAACTTCTTCTTTGCTCGATGAGTCACCTTCGACGCCTGTCGGCGACAAAACGGCCGCTGACGACGCCATCGTTCCCATGTCGCAAGACGTTGTGGTGAATCTGTCACAACCGAAGGCGGCAGCCGCACCGACGTTCGACGACGGCGAAGTCGAAGCGCAAGTACTCGATTGGGTGAAAACGCGACGGAGCTCGGGCATCGTCGACGCCGTGGCGTGCTCCAATACATTCCGAGCGTACCCGTTCAAGGTGATAGATCGTGCGTTCGAGCGCTTGCTTGCCAAGGGGCTGGTTGAAAAGAACGGGGATCGAGGTTTTGTCTTGTCGTCAGCGCCAAAGACGAATGGTAAGAAGCGATCCGCGTCGACGAAGGCTATCGCGCCGCAGGCTACTCGTCGCTGCTTACGCTCGAATACGCGAAAATAAATGTTGTGGACGAGAAACATATGAGAATATTATATACACGCGTAAGATGAATGAGTTTAATGTGAATGATTGTTAATGAATGTCCATCCGTCGCGTCTACAAGTACTTCACGAAGGATGGGATGGAGCCAGTGATTTGGCGCAAGATTTTAACCGTGTACATCACCTTGCCGTGCATCGTCATATCAGTCATTGTCTTGAGCCGGATACCTGTGTCGATGATTTCCACGTCGTACGCATCGCTGATACCTTCGACGAGAAGTTCTTTCACCATGATCGACGCATCCGTGATCAAATCGATGATGGGAGCGGTGGGACTGTCGAGCAAAATTCCTTGAATGCCGAGATCACCAGCCAGTATGCGCATTTCCCTGGCAAAGACGCATGACAGGCTGAATTCGTCAGGTTCACCAAACGTATCACGCATCAGCGCGAGGACGTCGTGCACTTGTTCGTGCGCGGTGATTGAGTCAATCGTCGCCTTGACTTCGTCGCTCGCCTCCGTGGTGGCGATGTAGAACGGCGTGATCCCGAATTCATACCCAGCGGCACCGACTCGAACGTCATCGGCATCAATCGTCTTGATTCTTAGATTATCGATGCGTTGCAGCTGTTTGTAGAGAAGCTCCAGGTATAAATCGGCTCCGACACTATCGACGTCTCCGCTTTGCTTTTCGCCAAACATCGTGCCGACACCTCGAATGCCCATATCTCGCTCTGACAGACGGAACCCTTCGCCCAATCCGCAGCATTCCTCCAGCGCGGCCAAGCGCTCCTGCGCGCCCGTCGTCAGCTCACTCTCGTCTGCGGAGTAGAACATGTAAGCGTACGCCTGGCGACCGGCCCGACCAACGCGACCGCGAAGCTGATACAACGAAGCGAGCCCAAAAAACTGCACATTTTCGATGATGATCGTGTTACAGTTGGGAATGTCCAAACCAGACTCGACGATCGTCGTCGCGATCAGTACGTCCGCCGAACCGTTTGAAAATGACTCCATGGCGTCGTCGATGGCTTCGCCGTCCATTTGTCCGTGCGCCGTCATGATTTGTAAATTCGGGAAAAGGCGCAACAGTCGATCGCACGCGTCGCGCATCATATTGATCCGCGGTACGATGTAATATATCTGCCCATTCCGCGAGATTTCGTACTCGATCGCCTTTCTGATGTCGTCGTCGTTCTGCGGCACGAGCACCGTGTTAATTGGACGGCGCTCCGGTGGCGGCGTCTGCACCAGCGACGCGTCGCGGAATCCCGACATGGCCATGTGCAGCGTGCGCGGGATTGGCGTCGCCGACAACGTGAGAACATCGACTTCAGCTTTCAACGCACTTATCTGGTCCTTGTGCTTGACACCGAATCTTTGTTCTTCGTCTATAACGAGTAATCTGAGCTGCTTGTAATACTCTTGCTCCAAGTTCACCAGCTTATGCGTACCGACGATGATTTGCACTTTACCGTCCCTAAAATCATCGAAGATTGTGTTTTGCTTTGCGGCTTGGATGTGCCTAGTGACTAATTCAACGTTTATACCCAACGGGCGAAATCGAACGGCGAGGTTTGCCGCGTGCTGCTTCGCTAAGACGGTGGTCGGCGCCATCATGAATACGCCCCCTCCGCTGCTTGCCACATGAAACATCGCGCGCATGGCGACTTCCGTCTTCCCAAAACCGACGTCACCAATAACTAATCGATCCATCGGAGCGTCTTGCTGCAAATCTTCGGTGATTTCTTGAATCGCGCTCGTTTGATCTGGCGTGAGCGTAAACGGGAACGACGCGTCAAACTGCTTCGCCCTCTCGGGGTCAGGCAACGGGTACGGCTCTCGCACACATTGCAACCTTTGGAGATACACCACCATTTGGTTCACTACTAGACGACGAATCGTTGCCTCGGTCTTCCTTTCCCTCAAATCCCAAGTCGATTTGTCGTTGAGCTTGTTGAGCTTTGGTGGTTTCACCAATCCTCCAGGAGAACAAAAGCGGTAGAGCAATCGCCTCGACGCCTCTGGACTAATCTTCGCCGTCGCATCCTGATACTTCAGGAACAAGAACGGTTTGTTTTGCGTACCTTCATTGGCTGACTCCACGGCTAATACCTTCATGCCGAGAAACTGACCTATGCCGTACTTTCGATGCACCACGTACTCACCCGTGACGAGTTTAAAAGGATCAATCGCGTTGTTCACCCCGAACGCATCTTCCACGTAACCGTCTCGCACGCGTCTATTCTTTTCTTCTACTTCCGCCGCGCTTTCAAGCATGTCATCCACCTGTTCATCGGCTTCAGAGCTATCCATGCTCGTTCTAAACGTGTCCCATGCCGAAATCGCGCCGCCGTCGTTAAACTTATCTCGCACCATCCCCATGCCCCGCTCGCGACGCTCCGCAAACAACCGCCTCAACCGATCTCCCGCCGCTTCTCCCCCGATCGTTGTCTCTTCTCTAAGCGCTGAGGACAACTCGACCTCTTGCGCCGCGGCGCCGACGGACGCGTCCCCGAGCGTCGCGCCGCTCGCCGCCGGCGCCAGAATTCTCCCTCGTTTCTTCACGAAACTTTCCAACGCGAGCGCTTCTCTTTCCCGGCGATCGACGCTTATCACCTGTCGCGTCTTCGAGCTCTCTTTCACCGACCGCGCGAGCTTGCGAACTTTGCGAACCTTCGGCGCGCTCTCGCTCTCGCTCGTAGATTTCGTCCCCGACGCCTTGGAGCCGTTCTCCGTCTTCGGCGCGCGTCGCGCGACGCGTCGAGGCGTCGCGGACGATTTCCCTTGGTCATCTTTCCCCGCCGCGCGCGCGCCGACGTCGCGCGACGTCGCCGCGCGGCGCGTTCGCGACGTCGAGGTCGCCGGCGGCGGCAGGCGCGGTCGCGTCGTCGTCGCCGCATCGCGCGTCGCCGCGCGCGCGAACGCGAGGGCGGACATCGCGCGAACGGCTATAGAGCGCGCCGCGTCGGCGAGACCGAGACCGCGGCGCGGAGGACCGCGGCGTTGTGAGGGAGCCGCGTCGCGTCGCGCGAAACGAGGCGGTTCTCCGCGCCGCGAGGGGCGGGCGATGCGAGGGGAGGGCGGCGACGACGTGCGATTAATTGTTCAACTTGTTTTGTTCCTTCAATATATACGCGTGAGTACGAGTCGCACGATCGCTAGGTCGAATCCCGCGGGGTTCGCTCGAAGGCTCGACGCGAACGCTTAGAAGCCAAACGAACCGCCGAAGCCTGTCGCGCCACCCCACATGCTTTGCGGCTGGCCTTGCGCCTGTTGCCCAACACTTTCGGGCTGCGGAGCGGCGGCGGGAGAGAAAAGCGAGTAGCCCAGGCCGACACCAAACGGAGACCGACCGCCGAGAGCGTCGTACGCTCCAACGTTGCTATAGACGTCCTCGGCGAGACCTTCCATGCCCATGCCGCTCACGCCCCACGCCGCTCCAAGCTGCGAGCTTCCATCCGCTGCAGCCACGCCCCCGTTCGGCCGCGCGTTTCTATCCCAAGCGTTCGCGTGCGGCGCCGATTTCTCGGGCGTCGCGACGCCGAAACCGCCGGGTTGAGAAAATCCGCAACCCGGCGCCACAGGTTGAGCGCGTTGATTCGCCTCCGGCGGTGGGCCCGCGGGTACGGGAGGAACGAAGCCTCCACCGACATTCGGCATACGGCTCGGCGCTTCCGCTCCCGCACCGAACGCAAACTCAGGCTTCGGGTACTTTGGGTACGTCTTCGGCGACGACGCGTTCCCAAAGCTTATCGCATTCGGCGAATCGTCCGCGGCTTGATCGCTAGCTAACATCGAACCAGTACCGAACTGAAACGTAGGTCCACCCATCACCGCCGGCTTTGCGCCGTTAGCGCCCGCTACGGGCGCCGCGGACGCACCGTTCGGTGTCGGGAAGCGTGGCGTCGGCACCGACGCCCCGCTCGTCGTGAGCGTCGGCGACTTCTCCAAAGCCGCCACCGCGGGCATCGGTGCCGTGGGTAACGGTGGATCCAAGCTCGCCTTTCTTCCGACCAACGCCGCCGCGAACGAGCCTTCAGTCGCGACGGTCACTCCAGCTTTGGCGGCGGACGCGTAGTCTATCGCCCCGCTTCGCTGCGCGATCGGCGCCGGCGTCGGCTCCTTCGCCATCGTCACCGGTCTCGCCACCGCGTTCAGCCCTCCCGCTATCGGCAGCGGCTTCGGAATGCTCACCCCACCTACTCTACCGTTCGTCGGCGATCCCGTCGGCGACCCGCTCGCCGAGGCGATTTTCGCGAACGCCGCCACCGCGGCGACGTCGTGAGAAAACCGACACTGATCCCCCCGCTTACACGTCCCTTTCGCGTGATCGAAGCACACGCCCGCCGCCGCTCTGTGCGGCGACCCCACGCCGCGTCCCATCACCCCCCCCGCCGCGGGATTCCCTCCCGCTTCGCCCTCGTGCGAAAACCGACAGTCGGCGCGCGCGCACGATCCCCGCGACCAATCGAAGCACGCGTCCGACCGCTCGAACGACCCGTTCCGCGCCAGTCCGCCCGTCCCGGACGTCGGCGACATCCGTCCCATCTCCAGCGCGCGTTTCGCGCGCTCTCGCGCCGCGCGCTGCGCCTCCGGCGTCATCGCGGTCGAGGTCGCCGCCCTCGCGAGATCTCGTCCGCGTTCGCCGCGCGCGTCCGTTCGCCGCGCGTCCGTTCGCCGCGTTCGCCGCGCGACGCGCCGATCGACGCGCGACGCGCGCGCGGTGCTCTCGCGGCGCGCTCGCGACGCGCGCGCGGTGCTCTCGCGACCCGGACGCGCGCGCCGCGCGCGCGGCGATGCGACGAAATCGCACCCGCGCGCGGCGCTATTCTATATACCGCTTCGAATGCGTACTTTACGTACAAATGTAACTACATGGGTGTTTACTGTGATACAATACGATACACGACGTTTATCGCGTGCGGTCGGTCGGTCGGTCGCGACGCGTTCAAATCTCGACAACGCGACGCGCGACGCGCGGGCGCGCGACCATGCGGCGCGCGCTGGCGCGGCGCGGATACGCCGACGCGAAACCGCTGAAGCGCGGCGCGACGGGACGCGTGTACGAGGCGACGCGGCGCGACGACGGCGCGCGGTGCGCGCTGAAGATGCTGGCGACGCGCGACGCGCGCGACGAAGACGCGACGACGGCGACGACGCGCGAGGCGGACGCGCTGCGACGGTGCGGAGGACACGCGAACGTGATCGCGCTGCGCGAGGCGTGGATCGACGACGCGCGCGGCGTCGGGTGGATCGCGATGGAGCACGGCGGAGGAGACTTGACGACGCGCGCGGCGACGGCGGCGCGCGCGGCGGATTACGCGGCGCAGATCGGGATGGCGCTGCGACACGTGCACGAGAGGTGCGGGATGGTGCACGGGGACGTGAAACCGGAGAATGTGCTCGTGGACGAGGATGGGATGGTGAGACTGGGGGATTTCGGGAGCGCGCGCGCGCGGAGCGACGAAGACGGGCGGGCGCGGGCGGGAGGCACGCCGTTGTACGCGCCGCCGGAGGTGTGCTCGGGCGAAGGGCGCGCGTGCTCGACGGCGGGAGACATGTGGGGGTTGGGGTGCGTCATGTACCAGCTCGCCGCGGGCGCGCCGCCGTTCGACGGCGGTGATAAGGAAACGCTTCGAAGGAACATCGTCGAGACGGAGCCTCCGGCGCTCGAGGGGGAGTTCGCCGGAGAGTACGACGATGTCGTGCGGGCTTTGCTCGTCAAGGACCCGGCGCGGCGTTTGACCGCGGAGCAGTTTCTGTCTTTGCCGTACATGCGGGAGCGCGTGTCGCGGATTTTAGAAACTTCGAGGAACCATCGCGAGCGAGCTTCCGGGGCGGTTGAGTTCGATGCGGATGCCGACGCCGATGCCCTGAATTCAAACGCGACGGTGGCCACATTCGGCGACGCTGACTCGCTCGTCGAGCGCTTGGCCGCGCTTGAGGCGAAGAACGAAGTGTTGACGATGAAGCTCGAGGCGTCCGAGCGGGCAAGACGCGAACTGTGCGAAAAACTCGAACGCGCCATGTTTCGCGTGAAACACGACGAAATGAAGTCCCAAGCGAGTCCTTCGACGAGTTATGCAGACGGCACGCCCACGTCAGCAGCGACGACTGTTCCTCGATGCGCGCACACGATGTCTTTCATGGACTCGCCGTTTATCATGTCGAGCAGCGCCGAGCGCATGATTTCCAGCCATCGTTGGTTTGAAGACTCATTCCATTTGGCCCCGATATCGCCCATCGCGGCGAACGTGAACGGTGCACGTCGAGATGCTATGCATGCTGTGACTCCGGTGCAAAGAAAACACGATTTGGTGTCCTTGTTTGAAAAGGCGGAGATTTCGCCAGCGGGACCGCTAGATTTCGAATCGTCGCCAGGCGCGAACGATTCGAGCGTCATGAGCTCGCCACCAACGTCGGCGTCCAAATCACGCGACGAGTACATCGATAGTCTCTTGCGCCGTGCGCGTAAGTCTCGCACCGCCGAGGCGAAAACTGACGACGCATCGTCGACGTACGACGACGCCGAAAACGACCCGCCGTCGCCTCGATCTGAAGACGCCCTCCCCATCTTCGAGAGCGATCTCGCGACTCCACCAACGGTGTCGCGCCGTCCAAAGACTCCGATGGCGCCGCTCCGGCATCAAAACCACCGTCACGACGACGACGACGTACACGGCGACATCGCGCTCGGGCGTTCGATTAAACACGGCGTCGCTCGCGAGCGATGGAACGTTCGCCCGCGAGCGCTTTTTTGATACCCCTAATAGGCGCGCACACGCCGCTGTTGTAACTTAATAACCAAACGACGCGCAATTTGGAATGTTTTATTCCTCTCACCTTCGTCTCCTCGCCTCCGGGCGTCGCCGCGCGCGTCGCCGCCGACGCGCGCCTAGGTCTTGCCGTTCGCGTGGCCACCGTCCATCGCGCGCCGCACTCCCCATCGCGCGCGCGCGCCGGTCGTCATGCCCGCTGCGTGCGCTCAGAGCGCTCTTCGCGCCGCCGCGCCGTCCTCGAAGCGCGTCTCCGCGCCGTCGTCGCGTCTCCGCGCCGCGCGCCGCGCGTCCGGCCCCGCGTCCGCGCGAAACCTCGCGCGCGCGCCCCGCGGCGTGAGCGACGCCGGTGACTGGGCGTGCCCGCTGAACGGATGCTCCGTGAGTGACCTTCGCGCGAAGCGGTTGATCACGGCCATCAAGACGCCGTACCTCGCGAGCGGCAAGGTGGACCTGTTCGCGTACGACGCGCTCGTCGAGCAACAGATCGCGGGCGGCGTCGAGGGACTGATCGTCGGGGGCACCACGGGCGAGGGACAGCTGATGTCGTGGGACGAACACATCATGCTGATCGCACACACGGCGCAGCGGTACGGCGGGAAGGTGAAGGTGATCGGAAACACCGGGAGTAACTCGACGCGAGAGGCGGTGCACGCGACGCAGCAGGGCTTCGCGGTCGGAATGGACGCGAGCTTGCAAATCAATCCGTATTACGGAAAGACGTCGCGAGCGGGTCTTTTGGAACACTTTGAGGCGGTGATGGATCTCGGGCCGGCGATCGTGTACAACGTGCCGGCGAGAACGAGCCAAGATATCGTGCCGGACGTGATGTTTGAGCTGGCCAAGCACGCGAACTTTGCCGGGGTGAAAGAGTGCGAAGGGAACGCGCGGATTAAGCAATACACCGATAATGGGGTGACGTGCTGGACTGGAAACGATGACGAGTGCCATGATGCGCGCTACGACGCCGGGGCGGTGGGGGTGATCAGCGTCACCTCCAACCTCGTCCCAGAGCTCATGCGCGAGATGTTATTCGACGGCCCGAACCCGGAGCTTCGCGACAGGCTCCTACCGCTCATGAATTGGCTCTTCGCTGAACCCAACCCCACGGGCATCAACACCGCGTGCGCCATGCTCGGCGTCGCACAGCCCGTGTTCCGCCTTCCCTACGTTCCGTACGCCGCGGCGTTGCGCGCGCAGGGCGCCGAGCACCTCCGCGCCGTCGGCTTGGACGCCGTCGTCGGCGACGGCGCCATTCGCGATCTCAGCGACGCCGACTTCACCATCCTTCGCGACTGGTGATCATCGATCATCATCTAAGCACACCTAGCAGGCTTTTATCTATTTAGCGATAACTGTTACAACTGTTCCCTTTGCACGCTCGAAGATTTGAAAAAACCTAACACGCGGGTGTTTTCTTGTTGACAGTCTGTCGCCGAGCGCGGCGCGACGCCACCGCGCGACGCCGAGTCGCACGCGCGTGATTTCCGCGCTCAACACTTCTCACGACACCGTATCGATGATGCACGCGCGCGCGCTGACGTTCACGCGCGCCGTCGGCGGCGATCGTCGCGCGATGCGCGCCGAGCACAAAAAACCGGCGGCGGGACGAATCCGCGCGGTGACGCGCGCGTCCGGTGAAGACGACGAGATCGCGCTGCTCGAAAAGGCGCTGAAGATGGCGAAGACGCGCAAGGCGAACGGCGAGGCGAGCGCGGCGCCGGCGGCGCCCGCGGCAGGTGGTGCGTACAGCGGCTCATCATTCAACGTCAAGACGTTCAACGCGATTTCACCGGTGGGTTTGAACAAGTTCCCGAAAGGGAAGTACGCGGTGAGTGGAGACGATAAGGAGCTGCCGGGAGACCCGATGGCGATGATGCTGCGGTCGCACAAACTGCAAGTGAGTGAGGTACCGTCGACGGTGCGAGGCATCGTGCGCTGCGGCGCCGGTACGAATAACATTCCGGTGAAGGAGATGAGCGAGCTTGGTATTCCGGTATTTAACACCCCGGGTGCGAACGCGAACGCGGTGAAGGAGCTCGTGGTGTGCTCTTTGCTCCTGGCGAGCCGTGGGATCATCGAGGGTAACAAGCACGTGAACGATGTCATCAACGTTGAAGAAAACGGCGACTACGCCAAGATTAGCGTGCGCATCGAAAAGGACAAGGCTATGTTCGGTGGTACTGAAATCGAGGGCAAGACGCTCGGCGTCATCGGTTTAGGCGCTATCGGTTCTCGGTACGTTTCGTTTCGCTCGCGCGTTCGCCGGTTAAATTCGCCGGTTAAATTTCGTCGCTCGACGAGCGACGAGTCTTCCTTCTCAAAGGAATGATGATTCTCAATTAGATGTTTGATGGCGTTCAATCGGCGGTCATCGTCGACGGACGTCGCTGAGACTACAAAATTGAGGCATATCCATTCTTTACCTGACCTTTGAGTCGTTTTCGAACTCTCGCGGCCGTGTGGTTGACTCTCACTCGGCTTTTGACTAACCGCGTCTCTCGTTTTTCGCTTTGTCGCAGTGTCGTGAACGCCGCGCTTGGGCTCGGCATGAACGTCATCGGTTATGATCCGGTGCTTTCTCTCGAAGCCGCGTGGCGTCTTCCGGGGGACAAGATGTCCCGAGCGGACGACTTGGATGAACTCTTCGCTTTGGCGGATTACATCACCATCCACGTCCCGTACATCAAGGGTGTCACCCACCACTTGATCGACGCCAAGGCTTTGGCGAAGTGCAAGCCGGGCGTGAACTTGCTCAACTTTGCTCGCGGTGAAATCATTGATGGTTCCGCTGTGCGTGCGGGCTACGACGCGGGCAAGCTCACGGGCAAGTACGTGTCTGATTTCTCGGATCCGGATTTGATGGGTCACCCGAGGCACATCGTGCTTCCGCACTTGGGCGCGTCGACGGAGGAGGCGGAAGAAAACTCCGCCGCCATGGCGGCTGAGACGATGATGGATTTCCTTGAAACCGGTACGATCCGCAACTCGGTGAACTTCCCCACCACCATTTTACCGCCTCACAAGAACTCCTCCGGTGCCCGTCTCTGCATCGTCAATAAGAACGAATCCGGCGCCCTCGGTGAGATCACCACCTTCCTCGGCACGCAAAACTGCAACATTCTTCAACAGATCAACACCTCTCGCGACAGCGTTGCGTACACGGTGATCGATTTGGAAACCTGCCCCGAAGATCCGGGTGCTTTGCAAGACTCCCTCGCCGCGGCGTGCCCGATGGTGATCTCTTCTCGCTTCATCGGCTCCGTCTTCAACGACGAGCTCGGTCAACCGGGGACGTACTTTTGGGTTCGCGAAAACGGCAACTAAGCTTTCGTCCCCGCGAGTATTCCTCGCGTCGAAGATCTATCTTTCTTTAATACAGCACTTTAGCACGAGCACCAATCGCAGATGCGTCCGTAAGGAGTCTGACTCAGCCTTGATATATGCGTGGTGCGACCGAGCATTACTCGTGAGAGTTTGCCCATACGACGTCAAAATATCCCGAAAAAGGGCTCGTTCCCGACACAGCATGGAGCGCCGATCGACGCGCCGCGCGACGAGTAGCGCCCCCGCGCGCGCGAAGCGCACGCCCAAGATTAATTCCCAGTTTGTCCGCGATTTTGTCGTGGGAGAAGTCGCGCGACGCACGCGCGACGACGCCGATGGGAAATCCCGGGTCTCTGGCGTCGGCAAACTGTCGAGAAAAAGTGCATCGAAGAAGAAGAAGGTCGCGAACGCACTGCGTAAGCGCTTGTTACGCCAGAAAAGAGCGTCGGACAACGCAACGCGATGGCGCGTGGGATTACGGGCGCGCGCGCCGGCGATGAAGGCGACGAGTTGTCGAAATCTGGTCAAAGCGGTCACCGCGGGGTTACTGCACGAAGCCAACGCCGTAAAGGCGACGTGGTTGAACGGCGCGGGCGTGACGATCGCTACCGAAAGACGGTCGCGAATGCGTGTTCGGACGAGTGCGTGGCATTTGGAACGTCTGTCGTCGTTTATCGGGGACACGAGTTCGTCGTTTTGGGAAAATCATCCGGATTTCGTCGTCGGCGGCGACGCGACGAGCGACGGCGACGAGCCGAAACGCGACCCGTTCGTGCAGTGGATGTGTCGAGCGAAGGAACTGGCGCCGGATGTGTTTAGTCGTGAAATGTCTTTTGCGCGGGAGTTTTCGCGTGATGGCGCTCGACCGTTTACGACGGCGATACGTATGATTGATGAGTGGACGACGTCGAGTCTTCGCCGATTGCACGCGCACTTTCCAGGATGTGTCGATGATAGCTGGAGAACTGGCATTCCAAGAGACATACCGCTCTTGCCAGACCCCGAGAGCGTCGACCGAGAGCATGCTGCGGGAGAAAGTGAAAATGTGATCGCATCTGATGTGTCGGCAGACGCGAGTGCAAACGCTCTTCAAGGCTTCGTCGCCGCGCCGATGTCGCACGCGACGCCGGCGCCGGTCAGCGAGAGCGGCGCTCAGCTGAGTTTCGTCGCGCAGGTTGCCGCACAAAGCTTTGCGCTCGACGCATTTCCTATTCTCCCACTCGAAATCTTACCCGTAGAACACTTCGTGCTCGGGCTCTGGAGTTCTAAGAACGCGACGACACCCGGATCACCGCCGTCAAAGCCAAATGATACGTTTTCGCTACCCTGGCTGGATTCGGCGTGGATCGACCTGATGGATTCAACCCCAAAATCTCCACGAAAGCAGCGAGCGCGAGTATGGCGAGGAAAAAATTTGGACATGATCGTGTACGGCGAAGATGAAAAGCAAACGTGGGCTTCGAAGATTGCCGCGTTTCTCAAGCGCGCTCGATCGGCACTTGGTAATAGAGTGCTCGATCGTGGGGCTTGGGGAGGGTCCATTCTCGATAGTCTCATCGGCGCAAATCTCACACAAAACGTCAGCGATGTATTGTCGAGTACGGCGTTTATGAACCTTGCGGCGAGGTTTCCGTACAACGCATCGACGGCGGAGCAGCACGACTCTCGCGCGTACATTCACCGAATCGTCGGCGAAATGTTTGACAGAATCCGCGAAGGCATCGAGCCGAAGGCGGTGGTTGTGCCCGATGAACTTCCAGGTAAACCCATCGATGAACTCTCATTACGCCCCAAACGCACGGTGGTGAAGAAGAAACTCAATGCGAAGAAGGCGAAGAAGGGTCCACTGCGCAAGTCGAGAAAGGTGGCGGCGGGCGTCATCGAGCAGGTCCTGGCGAGGCCAGATCCGCCTCGAACGGAACACACGACTGATCAGGTAGACTGGTACGCCGTTTTGGACGCACCGCTCGTTGAAATCGTCAAGTGCATCAGATGCCGTGGCATGCACTGGATGCTCGCGCGACGCATCAAAGGTATTTTGAAACGAGTCATGGCGCAACGTGGATGTCTTTCGCTTGAATTTTTGCGCGACACGCCGACAAGAGATGCCAACGAATATCTGCTCGCTCTCGACGGTATGGGCGTGAAGACGACGTCTTGTGTGCTACTTCTTGCGTTGCATCGCACAGACTTCCCCGTCGACGTTAACGTCGGGCGTATCATGGCTCGTTTGGGTTGGGTGCCACTCGAGAGCGAAACTGCTCTTGAAGAGCTCGCGCAATACGCTCCTGAACCTGCGGTGTATACTTTCTTGCGCGAACGTCTTAATTCTTTCGGCGTTGAGATGCTTTACGAGTTACACTACCACATGATTACACTGGGAAAAGTTTTCTGCGGTAAGCGCCTGCCAAACTGCGGTGCGTGTCCACTTCGGGATGTTTGCGAATACGCCAAGCAAGGCGGCAAGTGCGTTGATCGACCAGACGGGCACTCCGGTCTCGCGTCTCTGCAACCAGAACTTCCCACCAGAGCTCGACCATTGAATGACATCGAGGATATTGGAGGTCAAACTGTGCCGCGCACTTCGAATGTACACGAAAACGTCGCGAAAGATGGCTCGTCGTACGTGCTGAAAGCCATCATCGCCGCCGGCGTGGAATGGGACAAGAAGGGGCGACCCGAAGGTGCACTCGCGACGAATGTTTTACTCTTGAGCGCGGCAACATCGAGAGAAGATGTTCAACTTGCATACGTCCGCCTCTCTCGTGTGGTTCACCCGGACAAGAACTCTCACCCCGACGCTTCGCTGGCGTTCAATTACATCACCATGGCGCGTAAAGTTGCGCTCAACATCACAAACAACGACACGTTGGCTCAGAATATCGAAGCTGAGCTCGAAGAAATGATCCGATTATCGGTGGAAGACGTAGAGGAAGTGCCCATGGATGAATTTACGGGCATGGAGCTCAGTGAAACAGTCATCAAAGCAAGCAAAGTTCGCGCCGAAACACTCGGATGGTCGGTGCCGACGACTTTACTCCCGCGACAAATCATTGACGAACTTGGCGGTGAGTCGAGTGCGTGTGGCTGCATCATGGTTCCCTTGGACTCGAACTTGAAATCACTTGACGAAATCACAGCCAAAACGGTAGACGTCGCAATTCTGGTTCCTTGTATCTCGGCGATGAAGAAAAAGTTCCCACTGCACGGCACGTACTTTCAAGTCAACGAGGTCTTCCTCGACGAAGTTTCGTCGAATGTTCCGCTCAAAGTCGAAAAGACACAACTCTCGAAATGCAAGCGCATAAGAGTGCTCGTCGGAACGTCCATCGGAAGCATTGCTCGTGGAATGTCGCGCGTGCAAGTCACGGCGGCGTTTGCGAGTCAACGCATCTGTGTTCGAACGTGGAACAGAACGACCAAGCGTCCCGGACCGCTACCGCGATGGCTGTGTCCGTTCTTCCCGCAACCCGTGGAGAGACCTCTCGAGCCCGAGCCATCGCCTTTGACGAAGAACGGTCGACCGATGAACCCGACGCCTTTGTCGCCGGTATCAGTGCTAACATTGGCGCAGAGTCCGCAAATCGCGACCATGGCCGCCGCAGCGCCGGTGGATTCCGTCGAGCACAGACTTCTCGAAGAATTTCAGCGAATGTTCAAGGGCAAATCAAAGCCCAAGATGCCACCTGGCCTCAAGCGCGCGTTCAACGGGTCCAACGATGGTTCATCGCGCAAACGTCGCGCACTGTTCCCAAAAGTTCTTCGGCACCAGAAATGCGGATTCTGCCGCAATTGTCTCAATCCCAGTTTTAAACAAGCGTGTCTCACGCGGCGTAATCAGATGCGTCTGAGCATGGCGTCGCCTACCGCGTGAGAGCGCGAGAAATAATCAATGTTACATCACGATTACAACAAACGTTTCTACACTCTGTACGATCTTCGCATTGCGAGCGTTTGCGCCAGCGTCTGCCGAATGTAGGGCACAACCAACGCCTCGGCGTATTCCACGACAAAGTCCGCGAGCGAAGGATGATGCAAACCGTCATTCAACGGTTTCATTTCATCAATCGCGCGCTGAATCGCTCCCGGCTCCTCAAACAGCACCTCCGCCGTCGACTCCACGACCGCTCGCAACCGTTCATCGTCCAACGACACGTCCATCGCCGCCGCCAACGCTCTCGTCGCGTCTCCCAACCCCTTCATCGCGTCGGCGTCGCCCGCCGCGAGCAAGCATCGCGGCGCGCGTTCGACGACGCGTCCCAAACACACCTCCTTCATCGGCAACGCCGCGCGCACGTTTACCAGCGCTCGCTGAATCTTCGCCGCGTCCACGCACACCAACGCCGCCTCCGGGCACTTATGAAACACCTCCCCCGCGCGAACGCCCTCTCCGCAAAATCTCTCGAGCGCCTCGCACATCGTCGCGATGGCGTGATGATCTCTAAAAATCTCCCCGACCTCGTCCGTTCGATGTCGATTCCCGAGTATGAGCAACCGCGTGACCCTGGTCTCCGAGTCCACGCCCACTTCGCGCCACGCGCGTCGCGCGTCGCTCTCCCACGCCCCGCTCATCGCGTGCATCGCGAGCGAGTTCTGCGCGATGCCGTCGACGCCCCACTCGCCGTAACTCCGTCGGTCGTCGTCCCTGAAGTCGACCGCGCGCGGACGGCGCGCGCGCGTCGTCGCGCGCGCGGACCCGCGCGCGAGCGCGACGCGCGTCGCGACGCGCGAGCGCATCGCGCGCGCGAGAGTGACGAAAGTCGTTAGCGCCGCAAACGACGACGCGCGCGCGCGATGGCGACGCGCGACGGCGCGAGCGCGCGCGCGACGTCGCGCGCGACGAGCGCGACGTCGCGCGCGACGACGGAGTTCTGGCTGACGATCCCGCGCGCGACGCGACGCCCCGACCCGACGCGCGCGGGAAGGGAGACGATCTTCTACGACGTCGCGTGCGCGCTCCACGGCGATCGCGGCGACGGCGCGAACGCGCGCGGACGAGACGCGGCGCGCGTCGAACGCGTCACGCGACGGCGGTACCGCGAGTTCGTGGCGCTGAAGGAAGACTTGGATGAGGAGTGCGGCCGCGGGGCGGCGCCGGAGGCGCCGCCGCGAGAACGGTTTCGTCGAGTGAACGCGGACGAGGGTAAGGTGGAGGCGCGAAGACGGCGGTTGGAGAGTTGGTTGTGGGGGGTGCTGGCGAACGAGGCGTGCGCGAAGAGCGAGGCTTTGGGACGGTTCGTACGGTTGGGGGCGTGCGAGCGGGCGCTGCGGCGCGCCGAGGCGGAGGCGGAGGCGGTCGAGGCTAACGCGGAGGGGGGAGAGATCGCGATGACGCCGGAGTCGACGTCGGTGCGCAAGATGGACGCACTGACGCCGGAGATGGTGACGAATCCGAGCGCCATTCTGTCGTCGCCCGAGAGCGAGGCGAGTCCGTATGAGCCGCGGCGGCGAGCGATCGAGGAGAGCGAAGCGGCGGCAGCCACCGCCGTTGATGCGCTGAATGCGACAAATGAAGAGATGCGGTCTCTCAGGGAAGAGCTCGAGGCGACGAGGGAGTGCTTGAAGGATGCGCGCGCGACCGCGGCGGCGGCGGAGGAAAAGTTTTCCGATTTCGAAGTCACATCGCGGAAGGAAAAGAAAGTGTTGAGCAAGGAGATTCGCTCGCTGCGCCGCCAGCTCGAAGAAGCGAAGTTGGATAAAAACGAACAGGCAAACATCATATCCGCGGAAGATCGCACGGCGGTGCTGCGAGACGTCATGCACGAGGTGAGCGTGTTGCGCAATCGAGTTCAAGAGTGTACGTATGAGAAATTACTGTCCGTGGAAGCGAGTAGCCCGCACGGACACGCAGGTGGAGATCCGAACGAGCTGCTTGCTGTGAGCGATAACCGATTGGCCGTGTTGCTCGCCGAGACGCAGATTATGATATTAGGCGGCGAGGACGCTCAGCCCTCGATTTCGGATTCCCCAGAGAGCGCCGAGGCAGAACAAGAGCTCCTGAACGCCGAGCGCGAGACCCGACAGACGTTCGCAGACTTGCTGTCGGATCTCATCAACACGCGCAAGAGTATCAATTCGCTCTTACGCAAACACTTTGCGAGAAAGAACGAACCGGCTTCGACGACAGGACTTAGCAGTCGCGTGACGAATCTCGTGGGCGCGATAGAAAAGAAACTGACCATTCCTCAATAGCGAACGGTCGTGTAAAATAAATTGCTTCTACTATTACGTGCTAATCTAAGACCGCAGCCGCACATCACAGACCGGTTTGCTGCATTTTCTTCCCTTGCGCGTCGAAGACGTACTTCTTGAATCGCAACGTGAGCTTTCCGTTCCCTGCACCTTTCTTGATGCCGTTCGAAAAGTAAACCTTGTACTTGCCGCTCTTCCCGAAACCGCCCTCTATTGTGCCGCACTCTTCATTCGACGTCCACACGCGCATGCCCAAGAACGCAGTCAGGTCGGATTCTTTTTTAAACATGCCTTTGCCGATGACGGTGCGCTCATCTTGCACGCGTTCGATCGCACCCTCGCGAGATTTCATTTTGAACACGCGAAGCGAACGAATCGCGTCTGGTTCGCGCTGCGTATTAATGTGCTGAAGCATTCTCCCGTGAAACGCGAGTCGACACGTGTTTTGATGGATGTCGGTGTCGAGACGCGACGCGATGTACAGCTCGTCCGTCGGCACCGTAATCGGTTGCTCAAACTCCAACAGCGCATACTTCGCGAACGTCGGAGCGTCGAACGCGTCGACGCCCCCAGCCTCATCGACGATCACCCTAGCCTCAGTTTCGGTCAAAAGCTCCTCGCAGTGCTTGTACTCCTTGGACGCGTCAAAGCCAACTTCGGTCAACTGCATACTCGCCAAAGCATCCGCGAGAGCGTTTTCACCACCTCGTGAGACGTCGCCGAAGAAATGAACCGTCGCCATCACCGTCGTGTGCCCGATCGTGATGTGAAACTTTGCGCCGCATTTCACAGCGCTCTTGAAAAACCGAATTTTACTCGCGCTCACGATGGCCGCGTCGAATGTGGGCACCGTGTTCGGTTCGCACACTAAACCGCGCTCGAGGACTTTCGCATCCAACCCCGCGACGCAAATCCCCAATCGATCGCCGCGCGCGCACGAATCGACTGACTTCTTGAACATCTGCATGGACTTGATCTTCTTCTCAAGTTTCAGATGCGGAATCTCAATCGTATCCCCCACGGCGACGGAGCCCCGAAGCGTCGTCCCCGTGAGCACCGTCCCTTGCCCTTTCACCGGAAAGCAGTGATCGACGGCGAACAAAAACGCTCCTTCCGCTTCGCGCTTCTTCTTCACCTCCGGTATTAACTCCAACAGCTTCGTTTTCAGCGCCTCGATCCCGATCGGCGGGTCCCCGCCCGAGTCCAGCGCCTGCGAATCCGCCCCGCCCGGCCTCGCGCTCACCGGCAACATCGCGCATCCCTTAAACTTTGTCTTCGCGAACACGCTCGCCAATTTCGCTTGCATCTTCGCCACCTTTTCCTCTCTCACCTCCTCCGCGAACGCATCGATCTTATTCACCGCCACGATCAGTCTATCCGTCGTTATTTCCCCCACCACCAAGCACTCCGCCGTCTGCGTCTGCACGCCCTTTTGCGCGTCCACGACCAAAATCATCAAATCGATGATCGACGCCCCCCCCAGGACCGTCTTTATCAGCGACGCGTGTCCCGGGCAATCCACCAGCGTGAACTGCGCGCCGTCGTACGCCTCGCGCGTCGCGTCGTCGACGTCATCAGGAAACTCGGCGAGAAACGACGAAAATCCAAGGTCGAGCGTGATGCCCCGCGCCGCGCTCTGCGGGCACTTATCCAGGCTCGCCGTGCTGAACGCCGTGCTGATCGCGCGCGCGAGCGACGTCTTCCCGCTGTCGATGTGCCCGAGGACGCCGACGTTGACGTTCAGTCGAGGTTTCATTGCGCCGCGCGCGACGCGCTCTGATGCCATCGCGTCGCGTCGCGCGCGCCGAGGACGCGTCGAGCGCGGCGCGCGCGCGCGCGGCGACGCTCGTCGACGCGCGCTGGCCGCGTCGGGGCGACGGGCGCGGGTTCACGGGCGCGCGCGCGGCGCGCGAGCGCGACGGGGCGACGCGGTGCGCGCGCTTCGTGCTCGAGGTGGCGAGCGACGACGACGACGACGAGGGCGACGAGGGTTGGCGTTGCGCGGGCGCGTGCGTGGTGGAGGATTCGTGCGCGGTGCGCGGGCGCGAGGGCGCGAGGAACGGGATGATGCGGAGCGTGGTGGTGGACGACGCGATGAGACGACGCGGGCACGGCGCGGCGCTCGTGCGACGAGCGACGGCGCTCGCGCTCGCGGAGTGGGACGTCGTCACGGTGTGGTGCGAAAAGGGATTGGTGAAGTTTTATGAGAGCTGTGGGTACGTGTACGAGCCGGCGAAGGGGCGAAGGTACGCGGAAGACGACGAGGCGGTGCTGCGAGCGACGCGCGATTCGGTTAGAGACGCTCGCGGGATATCTACCGGTGGGTGATTAGAATTAGAAGTGCAATCGGAGTTTAGACGGAGTAAGTCTTCGAGCCGTCCTGGCGAACGTCGCCGCGCAGAACGAGCTCGGCGATGTCCTCGCACGAGCCGAGGAAGAGCGGCGAGCGCTCGTGAAGCGTCGTCGGTTTCTTGTCGAGTATGGTTTCGACGCCGTTTGTCGCTTCGTCCGAGCAACGAATGCCATCAGAAGATGCCGCGCCGGCGGCGCGAGCGACGAAGGCGAGTGGAGCCGCTTCGAAGACAACGCGAAGGTGCGGTCGCGGGTTGCCACACCATCCGCCGTAAATCAGCGTTCGGTGCGCATCCCCGACGAGCGAACAGATGTATCGCGCGCTGTACTGAGAGCCGCTCTCGCCTCGACCGTTACGAATGTCATTAATGTACGACTTCAAGCCTTCGGGCCAGTCATCAAATCTGGCGTCGTTGAGCGAGTACACTTGACCTCTGGGAGGGCACGACATACGTTTGTTTGCCACGGCGAATTCGCCGTCAAACAACGTGTACTCGACCGCTGGACCTTCATCGCCGCACGCAAGAACTAACGTTGTCGCGCCGCTATAGTGCGCGTATCCAGCGGCGACTTGCTCGCGCCCTGGTTGCATGGCGTTCTCTTCGGCAGAAGCTCCCTCGATAGCGCGATATACGCCGAAGATTGACCCCACTGGAACATTGCAGGCAATGTTTCGCGAGCCATCGAGCGGATCAATGCACACGACGTAACCACCGTCGACATTCAACACAACAGGCGTGTCATCTTCCTCGCTAGCGTAGTACTTGACACCTCCACACTCCGTGAGGTGCCTTTTAAAGATGTCATTCGCCACGACGTCGAGCTTTTGCTGCGAATCGCCGGAAGCGTTACTTCCACCTGCGGCGCCGAGAAGTTCGCTGCCTCGCAAAGGCGCGCTCGCTAAAGCACTTGCGAGCTCTTTACTTGCGTTCGCCAGGGCGACGAGGACTTTACTCAGCATCAAGCGTTCTGTGGGCGAGCTATCGCGACCGGCGAAAGATTCGCATTCATGAATTTGTGAACCGACGGCGAACTGTCTTGCCGGATTGGAGTTCCATTGGACAACGCCGTACTTACCGGTGACCATCCAGCTTTCTTCCTTCTTGGCCATTTCTTGACGTTCACGAGAAATACCGCACCCCAGCTCAGCTTTCAACGTACGCAAAGCTAATAGTGGTGCGGGAAAATACGCCGAGACGTCTTCGAAAGGCGTGTCCAGCTCCCACAAACAATCATTAAGAAGCCGCCGATAGTTCGCGTCTCCCTTGATGATGACGAGATCTGAAGACTTCAAGTCATCGTGAGCTTTCCGCGGGAGCGCCCAAAACGGTTGTGGCTGGCACCATGCAAAGTCCGGTGTGATCGCCCACGCGCCACTACTGAGATGCGCCGCCCATCGACGGCCCATGACAGCCGTGTCCTCGTCCTCGCTCTTCATCATCGCGTCGATGGTATCTCTGCAATCCTTGTCCATCGCATCCGACACAAAGACAGGGTGCGCCTTGACGCGAAGGATTACTCGTTGCACAGCACCGCTGGTGATCAGCGCATCCGCGAGTGCGAGGTCGCTCACAAGCTCGAAGCCGGCGTTGTCAACGATGATGGACACATCACGCATGCCCTTCGCGAGCGCTGTGGACACCCGTTCGCTATCGTCCCACAGAAGGTACTCTTCACCAGCGTGTAGCGCTTCGACAAATGCCTCGCTTGCGCGATTCGATCCATCGCCATCCGATCCAGACTCAGGCCATATACTCAGATCCATTCGGTTTCCCCAAAGTGCCACCATAACAAAGAGTCGAAGTTCTTCGGCGAGCGTCGACGCAGTCTTGGCTCGTTTTGAGAAAGAGTTGGCCTTCTTCGCCAGAGACGCCGCTGCCTGCGCGCCTGCGCGCAGGCCATTCATTTTATCTACCGAGAACGGGTCGAAGTTAAAGAGCTTGGACTCTGAATCGAAGTAACCGATGGCGTTCAGGATGCGTCGATAAAAGTAAAACTCGACCAGAAGCCAAGGCGCGTCTAACCACGTCGTTCCAATCCACGGATCAAGGATTTCGCGCCACGTCTCGATATCAGGACCACCATCCGGTGTGATGTGTTCGATGACACTCGTCGACGCCGTGGAGAGCTCAGCCTCGAGTCTACGTAGTTTAATCTCTGCGTCGCTCCCGGGCGTGAGTACGGTGGCATTGTCCCTGAAAACTCTTCCAAGAATGTCTTCACGAAGACGGCGATTCACAGTGTCGTACGCCCACGTTCCCGGGACGTTGTTCACGATCACGGGTGGCGTGGAACCGTCCCTAGTGCGCGGGCCCGCTGCGGCGCCATTATCCATCCGTCCCGCTCGTCTTCGCAGAGACGCTCGACTCTCCCTGAGCATCGACGACGACGTGCGACGCGACGAAGGAGACGCCGTCGATGCCGTCGACGCGCGTTCGTGCGCGCTCAGTGCTGCGCGCATCTTTGTAGCGCGTCACTCACCACTCTCGCGCATGGCGACAAAGCGCGCTAAAAAAGACTCCAGAATGAAAACTCGATAGGCGAGCAATTCGCTAAACTCGTCGTCTTCGAGGGATCGAATTTTCTCTAACATTGCCTGCGCCAAGAACGGGTGAGACTTGAAGATTTCTTCGATGGCCGATGCGCGCGCGCGCCAAAGTTCGCACACGGTGAGCGCCGAAGCGCGGACTGATTTTCTTCGTTCGGGTGGAATGAGTTCGTCCAATCCAAAGTAGCACAAGTACGCATCGGCTTGCCCAGTGAGAACAGCGATCATTTTGCGCTCGTTGGGACTTGAAATTGCCACGACTCCTTCGGTGACGACGTAAAAGTAACCAGAATCTATGACCATTCCAGGCTCGATGACGACTAGCTCGAATACACTCACGATGTGCTGACAAAGGCCGTTCGAGACGTTCCCGAATATTCGACCAACGTTCGGCGCGAGCATGTGGTGCGCCATGGACGCCATTAAATCAGTCGGCAATGACTTCATGATTTCTTCGTTTTCTCGTAGGAACGTGCGCCGTGGCTCGACTTCTGAAATGAACGACATGATGTGCCTCCTGATGTGCGTCGGTGCGTGTTGCCGATCGAGAAATGCGTGCACACGCGTCACGCGTTCTCGAAATTTGCGCTGTCGCGACATCGTTGTTGAAAGTGCCTGAATCGATGCTCCCATGCTCCCAACGAGATAGGCGAAGAAGATCGCGCCCACGACCATCGAAGCGGTCGTCACGCAACGCTCGAGGTCATTCGATCCCGCAGAGATGTCGCCAAAACCGACGGTCGTGATCGTGGCAGTGGCAAAATATAGTGCGACGATGTAGATTTCGGAGTTTGACCCATCTGCCAAGTCCGCCTGCGTGAGCCAGCTTTGATCACGGCCTTCCTGAATCGCAACGAAGATGTAGACGCACGCCACAGAATGGACCAAAAGCGCAAACACGAGCAGCGTCTGCGCGATGAATATCACCATCGGAGTCATACGAAACAGCTTCATGAACAAAATCTCCGGCGTCGTCAACGACGAACCAGTGACTCGAAGAACTCGCAAAAGACGTAGAATTCTCGTTAGGCGTTCCACCGGTGTGGATTCGCCTTTTATCGAGGCGATTATTTGCACGACAAACGGGACGCTCACTATCGAGTCCGTGACAAATGAACCTTCAAGGATGTATATCTTACGGATGAGTCTGGGAGTCGTGATGAGCTTCCGTCGCCCCGTGGAGCGACACGTCAAAACTTTGGCTTCTAAGAAGTTGACCACAAACGTATCGATGAAGAAGAGCGCTCCTGCGACGAAATCGATAATCGGCGCAGCACTCAACCCCCTCCCTTTGAGCTTCATCGGGTAATCAAACGCTATGACAAACGGTTCAATGACAGACATCATCACCGTTACCGCCACGATGATCACGTTCCAAGCAAGCTGAAATCGCGACGACGGGAGAAAAAGAGATTCCCACCGTGGCCGACGATGCCGCGTTCTTCGCGCGTCCTCTTTCACGTACGCGTAGAACCTACTCGAATTCACCAACACGCCGTGTTTATACGATTCTCGCACAAGTGTAGACTCGAGATCATCTTCTTCTATCACGAAACCTTCGATATCTTCCTCTTGCTCAAGACATTGTGACAACGGCGTGGCTCTGCGCTCTACGACTCCTGGTCCACCGTGCGCAAGCCTTATCGCAGCAGAGATGGCTGTGCCGCCCCAAGGTAAACGATCGCGCGTGCGATCAGAGGATAGCAGTGCTTGCTCGAGCGATCGGAATGACATGCGAAACGGTTAGGAAGGAGCGCGAGGTATACTGTGGGGGCACCGGCGTCGTAACTACGATGTGTTTGGAATACAATACTATACTCAAAGTTTGAGAGATGGCTTGTTCTTCGCGGAGTCTGACTTGCTCTTCTTCGCCACACCGCCGCGCGCGGCGTCTGCGTCTTTGGCATCTTGGAGCATGCCGAAAACCTTGCTCGATTTGGAGAAATCGGATTTGGATTTCCCAGCCGCCGAACCGACGGCGAGCATCGCAACTTTCGGCGCCTTGCGCGTGAAACCAGCATCTTCTTCTGCCTTGTGCTGGGCCTCGCGCGCGCGGTCTCGTTTGGCCTTGACGCGATCTTTCTCTTCTTGCGCGGCTTTGGACTTCCGTTTTCGCTTGGCACGACCAGCCTTGCGTTCCTCCTTGGTGAGTTCGTCGTCCGCCTTGACGGCGCCAGCGGCGGAGCCGCGCTGTCCGCCCTTGCCTTCGCCTCCCGCGAAGACTTCCTCGGGCGCCAGACGTTTGGACTCGTCGAACGTCAACGGCACAATATTCCCCTTCGCACGCGCGGCGAGTTCCCGATCGATCTTCTTTTCGAGATCCTTCGGATCCTCCACCTCGCCCGTTTGCAAGAGCACGTCCAAGCGATACGAAAGCGTGGCCCAGAGCTTCTTCACCTCGGCAACCATGGGGTCTTCCTTCTCGCCGAGCGCGACGCCAGCCTTTTGACGCATGTACTCATCGGCGTAAATATCACCTAAACCCTTGGTAGACTTGGTGTCGTCGAGTTGTGGGAGCTCCTTGCGTTCGCGCTCCTCCACGGGTTCGACACGCTCGACGTCGTCGAATCGGCCTTCGATGATTCGCTGCTTGATGATTTCCTCGAGCTTCTGGGTTATCTCTGCGCTGATCACCGGCGCAGGTGCCATGACGTGCTCGAACTCGAGATCAGTTTCCAACGCGCTATTCATCGGCCGCTCTTTTGCTGCGGCTTCACCCTTGAGAAGCCAAGACTTTTCGCCGATCGCCGCGGCTTCGAGCTTTTCGATTTGGCGCCCGAGCGCTTCTTGTTGGCGCTGGAACGCCGACTTCGGACCCGACCGCGGCACTTCCTCCTCGTCGTCATCGATGGCGTCGCTATCGCCGTCTTCGCCCTCCGCCTCCGCACGAGCAAGCTCGGCGTCCAAATCCGCGTCCAGCTTTCTATCCAACTCATCGAGCTCTTCTTCGTCGCCAGCGATGAGTTCGTCTTCTTCGTCTTCTTCGTCCTCTTCTTCCTCGTCGTCGTACTCGTCCGCGTCATCGTCATGGTTTTCGATTCCACGACTACCGGCGATACCGGTCTCCAACTCCCCATCCAAATCGTCATCCTCTTCGTCGTCGTCTTCGCCGTCCTCAAGTTCGTTGAACATGTCCTCCTCCTCGTCGCTCAACTCGTTCAGTTCAGCGTCCGTCGAAGCGCCGAGCTTGCCACCCTTGCGCCCACCGAGAGGCTGCCCCTGGCGCTTGCCGAAAAAGTCTTCAAACATTAAATCTTGCGCCTTCTTGCCCTTGGTGGCTTTCCTCGTCGATTTTTTCTTGCGCGCGCTCGCGCTCACGCCGGCGAGTTTCGCCGTGTACGCCAACGCGTCATCAAGGTCATCCTCCTCGTCAGAGTTCTCGTTTTCGTCCCCATCTTCGTCGCTGTCGCTCATGTCTCCGTATATGTCGAGCATATCGTCGTCTGACTCGCCCTCTTCGTCCGCCGAGCCGCCGTCTTCTTCTTCGTTCGCGCGACGGCGCTTCTCCTCCTCGACGTCTCCTTGATCCATGAAGCTCTCCATCTCGTCCAAACTAAACATTCCAGGCTTTTGAAAGATCTGCGCGGTGCGATCACTTCCGCTCGATTTCTTACCGCTCTTCGCGCGTCGATCGTCCCGTCCTTCGTCGTCGTCTTCGCTTTCGTCTTCGCCGCCGCCTTCGTCGCTTTCGCCCTCGTCTTCGCTCTCGTCGTCATCGCTCCCTCCCTCACCCTCATCGATCGACACTCGAAACAACTTATCGACGTCTACCTCGCCCCCCCGCGCGCCTTTCCCGCCCAACGCTCGCACCGCGCGCTTACACGCCGCCAACACCGGCGCCGTCTGCGCGTCCACCTGCGTCCACACCTGCTCGCAATCCAACCCATCGACCACGAGTTCGTCCCCCAGCGGCAGCGCGATCGTCCGCGCGCCCTCTCCCGCGATCACCGCTCGCGTGAGCCGCGCGAACAGCGCGCGCGCGGCGTCCCGCACCGCCTCGCGCGCCTTCGTCGCCGTCGCCTCCGTCGAGCCGCCGCCGCCGACCGCGCGTTTCCGCCGCGCGCCGGGCGCGCGCGACGCGCGCGGCGTCGCCCCCGAGTCCGCGAGCGTCGTCGCGAGCGTCGTCGCCCATCGCGCGTCGGGCACCGCGGGCGCCGCCGCGGGCGCGCCGCGCCGCCGCGCGCCCATCGCCGCGCGTCGCGAAGTCGCGCGTCGGCGGGTGCGTCCACACTACGAGGATGCGCGCTATCTGTACGGGCAAACAGTGAGAGATTGTGGTCGGTCGGACGCGCGGGCTCGGCGACCGCCGCGCGCGCGCGCGCCGTCTCTTCACGACGCGCGACTTCACGCGATGGGTGCGTCCTCGACGAGCGCGCGCGAGCGACGCGAGCGCGACGACGCGGAGGCGCCGCGGCGCGCGCGCGGCGCGGCGCGCGCGACGGCGACGCGACGCGCGCGGACGTCGCGCGGGCGCGACGATCGCGCGTAGGGTCGCGGTGACGCGCGCGATGACGCGCGCGCGGGGCGCGACGCCGCGCGTCGGACGCCGCGCGCGCGCGATGGGTGTGGATGATATCGCGCGCGCGCGGTGCGCGCGGGTCGACGCGCGCGGGCGCGCGCGGGCGACGCAGGCGAGGATGACGGGGGCGACGCTGGGATGGGGCGAAAGCCCTAACCTCGCGATGGCGCGATGGACGCGGGGCGACCGCGGCGCGCGGACGGCGCGCGGACGCGCGGAGATGGGTGAATGCGTGAAGCATAAATATTTCGCGCGCGCGATCGATGACTGACGACGACTCGCGAACGTTTTATCGACGCAGTGCACCTTCGATGCCACGAACTCCGCGAGCGCTCCAAGCACGACTTGAAGCAGCAGCTGGAACAGTTGAAGACGGAACTCGCGGCGCTGCGAGTCGCGAAAGTCACGGGTGGTGCGCCCGGTAAGCTTAGTAAGATTAAGCAAGTGAGACTGGCGATCGCGCAAACGCTCACGGTGATGCGTCACAAGCAGTTGAACTCGTTGCGCGAGGCGTACGCGGGGGCGAAGTACACGCCGCTCGACTTGCGACAAAAGAAGACGCGCGCGATTCGCCGCGCGTTGACCAAGTCCGAGAAGGGTGCGAAGACTGTTCGCCAGGCGAAGAAGGACGCCGCGTTCCCGAAGCGCAAGTACGCGCTCAAGGCGTAAAGGAACTGCGATTCTTTTTCGTAGAAAACTTCTTTAGGATGGACGTGACGAGATAGCTTTGTAATCGAATTCCGGCGAGATTTCGACATTCCCGGCGCGTTCGACCATGACCCGCGCGCCGCGCAAGCTCGTGTTTGCTGTCGTTGAATGAATTAAATCGTTGCTACGCGACGCGTGTACAATTCACGCCGCTCTGCTATTTGGGGAGGCGTCGTCGTCGGCTTGCGGCGCCGGCGCGTTTTTGCGCGTCTCTTCCTCGGCAAACTCTTTCAAGAGCTCTTCTTGCCGCGGCGACAAATTTGCGGGCGTCGAAACGCTAAACCTAACGAACAAATCACCGACGAGAGCGGTGCCGAGAACCGGCAAACCGCGCCCGCGCAATCGTAACTGGTCTCCGTGTTGCGTCGCCTTGCGAACCTTGACCTCGACTTCGCCGTCCATCGTCGGCGCCTTCACCGTGCCCCCCAAAGCGGCGGTAGGGAAGGGAATATCGATGCTCGTCACCAAATCGCTTCCGACGCGTCTAAATCGCGGATCCATCCTGACCTGGACGTTGATATATAAGCTACCTACGCGCCCTCCGACGCCGCGAATGCCTTCGCCGGCGACGCGCAGTCTTTGCCCATCCTCGACGCCCTTTGGGATATCCACCTTGACCTCTCGCGCGGGCTGCGTCTCACGCTTCCCTCGCACGTTCGTCACCGTCTCTGGAATGTTGATTTCTCGGCTCACGCCGCGGCGGACGTCATCCAGGGTTATTTGAACGTTTGCCTGAATATCGCGAGCGCCGCCGCGACCGCCGCCGAAGAAGTCTTGCAAAACTTCCTCGAACGGATCGAACCCACCCGCGCCGCCGCCGCTCTGGTAAAACCCTTGGAATCCACCTCGTCCGCCGAAATCTTGGAACCCGCTGAACCCTCCTCCCCCGGCCCCGCCCCCGCCGTTCTCCATGCTCTCGTAATTCGCGTGTCCGACTTGGTCGTACGCGCTTCGCGTCTTCGCGTCCCTCAACACCTCGTACGCCTTCTGCACCTCCTGAAACCGCTTCTCCGTCTCCTCGTCGCCTTTATTCGTGTCCGGGTGATACTTCTTCGCCAACGCGTAGTACGCCTTTTTAATCTCCCCCGCGCTCGCGCCGCGCTCCACGCCCAGCACCTCGTAATAGCTCCGTCCCGCCGCCGCCGCCCGCGCGCTCGCGCGAAATCCTCGCGCCCGCGCCGCCGCCGCCGCCACCGCGCTCCCGATCGTCGTCGTCGCCGCCGTCGACCGTCTCGCGAACCCATCGCGCGCGCCGCGCGTCGCCGTCGTCGACATCGTTCGCCGCGCTTCGCGCGCGCCCGCGCGCTCGATCGCGCGCGCGGCGCACCGCGCGATCGCGATCGCTCTCGCGCGCGACATGTTCGTCGCGTCGTTCGACGCGCCGCGCGTCGCGCGACGCGAAGTGCGCGCGTCGACGCGAATTCGCGACGACGCATCCATCGAATCGTCCGCGCGGCGAAAACCTCGACCGCCGACGACGCGACGCATCGCGACGCGCGAGCGCACGCGCGAGCGCTCGACGCGCGACGGCGCGCGAACGAACGCGCGCGAGCGATGCACCTGGCGCGCGCGATGGCGTTCAGAACCGCCGCGCGAGGCGCGCGCGTGGCGATGCCCTCGAACGCGCCGGCGCGAGCGCGAACGTACCGCGCGAGCGACGTGACGTGCGGACGCAAGGCGGCGAAGATCGCGCAGAAGAAGGGCAAGACGGACGCGGCGCGCACGAAGCTGTACGGAAGGTACGGGAAGCTGATCGCGCAGACGGTGAAGCAGGGAGGGAGCGCGGACCCGGTGGCGAACGCGGCGCTGGGGAAACTGCTGAAGCAGGCGCAAGCGGCGAACGTGCCGAGAGATTTGATCGAAAGAAACATAAAAAAGGCGGCGGAAGGGAAATCTGGGGATTACTTTGAGCTGACGTACGAGGTGTACGGGGCGGGAGGGGTCGGGATCGTGTGCGAGGTGCTGACGGATAACGTCAACCGCGCGGCGAGCGAGACGAGAACCGCGGCGACGAAGGCTGGGGGCAAGATGGCCGAACCGGGAAGCGTTATGTTTAACTTTAATCGACGCGGCGTGTGCGTGCTCGACGGTGGCGACGAAGAGGCGGTGTTTGAGGCGGCGATGGAAGCCGGCGCCGAGGACATCGTTCCGCGACGCGACGGCGCCGAGGGTTGGGACGTCGTCTGCGAACTGGACGATTTCTCCGCCGTGCAGGACGCGCTCAGCGAAGCGGGATTCACGATCAACGAAGACACCGGGCTGAAGTGCATCCCGATCAACGAGATCGAGACGAGCGACGAAGACGCCGACGTCAACGACAAGATCATCGACGCGCTGCTCGATCTCGACGACGTCGACGCGGTGTACTCGCAATAAAATTCGCGTCGAATCCATTCATAACTCATTTAATACGCACATCTTCGCGTTTCTTCCGTTTTCGCGTCGCCGCGCCGCGAAAGATGCCGATTCCCCGCGCGCGGCGCCGCCGCCGCGCAAAGTCTTCCCAATCCCCGCCCCGCCCTCGGCGACGCGTTTTCCCTCACAGTCACGCGCGTCGCGCCCCTCGCCCTTCCGCGTCGCGCGCGGACGAACGCGAACGCGTTCGCGCGATATGTCCGCGCTCGATGTCTGCGTCGCCGCGTGCGGCGCCGCCGCGGACGCGACGTGCGCGACGGCTTGCTTCACCGCGTCCGGCTGGGAGATTCCCGCCGAACCGTTCCTCCCGAGGACGCCGAGCCTGATCCTGGGGTGCTGCCTCATCCTGCTCTCCGCCCTGTTCAGCGGCCTCACGCTCGGGCTGATGTCGCTCGATCCCGTGGGGCTGGAGATCATCGCCGAGGGCGGCGACGCGGAGGAGCGCGAGTACGCGAAGCAAATCATTCCGGTGAGGAAAAACGGAAACCTGTTGCTGTGCACGCTGCTGCTCGGAAACACGGCGGTGAACTCGATGATATCGATTTTGATGGCGAGCGTGACGAATGGGATCATGGGCTTGTTGGTGTCGACGCTGAGCATCGTGATTTTGGGGGAGATTACGCCGCAGGCGCTGTGCTCGCGGCACGGGTTGTACATCGGGGCGAAGACGATTTGGATCATGAAGTTTTTCATAATGTTACTGTTCGTCGTCGCGTGGCCGATATCGCTCGTGCTCGATCGCATACTCGGGGTCGACATAGGGACCTTTCACACGACGGAGGAGTTGAAGCACTTGGTGCGCGTGCACGTGGAGAAGCCGCAAGGCCAGGAGGAATCGGGGTTGAATCAACAAGACGCCACGATGCTCACGGGGGTTTTGGAGTACAAGCACATGACGGTGGCGGACGTGATGACGGATCTAGATAAGGTTTACATGATTGAACTGAACACGAAAATGTCTTTCGCCGTGTTGATGGATATTTACAAGAGCGGGTTCACACGCATTCCCGTGTACGAGGGCACTCGCTCAAACATCGTGGGGATTTTGTTCACGAAAGATTTGATTCTCATCGACCCAGACGATGAAATCGAATTATCCGCAATCTTAGCGTTCCACGGCGGTAAGAATGGTGGGTACATTCGCTATGTTAGCGATAACACGACTTTGGACAAGGTGTTCCTCGAGTTCAAGACGGCTCGCATGCACTTGCTATGCGCGCACTCCGAAGACGGGCCGCCGCGCAAGGATGGATCAAACGCTCAAGTCACGGGTATAATCACGCTCGAAGATGTGCTCGAAGCGCTCATCAAGGACGAAATTATCGACGAGACGGACAACTTGATTGACGTAAACGAGCCAACGTCAATCGTGGAAAGGCGAGTGACGTTTCGCGGCGCCGATCCGACCAAGTTCATGAGCGTCTTCGAACACAAGATGAACGAAGAAGAGAAACTCGGCGAGAATGAAGTGAGTGCGATCGTCGCGTTCTTATCGTCGAACGTGGCGGAGTTTAAAACTCTTGGCGAATACCACAAAGTGCTGCGCAAACTCATCGAAACATCAAATGTCGTAGAAAACGATGACACGAGCAGTAGCGATAGCGAAAATAGTACGATGGGGACACCGGGCGTGCACAGGGGACGCGAATACGACGAAGACCTCTTGTACAGAGCTGGAGAGCCATCAGACGTTTTTACGCTCGTCCTTCAAGGTCAAGTCAAAATCTTCGCCGGCTCCGAAGACTTTGAGTCTGAGCTCGGTCCTTGGTCGTACATAGGACAAAATGCGCTCATCACAGACCCGTACGTTCCTGATTTCCGCGCGTACAGTTGCGGTGGAACGAGGGTGTTGAAGATTGCTCGTGCGGACTATAAAGCCGCGCTGGCGAGCGCGGCGGTGAAAGCGATGGGCGCGGGCGCGAAGAAAAGAGTGCAGCTCGTGGGATCGAAAAGCTTTTCCGAGACCGAGCGCTGATGACGCACGAAGTAACAGTACATTATAG